>Ga0209131_1001894_pt1 | contig 14370 bp, 14 predicted proteins | sample GraSoi_2013_40cm_FD_185826 | JGI IMG/M metagenome (GOLD analysis project Ga0209131, IMG submission 185826) | Grasslands soil microbial communities from the Angelo Coastal Reserve, California, USA - Sample 9_17_2013_40cm (SPAdes) (version 2) | ecosystem: Environmental > Terrestrial > Soil >...
CGACGAGCGTATCGGTGATCCGGCTCATGTTCGCCGGGCTCTGCCCCGATCCCGGACACAGCTCGCCTGGATGGGCAACGCCGTCGGGCTGGGAGTACAGCAGCATCAGCACCCGGAACTCCGCTTCGCCAAGCCCGCTGGGACGGATCGCCTCGTCCGCCAGCTGGGCCAGTGCCCGGCCCAGCAGCACCAGCGTGCGAAACATCATGATGTCAGCGATGGGGACCGGCAGCCCACGGGCTTCAATACGGCTGAGGCCGGCCAGAATGGCTTGAAACTGCTCTCTAAGCACAGAAGCTCCTATCTAAATATTTTAGATTGGAAATATTCTGTGTACAATATTATGAAATTATATTAACTTAATCCAGTCCGGGCATGAGCCCGCGCCAGGTACTCCTCGCTCTGCATCTCGATCAGCCGGCTGATCGTGCGCTGAAATTCGAACCCCAGGCGCTCACCCTGGTAGAGCTGGGTTGCGGCCCCGGCGGCCGACACGATGAGCTTGACGCCCTGGTCGTAGAAGGCGTCCACCAGGGCGATGAGGCGCCGTACCGCGTCGTCCTGCGCGGCTCCCAGGATCGGAATCTCAGTCAGGAAAACGGTGTGGAATTCCTCCGCCAATTCGACGTAGTCGGCCGCACTGCGCGCACCCTGGCACAGGGCAGGGAACGTGAACCAGACGATATCGCCGGCGCGCCTGGCGGCATGGAGCGTGCGGCCGTTGACGAGCAGATGGCGTTCAGTCTCGGTACGGGCGCCGGCCAGCCCCTCAAACAGCGCGGCCAGCCTGGCGCGCGTGGCCTCTTCGCCGGAGGGCAGGTAGATCGGCGCCTGGCGCAGCTGGCGCAGCCGGTAGTCGGCGCCGTCGTCCACGTGCAGCACGTCCAGCCGGATCTCAAGCAGGGCGATCGCCGGCAGGAAGCGCGCCCGCTGCAGACCGTCGCGATACAGCCCGGCCGGGGGCGTGTTCGAGGTGATCACGAGCGAGACGCCCCGCTCGAGCAGCTCCTCGAACAGAGCGCCGAGCAGCATGGCATCGGCAATGTCGATCACGTGCAGTTCGTCGATGCACCACAGGGTGGACCGGCGTGCCATGCGCCGCGCCACGAGCTGCAGGGGTTCCTGTTGGCTCCGGATCGAGGCGAGAGCGGCGTGAACGCCGCGCATCAATTGGTGAAAATGGCTGCGGCGCGCCGCCGGCGCGAGGCTGTCAAAGAACAGGTCCATCAGCCAGGTCTTGCCGCGCCCCACGCCGCCCCAGAGGTACACGCCGCGCGGCGCGGGCGCTGCAGCCGGCGGCCAGAGCCGCCCGAGGAGCCGCCCTACTGCGCCGAGTTCCCCGCGCCTGGCCAGCCATCCGGCGCGCAGCTGCTCCAGTCGCATCACGGCTAGCACTTGGGCCGGGTCGCTGCTCCAATTTCGTTCACGCAGCTCGCGCTCATAGCGTTCCGGCAGGCCTTCCCCTCTCGTGGCTGCCTCGTGCATCGGCGCCGCCGTCAAAGGTTCTGGTAGTTCGGACCAGACCCGCCTTCAGGTGTCGTCCAGGTGATGAGGCGGTAGGGATCCTTGATGTCGCAGGCCTTGCAGTGCACGCAGTTGGCCGCGTTGATCTGCAGGCGGCGCTTGCCGTCGTCCGCCACGATGATTTCGTAGACGGCGGCCGGACAGAAGCGGGTACAGGGATTGCCGTACTCGCGCGCGCAGCGGTCGGCGCAGATGCTGGTATCGGCGACATGCAGATGCACGGGTTGCTGCTCCTCGTGCGCGGTGGAGGCGAGGTAGACCGCGGCGGTGCGATCGCGCGGCGGGAGCGCGCTTTCCAGGGCCAGCGGCAGGTCCAGCGCCGCAGCCCCAGGGCTGTGCTGATCAAGCCGTCGTAGCGTGGCGTCATTGGCGGCGTGCTGCAGCGTCCAGGGCGTATGTCCGCCCAATGCGGTTTCCAGCGCGGCATTCGCCAGGCCCCACCACAGTCCGCGCTTGAAACCGGGCTTGATATTGCGCACCGCCTGCAGTGCGCGCCCGCCGGGCGAGGCCCGCCAGGCCGCATCAAAGCCACGCACGCCGCCCTGCGCCACCAGATGCTCGGCGGCGAGCATGCCGGAACGCATGGCCTGGTGGATGCCCTTGATGCGTGCGGCATCCAGCGTGCCGGCCGCATCGCCGATCAGCAGGGCACCGGGCATTTCCATGCACGGCAGGGCCTGCGCACCACCGGCGGCAATGGCGCGCGCGCCATAGGCAAGCGGCTCGCCGCCCTCCAGCAAGGCGAGCGTGGCGGGATGATTCTTGAAGCGACGGAAGGCCTCGAAGGGCGCAAACCCGGGGTCGCGATAGTCGAGGCCGATGACGAGGCCCACGTACGCGCGATCCTGGTCGAGGTGGTAGATGAAGCCGCCGCCAAAGGTGTCGCGAGGCATGGGCCAGCCGATCGTGTGCTGCACGAGACCCGCCGCAGCGCGGCCCGCAGGCAGTTGCCACAGTTCCTTGAGCCCCAGCGCGAAAGTGGGCGGGGAGCGATCGGCATCGAGACGGTAGCGCACGATGAGCTGCTTGGCGATGCTCCCGCGGCAGCCTTCTGCCAGCACCGTGACCGGAGCGTGGATCTCGGCGCCGGGTGTGAAATTGGCGCCCTCGCTGCCGTCGCGCAGGCGTCCGACGTCTCCCAGGCGCACGCCGCTGACGGCGCCGGCGGCGTCGATGAGCGCACTGGCGGCGGCGAAACCCGTGAACACGTCCACGCCGGCGGCTTCCACCCGGGCGCCCAGCCAGGGCACGAGTTGCGAGAGGGAGACGATGAAATTGCCGTGATTGCGCTGCTGCGGTGGCGTGGGCAGGCGGATGCTGCGGCGTTCCGTCAGGAAGCGGAACTCGTCACGCTGCACCGGGACGCAGGTCGGGGGCGGTGCAGCGCGCCACTCCGGCACCAGGGCGTCGAGCGCGACGGGGTCCAGCACGGCGCCGGAAATGCAATGCGCGCCGAGGCTGGCCGCCTTTTCGATCACGCAAATCGAGCGTTCGGGCTGGAGCTGGCGCAGGCGCAGCGCGCAGGCCAGGCCGGCCGGGCCGGCGCCGACAATCGCCACGTCGTAGTTCATGGAGTCCCGCTCGCCCATTCCTAGCCTCTTGCGCGCAGGGCGCTCACGATTCATCGCCCAGTGCGGCAAGGATGGCTGCGCGTGCCGCATCGCGCAAGGCCGCGGCGCCGTCGGGAGGACCCGGCAGCGGCGGGGGTTGCATGGGCTTGAGCATCTGCACCTCGATACGGCCCGGGCGCGCCATGAAGGTTTCCGGCGGCAGACAGTGGCGGGTGCCGCGGATGACGAGCGGAACGACCGGCATGCCGGCGCGTTGGGCGGCGGCAAACGCGCCGGTGTGGAAGCGCAGCAGCCCGGGTACCGGGCCGAAGGTGCCTTCGGGGAAAAAGGCGAGGGAACTCCCGCGGGTGGCGCTGCGCATCAGGCGCAGCGCATCGCGTGCGCGCCCGGCGCGATTGTCGCGTGAGACGAAGTGGGATCCGATGCGGGTCAGGAGCAGCCCCGCCAGCGGCACGGCACTCATCTCCCGCTTGATGACGAAGCCGAAGCGCGGTGGCAGCGCGGCGCTGAGCACCACGCCGTCAAGATAGCTGGAATGGTTGGCGACGACGATGCACGGATCGGGCAGGGGTCCGCAAAAATGCACCCTCACCGGCATGCCCATCAGCGTCAGGGCGCTGCGCCCGATCCAGCGTGTCAGGCGGCGGCGTGCACCCAGGGTGGGCAGGATCACCAGCAGGGGGAGCGAGCCCAACGCCAGGGCCAGGAACACCGTGGCCGCGTACAGGGTGTAGGCCAGCCTGAACGGCAGGAGCCAGAGGCGGGGCTGGGCACGCCGTGCGGGACCGGGCGGCGCGTCGGAATACGGCATTTTGGGCGTTGGCAATGTGATCCAGTTCTCCGTATGTTAACGGTTCGCACGGTTGTGAGTCCCATCACATCGCCCGACCTTGTCGGCTTTGCATACTGGCGGTCGAGGCAATCCCCCTCCGCGCAGGGCACCGCATTGAGCAGAAACGCCACCGTCACTAAAGAGTCGGCCCCCGAGATCGTCGACCCGGTCATCGGCCGCTTCCTCGATGCCGTATGGATGGAGCGTGGGCTGTCCGCGAACACCCTGGCGGCCTACCGCGCCGACCTCGTGGCGCTGTCGCGCTGGCTCGCGCTGCGAAATATCACCCTCTCGCGGACCGGCCGCGCGGACCTGCTCGCCTTCATTGCCGCGCGCGCCGCCGGTGGTTCGCGCCCGCGCTCGACCGCGCGGCAATTGTCATCGTTCCGCCGCTTTTTCCGCTACCTGATGCGCGAGGGCGCCGTGCGCGAGGATCCGACCGCGCAGATCGCGATGCCGCGGATCGGCCGCTCGCTGCCCAAATCGCTGACCGAGGCCGAAGTCGAATCGCTCCTGATGGCGCCCACCGTGGGCGATCCGCTCGGCAATCGCGACCGCACCATGCTCGAGGTGCTGTATGCCACGGGGCTGCGGGTCTCGGAGCTCGTCAGCCTGCGCGTCGACCAGGTCAACACCACTCAGGGCGTGCTGCGGGTGCTGGGCAAGGGCAACCGCGAGCGCCTGATTCCGCTAGGTGAAGAGGCCGTGCGCTGGCTCGTTGCTTTCCTCGGCAATCCGCGCGCCGAGATCCTGCTCGATCGCAGTACGGACTATCTGTTCCCCACGCGCCGCGGCGATCGCATGACGCGCCAGGCCTTCTGGCACATCATCAAGCGCTACGCCCGCAAGGCGAGCGTCAACCACGACCTCTCGCCCCACACGCTGCGCCATGCCTTCGCGACGCACCTGCTCAATCACGGCGCCGATCTGCGCGTGGTGCAGATGCTGCTCGGGCACAGCGACCTGTCCACCACGCAGATCTACACCCACGTCGCGCGCGAGCGCATGAAAGAGCTGCATTCCGAGCATCACCCGCGCGGCTGAAGTGCGCCCGGCAGGGCGCAGGATTCACGCCGGGACCGGCCCGCTCTGCTAAACTCCAGCCCATGCAAACCGGAAATCGTTGGCTCCCGATACTGGCCATTGCGCTGGGATCGATCGCCGTGGCGCTGGGCGCCACCCCGGTGCCTGCTCCGGCGAATGCTGCGCCCGCGCCTACGCCGCTCGAGGCCGAGCTGGCCGCCGTCGCGGCGCATATTCCCGGGGCCAAGGCGAGCGAGCTGCGCACCACGCCGGTCGCCGGGATCTACGAGTACAGCCACGGGGCCGAGCTTGTGTATGTCACCGCGGACGGCCGTTACGGTTTCGCGGGTGATCTGTACCGCATGTCCGACAAGAGCAATCTCAGCGACGCGCGCCGGCGCGAGCTGCGCCTGGCCCTGATCGGTGCCGTGCCGGAATCCTCGATGGTGGTGTTCGCGCCGACGGTGAAGACGAAATACACCATCACCGTGTTCACCGACGTTGACTGCACCTACTGCCGCGCGCTGCACAAGCAGATCGCCGAGTACAACCGACTCGGCGTGAAGGTGCGCTATCTGTTCTTCCCACGCACCGGCCCGAATACCGAGAGCTGGGCGAAGGCCGAGCAGGTCTGGTGCTCAGCCGACCGGCGCGCTGCGCTCACACAGGCCAAACTCGGCGCGGCCCTCACCGCGGCAGTGTGCAAGCCCAATCCCATCGCCGAGCAGTACGCGCTCGGCCGCGCCATCGGTCTTACCGGCACGCCCGGCATCGTCACGGACAGCGGTGATCTGTTGCCCGGTTATGCTCCGCCCGATGAGCTGGTGCAGGAGCTGCAGCAGGACGCCACGCCCGGCCCGGGCTGATCGGCTTCAGCGCTCCAGCAGCGTGAGTTTGTCAGGTTTCCCTTCCCATTCCTTGGCGTCGGCCGGCGGCGTGCCACGCTCTGAAATGACCGGCCACTGTTTTGCCAGCTCGGCATTCAGGGCCGTGAATTTTTCCTGACCCGCCGGCAATTCTTCCTCCGAAAAAATCGCCTCGACCGGACATTCCGGCTCGCACAGGGTGCAGTCAATGCATTCGTCGGGATCGATGACCAGAAAATTCGGGCCGACATGGAAGCAGTCGACGGGGCAGACCTCCACGCAATCCATGTACTTGCACTTGATACAGTTTTCGGTGACGACAAAGGTCATTAAGACTCCGGTCCGAACGGGGTGTGGGAGCCCGGCAGGGCCGCGTTATTCTGCCAAAGCGGCCCGCCAGTGCAAGCACGGAAAACGGCATCAGCTGATCACCTGGGGCGCGGCTTCAGGATATCGTGGAAATGCTGGCGTTCTGCGCCCTCGCGCCGATCGGTAAAATATCGCTCCAGTGAGAAATGCACGCTCTCGAAGGCGATGTCGTCCCAGGGCACCTGGTGTTCCGTGAACAGCGCCGTCTCGAGGCTCTCGGCGCCGGGGCCATGGCGCTCGGAGACCATGCGGGCGCGGAACATGATGTGCACCTGCGCGGCGTGCAGCACATTCACCACGCTGAGGAGCGAGCCGATCGCGACTTCCGCGAGCGCTTCTTCCACGGTCTCGCGCAGGGCCGCAGCATGGATCGATTCGCCGATTTCCAGGAACCCCGCCGGCGCCGTCCAGTAGCCGCGGCGCGGCTCGATCGCCCGGCGGCACAGCAGCACCTGGCCCCGCCACTCGGGCACGCAGCCCGCCACTATGCGCGGATTCTCGTAGTGCACAGTGCCGCAGGCCACGCACACCGCGCGCGGCAGCTGGTCGCCCTCGGGCACAAGGTATTTCACGGGCTGGCCACAGTCCGGGCAGAACTTCATGGGGGGCGGCGGCATTTGGGGCGGCGGTGGCCTGCACTCGTGTGATTCGGGTATCGTACTCGCATCGCGCACGGCCTCGTGGCGGAACTGGTAGACGCAGTCGACTCAAAATCGACCGGGCTTGCCCATCTCGGTTCGACTCCGAGCGAGGCCACCACCGGTCACCTTCGGAAGAGTATGCGGCAGCTCATGCGGCGCAGCGATTTCAACTATCCCCTGCCCGCCGAGCTGATCGCCCAAGCGCCGCTGGCGCAGCGCTCGGCCAGCCGCCTGCTGGTCCTGGACGGGAGCAGCGGCACCCTGGCGGACCGGCAGATGCGCGAACTGCCGGGGCTGCTGCGGGGTGGTGACCTGCTGGTCTTCAACGATACGAAGGTGTTGCCGGCGCGGCTGGCGGCGCGACGCGCCACGGGCGGGCAGGTCGAAGTGTTCCTGGAGCGTGCGCTCGAAGCGGACGGCGCACTGGTGCAACTGCGCGCGAGCAATCCACTGCGCGCCGGCGAAGCGCTTACGAGCACCGGCGGGGCGATCCGGCTGGTGGCGCGCCGGGACGATCTGTGGGAAGTGCGCCTGCCGGAACCGGCGGTGGCGTTCTTCGAGCACTTCGGCGCCGTCCCTTTGCCGCCGTATATCACGCGCGCGGTCGAGGCCGCTGATCGCGAACGCTACCAGAGCCTGCTGGCGCGCGTGCCGGGAGCCGTGGCGGCGCCCACGGCCAGCCTGCATTTTGACGCCGAATTGCTTGCGGCCCTGGCGGAGCGCGGCATTGCTCGTGCCATTGTGACGCTGCACGTGGGCGCCGGCACGTTCCAGCCGCTGCGCGCGGAGCAGCTCGAGGGCCAGGTGCTGCATGCGGAGTGGTATTCGGTGCCGGCTGAGGCGATGGGGGCGATCGAGGCGACGCGCGCGATCGGCGGGCGCGTGATCGCCGTGGGGACCACGGTGGCGCGGGCGCTGGAATCGACTCTGGCCACGGGCTTCGCCAGCGGGGACACGCGCCTGTTCATCCGCCCGGGCTTTGCCTTCGGGGCGATTGACGGACTCATCACCAATTTTCATTTGCCCGGGTCCACGCTGCTGATGCTGGTGGCGGCCTTGGCCGGGCACGAGGCCGTACTGGCGGCCTATGCTCATGCGGTCGCGCAGCGGTACCGCTTCTTCAGCTATGGTGATGCCATGCTGGTCTGGCCCGCGCCGGGTGTGCGCCTGTGACATTGCGCTTCGAACTGCTCCACGCCGACGGTGCGGCGCGTTGCGCGCGCCTGCACCTGCCGCACGGCGTGGTTGATACGCCGGCGTTCATGCCGGTGGGCACCTACGGCACCGTCAAGGCGATGTCACCTGAGGAACTCGAGGCGCTCGGGGCCCAGATCGTGCTGGGCAATACATTTCATCTTGCCCTCCGGCCTGGGGCGGACATTGTGGGTCTGCACCGCGACGGCCTGCACGGCTTCATGGGCTGGACGCGCCCGATACTCACCGATTCAGGGGGATTCCAGGTTTTCAGCCTCTCCGCCCTGCGCCAGATCAGCGAGGAGGGCGTGCGCTTCCGCTCACCCGTGGACGGGAGCGAAGTGCAGATGGGCCCCGAAGATTCCGTCGAGGTGCAGCGCGTGCTGGGCTCGGACATCGCCATGGCCTTCGATGACTGCACGGCCTATCCGGCCACCGAGGCGCAGGCGCGCGAGTCCATGGAACGATCGATGCGCTGGGCCCAGCGCAGCCACGTTCATTACTATCGCGACACGCCACCGGGGCACCTGTTCGGTATCGTCCAGGGCGGTGTGCACGCTGCGCTCCGCAGCGCCTCGCTCGAGGCCTTGAGCCGCCGCGAGTGGGCCGGGTTGGCCATCGGGGGCCTGGCCGTGGGCGAGCCTGAAGACGAGCGGCTGCGTGTGCTCGAGTACACGCTGCCGCTGATGCCGGGTCACCGACCGCGCTACCTGATGGGGGTCGGCTATCCGCACGACATCGTGGCGGCCGTGCAACGCGGCGTGGACCTGTTCGATTGCGTGATGCCGACCCGCCACGCCCGCAACGGGCACCTGTTCACCTCGCACGGGATCGTGAACATCCGCAATGCCTGTTACCAGAAGGACACAGGTCCGCTGGACCCGCACTGCCGCTGCAGCACCTGCCAGCGCTATTCACGCGCGTACCTCCGGCACCTGGACCGGTGCGGCGAGATCCTCGGCGTGCGGCTGGCCACGATTCACAACCTGCATTTCTATCTCGATCTGATGCGCCAGATCCGCGCCAGCATTGCCGCGGGCACCCTGGAGCAGCTTGCCGCCCGGATTTTGGCGATTCCACGGCGTAACGTCGCAGCTATGGCATAATGCCGCCCTTTTTCGCAGCCCAGCAACAGGCCTAGCCCATGAACTTCCTCATTTCACCCGCATACGCGCAGGCGGCCGCGCCCTCCTCGGGCGGTGGACTCAGCCAGATCCTGATACTGGTAGTGTTCGTGGCGATCTTCTACTTCATGCTGATCCGCCCGCAGCAGAAACGCATGAAGGACCAGCAGGCGATGCTTTCCAAGCTCGCCACCGGCGATGAAGTGGTGACGAGCGGCGGCATCCTCGGGCGCATCACCGAAGTGGGCGAGACCTTCGTGACCCTCGAAGTCGCCGACGGGGTGCGCATCAAGGTGCAGCGCGGCCAGATTTCGCAGCTCATGCCCAAAGGCACGCTGAAAGGCGCCTGAGAGAATCCCATGCTGGAATTTCCGCGCTGGAAGTACGCGCTCGTCGCGCTGGTCACGCTCCTGGCGCTGATCCTCGCCCTGCCGAATTTCTTCGGTACCGATCCGGCCCTGCAGGTGGCGCGCAAGAACCGCGCTCCCATGGACGACTTCGCCCGCCAGGCCGTCGAGCAGTCACTCACGGCGCACACGGCGGCCTTTCACGGCGACTATCTCGATGACGGCAAGTTATTCGTCCGCTTCGCCACCGTAGCCGACCAGCTCAAGGCGCGCGATGTGGTCAATGAATTCATGGCGACGGACTACATCTCCGCGCTGACGAACGCCTCGCGTGCACCCGAGGCGCTGCGGCACGTCGGCCTGCGGCCCATGCCGTTGGGCCTCGATCTGCGCGGCGGGCTGTACCTGCTCTACCAGGTGGACGTCAACGGCGCGGTCGCGCAGCTGCTCGAGAGCTACGACCAGGGGTTCCGCCGCATCCTCAGCAGCGCCAATCTGCCCTTCAACGATATCGTCACCTATACCTCCAGCAAGAGCACGATTCCCAACGCGCTGCGCGTCTCGCTCCCCGGGGGCACTGACGTGGGCGCGGTGCGCGATGCGCTGCGCAAGGGCAACACCGACCTGACATTCAGCATCGGGAGCGATGCAAACGGTGCGACCATCGACATGGAGCTGAGCCCGACGCAGGTGCGTGCCCGCCAGGACTACGCGCTGCAGAAGAACATCACGACGCTCCGCAACCGCGTCAACGAAATGGGGGTCTCCGAGCCGATCGTCAAGCAGCAGGGGATCGACCGCATCAACGTGCAGCTGCCCGGGGTGCAGAACTCCGCCGAGGTCAAGGACATCCTCGGCAAGGTCGCGACCCTGGAATTCCGCCTTGAGGACTCCCAGAACAGCGCCGCCGAGGCGCAGCAGCGCAACCGGGCACCGCTGGGCTCGAAGCTCTATCAGATGGAAGGCCGCCCGGTGCTGCTCAAGCGCGAGCTGATCGCCACGGGCGACCAGCTCACCAACGCCACCTCGAGCAATGGCAACGAGGGACCCGAAGTCAACGTGACGCTCAATGGGCAGGGCGGGGATTCCATGCTGCGCAACACGCGCCTGAATGTCGGGCGGCGCATGGCCGTGGTGTATATCGAGAAGAGCCGCGAGACCCGCGTGATCGACGGCCAGAAGAGCTCCCGTGACGTCACCACCGAGAAAATCATCAGCCTGGCGACGATTCGCGCCGTGCTCAGCAACCAGTTTCGCATCACCGGGCTCTCTGCGGTGGAATCGCGGGAACTGGCACTGCTGATGCGATCCGGCTCGCTCTCGGCGCCGATCTTTGCCGTGCAGGAGAGCACCATCGGACCCAGCCTCGGCGCGGAGAACATCCGCAAGGGCGTGCAGGCGCTGCTGATCGGCATGCTCGCGGTCTTTGCCTTCATGGCGCTGTACTACCAGCGCTTCGGCCTGGTCGCCAACCTGGTGCTGGTGGCCAACGTGGTGCTGCTGACCGCGCTCCTGTCGATGCTGCGCGCGACGCTCTCGTTGCCAGGAATCGCGGGCATCATCCTGACGGTCGGTATCGCCGTGGACGCCAACGTGCTGATCTACGAGCGCATCCGCGAGGAGCTGCGGAACGGGGTGACCCCGCAGGCGGCGATTCGCGCCGGGTTCGACAAGGCCTTTTCGGCGATCCTGGATTCGAACGTCACCGCCTTCATCGCCGGCCTGGTGCTGTGGGTGGTGGGTGCCGGCGCGATCCGCGGCTTCGCGGTCGTGCTGACGCTGGGCATCCTCACCTCGATGTTCACTTCGCTCCTGGGCAGCCGGGCCCTGATCACGATCATGTATGGCGGGCGCCGCAAAGTTACGCGCCTGTCCATCGGCTAGGAGAGCAGCGTGGAGTTTTTCAAGAAAGCCACGAACTTTCCCTTCATGTCGACGCGCAAGCTGTGGTACGGCTTGTCGATTGCATTGATGATGATTTCAATCGGCTCTTTCTTTGTCCGCGGTCTCAATCTGGCAGTGGAATTCACCGGCGGCGTGCAGGTGCAGGTCAGCTTCAGCAATGCCGTCAATGTCGAGACCCTGCGCCTGGGGCTGGAGCGCGCCGGTTTCCGCGAGGAACAGGTCCAGTACCTGGGCTCCTCGCGCGAGGCCGCGATCCGCCTGCCGGCGCAGACCGGCCAGTCCGGTGACGTGATCCGCGCACGGGTTGAGGGCGTGCTGCACGCGATCGATCCGCGCGCCGAGGTGAACAGTCTCGAGGTGGTGTACCCGCAGGTAGGGCAGGAACTCAAGAGCGGAGCGGTGCTGGCGCTGGCGGCCACGCTGTTTCTGATCGGCCTGTACATCGCCATTCGTTTCCATACCTGGCGTCTCTCGTTCGGTGCGATCCTCGCGGTGCTGCACGACCCGATCCTGGTGCTCGGCGCTTTCTCGCTGTGGCATACCTCCTTCGACCTGCCGGTGGTGTCGGCCATGCTCGCGGTGATCGGCTATTCGCTGAATGACACCGTGGTGGTCTTCGATCGTATCCGTGAGCGCTTCGAGGGGAGCCGCCGGCTCGAGCCGGTGGCCGTGCTCGACCAGTCGATCAACCAGACGCTGTCGCGAACCATCATGACCAAGGTCGTGACGCTCATCGTCGTGGTGGCGCTCTACGTGCTCGGCGGCCAGGCGCTCAAGGGCTTTTCGGCGGCCCTGATCATCGGCATCGTCGCCGGCACCTATTCCTCGATCTACATCTCGAGCGCCATTGCGCTGGACTGTGGCCTGAAGGCCGAGCATCTGCTGCCCACCGCGGTGAAAAAGCCGGTCGACGACCTGCCCTGAGCGAGAGCACCGGGGCGTAGCCGGAGCGCGCATGCTGCAACTGCTGAACCAACCGGGCACCTGGGCGGCATTTGCCACCCTCACGCTGCTCGAGATCGTACTCGGCATCGACAACATCATTTTTCTGGCGATCCTGGTCGGGCGGCTCCCGCCGGCACGCCAGCCGCGCGCACGCGTGGTGGGTCTGGCGCTGGCCATGTTTACGCGTCTCGCCCTGCTGTTCTCGATCATCTGGCTGACGCGCCTGACGCAGCCCTGGTTCGAGCTGTTCGGGCAACAGATCTCCGGGCGCGATCTGATCCTGGGCGGAGGGGGCCTTTTCCTGCTGGTCAAGAGCGTGCTCGAGATCCACCACACGCTGGAGGGCGCGGCGGCGGAACGGGCCGCGCGCATGGTCGCCAGCTTCACCGCCATCGTGCTGCAGATCGCGGTGATCGACATTGTCTTCTCGCTCGATTCGGTATTCACAGCCGTGGGCCTGGCGCGCCCGGACCAGGTGCCGATCATGGCCGCGGCCATCATCGCTTCCATCGTCGTGATGATGTGGCTCTCGGGACCGATCTCCGCCTTCATCGAGGAGCATCCGACGATCAAGATCCTGGCGCTCGCCTTCCTGATCCTGGTGGGCGTGGCCCTCATCGGCGAAGGGCTGGACTTCCACATACCGAAGGGCTATCTCTACTTTGCGATGGCCTTCTCGGTGCTCGTCGAGATGATCAACATCCGCCTGCGCAAGCTCCTGGATGCGCGGCGGCAACGGAGTGGCCGATGAAGTGCCGCATTTGCCTTGCGATCCTGCTGCTCGCGCCGTTGGGGTCGATGGCCGCTACGCCGGCACCGGCCGGCGCCGCGGCGGGCGCGACGGGGCAAGCCGCCGCCGGAGTCGCGGCACTGGTCGCCGAGGCCGGGCGGATCGGCAACCAGGCCAGGCTCCCGCCGCACCTTGTCGAGGTCCTGGGGCTCGGCACGCACGTCGGCGGCCTCGCGGTCCGGCAGCTGGCCTTACGCCAGGGCAGCGTGGTCCGCACCTTCAACGTCAGTGCGGCAAACGCCCTGGATATCGTGATTTTCGATTACGACGAGGCCACCAGGGCAACGCTGGTATGCCTGCTGACGCCGGCCGCGAAGCTGCGGCGCGCAGTGACTTACGTCGCGGGCGATGCGCCCCACGTCCTGGCAATGCCGGAAGCGCGCCGGCGCTTCGGTCCGGAGCTCAATTACTGGCTGGCCATCCGCCTCAGCGCTTCGCCGGCCAGCCGGTAGAGGCTCCACCCGTTCAATTCGACGGCGCCGAGCCGCAGATAGAAATCGATGGCGGTGCGGTTCCAGTCCAGCGCCGACCAATCGAGCCGCGCGCAACCGCGATCCACGGCAATCCGCGCCAGCTCCTTGAGGAGGGTCTTGCCGACGCCGCGCCCGCGGTAGGGCGGATCCACGAACAGGTCCTCCAGGTAGATGCCGGGCTGGGCCAGGAACGTGGAGTAATTGTGAAAGTAGAGCGCGAAGCCCGCTGGCTGGCCATCGCAATCGGCCAGCACGACCTCGGCGTAGCGCTTGGCTCCGAACAGCGTCGCGGTGAGCGCCTGTTCCGTGGCACTGATGTCATGGGCCAGGTGCTCGTATTCGCCGAGCGCGCGGATGAAGCGCAGTATCTGCGGTACGTCGGCGGGCGTGGCAGGTCGAATGTTCGTAGTCATCCTCACATTGGAGTGCCAGCGCCCACTCAGCGCTGTTCGGCGAGTTCGCTGTGGCCGTACGAGTAAATAAAGTAAATCGCGAGCCCCGCCGCGGACCAGATGAAAAACGCTTCCCAGGTGATCGCCGGTAATCCTGCCATGAGGAATGCGCAGAAGCCCATGCCGAGGAGCGGCACCAGCGGAACCCACGGTGTGCGGAACGGGCGCTTGAGTTCCGGTCGAGTCCTGCGCAGCACGATGACGCTGGCGCAAACCAGGAAAAAGGCAGAGAGCGTGCCCAGGTTGACCAACTGCGCCACCTTGCCGATCGGCGATAGGCCGGCTATCAGGGCAATGGCGACGCCGGATCCCAG
>Ga0209131_1001895_pt1 | contig 14369 bp, 13 predicted proteins | sample GraSoi_2013_40cm_FD_185826 | JGI IMG/M metagenome (GOLD analysis project Ga0209131, IMG submission 185826) | Grasslands soil microbial communities from the Angelo Coastal Reserve, California, USA - Sample 9_17_2013_40cm (SPAdes) (version 2) | ecosystem: Environmental > Terrestrial > Soil >...
GTGCAGATGGACTGGCACACGAGCACCGGCTACGTGCCGATCACGACCGCGGCCTACGAGATGACACGCAAGTCCGGTTTCTATGAGAAGAACCCGGGCGCGGATCTCGCGGTCAAGCAGCTCACCCTCAAGCCGCCGACGGCCAACTCGAAAGGGCTGCGTTTCGGCAACTACGTCCAGGGCCGTGAGGTGATCGAGGAGGAAATGGAAGCCGTGTTCTCCGGCAAGAAGGATGCGAAGTCCGCGCTCGACGAGGCGGTGAAGCGCGGCAACGAGATCCTGCGCAAGTTCCAGGCCGCCAACAAGGGCTAAAGACCAGGAGGGCAAAGGAGCCATCGGGCCCCTTTGCACCCGAGCGATGGAAAAGCGCGTCGTCTTCCGGTCTGCGTGGATGCCCTACGCGCTCCTCGCCCCGCAGATCGCGGTGACGCTGGTGTTCTTTTTCTGGCCCGCCGGGCAGGCGGTCTACTATTCGTTCCTGCAGCAGGATCCGTTCGGGCTCAGCACCGAATTCATCTGGTTGCGCAACTACGTCGAGCTCTTCAACAGCTCGCACTATCTCGATTCCTTCCGCATCACCGCGATCTTCAGCGTGTCGGTCGCCGTCGCCGGCATCCTCATTTCCCTGCTGCTCGCCACGATGGCGGACCGCGTGCTGCGCGGGGCGCTCGCATACAAGACGATGCTCATCTGGCCCTACGCGGTAGCCCCTGCCGTGGCGGGCGTGTTGTGGGCCTTCCTCTTCGCGCCGTCGATCGGAATCGTCACCTACTTCCTGCGCCGCATGGGCGTGGACTGGAACTGGATCGTCAACGGCGACCAGGCGATGCTCCTCATCGTGATCGCCGCAACCTGGAAGCAGATCAGCTACAACTTCCTCTTCTTCCTCGCCGGGCTGCAGTCCATCCCGCGCTCACTGATCGAGGCGGCCGCGATCGATGGCGCGACCCCCTTCCGGCGCTTCTGGAGCATCGTCTTCCCGCTCCTTTCGCCGACGACGTTCTTCCTGCTCGTGATCAACATCGTCTACGCGTTCTTCGACACGTTCGGCGTGGTCGACGCGACCACCCAGGGCGGGCCCGCGGGAACCACGCAGATCCTGGTCTACAAGGTGTATTACGACGGCGTGAAGGCCGCCGACCTGGGAAGCTCGGCGGCGCAGTCCGTGATCCTGATGTTCATCGTGATCACGCTCACGGTCGTGCAGTTCAAGTTCGTCGAGAAGAAAGTGCAGTACTGATGGTCGAGAACCGGCCGATCGCCGACTTCGTCGCGCACCTCACGCTCATCATCGGCGTGATTCTGGTGGCGTTTCCGCTGTACGTGACCTTCGTCGCCTCGACGCTCACCTACGATCAGATCATCACCGTGCCGATGCCGCTGCTCCCCGGCGACCAGATGATCGAGAACTACTCGCAGGTCCTCACCGCGGGATCGACCAAGGGAAGCGCCGCGCCGGTCTCCCGCATGCTGCTGAACAGCTTCATCATGGCGATGGCGGTGGCACTCGGCAAGATCGCGATCTCGATCCTCTCCGCCTTCGCCATCGTCTACTTCCGCTTTCCCGGGCGCAATTTCTTCTTCTGGATGATCTTCGTCACCCTGATGCTGCCGATCGAGGTGCGCATCATCCCCACCTTCAAGGTCGCCGCCGACCTGGGGCTGCTCGACTCGTACCTGGGCCTCACGCTGCCCCTCATCGCCTCTGCCACCGCCACATTCCTCTTTCGCCAGTTCTTCCTCACCATCCCGGACGAGCTCGCGGAGGCGGCGCGCATGGACGGCGCGGGGCCGCTGCGTTTCTTCTGGGATGTGCTGCTGCCGCTCTCCAAGACGAGCATGGCGGCGCTCTTCGTGATCCTCTTCATCCTCGGCTGGAACCAGTACCTGTGGCCGCTTCTCATCACCAGCCAGGAATCGATGTACACGGTGGTGATCGGCATCAAGCGCATGATCGCCGGGGGCGAGTCCTCCAACGAGTGGAACCTGATCATGGCTACCGCGATGCTGGCGCTCCTTCCGCCGGCGCTCGTGGTGGTGCTCATGCAGAAGTGGTTCGTCAAGGGGCTCGTCGAGACCGAGAAATAGGCAAATGGCCGAAATCACACTCACCGGCGTCAAGAAAACCTACCTCAAGCTGCAGGTGATCCACGGCGTGGACGTGGCCATCGCCGACGGGGAGTTCATCGTCATCGTCGGCCCGTCGGGCTGCGGCAAGTCGACGCTGCTGCGCATGATCGCGGGTCTCGAGACCATCAGCGAGGGAGAGATCGCGATCGGCGGGCGCGTCGTGAACAACGTCGAGCCCAAGGACCGCAACATCGCCATGGTGTTCCAGAACTACGCGCTCTATCCGCACATGAGCGTCTACGAGAACATGTCCTATGGCCTTCGCATTCGCCGCATGCCGCCCGCGGAGATCGACGAAAGGGTGCAGCGCGCGGCGAAGATCCTCGAGCTCTCGAGCTTCCTCGACCGCCGGCCGCGGCAGCTCTCCGGCGGCCAGCGCCAGCGCGTGGCCATGGGACGCGCCATCGTGCGCGAGCCGGCGGCGTTCCTCTTCGACGAGCCGCTGTCGAACCTCGACGCCAAGCTGCGCGTGCAGATGCGACTGGAAATCCAGAAGCTGCACCGCAGCCTCAAGACCACGAGCGTCTTCGTGACGCACGACCAGGTGGAGGCGATGACGCTCGCCGATCGCATGATCGTGATGAACCTGGGGATGGCGGAGCAGATCGGGCGCCCCATCGATGTCTACGACGATCCCGCTTCGCTCTTCGTCGCGGGGTTCATCGGCTCGCCGGCGATGAACTTCCTCTCCGGCAAGCGCCGCGGCGACGGGGTCGAGATCGGCGGCGAGATTCGCGTGCCGCTGCCCGCGGAGCTGCGCGCCACCGCGCCCGAATCGATCGTGGTCGGCGTGCGCCCCGAGCACCTCGTCCCCGGAGAAACGGCGGGGACCGTGTTTCGCTTCAAGGTCGAGACGGTCGAAGCCCTCGGCGCCGATTCGCTGGTGCACGGAGCGTTCGGCGGCGGTACGGTCGTGGCCCGGGTTGAAGGCCACTCGACACCCGCCCTGGGCGCGCAGCTCGTCTTCACCGCGATGCCGGGCAAGCTCTATTTCTTCGACACCGGCACCGGGAAGCGCCTGCGGCCGCGAGCCGCTTGATTTGAAGATGCTGCCGAACACCCGGCTCGAAGAGCTGGGGCTCAATTCGTCGGTGCCCCCGGGCCAGCTCCTCTATGACGGCTGGCTGCTGCGGCTGCTGCCCGGAAAAGCCAAGCGCGCGCGGTCGGTGAACGCCGTGTATCCGTCGACCGCGCCGCTCGAAGGCAAGATCGCCTACTGCGAGCATCTCTATCGACAGGCCGCGCTGCCGACGCTGTTTCGCATGACGCCCTTTTCGCAGCCCGCCGAGCTCGACGCGATCCTCGAGCAGCGCGGCTACCAGCGCTTCGACCACACCGCGGTGGAAGCCGCGCCGATCGACCCGAATCAACTCGGAGGCGCAACGTCCGAGCCGATGGAGCTTGGGCTCTGGGTCGAATCGGTCGGACAGCTGCGTGCGTCCCCGGCCGCACACCGCGCCGCGCACCTGGCGCGCTTGCAGGGCATGCCGCTCGCGATGCGCGCGGTCGCGATTCGTTCGCAGGGCAGGGTGGTCGCGACGGGCCTTACCATCATCGAGGACGATTGCGCCGGGTTGTTCGACATCGTCACGCACGAGCAGGCGCGCCGCCAGGGACACGCGCGTAACGTGGTGGCGAGCCTGCTGCGGGTCTCGTGGGAACTCGGCGCACGGCACGCGTACCTGCAGGTGCAGCAGGAAAACGCCGCCGCGCGCCGCCTCTACGCGCAGTTCGGTTTTGCCGAGCGCTACATATATTGGTATCGCGCGCGGCCCGGAGAGACCCAATGACCGAAGACGATGTGGCGCGGCTCGCGCGAACGCTGGGCCGCGCCTGCAAGCGGCGCGGCGTCGACGTCGCGACCGCGGAATCGTGCACCGGCGGGGGCGTGGCCACGGCGATCACGAACATCCCGGGAAGCTCCCAGTGGTTCGAGCGCGGATTCGTCACGTACACCAACGTCGCCAAGAAGGAGATGCTCGGCGTGTCGCAGGACACCCTTCGCAAGCACGGCGCGGTGAGCGAGGAGGTGGCGCGCGAGATGGCCGCGGGTGCGCTCGAGCGCAGTCATGCGAGCGTGAGCGTGTCGGTGACCGGGATCGCAGGACCCACGGGCGGCTCGCGCGAGAAGCCCGTCGGGCTGGTGTGGTTCGCCTGGGGCGTTCGCGGCGGCGCCATCCAGGCGCGCCGGTTCCGCTTCGACGGCGACCGGGCCGCGGTGCGCCTCCAGTCCGTTGCCGTCGCCCTCCAGGGGCTCATAGACCTCCTGCGCCGCTAGCTTGACAACAGAACAATCGTTCGGTAGCTTACCGAACAATCGTTCTGTCATCGAAGGCGGCCAGAGTGGCGTTGAATCCCCAGAAGCCCCAGCTCGACCCCGTGTACCTGGAGAAGCTCCAGGACTACTACGCCGAGCACAAGGTGATCCCGTCGTATTCGGTTCTCGCGAGCCTCTGGGGAATCTCGGCGAAGTCGTGGGTCGCCGAATGCGTGAAGAGATTCGAGGAAGCGGGCTATCTCGACTGGACGCCGGACAAGCAGCTAAAGCCCGGAACGCGTTTCTTCGAGCGCCGGTTCGCCGATTCAGCGGTGCAGGCCGGGCTGCCCAACCCGGCGGTCTCCGATGGCTACGACCTCATCACCATCGACGACTTCCTGGTCCGCGTCCCGTCCAGGACCTCGCTCGTGCGGGTGAAGGGCGACTCGATGATCGATGCGGGCATTCATGAGGGCGACCTGCTGGTGGTCGAGCAGCAGCCCAATGCGAACGTGGGCGACATCGTGGTCGCCATCGTGAACAACGAGTTCACTGTCAAGGAACTGGCGCGGGAGAAGAGCGGCTTCGTGCTCAAGCCCGCGAACAAGGCGTACCCAGTGCTTCGCCCCAAGGGGGGCTTCGAGATTTTCGGTGTCATGGCGGGTTTGGTCCGGCGCACCCGGTAGCTCATTCCATGAGCCTGGGACCGGCTAACCTCACAACGTCTACAACAAACAATTGATGGGATAATTCACATGCTCAAAGTCATCTCCAGCAGCAACTCCGAAACCCCCAAAATGGACGAGAACAAGGCGAAGGCCCTCGCGGCCGCGCTGTCCCAGATCGAGAAGCAGTTCGGCAAGGGCTCGATCATGAAGCTGGGCGATGCCGACGTCGACAAGGCGATCGAGGTGGTCTCCACCGGCTCCCTCGGCCTCGACATGGCGCTCGGCGTGGGCGGATTGCCACGCGGCCGCGTGGTCGAGATCTACGGCCCGGAATCTTCCGGCAAGACCACGCTCGCGCTCCAGGTCATCGCCAACGTCCAGAAGCTGGGGGGCACAGCCGCCTTCATCGACGCGGAGCACGCGCTCGATCCCCAATATGCCCAGCGCCTCCGCGTGGATACTTCCGAGCTGTTGCTCTCGCAGCCCGATAACGGCGAGCAGGCGCTCGAGATCGCCGACATGCTGGTGCGCTCGGCTTCCGTCGATTGCGTCGTGATCGATTCGGTCGCCGCCCTCACGCCCAAAGCCGAGATCGAGGGCGAGATGGGCGAGCCGCAAATGGGCCTGCAGGCGCGCCTCATGAGCCAGGCGCTGCGCAAGCTCACCGCCAACATCAAGCGCTCCAACACGCTCGTCATCTTCATCAACCAGATCCGCATGAAGATCGGCGTCATGTTCGGCAACCCGGAGACCACCACGGGCGGCAACGCGCTCAAGTTCTACGCCTCGGTGCGCATCGACATCCGCCGCATCGGCTCGATCAAGAAGGGCGAGGAAGTGATCGGCAACGAGACGCGCGTGAAAGTGGTCAAGAACAAGGTCGCTCCTCCCTTCAAGACCGCCGACTTCGACATCCTCTACAACGAGGGCATCTCGCGCGAAGGCGAGATCATCGAAATGGGCGTCAACCACCGCATCGTGGAAAAGTCCGGCGCCTGGTACGCCTACAAGGGCGAGAAGATCGGCCAGGGCAAGGACAACACGCGCGAGTTCCTGCGCGAGAATCCCGCGATGGCGCAGGAGATCGAGCAGAAGATTCGCGAGGCCGTCGGCATCGCGGGCGGCATGCCGAGAGCGCCCGAAGCGGAAGCGGCCGAAGGCGACTGACGCTTCACATCCATTCGCTGCCAACCCATGGCCTGGGCTTTCGTGGCTAAGACCGAGCCGTCCTTACGGGCCCGGGCCATGCGGTTTCTTGCGCGGCGCGAGCATTCGCGCGCGCAATTGCAGCGCAAGCTTTCGTTCCTCGCTTCCGAGGGCGAGGATGTCGAAGCGCTCTTGGACGATCTCGCCAAGCGCGGGTGGCTCTCCGATGCGCGCTTCGCGGAGCAGACCATCCGCTCCAAGTCCCGGCGCTTCGGGCCGCTCAAGCTCGCCCACGAGCTGCGCTCCAAGGGTGTCGAGGACGAGACGGTGAGCGCCGCGTTTCGCGCCGCCGGCGCGGAAGGCACTGCGAGCATCGAAACGATTTGGCGCAGCCGCTTCGACACGGCGCCCATCAACGAGCGCGAGCGCGCGCGGCAGGTGCGCTTCCTTCAAGGACGCGGTTTCGCGCTGGATGGCATCTTGCGTTTTCTCAAGGAGGCAAGGCGATGAGCTGGCGAGCACAGAACGTCCTTTCGCTGCTGCTGGTTGCAGCGGTTCTCCTTCTCAACTGCCTTCCCGCCTAGCGGTGAGTGTCGCGCAGCAGGACAGGGCCGAGCTTTTTCGCAAGTTGCACGCGGGGCCGCGCGCCTTCGTCATTCCCAATCCCTGGGACGCGGGCTCGGCGCGCATCCTCGCGGGCCTTGGGTTCCAGGCGCTCGCCACTTCCAGCGGCGCCATGGCCAACACGTTCGGCCGCCGCGATGGCCATGTCACCCGCGACGAGGCGCTCGCGCATGCGCGCGCCATCGTCGAGGCGACCGACATCCCCGTGTCGGCGGATCTCGAGAAGGGGTTTGGCGACGCGCCGGAAGATGCAGCGGAGACAATCCGCCTCGCGGCGCAAGTGGGGCTCGTCGGTGGCTCGATCGAGGACGCGACCGGGGACAAGGCGAAGCCGCTCTACGCGATGGGACACGCGGCGGAACGGGTCGCCGCGGCGGCGCAAGCGGCGCGTTCGCTTCCGTTTCCCTTCATGCTCACGGCGCGCACGGAGAATTTCCTGCGCGGCAACCCGAACCTGGACGACACCATCCGGCGCCTGCAGGCCTTCGAGAAGGCAGGCGCCGATGTCCTGTTCGCCCCGGGCTTGCCGGATCTCGCCGCGGTGCGCGCGGTGTGCGCGGCCGTATCGAAGCCGGTCAACTTCATGGTCGGCATCCCGGGCAAGTCGTTCTCGGTCGCGGAGCTCGAGGCCGCCGGGGTGCGGCGCATCAGCCTCGCGACGTCTCTCTACCGTGCAGCGATGGCCGGCCTCGTCGCCGCGGCGCGCGAGATCGGGGAAAGCGGTACCTTCGATTACCTCGACCGGAGCCTGCCCTCGGCGGAGGTGAGCCGCTTCATGCGCGACTGATTCGTGGCGGCGCGCCGGCAGGTCGCGATGGTGGACGTCGCGGAGATAGGACCTTTCCGGTTTCCCCGCTGTCGAAGACCTGGCACTCGATGAAAGGAGCCTCCATGACCGGCAAATCGCATCGAACCCTCCCAGGCCTGGCGCTTGCGTTGGTGGTTGTCGCGGCGGCGGGGTGCGCAAACCTCGGCATCGGCGTCACGCCGGCCGCCGACATCAAGCGCAGCCCGGCCTCGTTCGAGGGCAAGGAAGTCACCGTGAAGGGGACCGTGCGCGAGGTGACGAAGCTCCCCCTCGTGGATCTCAAGACCTATGAGCTGGCGGATTCCAGCGGCGAGATCAAGGTCACGACCAGGGGCGCGCCGCCCGCGAAGGGAGACAAGCTCATCGTGCGTGGCGTGGTATCGAGCACCGCGATCGTCGGCGGCCACTCTTTCGGCCTGCACTTGAGCGAGCGCGAGCGCTCCTCGACGTTCTAGCGCCAACCGCGGGCCGAGGCGGCGGTGGCCGCCTCGGCTTTGGTATCCTTGGCGCCATGAACACCAGGGAAATCCGCAGGAAATTCATCGACTACTTCGTCTCGAAGGGGCACACGCACGTGCCCTCGAGCCCGCTCGTTCCGGCGAACGATCCGACGCTGCTCTTCACCAACGCCGGTATGGTGCAGTTCAAGGACGTTTTCACGGGCGTCGAGAAGCGCCCCTACAACCGCGCGGTGACCGCGCAGAAGTGCGTGCGCGCCGGCGGCAAGCACAACGACCTGGAGAACGTGGGCTACACCGCGCGCCACCACACGTTCTTCGAGATGCTCGGCAATTTCAGCTTCGGCGACTACTTCAAGCGCGAGGGCATCCGCTACGCGTGGGAGCTGCTCACGGTCGAATACGGCCTGCCGAAGGAGAGGCTCTGGACGACGGTCTACAAGACCGACGACGAGGCCTACGACATCTGGACCAAGGACATCGGCGTTCCGAAGGAACGCTGCATCCGCATCGGCGACAAGCCGGGCGCGCGCAAATACGAGAGCGACAACTTCTGGCAGATGGCCGACACCGGTCCGTGCGGCCCGTGCTCCGAGATCTTCTACGACCACGGCCCGGGCGTGGAAGGCGGACCGCCCGGCTCGCCGGACTCCGAGGGCGATCGCTACATCGAGATCTGGAACCTCGTCTTCATGCAGTTCAACCGCGACGAGAGCGGCACGATGCATCCGCTGCCCAAGCCCTCGGTGGACACGGGAATGGGCCTCGAGCGCGTCACCGCGGTGCTGCAGGGCGTGCATTCGAACTACGAGATCGACCTCTTCCAGTCGCTCATCAAGGCCGCCGCGCGCGAGACCCATACGAAGGACCTCAAGTCGCCTTCGCTGCGGGTGATCGCGGATCATATCCGCGCGTGCGCCTTCCTCATCTGCGACGGCGTCATTCCCAGCAACGAGGGCCGCGGTTACGTGCTGCGGCGAATCGCGCGCCGCGCCATGCGCCACGGCTACAAGCTCGGGCAGAAGCAACCGTTCTTCTACAAGCTGGTCGAGCCCCTCGCGGCCGAGATGGGGGATGCGTATTCGGAGTTGAAGAGCGCGCAGGCGCGCGTCACCGGTACGTTGAAGCAGGAAGAGGAGCGCTTCGCCGAGACGCTCGAGACCGGCATGGGGATTCTCGAGACGGCACTCGCGTCCAATCCCGACCGGCTCGCGGGCGAGGTCGCCTTCAAGCTCTACGACACGTTCGGCTTCCCCGTCGACATGACCGCCGACATCGGGCGCGAGCGGGGCTTCGAAATCGACATGGACGCCTTCAACGCGGCGATGGCCGCACAGCAGGAGCGCTCGCGCTCGGCGAGCAAGTTCAAGGGCGGGGCGCAGCTCGAGTACAAGGGTACCAAGACCGGCTTCCGCGGCTACGACACGCTGTCCGAGGAAGGACGCGTGGTGGCGCTCTACCGCGAGGGCTCACCCGTCGATCGCCTCGGCGCGGGCGAGGAGGGCATCGTCGTGCTCGACAAGACGCCCTTCTACGCCGAGTCCGGCGGCCAGGTCGGGGACCGGGGAGAGCTCACCAAGGGCGGCACGTGCCTGACACTCTTCGAGGTCCGCGACACGCAGAAGATCCAGCCCGAGGTTTTCGGCCACCACGGCGTGGTGAAGACGGGCGAGCTCGCGGTGGGCGACACGGTCGCAGCCCAGGTCGATACCGGCAAGAGGGCGCGCACGGTGCGCCACCATTCGGCGACCCACCTCATGCACAAGGCGCTGCGCGAAGTGCTGGGCGATCACGTGCTGCAGAAGGGCTCGCTCGTCGACGAGGACAAGACGCGCTTCGACTTCAGCCATCCCGCGCCGATGTCCGCCGACGAGATTCGCCGCGTCGAGAATATCGTCAACGCCGAAGTCCTCCGCAACGAGCCCACCACCGCGCGCGTCATGCCGATCGACGCGGCGCAGAAGCTGGGCGCGATGATGCTCTTCGGCGAGAAGTACGGGGATGAAGTGCGCGTGCTCGACATCGGCTCCTCCCGCGAGCTTTGCGGCGGCACCCACGTGGCGCGCACCGGCGACATCGGGCTCTTCCGCATCGTTTCCGAGGGCGGCGTGGCCGCGGGCATCCGCCGCGTGGAGGCGATTGCCGGAACGGTGGCGATCGCGCAGGCGCAGCAGGAGGCCGAGCGTCTCGCGCGGGTCGCGAGCACGCTCAAGGCGCAGCCGCAGGAAGTCGAGGCGAAGCTCGCGGCCACGCTCGAAAGCATGAAGGCGCTCGAGAAGGAAGTCGCGCGCATGAAGACCAAGATGGCCACCTCGCAAGGAGACGACCTTGCGGGAAGCGCCATCGACGTGAAGGGCGTGAAGGTCCTCGCCGTGAAGCTCGACGGCGCCGACGTGAAGACGCTGCGCGACACGCTCGACCAGTTGAAGGGCAAGCTCAAGTCGAGCGCCATCGTGCTCGCCTCCTCCGAGGGCGAGAAGGTGAGCCTCATCGCGGGTGTGACCCAGGACCTCATCGCGCGCGTGAAGGCGGGCGAGCTGGTCAACTTCGTCGCGTTGCAGGTGGGCGGCAAGGGTGGCGGAAGGGCAGACATGGCGCAAGCCGGGGGCACCAATCCGGCGGCATTGCCGCAGGCGCTTGCCTCGGTCAAGGACTGGGTCGAGCAGCGCTTGTAGCGCCATGAGCGCCCCCTCGACGCGCGAACGCATCGCCGCCTACCTGCGGGCCGCGGGACTGGAGTCTCTCGTGGGACGCGAGGAGAGCGTCGAGCGCGCGATCCGAGATCTCATGGAGGCGATGGAAGAGAAGGTCGCCGTCCTCGATCCGTCTTCGCTGTACTCATACCTCGTGCCGATGCTCACCGCCGACGGCACGTGCTCGGTCGTCGACGAGCTGGCGCCTGTCCCGTACGACCTGGGCCCGATACTCGGCGGGCGGAGCGAGCAGACCACGCGGCGCCTGGCGCTGCTCGAACGCCTGGTGGAGCGCGCGCAGGAAACCACCGGCGCGGAGTGGGTCGGCGTCTACCAGCGGCGCACGAAGGCGGCGGGGATTGCGGTGCTGGTGAAGATCTCCTATGTCGGGCGTCCCAGCCGCGCGGAGTTTCCGCTGACCCGTGAATTCGCGGAGCGCAGCACCAACAGCACGGTGGGATTGACCGGGCGCTCCACGGTGATCGACGACGTCGCGAAGCACATCGAGGCCGGCGGGGGCTTCTACGTCTGCGACGACGGCATCCAGTCCGAGGCGTGCGTGCCGATCCTCGACGACGATCGCCAGGTGATCGGCATCGTCGACGTGGAGGCGAAACAGAAGGGATTCTTCGGTGCCGAGCGCCTCGCGGTCATCGCCGCGGCGGCGATCGTGGCGCCGGCCGTGCTGCCTTGAGCCAGGCGCGCCCCGCGCTCACGGTCGCGCCTTCGGCAGCATGTCGGTGATCGTGCCCTCCGCCATCTCGGCGCTGAAGAACACCGTCTCGGACAGCGTTGGGTGCGGATGGATGGTGAGGCCGATGTCTTCCGCGTCGGCGCCCATCTCGAGTGCCAGCACGGTCTCGGCGATGAGCTCGCCCGCGTTCACGCCGACGATTCCGGCGCCGAGGATGCGCTTGGAGCCCTTCTCGTAGAGCACCTTGGTGAGGCCTTCTTCGCGCCCCATGCCGAGCGCGCGGCCGCTCGCGGCCCACGGGAACACCGCCTTGTCGTACTCGATGCCCTGCTCCTTCGCTTCGGGCTCGGAGAGTCCCATCCACGCCACTTCGGGATCGGTGTACGCCACACTCGGAATGGTGCGCGCTTCCCACGTGTGATGCGCCATGCCGGAGATGACTTCGGCGGCGAGCTTGCCCTCGTGGGTCGCCTTGTGGGCGAGCATGGGCTCGCCCACGATGTCGCCGATGGCGAAGATGTGCGCGACGTTGGTGCGCATCTGCCGATCGACAGGGATCCAGCCCCGATCGTTCACGTTGACGCCCGCCTTGTCGGCGCCGATGTCCTTGCCGTTCGGCCGGCGGCCCACCGCGAGCAGGACGCGATCGAAGGTATCGGGTGCCGGCCCCGCGCCCCCGTCCGCGCTCTCGAACGACGCCTTCAATCCCGAAGGCGTGGCCTCGATCTTCGCGACCTTGGTCTTCAGCAGGATCTTCTCGTAGCGTTTCTCGATGCGGCGCGCGAGAGGCTTCACGATGTCGGGATCGGCGCCGGGGATGAGGCGGTCCATGAACTCGACCACGGTCACCTTCGAGCCGAGCGCGTCGTACACGGTCGCCATCTCGAGCCCGATGATGCCGCCGCCGATGATGAGGATGCGCTTCGGGACGTCCTTCAGCTCGAGCGCCCCGGTCGAATCCATGAGGCGCGGGTCGTCGTACGGAAAATTCGGAATGCGCGCCGATTGCGAGCCCGCGGCGATGATGCAGTGGTCGAACGAGACGACCTTGCGGCCTTCCTTGGTCTCGACCTCGAGCGTGTGCGCCGTGGCGAAGCGGCCCTTGCCCTCGACCACCGTGACCTTGCGCGCCTTGGCGAGCATGGCGAGGCCCTTGGTGAGCTTGCCGACGACACTGTCCTTCCAGGCGCGCAGCTTGTCGAGGTTGGTCTTCGGCGCGCCGAATTCCACGCCGAAGGCGCCCATCTCCTCCGCATCCGCGATGACGCGCGCGGCGTGCAGCAAGGCCTTCGACGGAATGCAGCCGACGTTGAGACAAACGCCGCCGAGCGTCGGATAGCGCTCGACCAGGACCACCTTCTTGCCGAGATCCGCGGCGCGAAAAGCGGCGGTGTAGCCGCCGGGCCCGGCGCCGAGTACGAGCACCTCGGCGTGCAGATCCGCATCGAGGCTCGCGAGCGTGGAGGTGAGGGCTTCGCGCAGGCCGCCTTTCGAGGGGGCGGGGGCTGGTGATTGGGCCCCGGCCTGCGCCGGGGTGACGGCCGGCGCAGGGGTGACGGCTGGTGCCGGGGTGACGGCAGCCTCTTTCGGAGGTGCCGCTTGCGTTGCCTGCGTTTCGAGAATGGCGATCAACGTCCCCTTCGAGACCTTGTCGCCGATCTTGACCTTGACTTCCTTGACCGTGCCCGCGTGGGTCGAGGGCACCTCCATCGTCGCCTTGTCGCTCTCGAGCGTGACGAGGGAATCCTCCTTGCTCACCTTGTCGCCGGGCTTGACCAGCAGCTCGATGACCGGAACATCCTTGAAATCGCCGATGTCCGGGACCTTGATCTCGATGGCCGCCATGGGCTAGAGCACGCTGCGGCGCATGTCGGTGATCACCTGGGCGAGGTGGGCGGTGAAGCGCGCTCCGAGCGCGCCGTCGATCACGCGATGGTCGTAGGAGAGCGACAGCGGCATGATGAGCCGCGGCGCGAACTGCTTGCCGTCCCACACCGGCTTCATCGAGGCCTTCGACACGCCCAGGATCGCGACTTCGGGCGCATTCACGATCGGGGTGAACGCCGTGCCGCCGATGCCGCCCAGCGAGGAGATCGAGAACGTGCCGCCCTGCATGTCGGCCGGCCCGAGCTTGCCTTCGCGCGCCTTGGCGGCGAGATCGGAGGTCTCCTTCGCGATCTCGATCACGCCTTTCTGGTCCGCGTTCTTGATGACGGGAACGAGGAGGCCCTGCGGCGTGTCCGCGGCGAAGCCGATGTTCCAGTAGTTCTTCACGATGAGATTGTCGCCGTCGAGCGAGCTGTTGAACCGGGGATATTTCTTCAGCGCCGCGACGACGGCTTTCACCAGGAAGGCGAGCGGCGTGATCTTGATGCCCGCCTTGGCGTTCTCCTCGTTCACCTTGGCGCGGAAAGCCTCGAGCTCGGTGATGTCCGCGTCGTCGTACTGCGTGACGTGCGGGATCATGATCCAGTTGCGCGCGAGTATCGGGCCGGAGATCTTCTGCACGCGCGTGAGCGCCTGCACTTCGATCGGTCCGAACTTGGCGAAGTCGACCTTCGGCCACGGCGGCAGGCCGAGATCGCCGAGGCCTGCGCCGGGACGCGCACCGGCGGGGCCGGCGCCGCCGGCCAACGCCTGCTTCACGAATTGCTGGATGTCTTCCTTGAGGATGCGGCCCTTGGGCCCGGAACCGCCCGCCCTGGTGATGTCCACGCCCAGCTCGCGCGCGAAGCGGCGCACGCCGGGACTCGCATGCGGCGGCGTGCCGGCGGCGATCTCGGGAAGGGACGGCGCTGGAGCGGTGGAAGCGGGGGCCGGCGCAGCGGGAACGCCGGGTGCCGCCGCTTTCGGCGCGGCTGGCGCAGCTGCGGGTTCTGGGCGCGGTGACT
>Ga0209131_1001898_pt1 | contig 14354 bp, 15 predicted proteins | sample GraSoi_2013_40cm_FD_185826 | JGI IMG/M metagenome (GOLD analysis project Ga0209131, IMG submission 185826) | Grasslands soil microbial communities from the Angelo Coastal Reserve, California, USA - Sample 9_17_2013_40cm (SPAdes) (version 2) | ecosystem: Environmental > Terrestrial > Soil >...
GTGGGGGACGATCATCGTGTCCTTCGCGTCATCAATAGGCGCCACGCTCGCATTCCTCGCCTCTCGATTCCTGCTGCGCGACTGGGTGCAGGCGAAGTTCGGCAAGTTCCTGAAGCCCATCAACGAGGGTGTGGAGAAGGAAGGCGCCTTCTATCTCTTCGCGCTGCGCCTGGTGCCGGCATTCCCGTTCTTCGCCATCAACCTCGCGATGGGCTTGACGCCGATCAAGACGCGCACCTTCTACTGGGTGAGCCAGGTGGGGATGTTCGCGGGCACCGTCGCCTATGTCTACGCTGGAACGCAGCTGGCGCGCATCTCCGCCCTTCGCGACATCCTCTCGCCGGGCCTCATTTCCGCTTTCGTCGTGCTGGGCCTCTTCCCCGTGGCCGCCAAGAAAGTTCTCGACGTGTTCAAGGCGCGCAAGGTCTACGCGAAGTGGACCAAGCCGGCGAAGTTCGATCGCAACGTGATCGCCATCGGCGCGGGGTCGGCGGGCCTGGTGACCGCGTACATCGCGGCCGCGGTGAAGGCGAAGGTGACGTTGATCGAGCGCCACAAGATGGGCGGCGATTGCCTCAACACCGGGTGCGTGCCGTCGAAGGCGCTGATCCGCACGGCGAAGCTCCTGTCTCACATCCGCCGCTCGAAGGAATTCGGCATTCGCTCGGCCACGGCGGACTTCGACTTCGCGGAGGTGATGGAGCGCGTGCAGCGCGTCGTGAACCAGGTCGAGCCGCATGATTCCGTCGATCGCTACACCAAGCTCGGCGTGGAGTGCTTGAAGGGAAACGCGAAGATCACTTCCCCGTGGAGCGTCGATGTCACGCTCGAGAACGGCACGAAGCGCACGCTCACGACCAAGAACATCGTGATCGCCACCGGCTCCCGCCGATTCCCGGATTGCGGGAGTCCAGGCCGCTCACCTCCGACACCGTATGGGAGATCCGCAAGCTGCCCAAGCGCCTTGTGGTGCTGGGCGGCGGGCCGATCGGCTGCGAGCTCACGCAGTGCTTCGCGCGGCTGGGCTCGCAGGTCACGCAGATCGAAATGCTCCCGCGCATCATGGTCCGCGAGGATCCGGAATTCTCCGAGCTGGTGACGAAGCGCTTTCGCGCCGAGGGTGTGGACGTGCTGGTCGGCCACAGGGCGAAGGAAGTGCGTTCCGAGGGCGGCGAGAAGATCGTCATCGTCGAGCACGAAGGGCGCGAGAAGCGCATCGCCTGCGACGAGATCCTGTGCGCGGTCGGCCGCGTGGCCAACACCGAAGGCTATGGGCTGGAAGAGCTCGGCATCCCGGTCACCAGGCAGAAGACGGTGGAGGTGAACGAGTACCTGCAGGCGCACTATCCCAACATCTACGCGTGCGGAGATGTCGCGGGGCCGTACCAGTTCACCCATACCGCGTCGCACATGGCGTGGTATTGCGCCGTGAACGCTCTCTTCGGCCGGTTCAAGAAATTCCGCGTCGACTATTCGGTGATCCCGTGGGCGACCTTCACCGACCCCGAGGTGGCGCGCGTGGGGCTGAACGAGACCGAGGCGAAGGAGAAGAAGATTCCCTACGAAGTCTCGACCTACGGCATCGACGATCTCGACCGCGCCATCGCCGACAGCGAGGCGGAGGGGTATGTGAAGGTCCTCACCCGGCCAGGCAGCGACAAGATCCTCGGCGTCACGATCGCCGGGGAGCACGCGGGCGACATCCTCGCCGAGTTCGTCGCGGCGATGCGCCACGGCTTCGGGATGGAAAAGATCCTTGCGACGATTCACATCTACCCGACGCTTGCGGAAGCGAACAAGTACGCCGCGGGCGTGTGGAAGCGCAAGCAGGTGACGCAGGGCCAGATGGCCCTCGCGACGGCATTCAACAATTGGACGCGCGGCGACGCGGGGCTGGGCAGCGTGATCGCCAAGATCTTCTCGTTGAAGGACAAGCGGCCCTATTACGAACCTGCCGAAAGCCACGGAGACGACTGATGAAAAGGATCCTTCTCGCCATCGCCGCGCTCGCCACGAGCTTTGCCGCGCTGGCCCTCGACCAGTCCCACAAGGCGTGGGACGACTTGCTGAAGAAGCATGTGAAGTACACACAGAACGGCAACGCCTCGCGCGTGGACTACGCCGGATTCGCGAAGGACCGCGCGCAGCTGAAATCCGTCCTCGACGAATACCAGAAAGTGACCAGGGCCGAGTTCGACGCCTGGAGCAAGCCGCAGCAGCAGGCGTTCCTCATCAACGCGTACAACGCGTTCACCGTCGAGCTCATCCTCACCAGGTATCCCGACTTGAAGTCGATCAACGACCTCGGCGGCTTCCTCTCCAAGCCGTGGAAGAAGAAATTCTTCACGCTCTTCGGGCAGGAGTCGTACCTGGATTTCATCGAGCATGAGATGTTGCGCAAGGAGGGCGTGTACGACGACCCGCGCGTGCACGCCGCGGTGGTCTGCGCCTCGATCGGCTGCCCGATGCTGCGCAACGAGGCGTTCACCGCGGCCAACCTCGAGGCGAGCCTCGACGACGGCATGCGGCGCTTCCTCTCCGACCACACGCGCAACCGCTACAACTCGCAGGCGCGCAAGCTCGAGATCTCGAAGATCTTCGACTGGTACGGCAAGGATTTCGAGAAAGGCCACAAGGGCTTCACCTCGGTGAAGGCGACGATGGCCAAATACGCCGATGTCATCGCCGACAAGCCCGAGGAGAGCGCGGCGGTGAGGGACCAGAAGGCCGATGTCTCGTTCCTCGACTACGACTGGTCCTTGAACGACGGCAAGTGATTTCCATCATCGTTCCCGTTCTCGACGAGGCGCGCGCCATCGGGGCCACGCTCGCGGCGCTGCAGCCGCTGCGCGGGGCCGGCGCCGAGGTGATCGTGGTCGATGGCGGGAGCCGTGATGCGACCGCCGCGCTTGCCGCGCCGCTCGCCGATCGCGTCATCGTCTCGCTGCGTGGCCGCGCCGTGCAGATGAACGCAGGCGCCCGCGAGGCGCGCGGTGACGTCCTCTTGTTCCTGCACGCCGATACGCTACTGCCGGCCGATGCGGCGGCCACACTCGCGGGCGAGCTCGATCGCGCCGGGTGCGCGTGGGGCCGCTTCGATGTCGCCATCGCCGGGCGCGGCGCGCTCCTCGCGCTGGTCGCGTGGCTCATGAACGCGCGCTCGCGCTTGACCGGCATCGCGACCGGGGATCAGGCGATCTTCGTCCGCGCGAATGCGTTCGCGGCAGCCGGAGGTTTCCCGGAGATTGCGTTGATGGAGGACGTCGCGCTGTCGAAAGCGCTCAAGCGCCAGTCGCCGCCGCTCTGCCTTCGCGAACGTGTGGTCACCTCCGCGCGCCGCTGGGAACGCCACGGGACGCTCCACACGATCTTCCTCATGTGGCGGCTGCGGCTCGCCTACGCGCTGGGGGCGGACCCGAAACGGCTCGCGCGCCGCTATGACGTCGAACGCCCCTCGCCCTGAGGCGGCGCGCGTCGCGGTCTTCGCCAAGGCGCCGGTCCCCGGCGAAGTGAAGACGCGGCTCGCCGCCCTTCTCGGGCCCGACGGCGCGGCGGGGCTGCACGCCGGGCTGGTGCGCCACGCGCTCTCGACCGCGGTGCAATCGCGCATCGGCGCCGTGGAGCTCTGGTGCTCTCCCGACGAAAGCCATTCGTTCTTCGAGCGCTGCGCGAAGGATTTCGGCGCCACGCTGATGCGCCAGCGGGGCGCGAATCTCGGGGAGCGGATGCGAAACGCTTTCACGGCAACGCTCGCCGCAGGATCCAGTCTCATTATCATAGGCAGCGATTGCCCTGCGCTCGGTACCCGCCACCTGCAGGAAGCGGCCACGGCGTTGCGTTCCCACGACGCCGCGATCGCTCCCGCGGAAGATGGCGGCTACGTGCTCGTCGGGCTGTCGCGGGAGGTTCCGGCGTTGTTCGCGGGGATCGAATGGGGCGGGAGCGCGGTGATGCGCGAGACGCGGCAAAGGCTCGCGGAGCAACGCATCGGCTGGAAGGAGCTCGAGACGTTATGGGATGTCGATCGGCCGGAAGACTATGCGCGGCTCCAGCGGGAGGGGCTGCTCGCCGAAGTCCTGTCTTGAGAGCGCCGCTCACGATCGCAGCCTCCCTCGTCTTCGCTTTCGCCTTCGCCGGCGCGATCGCGCTCGAGCCCCGGTTCATCGCACCCTTCTCCGCCGCCGAGCCCGGCGCCGAGCTGCCACGCGGCTGGGAGGTGCTCAGCGTCGCGCATCGCAAGCTGCCCGAGTTTCGCCTGGTGCGTGACGCGGGCGAGACGGTGTTGCGCGTTCACGCCGAGGCGGCGGTCGGCTCGCTCGGCCATTCACTCTCGGTCGAGCCCGGCACTGCGGCGCTCTCCTGGCGCTGGAAGGTCGATCACGTGCTCGACAAGGCCCGGCTGGGCACCAGGGAGGGCGACGACTTCGCCGCCCGCGTGTACGTGTCCTTCGACGTGCCGCTGGAGACGCTGTCGTTCACCGCGCGCGCGAAGATCAAGCTCGCCCAGATCATCTACGGCGCCCACCTTCCCACCGCCGCGATCTGCTATGTGTGGGACAACCGCAGCCCGGTGGGGACCAGCATGTGGAATCCCTATACCGACCGGTTGCGCATGGTCGTGCTCGAAAGCGGCAATGCGCGCGCGGGCCAGTGGGTCGTCGAGACTCGCAACCTCGATGCCGACTTCCAGGCGGCCTTCGGCGCGCAATGGGGCAAGCCCACGCCGCGCATCACCGGCGTCGCCGTGGCCGCGGACACAGACCAGACGCTGGAGACCGTCACCGCCTGGTTCGGCGACCTTCGCATCGAGGCGCGCCGTTGAAGCACCTCCTGCTCCTCGGCGCCGGGCATGCGCACATCCAGGTGCTGAAGGATCTGGGCGAGCGGCCGCACGACCTGTGGGCGGTGACGCTCGTCACGCCGTTTCCCTGGCTCACTTATTCGGGAATGGTCCCGGGGCACATCGCGGGGCACTACACGATCGAGGAATGCACCATCGACATCGCGGGCCTGGCGGCGCTCGCCCTGGCGCAGACGCGCTGGACCGCGGTGGTCCGCATCGACGCGCTGGCGCGGCGCGTGTACTGCGCGAGCGGCCCGCCGCTTCCCTACGACATCCTCTCGATCGACGTGGGTTCCTTGACGGCGAACGTCGACGTGCCCGGGGTTGCGCACCATGCGATCGCGATGCGGCCGCTCGAGCGCGCCATCAAGGGTTGGAACGACGTGCTGTCTCGCGCGCGCGACGGAAAAGTCGGCGCCGTGACCGTGGCCGGCGCGGGGGCCGCGGGCATCGAGATGGCGCTCGCGATGGAGCATCGGCTGCGCAACGAGATGGGAGGCGCCGCTCCGCACGTGCGCGTGGTCACCGACGCGCCGCGTCCGATGCCGGAGTTTCCCTACGGCGCGCGGCGGCGCCTGCAGAAATGGCTGCGGCGCCGCGGCATCGGCCTGCACTTGGCCAACGCGGTGACCGAAGTGGGTCCGGGCTTCGTGCGCACCGCGCACGGATTCGAATTCGTATCCGACGCGGTGTTCTGGGCCGCGGGCGCCGCACCGCACCCGTGGATTCGCACCGCGGGCTTCACGACAGACGATCGCGGGTACCTGCTGACCAACGACTTCCTGCAATCGGTGTCGCATCCGGAAGTGTTCGGCGCCGGCGACTGCGCGACGCAACAAGGCCGCGCGTATCCCAAGGCGGGCGTCTTCGCGGTGCGCGGGGCGCCGATCCTCGCCGCCAACCTGCGCGCCGCGATCGCCGAGGGCGAGATGCAGCCGCACGCCACCAGCCGCAGGTATCTGGCCCTCGTCTCCACGGGCAAGCGCCACGCGGTGGGTGTCTGGAACGGCGCGGCGTGGGAAGGCGACTGGGTGTGGCGCTGGAAGGACCGGATCGACCGGCGCTTCGTCGCGAGCTACGCGCCGCCGGGGGGCTAGGCGGCTTCCGCTTCAGGCGCTTCGACGACCTTCGGCAGGATGCGCACGACTTTCACCATGCGGTCCTGCACCTGCAGGATCTCGATCGGATGCCCGTCCACGAGCAGGCTCACGCCGGCCTCGGGAATGTCCTCGAGCTGCTCGAGGAGCAGCCCGTTGATCGTCTTCGGTCCTTCGAGCGGAAATTCGAAACCCGCCTTGCGGTTGAGCACGCGCAGCGAGCACGTGCCGTCGGCGATGACGCTCCCGTCGGGCTCCTTGTGGAAGAGCGCGGAGCTGCCGATCGCCTGGCTGGTGAATTCGCCGACGATCTCCTCGAGGATGTCCTTCATCGTCACCAGCCCCAGGATCTCGCCGTACTCGTCCACCACGAGCCCCATGTGGCGCTGGTTTTCCTGGAAGTTGGTGAGCTGGTTCAGGAGCGGCGTGCCTTCGGGCACGTAGTAGGGCTCGCGCATGATGGTGCGCAGCGTCTCGATGTCTATCTGCTCGCGGCGCGTGGCGTTCAACACCTTGCGCACGTGCAGGATTCCGACCGCGTTGTCGAGCCCGCCCTCGCAGACCACAAGCCGCGTGTGGTGGGCCGTGGCGAGCGCGTTGCGGATCTCCTCGAGGTCGTCCTTCAGGTCGAGGTGCTCGATCTGGCCGCGCGGCGTCATGGTGTCGTCGACCGTCATGTCTTCCAGCTCGAAGAGGTTCAAGAAGATCGACTGGTGCTTCTTGGGAATGAACTTGCCGCCTTCCAGCACCAGCGTGCGCAGCTCCGCCATGCTCAGCTGATGTCCGCCGTGCGTCTGCGAAGGGCGGATGCGCAGGACCTTGAGGAGTGCTTTCACGATCACGTTGATGATCCACATGATCGGCCGCGTGAGGCGAAGCAGCGGTGCCAGCACGTACGAGGCGCCGATCGCGAGCTTCTCCGCATAGGCCGCGCCGATGATCTTGGGGAGGATCTCGGCGAAGACGAGGATCACGAAGCTCGCCGCGGCGGTGGCGATCGCGAGAACGTAGTCGCCGGTTCCGAAGAGCCGGCGGCAGATCTCGGCCACCAGGATCGTGGTCGCCGCGTTGATCACCGTATTGCCGGCGAGGATGAAGGAGAGGAGCTCGTCGATGCGATCGAGGAGCGAGCCTGCAAGACGGGCGCCCACGCTGCCCTCGCGGATCAGGTGCTTCAGCCGGTAGCGGTTGACCGCCATCAGGCAGGTCTCGGACATCGCGAAGAATCCCGAGAAGCCGAGCAGCCCCACGAGTGCGGCGAACAGCCAACCTAATGGAATGTTGTCGGTCATGCGCGGCGCGGCGCTAGCCGCGCTTCAGGATCACTTCGAGCACGACCTTGCTGCCGACGTAGGCGAGCAGCAGCATCGTGAACCCGGCGAGCGTCCAGTTGACGGCGGTGCGTCCGCGCCAGCCGCGGAAATAATGGCCGACGAGCAGGCCGCCGAAGATGAACCACGAGAGGATCGCGAAGACGATCTTGTGGGTGAAGGTGAGCGCCTTGCCGAAGAGCTGCTCGGAGAAGAACACGCCGCTCACGACGGTGAGCGTCAGCAGCACGAACGCCGCGAAGAGGATGCGAAAGAGCAGCGCCTCCATCTCGAGGAGCGGCGGCAGGCTGCGCAGGAACGGCGGCAGCACGCCGCGGTGCAGCCACTTCTCCTCGGCGAGCATCACCAGCGCGTGCACGGTGGCGACGATGAAGAGGCTGTAGGCGAGCATCGCGATGGCGAAGTGCAGCGCGAAGAGCGGGTCGCCGCCGTAGGTGACCACGTGTCGCGTGGGGATCACCGCTTGCAGCAGCACGGCGATGAATGCGACGGGTGCCACGAGGCCCAGGATTCCGGCGAGGCCCTGGAACGCGAGGCTTGCGAGCCAGTAGATGACGACGGTGAGCCAGACCAGCATCGAGATCGCGTTGGCGACGCCCAGGTCGAGCCCATCGGGAACGACCACGCGCCGGTAAAGGAGCATGCCGTGCAGGACGAGCGCCACGGGGACCACGACGGTCTCGATGCGCAGGTCGCTTCGGGTCTGCGCCGGGCCTCCCGCAACCACCGGGCGCGAGGCTCGCCACGCCATGCCCGAAAGCAGGAGCCAGCAGGCGGCGGTGCTAAAATACAAAAGCAAATCAGGCATTTCGACGCCGTTTTCGCGAACGATCACCAGTTTACCAATTCCCCATGCTCGACGCCCTGACGCAACGCCTGTCCTCCGTCGTCAAAACGCTGCGCGGCCACTCGCGGCTTACCGATGACAACATCCAGGAGATGCTGCGCGAGGTTCGCCTGGCCCTCCTCGACGCCGACGCCGGTTTGCCGGTGGTGAAGGAGTTCGTCGCGAAGGTGAAGGAGAAGTCGCTCGGCGCGGAAGTCGCCGGCAGCCTCACACCGGGCCAGGCGCTGGTGGGCATCGTCCACCAGGAGCTGGTCTCGCTCATGGGTGGCAGCAACGCGGCACTCAACTTCGCCACCACGCCGCCGGCCGTGATCCTGCTCGCGGGCCTGCAGGGCTCCGGAAAGACGACGAGCGCGGGAAAGCTGGCGCGCCTTCTCAGGAACACGACGAAGAAGAAGGTGCTGCTGGTCTCCACCGACATCTATCGTCCCGCGGCCATCGACCAGCTCGCCACCCTCGCGCGCGATCTCGAGATCGAGCTCTTTCCGTCGGACCCGTCGCAGAAGCCGGTCGAGATCGCGAAGAGCGCGCTTGACTGGGCGAAGCGCCACTATCACGACGTGCTCATCGTCGACACCGCGGGGCGCCTGGGCATCGACGAGATGATGATGGCCGAGGTGAAGGCGATCCACGCGGCGGTGAATCCGATCGAAACGCTCTTCGTGGTCGACTCGATGCAGGGCCAGGATGCGGTGAACGTGGCGCGCGCCTTCAACGAAGCGCTGCCGATTACCGGCATCGTGCTCACCAAGCTGGACGGCGATTCCCGCGGGGGTGCCGCTTTATCAGTGCGCCACGTCACCGGCAAGCCGATCAAGTTCGTCGGCGTCTCGGAGAAAATGGACGGGCTCGAAGCGTTCCACCCCGAGCGCATGGCTTCTCGCATTCTCGGCATGGGCGACATCGTCTCGCTGGTCGAAGAGGCGCACGCCAGGGTCGACGCGAAGGAAGCGCAGAAGCTCGCCGACAAGTTCAAGAAGGGCAAGGACTTCGACCTCGAGGACTTCAAGAGCCAGCTGCAGCAGATGAAGAGCATGGGCGGCATCGCGAGCATGGCCGACAAGCTGCCGCTGCAACTCACGCAGATGGCGCAATCCTCGCCGCAGCTGCAGGAGAAGGCGTTGAAGCGCACCGAGGCGATCATCAATTCGATGACCCCGCAGGAGCGCCGCAAGCCCGAGCTGCTCAAGGCCTCGCGCAAGCGCCGCATCGCAGCGGGCGCGGGCGTGCAGGTGCAAGAGGTCAATCGCTTGCTCACGCAGTTCGAACAGATGCAGAAGATGATGAAAATGATGCGCGGCGGCAACCTGCAGAAGATGCTGCGCAATATGAAGGGAATGCTGCCGGGGATGCGATAGTCCCCCGGAGGGAGCCAGCGTGACGTCGCTGTTCCGGCGCCTCATTGGCGACCGTTTCGATGCTCTGCCCAGCCCATTGCGTGTCGTGCACGACGGCGCCGCATCGCGCGTCTTCAACGGGCAATGCCGCGTCGAACGAGGCACGAGCCTCCTATCGCGTCTCTGCGGTGCCGTCGCTTCCCTTCCTCCCGCCGGCGAAGCGGTGCCGATCGAGGTCTCGATCGAGTCGAACGGCCGGGGCGAAACCTGGAAGCGCGACTTTGGCGGCAAGACGATGCGCTCGACCATGAAGGAGCGCGGCGGCCTGCTCGAAGAACGCCTGGGTCCCACCACGTTCCGATTCGCGCTCGTTGCCGAAGGCGAGGCGATCGAGTGGCGGCTCGCGGGTGTGCGCTCGCTCGGCATTCCGCTGCCGCTGGCGTGGTTCGACAAGGTGAGCGCCCGCGAATCTCTCGAGGGCAACCTGTATTGCTTCGATGTGCGCGCCGAGCTGCCGGTCGCGGGATTGCTGGTTCACTACCGCGGTACGCTCAATGTCGGAGCGTGACTCCCGTCGATGAAGGTCGTGGTCCTCGGCGGCTACGGTAATTTCGGCGCGGTGATCGCAGCGATGCTGGCTCGCGACGCGCGCTTCCAGGTGATCGTGGCCGGGCGAGACGGCGAGGCGGCGGCGCGGGCAGCCGAGCGCATCGGCGCCACCGGTGCGCGCCTGGATGCGCAGGATCCAGAGCTGTCCGCGCATCTTTCTCGTTGCGAAGCGGACCTCGTCATCTCGACCGCCGGACCATTCCAGGGCCAGGATTACGCTGTCGCGCGAGCCGCACTCGCTTGCGGCGCCCACTACATCGATATCGCCGACGGACGTGAGTTCGTTTGCGGCATCGACGCGCTCGACGCGGAGGCGCGCGCGCGCGATCGCCTCGTCGTGAGTGGTGCCAGCTCGGTCCCCGCGCTTTCCGCGGCGGTGATCGACAAGTACGCGGCCGAATTCGCGTCGCTGCGCGAGATAGACGTCGGCATCTCGGCATCTGCGAAGGTGCCGGGACTCGCGACCACCACGGGTGTCTTGCGCTATTGCGGCAAGCCCATGAGCCAATGGCGCGACGGCGCATGGGTGCAGGTCCACGGCTGGCAAGGCTTGAGGCGCCACACTTTTCGCGATCCGCCGATGAAGCGCTGGATGTGCGACTGCGACGTTCCGGACCTGGAGCTTTTTCCGCGACGCTATCCCGGCGTGCGGAGCGTGCGATTCGGCGCAGGCGTCGAGCTTTCCGTCGTGCAGCTCGGTTTGTGGGCGCTCGCCGGCCTCACGCGATCCGGTATCGTTCGCCACACCTCGCAGCTCGCGGCGGTCCTGGCGCGCGTCGCGCGAGCGATGCAATCCTTCGGGACCGGACGCAGCGCGATGTTCGTGCGCATGGGCGGCATCGGTCGTGACGGACTCGAACGCGTGCGAGAATGGGAGCTCGCCGCCAGTGCGGATGATGGCGCGACCGTTCCCTGTCTCGCAGCGGTCGCATTGGCGAAGAAAATGGCGCGCGGGGAGCTGACACAGCGCGGTGCGATGCCTTGCATCGGCCTCCTGTCGCTCGACGAATATCTCGCGGAAACCAACGGACTTCGGATCCAAACTCATGAATACGACTAAGACCCTCCTCCCTCTCGCACTGCTTGCGGCCGTTTCGAGCCTGGTCCAGGCGCAGCCGCTCACACCCGACCAACAGCTCACGCGCGACATCTATCGCGAGCTGGTCGAAATCCGCACCGTGCATCCCGACGGCGACAACACCGCCGCCGCGCGCGCGATGGCCAAGCGCCTTCTCGATGCGGGGTTCGACCCGAAGGACGTCGAGATCTTCGAGCCCGCGCCGAAGAAGGGCGGCCTCATCGCGCGCTATCGCGGCACCGGGGAGCTCAAGCCCGTGCTGCTGCTCGCGCACATCGACGTGGTGGACGCGAAGAAGGAAGACTGGTCCGACGGGCTCGATCCCTTCAAGGTGACCGAGGTCGACGGCTACTACTACGGGCGCGGCACGATCGACGACAAGGCGATGGCGGCGATCTTCGTCGCCAATCTGATCCGCTACAAGAAGGAAGGTTTTCGCCCGAAGCGCGACTTGATCGTGGCGCTCACTGCCGACGAGGAAGGCGGCACGCACAACGGCGTGAGCCTGCTGCTCAAGGACCGGCGAGCGCTGATCGACGCGGAATTCGCGCTGAACGAGGGCGGCGGCGGCGTGTGGCGCAACGGCAAGCCTTTCGTGCAGGGCGTGCAGGTGAGCGAGAAGTTCTACCAGAGCTATTACTTCGAGGCGACCAACGCGGGCGGCCACAGCTCGGTGCCGATGAACGAGAACGCGATCTACGACCTGGCGAGCGCGCTGGAGCGCCTCTCGCGGCTCGAGCTCCCCGCGCGCGTGCCGCTCGTGACGCGGCTCTATTTCGCGCGCCTCGCGACGATCGAGACCGGTTCCCTCGCCGAATCCATCACCGCGATTTCGCAGAACCGTTTCACGCCTGAGCAGCTGAAAGAGGTCTCCAAGGTGCCGCGTTACAACGCGCAGCTGCGCACGACCTGCGTGGCCACGCGACTCGAGGCGGGCCACGCGGACAATGCATTGCCGCAGCGCGCCCGCGCGGTCGTGAACTGCCGCCTGCTTCCCGGGGAGAAGGTGGAGTTCGTCGCCTCCGAGCTGCAAGGCGTGGCGGGCCCGAAGGTCAAGGTCACCGAGCAGGCGCCGGTCACGATGAGCGATGCGTCGGATCCCGAATCGGCGCCGATGAAGACGATCCAGCGCGTGACCAACGAGATGTGGCCCGGCATTCCGGTGATGCCGATCATGAGCACCGGCGCCACCGACGGCATGCGGCTGCGCAACGCCGGCATTCCCGTGTACGGCGTCTCCGGCCTCTTCATCGAGCACGGAGAGATCCGCATTCATGGGCGGGACGAGCGCCTGGCGGTGCGGTCGTTCATTGACGGCGCGGAGTTTCTCTACCGGCTGGTCAAGGCCTTCGGAATGGGCGAGTAGGAAGTGGCCAAGAAGCCGGATTATTTGCTATAATTCAAGGCTTTCCAAATAACGCATCACGTTGCCCGTTCACTGTTTCATCGTTGCCCGTTATCAACGGGAAGGAGCCCAAGTTGGTCGTCATCAGAATGGCGCGAGGCGGTGCCAAGAACCGCCCCTTCTACAACATCGTCGTCGCCGATTCACGCATGCCGCGTGACGGGCGCTTCATCGAGCGCATCGGCTTCTACAACCCCAAGGCCGCAGAATCCGAGCCCAAGTTTCGCCTGGCGCTCGACCGTGTCTCCCATTGGGTGTCCCAGGGCGCGCAGCCCTCGGCCGCGGTGAAGAAGCTGATCAAGCGTGGCAAGCACGAAGTCGCCGGGACGCCGCAAAGCGCCGCCAAGTAAGGCGTCGTCCGTTTTCGACGCGGACGATTCGAATCTGGTGGTGATGGGCCGCATCGTCGGCCCGTTCGGCGTGCAGGGTTGGGTCAAGGTGAAGCCTTTCACCGAGAAACCGGGCGGGCTCGGGGAGTTTTCCCGCTGGCTCGTGGCGTCGGCGGAAGGCTGGCGCGAGATCGCGGTCGAGGATTTCGAGCTGCACTCGAAGGGCCCGGTCGCCAAGCTCGCGGGCTGCGATGACCGCGAAGGCGCCGAGCGGCTCCGCAACCGCGACGTCGCGGTAAAGCGCGAGTCGCTCGGCAAGGCCGAAGACGGAACGCTGTACTGGGTCGACCTGGTCGGCCTGGAAGTGGTGAACGAGGAAGGGAGGCTTCTCGGCAAGGTCGAGGGGCTTTTCGAGACGGGTGATACGAGCGTGCTCGTCGTGCACGGGGAAAAGGAACGCATGATTCCCTTCGTCGCCGAGTACGTGAGGTCGGTGGATCGGGAGGCGGGCCGCATCATCGTCGACTGGAAGGCGGATTACGACGCGTGAAGCACTTCGACGTGATCACGATCTTTCCCGAGATGCTCGATGCCTTGATCGACCACGGCATCACGCGCAGGGCGCTCGACGAGAAGCTCTTCGAGCTGAAGACGTGGGATCCACGCGATTTCACGACGGATGCGTACCGCAGGGTCGACGACCGCCCCTACGGCGGCGGTCCGGGCATGGTGATGTTGGCCGAGCCGCTCAAGGCCTGCATCGATGCCGCGAAGGCGCGGCAGCGCGCGGCGGGAGTGGAACGGCCGAAGGTCGTGCTGATGTCGCCGCAGGGCGAGAGGCTCGACGAGAAGCTGGTGCGGGAGCTCACGGGCGAACCTGGCCTGGTGCTCATCGCCGGAAGATACGAGGGCGTGGACGAGCGCCTCGTCGCGAGATACGTCGATCGCGAAGTCTCGATCGGCGATTACGTCACCTCGGGCGGCGAGCTCGCGGCGATGGTGGTGATCGATTGCGTGGTGCGGCGGCTTCCGGGCAGCCTCAACGATGCCGGGAGTGCCGCGCAGGATTCGTTTTCGGAAGGATTGCTCGACTGGCCGCACTACACGCGGCCCGAAGAGTGGAGCGAAGCGCGGGTGCCCGACGTGCTGTTGTCGGGAAATCACGCGGCGATCGCGCGCTGGCGCCGCAAGCAGGCGCTGGGACGCACGTGGGACCGCAGGCCCGATCTGATCGACGAGACGAAGCTCTCGCGGGAGGATCGGCAGTTGTTGGAGGAATACCGCCGCGAGCGGCAAGCAGCACAGCAGCAGCAGTAAACAATAAACCGCGCGCATCCGCACTTTGTCGGCTCTGCGCGAAAGGCCAGACGGCCGGACCCTGAAAGGAACGAAGATGGACCTGATTACGAAACTCGAGCAGGAAGAGATCGCCCGCCTCGGGCGCAAGATCCCGGAATTCTCGCCGGGCGACACGGTCA
>Ga0209131_1001899_pt1 | contig 14354 bp, 20 predicted proteins | sample GraSoi_2013_40cm_FD_185826 | JGI IMG/M metagenome (GOLD analysis project Ga0209131, IMG submission 185826) | Grasslands soil microbial communities from the Angelo Coastal Reserve, California, USA - Sample 9_17_2013_40cm (SPAdes) (version 2) | ecosystem: Environmental > Terrestrial > Soil >...
CTTTCGTTCAACTAACCACGCGATCCGGTCCTTTATAGCTACTTTGCATAGGCTGCTTTTGCATCGGCACGAACCAAGTCGACCTCGAAACCGCCGCGAAAGCTGGTATTCCAGTGTTTAACTCGCCCTTTTCCAACTCACGCTCTGTCGCCGAGCTCGTCATTGCAGAGGTCATCGGCCTCTCCCGACAGCTATGTGACCGCTCTATGGAAATGCACAACGGCGTGTGGAACAAGGTCTCCAAGGGCTGCTGGGAGATTAGGGGCAAGACGCTCGGGATCGTGGGCTACGGTCACATCGGCTCGCAGCTCTCTGTGCTCGCAGAAGCGTTTGGGATGCGTGTCATCTTCTACGACGTCATTCCCATTATGCCCCTCGGCTCAGCGCGTCCCGTCGACTCCCTCAACGCGCTGCTCGAGCAGGCCGACTTTGTTACCCTGCACGTTCCCGAGTCGCCAGAGACGATGGGAATGATTGGTCCCGAGCAGCTGGCGAAGATGAAGATCGGCGCGTACCTCATCAACAACGCGCGCGGCAAAGTCGTCGACATACCCGCGTTGATCAATGCCCTGCAGTCCAAACACCTCGCTGGAGCCGCGTTGGACGTGTTCCCCTCGGAACCGCGTGCCAATGGTGCCGGGTTCGACACAGGCCTCAATGCATGGGCCGACGCACTTCGCGCGCTCCCTAATCTGATCCTCACGCCGCACATTGGCGGATCGACGGAGGAGGCGCAGCAAATGATTGGCGAGGAGGTCTCCGGCGCCATCTCACGCTACCTGCTCTTCGGCACATCCGTTGGTGCTGTCAACTTCCCCGAAGTCGACCTGCGAGCGATCACCGCCGACCAACGCAACTTTGTCCGCATCTGCCACGTCCACTCTAATATCCCCGGCGTGCTCCGCCGCGTCAACGAGATCCTTAGCGACCACAATGTCGAGAAACAGTTCTCCGATTCCAAGGGCGGTATTGCGTACCTTATGGCGGATATTGCGGATGTCAGTGAGGAGGATGTCCAGGAGATTTATGATAAGATTAACACGACCACCGCGAATATCATCACTAGGCTGTTGTCGTAAGGCCTTGGTAGAAGGACATCCTCCTTCCCCCCTGCCTTTGTTCATATGCTCCCTTTACCTCTCCACATCCACTACAGCTACCTCTCCGTCGTGTACACACAACACCTTCTAACCTACCGATATTCCGCTCACTCGTCCTTTCTTTTTCTTATCTAGCCCTCAACGGACCCTTTGCTTCTTCTCGTAGTAATATCCCCAATGACGTCGCTGTCGCTCAGATTCAACACTGTACCACTTACCCACTGATTGACATGATTCTGATGGAAACCAAATAGATAGATAAATGAACGTTCTTTCCGTTCTTCCACCTGTCGGGGATTGGAAACGAGTGCGAGCGTTCAGCGCCCGCTGCGGAATGCCCAGCACCGTAGTATATAAACGACTCGCTTCTCGTCTTGTATCTAGCGAATCACAACAAACACTAGATCTGCTCGAAATAGGAAAACCGCTCACCAGTGTCAAGGCAGACAAAGCCCCCACTTCTTTATCCCTCCATATTGCATCCGACCAGGTCACTTGGCTGCATAGGGGGTATACAGCCCCGCACGCCAATCTTACCGTTGCCGTAGAGTACTAGCTCGTGGCGATGTCCCAAGCCCTGAGATCCCACCGAAATTTCGGTACCATCAGATACCGCGATGGGAATACTAACAACGTTGGATGGTCGTCTGGGATACACGCCCGCTCGACCGGACCAGATCGCGGTGGATATGGTCAACTCCGCTTCATCAGCTGATACGGTAAGGAAGTGGACAGGGAGGGCGCGAGAATGCGGACCGTAACATTCACGGCCCTCCAAATCATGGCGACCTGATATCTCATGATATTGGTTTAGCCCAAATCGTTCACCAGAACCCTAGATTGAAGGATGAGCCTTGCAGCGGTCAAGGGTCCCCAGTGCATACGACCCGTGGCGACCATGCCGTTGTCTGGGTGATAAATAGCTCGTATTCAGAGGATTTATGCTGCCCGCTTTCCTTGTAACGACTCAGCGCCCCGCTTCATTGCGACTTGCGTGCACACACGCCACATTCGTTACATATACCCACATTCATTGCAAAGACTTCCAATAAACTACATGCTGGGACTCAAGACCATTCGTTTTGTTGTCCCTGCTCTCCTCGCCGTGGCCGGTACATATGCCGCTCCTTTCCAGAAACGCGGGCCTACACAGGTCATCTCCAAATGCAAACACAACTTTGCGTACGCTTCTTCCCTCTTCCCCATCAACGACTTCCACTGGTACAGAGCTCCCACTACGGAGACTAACCCCAAGGGCTACATAGTTACACCTTCAATGATGGCCCAAGCTTGTGGAACACCGATCTCGTGGACAAGTTCGACAGTGTCGGTGGCAAGACTACTTTCTGTTCGTTCAATATTTTCATCCGTGAAAAAATGAACGCTCACAAACAGTTGTTTACTAGTTGTGAACGGAGACGACTTCCGTTGCATCTACTCCGAGGAGAACGTTAAGGCCCTGCGCTATGGATTCGAGCATGGCCATCAGTACGCGAGTGGGTACTTTGTAGGGCAAATAAGGGTCTGGCCTATGAAACTCACGTTCCCAAAACAGGCCACACCTGGTCCAACGCCAACCTCACTGACTTGACTGAGGCCGAAATCGATCAGGAAATTCTCCGACTCGATGAGGCCTTCGTCAAAATCCTCGGTGTCAAGCCCAATTTTCTCCGGTGCGCTCTCAATATGCGCTCCCTTATGGACAGTTTACTGACTTCATTACTGTAGCCCCCCGTACGGCTCGATCGACGAGCGCACAGCGTCGTACATCCAAACCAAGCATAACAAGACCATCGTCCTTTGGGACCTATCTTCAAACGATACCTTCCCGCGTGCGAATGAGCAAACGTCTATCGATTTCTTCACACGCCTCGCTGCTGAGGGGGCCAACTCGACGCACCTCACGCTCTCGCACGAATCTAAGAAGTTCATCGTGGACGCCGCATTGGAATCTACCGTGGACACTCTGCACAAAGCAAACATTACTCTCCTCACAGTTGCTGATTGCCTTGATCTCCAACCGTATGAACTTGTTGGCAAGTATGGCGAAAAGGACGACACCTGGACTTGCAAGGGTACTTGGACTCCGTCTTCTTCATCTGGTCCGACCACTCCTGCCCTGAGCACTCCCGCATCTATGCCTACTCACCCTGTTCCCTCTGCTTCCTCGAGTGCGGCACCTACCACGGCAACCTCGAGTGCGCCACCCACCACGACCACCTCGGGTGACACACCCGATGATGTGTGCGATCAACCATTCCCCCCACCCACTACGGCCATCCCCTCGAGTGCGCCACCCACCGGGTCCGCCTCCTCAAGTGCGCCACCTACCACGGCCACCTCCTCGAGTGCTCCTATTCACCCTGTTCCCTCTGCCGCCTCGAGTGCGCAACCCACTACGACCACTCCCTTGAATGTGCCACTTAAGGTCACCCCCATAAACATGTCACCTCCCACGGTCAGCCCCTCGAGTGCTGATACTAAGCCTGTTCTCTCTACTTCCTCGAGTGCGCCACCCACCAAGAATGCCTCCTCGAGCGTGCCACCTACCACGACCACCTTCTCGAGTGCTCCTACTCCCCCTGTCCCCACCGCGACCACCTCGGGTGGTATCACCGATGGGCCACATGAGCCTTCGTGCGTGACGCGGAACTACCAGAGCTTGGATGGAGAGACTTGGTGAGTTTCCTCAAATGTACCAATTCATTTTGTCTACTCAATACTAACTCGTGAGTTGCAGCTCCTCGATCGAGACCAAATTTGCCCTGCAAGCGGGGTCCGTTTCTGCCGCGAACACCTTTGTCAACTGTTCGGACATTTGGACGAACACCAACCTGTCCATTTGTGTACCCACACTCTCCGCGGCAGATCCAGCCAAGTGTACGAAGCACGAGCCCGTGGCCGATGCGACGACGTGTGCCGCAGTCGGTGCAGTGAATAATGTCAGCGCTGCGTGGATCAGGGCTTGGAACCCTTGGGTCGACTGCGGCGACATTTGGAAAGGGACGGAGTTGTGCCTTGCTCATTAACAATAGGTCGCTGGTTCGCCCCAAGTCCGACACTTATTCATGATTGGGTTATTGGCGGGCAACGCGATCTGATCCTCTCATAATTCAGGGGCTCAGGTCTTAGATAATACGACGTACTTACATTTTGAAATTGATCGTGTTAAAGTTGCCGTACTTGAAATGGCGGTGGTGAACGCGACGATGCAGATAAATGTTTTCGTCTTCCCTCCGACCTGGTAAGCTGACAGAGAATGAGAGCCCGCGCTGAGTGGGTGAGGCAAAACAGTGGTAATCAGTAAACGGGGGTTGTGAACGCTACCGTTTGTTCGTTTGTTGAGTGCCGCGTCACCCTAATTCGGTTTTGTTTGGTCACTTGTCGATCACCACCCAATTTCCGCACACAACTCAATGTCTGTAGCGTGTGAAACCGTGTATTACTACATAGTATTCATGGTGTGCGGCAGTGGTAAAAGATCGTCACGGTTTTCTCCCACTGATCCACCAGTCTGTCCAACACCCTAATTATAGGCTAAGATGCGTCCTTATTCCAACGTTTCTCGACGACATTACGGAACTGCATGATTCGGACCAAACATACGTGCAAAGTCGGTATTACACTCAAGATGTGTTGAATTTAAATTTTCTCTCTTGCATAACCATATATATATACCATAAATTTTACATACTAAATCGTCTGTAAAACAATGTAACAGTTAATCTAATTCCACGCCTGCAGTCGACACTACCTGGCCGTTCTGCTATCCACTCGGCGTCCAGCGTGAAACAATCGACATTCCATACGTGGCCGTCACTGGCTCCCTCATATGCCGATGTCACCCGCGCCGCCCATCGTGTCAGCGGCAGGTCCAAGACAGCAACAGCCAACAGCCGTCGCCACAACCCCCACAGACATGGGGGGACTAAAAGGAACCATGGCTCGGTATGCAATAGCAGACTGTATCATTAATACCTAAACTTACCGCTACCATGGAGCATGAGTATAACAGCCGAAATTGACGCTCAGGCTCAGTATGCGATGGCAGTACAGAGCTCTATCGCAGACTGAGCCTGGATGATCCGACAACTAGGGGGTTTTCGGATAGGAGAGACAACCGGTCAAGGTAGTCATGGACACCGCCCTAGAAACCACCGACACGGGCTGAAAAAGATGGAAGCCAGATAGTCCGGGCCGAGTCGGATCACAGCACACACCACACCCTTTAACCCACCCCACCCTTTTCTGTTTCTTGTCCTGTTCTCGAGACCCGTTCAACTAACAGTGTTTGGTTGCCGGTCCTTCAATGGACCCTTTGTTGCTCCCTCTCGAAGTAAAGCTTGCTAACGTCGCTTGAATTCAACACTGCACAGGATTCCGATAGAAAACTTTGATGGATCAACGAACGTTCTTCTCCGTGCTTCTGCCCGTGCTTTTCACGGTCAAGGCCGACGAAATTTCCGCTTGAGTGGGTCCAGCCAGGTCACTCGGCTTCCATATACTTGGGTATGACAGAATATGACGCCCCGCAACTACGCGCGCAGTGATGGCCAGGGCATCGCAGGACACAAGTCAGATGTGGTGGGCATAACTCGTATTAGAATAAAACATACTAGCAATACGGACAAGGTCCAAAAAATCCTGACAGAATATACAGCCCTGTATTCTGTACCTCACAAATCTTGCCGGAGAGTAGGTCAACGCGGCGTCGCAAGTCCGATGGTTCAGTGAAGAGCACATGGGCCACACCGAGATTTTGGTATTGTCGTGTCTCGCAACGCGCAGGTGGTCGTTTCCGCGGTAACTGGTAACTGGACGGAATAGGCGAAGACTCACTTCCATTGTTAAAAAATCCAACAGTCTATGATGGATATCTCTGTCTCATAAACTTATATATCCAGCCCGAGCCGATGTCGGTGTTAGTAAGGAGTGGAAGGAGGGTGCGGTAATGCTACCAAGAGACGAATCCAGCGCATGGAGGGATAAAGCTCGAGCGGTGGCGCGTTTTCGCAGATCTGGGATTGAAGAACCTTGATAATCGGGAGTGGTGTGGCCGGCTTGAGGTTGGCGGTCGAGCAGATGAAAAGTTCGAATGGCGACTTCGAGCTTCCTTGCCTTGTGTGCGTTTAGTGGCATTTTTTCAAGGATGATTTCCGATTGATCGTTGAAGCAACTGGGTTGGACGTTGAAGGTCCACCTGGCCCAACCGGGATGGGGTCAATACTACTGGACGAATTCGGCAATTTACTTTTGCGTGCGCGCCTTCCGGTCAGGCCGTCGTCGATCCATTTCTTTCCGGACTTGGACATGAATTCTCCACTCGACTACTCTCCTTACCTCCTCCGGTGCGTATACGCGTACGGCATCCCTCCGTCCCGCAATAGCGACTAATACACCTCGCTCCTCCGTCACAACGCAACTCTTGGTTTGATAGGTATCTGTACTCGTTGACCGGGGATTGGAAGGGGCATCACGTCCAAGCCATGTTGGTTGCAACGGATGATATAACTTGGCGCGAGGAAGACGCCGCTTGAAGGGAAGGGCGGTGGACGGGGCTGAGATTGTGATGCCTTTACTCGACTTGATGGCTTGAGGAGACGAGAGACGACCGTATGCAAGAAACTATGGAGACGTGGGGACGTGGAGACGGAAGAGTAGACCGAGGCTCTCACTCGCGATGAGGAAGCCGGAAATTCGAGGATTCTGGAGGCGCAGGAGATGCATCAGTGTGTTTCAGGCAATCCACCATGCAGTTCAGTTTCAGGTTTCAACACGACGTACTGGAGGCCTGGCCTAAAGCAAATATATCGGCTGCCAACTTATAGATAGTCCAACAATAATAGGCTGGCAAATCAAGATTCAAGAATCTGGGATCCGGGATCTGGCTTATCTAGCGTAGCCTTGCGCTTGTTTCTTGCGCTGAATAAGCCACAAAGCAAGTCGTTTCGCCTTCGACCCCGCGCCCGCGATGTTCAAGAACCCTATAACCGGTGCGGTGTGACTGTAGGCGTAGTCACATTATTAATATTCACATTCCTCTCAGCTCCGGCGCCGTTCGAGCCCACTCCGCCAAGTGTCCCACCACCGCGTGTCTGCTACCGCCTCAGGTTGCCACCTGGACTGCCGGTCAACATCACGCCGTTGAATCCCATCCAATTTCTTCTCCGTACTGCCCTTATTCAACCTGATAAAATCGCTATTCGCCATCCGGATGTCGAGCACCCCGTCGAATATTCCTTTGCAATCTGGTGAGTGACTCTGGTTGCAAAGCATTCACTAGTACTGGTACTGAAGATGCTCCAGGGCTCAAAGGATTCAGAACTTCGCCTATGGACTGCTCGCCCAAGGCATAGCGCCCGGCGACCGCGTCGCCGTCATTGCCCCTAACTGGTATGTACATTCACTCACACTCATGAGAATATAAAAAGTTAGAATTAACAGGTGTTTCCAGTCCACTCATTGCTGGTCGGCTCTACTATTAACACGAAGCAAAACCACTGACCATATGTTTAGAGGCACACCATGCAGTCATAGCCGCTCGTGCAGTAATTGTTTGCATCAAGTACTCGTCTTTCTACATCTGATGAATACAATCTCTAACTCCTGTCCTCAGCACCCGCCTACAAAAGTCGGATGTGGAATACATTCTCGAGCACTCAGGTGCCAAGCTGGTCTTCGTCGACCACGAATTTGCGAACCTTGTCCATGGAACCAACCTCCCGGTCATTATATCACATGACACTGGACGATCGGGGGACCAATACGAGGACTTTTTGGCACATGGCCGGGTGTTCTCCAACGAACGCGGTTGGGAAGGGTTGGACTTGGAACCGGACGAGAACGCAAACTGTGCATTGAACTACACGTGCGTCTTCTCCTAGTTCCATCAGCCTTCATGTCTCACTCGATGTTCTAGATCCGGTACAACTGGGCGAGTACGTTTACTTGAGATCGGAATGTGGTCTGCGCTGACTCTTCACAGCCAAAAGGTGTTATGACAACTCTTAGAGGTTCGTTCAATCTCATTTATGAGCGCAGGTGATGCTCATGCGCGCGACAGGCTCGTACCTTGCTGCTATTTCGAACGCCTATGAGTCAAGGTTCGTCTCAAACTCAGAGCGCGCGAAATGTCTTCCCACTCTAGTTTAGACTCAACCATGAATCTGTGTTTCTTTGGTAAGTGGATCGTTCGTGGCACTGGCTTTGGCTGACGATCTTTCAGGATAGCACCGATGTTTCATGCGTCCGTATGTGAACAGTACTTGCTGTGGTACAACCCTGTCATTGACTCGATAAGAGTAGGGCTGGACTTTCCCTTGGGCGTGCACTTTCGCGCAGTGCACCCAAGTAACAACTCGATACGTTCGACCCCCGACAATGTGGATGCACTTCTTACACTCTGGTATCACCCACTACAGCGGTGCGCCTACAGTCCAGGTAAGCACGTCGTGCTGCAGCCACTTATTTGATCGGGACGTCGCGAATAGATTGGTGTGGTAAATGCCAAAGAAGCTAGGAAGCTACCACATAACCGACGTATCGCCGCGATTGTTGCAGGCTCCGCACCAACTGCGAGTCTAATTGCGTCACTTGAAAACCTCGGTTTCTCAGTGAACCATGTGTATGGACTAACGTACGTATGTCCCTTATACCACCTCTCGTCCTTCGTACTCACGTAGATTAGGGAGGTACGCCACTCACGTCTGTTGCCAACTTTTCAGTCTAGTTGCGCTCAATCGACATTCGTTCTGCAGACATACGGTCCATTCACCCGTAATTATGACGCGGAGCGACCTTCGACTCTTGCCCTTCCTCTCCAGGAACGAGCCAGGATTATAGCCAGACAAGGTCACGCATTCGCCAATGCCGACGAAGTAAGAGTAGCTAAGTTGCACTACAAACCTGGACATGAGAGTGCGCACGGTGGTGATCGGGGAGATGTAGTGGAAGACGTCGCAAGTGATGGAGAAGCCGTTGGGGAAGTGGTGGTCCGAGGGAACATCGTGATGAAGGAGGTGAGTGTATCCCATCGGACCTTATTGATCCCATGAGACCGGTTATGTGGTACGATGTGCTACTTGGTTTACGGGTTCGACCTACAAGAGTGCATACAGCTTCAAGCTGATCTGGTAATTGGTTTCGCAGTATTTCAATGACCCAGAGGCGACCGCAAAGGCGTTCAGAGGTGGCTACTTTGGTAGTGGAGACCTTGCAGTTCGAAACTCGGACGGAAGTATCTCTATCAAGGACAGGTCGAAAGATCTGATCATTAGCGGAGGAGAGGTGAGTGACTGCCACTGGTCGTCAAACACTCGATCCTATGTTAATCTGGCTTGATTTTTAGAACGCTTCCAGCTTGGCGATCGAGCAGGAGCTCGCGGGCCATCCAGACGTCCTGGAAGTAACAGTAGTGGCAAGGCCTCATCCGAAGTGGGGTGAACGAGTGAGTTGAGATAGCAAAGACCGGTGACAACTTTAACCCGATGACTTTTTGCAGCCCATGGCTTTCGTCATCCTGAATCCCCGTGGAGAGCGCAAATGGAAGGGTAAGGAGGACGTTTTCGAGAAGGAGTTGAGGGCATTTTCCCGAAGTAGACTGCCGGGTTTCGCCTCCCCAGAATGGGTGACTATTGTGGACGAACTGCCGAAGACGTCGTGAGTTCCTTTCCCTGGGGCTATCTTGAATTCCACAAACTGACCAAATCAACTATATTGCTCTAGGACTGGCAAGATTCAGAAGCATGTCCTAAGAGGTCGCGTCGCTAAGTTGTGAAGGCAAGCGTAATTACCTTCTCTCAATCAATGCTGGCGAAGGTATGAAGGTATATAAAATGGCTCTATAGGACTTTTCACGCGGGTTAATGGAGATCAACCGACGGACTTTGCCGGCCTCGGTCTTGACAAGTTTTTCTTTTTGCTTGCTTGCTGGACTAGTAAATGGGAGTTATTGTATATTCAAGTGGTTCGTAAGACGCGTAGGAAAAGTAGTTCATTCCAGGAACTCAGGATCGTTTTTGTGACCTTGAGCTTGAGCTTCAATGCCCAGAACCCCGACTGTGTGAGTAGGTGCGCGTGTGGTGCTGAGCGGTTGAGCGGGCGAAAGAATCATGACCTCGTTGTCCGTTCGCGAGTGGGCCAAGACTGTGCTGTTGCTGTGAATCGTTGAACCGATCTAACCGATCCAAGATGAATTATTAGGGCACACCGCGGTCGGCAAGACAATCCAGATTCCAGGTTCCAGGTTCCAGGTTGCTGATCATCGACCAAGAGATCGCACCCGCCGCATCCCCCACATCTGCTCAAACGCTTCAAACACTGACACGTCGTTCTCCCAGTCGTCTCCCACTCCCACGACGCTCGGCACGGCACACATGCAAAAACATCGGTAGCGCCCAAGCCCATGTGCCACACGCCACCATGCCAATGCCAAACTCGCCAAACCTGTGTCGCTCGCTCGCGTCTTCGCGTCTCGTCTCGTGATAAATTGCTCACCCCTTTTATGAAAATTATGAAATCTGACTGCTGCGCGCGCCAGAGGATATTTGTTCCCGTTCCCGGTCCTGGTCCTTGCGCTCGCGCTCTCCCTTGCAACGACAACGACTCAACGCCCGGCTTCATTAATTGCGCCTTGCTCGCAATAACCACATTCTTTACCTATACTATCATTAATTACCCCACGTTCATTACAAAAATTATTAAAGAAACAACATGCCGGGTTTCAAGACCATCACTACTGTTGTCCCTGCTCTCCTCGCCGCCGCTGGTACATACGCCGCTCCATTCCAGAGACGCGGGTTGGATCAAGTCGTCTCCCAATGCAACCACAACTTTGCGTGCGTGTCGTCCGTTTCCCCCCTCACCTGCCGAGCTCCCACTACGGAGACTAATCCTAGGGGCTACGGCTACATCATAGTTACACCTTTGACGATGGTCCATACGAGTGGAACACCGACCTTGTCAAAAAGTTCGACAGTGTTGGTGCCAAGACCACTTTCTGTTCGTTCCATATTTCTATCCGTGGAAAGTGAATGCTCACCACTGTTGTTTTTCCAGTCGTGAACGGAAATAACTGGCGTTGCATCTACTCCGAAGAGAACGTTCAGGCCCTGCGTTATGGATTCGAGCATGGCCATCAGTACGCGAGTGGGTACTTTGTAGGGCAAATAGGGGTCTGGCCTATAAAACTCACATTCCCAACCAGGCCACACCTGGTCCCACCCCGACATCACAAAATTGAGTGAGGCCGAAATCGATGAGGAAATTCTCCGACTCGATGAAGCCTTCGTCAAAATCCTCGGTGTCAAACCCAAATTATTCCGGTGCGCTCTCAATATGCACTCCCTTACGGACAGCTTACTAACCTCATTATTGATAGCCCCCCGTTCGGCGCGATCGACGATCGCACAGCGTCGTACATCCAATCCAAGCACGGCAAGAAGATCGTCCTTTGGGACCTAGATTCGGGCGATACGGCACCAGGCGCAGACGAGAATGGGTCGAACAAATTCTATGACGGCCTCGCGGCTGAGGGAGCCAGCTCGAAGCACCTCACGCTCTCGCACGAAGTCTGGAAGTACGCAATAGACGCCGCAGTGAACCATACCGTGGACGCCCTGCACAAAGCAAACATCAGTCTCCTCACAGTTTCTCAATGCCTTGATACCGACGCGTATGAGTTTGTTGGCAACTATGGCGAAAGGGACGCCACCTGGACATGTGAGGGTGATTGGACTCCGCTTTCTACATCTGGTTCTTCCACTTCTTCCACTTCTTCCTCGACCACTCCCACTCCCACTCCCACTACTTCCTCGAGTGCGCCACCCACCACGACTACCTCCTCAAGTGTATCGCCCACCACGACTACCTCCTCGAGTGTGCCGCCCACCACGACCACTCCGGCCTGCAAGGAGACCTATGTGAGCGCCGCAGGGGATGATTGCACGAAAATCGAAGCCAAGTACAATCTTGTACCGGGGACGCTGAAAGCCGCCAACTCATTCGTCAACTGCAACGACATCTGGACCAGGACGCCGCTCTGCATCCCCAACGGTCCCTACAACTCCACTTCAACGAGCTCAAGCACACAGGCCAGCACTTCGGCCCCGGTGTGCAAGCAGACATATACGTCCGTCCCGAACGACACCTGTGCCAGCATTGAAAACCAGTTTAACCTCGTGGGAGGCACTATTAAGGCTGCCAACGCCTTCTTGACGTGCACGGATATCTGGGATCGGACCCCCATCTGTGTCCCCAATGGGCCATACAAGAGCAATGGACCTTCTGAGCCTTCGTGCGCGACGCAGAACTACCAGAACTCGGCTGGAGAAACTTGGTGAGTTTCCTCAAATGTACCAATTCATTGTGTTCACTCAATACTAACTCGTGAGTTGCAGCTCCACGATCGAGACCAAGTTTGCCCTGCAAGCGGGGTCCGTTTCTGCCGCGAACACCTGGGTCAACTGCTCGGACATTTGGACGAACACCAACCTATCCATTTGTGTGCCTACGCTCTCCGCGTCTGACCCACAGACATGTACGAAGCGCATGACCGCATCCAGTGTGACGACGTGCACTGCAGTCGGTGCAGTGAATGGAGTCAGCGCTGCGTGGATCAAGGCTTGGAACCCTTGGGTCAACTGCGCCGACATTTGGCAAGGGACGGATTTGTGCGTTGCTCATTAGGTCGCTGGGGAGAGGAGGTTCACGCCAACCCGACACTCATTCATGATTTCATTCCTTTACCTGGACTTATATGGACAATAGGTATATTAATTGTGCTTGTAACGTACATATGTGGTTACAAGTACTGTCACGCTCGTCTACACTGAGCGTAATGTATCGTGTTTACTAATACCTGTACCCTCATTGTTCCTTGTGCCTTGAGTCTCTCCCTTGGCTTTCTACATATCCGGATTTCAGCTCGGGTCCGTGGCAGGTGGTTCAGCCCACTTCGACCTCTCCAAACACAATGGCTAAAATCGAAGAAATCCCCGAGGAAGACGTCCAAGGGGACCAAGCTACAGACCCGAACGATGAGGAGGAAGAGTACCATCTCGACGCGCCGCCTGTGTCCAACTTCATGTCACGGGATTATGAGACTATCTCCCCACGCGAGCACACCTTTCGCGATGCACCACCTCGTCCAGCGATGAGTTTCCCAATGACGACGTTTATTGCGTTCATCATGGCGGTCAGCTTGGCGCATTTCATTCTCGTCACCCAGGGCTTTTTGGGCACGAAAGGCACGGAGAAGCAAGAAGCTGTTTGGAATTGGGTCGAGGGTATCCTTACCAAGTGGGGTATCACCCTACCTAAGGATTGGAACCAGCCACCTGGACAGAAGTTGGAGCTATGAATACGTGGTAGGTACCCGTTCGACCGCCGTTTGGAGAGCTTTGTAGGTTCATTCGAACAGTATATTATGTATCTATAGACGAACCATGTTCACCACGGGGTATTCTAGCGCGCTTGGGACTGGGTGAGTAATGCGTTTCCTGCACCTTCTAGCGAACTGTCTGCTGATGCCAGGCAAATAGAGCAACGTACACGATTATCTATGCCCCACTGCCCATTTTAATTATACAAGGATATCTTATTTCTTAGAATATGAAGAACCACTTTCACATCTCGCCGCCCAATTCTTTGGTCCCGACCGTTACAGCCGGCATCACCATGGAAGCCGCTTCGTTCTCCAAGATTGATACAGATTGGCCAGCGGATTCGTTAGAGTTTTGTCCTCACGCTGAGGCCGCCGACATTTTCGTGTGCGGGACGTACAAGCTCGAAGAATCAACATCAACAACAGGGGGCCAGAGTGAAACCTCTGGACCTGTAAAAGGCCCACAACGACGTAAGGGCAAATGCTTGGTCTTTCGTACAGATGAGGAGAATGGTGTTTGGTGAGTGATCGGACGAACGTCAATTGGCTTGGCTTGGATGAACCACTCATCACATCGGTGGTAAGTCAGCAGCTTCAAGACGTCCAATTATCCGCTGTACTGGACACGAAATGGTATACCCCCCTGATTTGTCGAATCGCTGTGAGAAACCGATCGTCCGACAGGTCGCACTCTCGAACTGGTCTCCCGCGTCTAGCCGTGGCTGAATCAGAGGGGAGTATTAGGGTATTCGATTGGTCCTCTGAAGAGGTATGCATCCCATAATTGCCTGTAAATATTCAAATATGTATGAACTTACAGCAAATGCTCAAACCTGTGCAAGCTATCGAATGCGCCCCTCCAGATGTCCTTT
>Ga0209131_1001900_pt1 | contig 14353 bp, 13 predicted proteins | sample GraSoi_2013_40cm_FD_185826 | JGI IMG/M metagenome (GOLD analysis project Ga0209131, IMG submission 185826) | Grasslands soil microbial communities from the Angelo Coastal Reserve, California, USA - Sample 9_17_2013_40cm (SPAdes) (version 2) | ecosystem: Environmental > Terrestrial > Soil >...
GATCGGGCAAATTCAGGCCTACATCTGCAAGTACGATCCCAACAAGAGTCACAAGGGGCAGGTCGAGCCCCTTTGCGAGCATTTGAGTGCCAACCAATATATCGGCTTGATGATTGGAAAAATGTGTCAGGATAATCTCGTGCGCATCCTTTTTACGAGTGGTCTCCCAATCCCATCTTAAAGTGCGCGCCTTGGGAAACATGGCCTTTACTTCCGCTTCCACCTTTTCGCTGCCAAGCCCATAGGCGCGGATCTGGGAGCTGCCACAAACATCGCATTTCTTCGGCAATTGACGTTCATATCCACACCGATGACAAAGCAATTTTTCTCTTTCATCCATGTGCAAAGTAAGAGGCGTATCGCAGTTGGGGCATTTGACTGTAGTCCCACAATCGCGGCAAAAGACGTAAGTGGCCGTGCCGCGACGATTGAGGAAAAGAATCGCCTGCTCGCGACGCGAAATGGTTTCTGCCAGAGACTCTGCAAGTGCACGAGAGAAAATCCCGCGATTGCCCGCCTTGAGCTCTTCGCGCATATCCACCATCTGAACGGGCGGAAGGCCGGCCTGTACGATCCGGCGAGGCAAATCGAGTTTTTGGATATATTTTTGTTCGGCAGCAAACCTTTGTTCCACAGTTGGCGTCGCAGAGCCAAGTACACATACCGCACCACACAATCGCGCATATTCCTGCGCGGCGGTCACCGCGTGATAATACGGAGACTCAGATTGATAATATGAACTGTCATGACATTCATCTACAACGATCAAACCAATATTTGGCAAAGGTGTAAACAACGCAGAACGCGCGCCAATAATGACCTTAAGTTTGCCGGTCCGTGCGCGCCGCCAGGTATCATATCTCTCGCCTTCCGATAATTTCGAATGGATCAACCCAACCTGGCCGGGGAAGCGCACCAAAAAACGGCGAACCGTTTGTGCGGTCAATGCGATCTCAGGGACCAAAATGATCGCTTGCTTTCCGCGCCTAATTACATCTTCAGTCGCACGCAAATAGATTTCTGTTTTGCCTGAGCCAGTTACTCCATACAGCAAAAATGGTCGATTGGCTTGATTCGACGAAATTGCATTTGTAACTTTTTCAAGCTCGGAAGATTGTTCGAATGTCAATTCAAGTGCTTGTATTGAGGCTTTATCCACGTTCCTACTGGTCTTCTCTAATGGGTCGCGAAAGATCTCGCCTTCGAACAATCGAATCAACCCGCGCTCTTCAAGCGCCTGCAAGTCTGTTAGATTACATCCCGTCTCCGCATACACCCATGAAAGATTGATCGCTTCAGGTTGCCGGATAAGAAATTTCAGCGCAGATTGGCGGCGTGCGAGAGTCTGCTTTGTGCCCAGTGAGTCCATTGCTGCCAGCGCCTCTTCCGGCGGTACGGCAAGTTGCGCGACGCGAATGAACTTTGGTCTCACTCGAGGGGCCGGCAGGACATGTCTTGATGAAAGAACGCCTTTCCTGATCAACACCTGCGCAGTTCTGCGCCAATCTACTTTGGAAAAGTGCGAGTCAATTTGGCGGCCTCGAAGGGGTCCGTGCTCGCGAAGTAGGTTTACGATCCGTGTGGCAACTGTGGATGTTTTATCTTTGTAATCGAGAATTCGCAATTCATAACTGATATCTGCCTGCTGACTCAATCCCACTGGAAGCATGAGGCCGACAATCGCCGCGAGCGTATTGAGAGTAGAGTCTGCCAATTGAATCGCAAGAGCAAGTTGGGGCGAGGTCAGAACCGGTGCAGGGTCGAGCAGATCCATGATCGATTTTGTATTCTGCACCGATGGGGTTTCGATCAACTCAAGGATCACGCCCTGTACAGTCTGCCTGCCAAACGGCGCGATTACAAGACATCCCACTTGTATACGGGGCGCGAGTTCCGGGGGAATCGAATAGTCGAAGACGCCACTTACCGTGGGAACGTTAACCGCAAGACGCGCAAACATGGTTCGATTATATCGGCTTTGTAATAACGGCCGCGCCGTAGCCAACCACAGATGAATGATCCCCGGTTATATCGCCTGACGTCCCATGCTTGAGGATTTTGACCGTATTGGCTCCTAATCTACGGCTAGCCCAAAAAACGGCCGCAACAGCAGCATGCCCGCAGGCGAAAGCCTTGCCCGTATGCTCAGCTTCAAAAATCGAAATTGGATCGAAAGATTCGAACCTTCTTAACATTTCCTGATCGAGGATGAACGCGGTCTTTTGATCATGGAAATGTGAGAGGTCGGTGGAGGCAACAAGCAACGCATTTTTATCTTTGAGAACATTAGCAAGCGCATCCCCGAGTTTCCTTGCTATTTCCGGTTCCTGGACGCGGATCATGATCGGCAATAATTTAAATTGGCTTTCAAGCGCACGTTGCAGAAAGGGAAGTTCAATTTCAAGTGAATGTTCTTTATCTTTTGAAATAGGTGTAATCAAAACATCGAGATGATCTTGGAGTTCGGCCAGAGCAGTTTGATCTACTTCGATATTTCCCAAGGGTGTGGAATAAGCCTGGTGAGTTGTAGTAATAAGTGGATAAGGTGCAAAAGCGTGATAAGGTGAAATAACTGCGACCAGATCGGGGTCAAGTCCGCGCAGCGAGGCAAAAGCATGTCCCGCAATAGAACCGGAATAGCGATGCCCAGCATGAGGGGCAATAACTGCAACAACTTCCCCATTCAGCTCAGGAAGTTGTGCACTGTTTAGATATTCGTCGATGATAACAGCAAGAGTTTTGGGATCACCTTCGTACCATGTGCCTGCGATTGGCGATGGACGAAGATCAAGGTTGGTCATAGATCCATTCTATGCGAGGGAAATAAAAAGAGGCCAGATTATGTAGTGCACCCTAAAAGTTGGACACAACCCAACAATTGGAGGTGCAGTTCAATTTCTCTGGCCTCTTCTTATTAACCTTTTACGGAACGTGATATGACCCGATCGCGTTATTGACGATGTCCAAAGTGGCTTGCTCTGTATTATTCGACCACCATGCGGTGAGCATGAGAAATGTCAATTTATCATTCCCGCGCAGTTCAAAGAAAGATACACCCTGGTATCCACCACCCTTTGACGTCCATTCAAGACGCTCGGAGCCATCGTTCATAATTTGGTCGGTCGAAACACGAATATCGCCTTCCTTGCCGGTATTGCTGTAATAGGTGTTCAGCAGATAAAGAGCAAATCGACCATTATCAGTTCCACTAAACGCTTTGCCGTCATTGTAGACCAGGCTTTCAATCTTGGCAGATTCATCAGGGGCCGTAAAGACGTCGGTATAATACACATCGCCTGGTACATTTTTATAAACCCAATTGCTGGGTAGATCAAAAGCAAGCAGGTTGTTCTTGTCAACAAATGTGGTCAGATCCGAGCTACCTGTAGAATTACTTGTATTGCCGGACGGATTGGAAGGCGGGTTGGGCAAAGCCGACGCCTTCGTGTTGGTCGCAACAACAGGCGCAGTAGTTGTGGAAGAACCACTGCCGCAAGCAAGACTGACTGCTAACATTAGGGCAAGAAAAGCAAAAAGCATTCGATACTGTTTCATAGCATTCTCCTATCTCCGTTCGTTTATTAGAAAATATTTTGCAAGGATACCGCAGAAGTAAACAATGGGGAAGGTGTGCCAGTAAGCAAAGGAAAGCTATTTTTTCTTTGGAAATAAGATCGGCATCACTCTTGCTTTTCAGCATGTTGGCGTGCTATTATGATCTGAAATCACATCCAGCCCAGGAGGCACGGTCATGGAAAAAGGAACGAAATATGGCATTCCAGCACTGATCGCCGGAATAGCGATTTGTCTAGCTGTAGTTTGCTGTTCCATTGCATTCTTGTATTTCTTCTATGGAGATACCTTCCTGAGCAATACCAGCATCCCGGTACTGAGCAATCCCCAAGCCATTGTTCCATCAGACACCTCCAACCTCCCAGAATGGACGGTCATCTTATACGAGGATGCGGATGACAAAGTGCTCGAAGAAGATATGGTCAATGACGTCAACGAAATGGAAATGGTCGGCTCAACGCCGCAAGTGAATATTGTTGTACAGCTCGACCGCGCAGAGGGCGCCTTCACTGGCGATGGCGATTGGACTGGCACACGCCGGCTATATATTACCCAGGACAATGATCTTAATCAAATCACTTCGCCAGTTGTTCAAGACATGGGCGAAGCAGATATGGGAAATCCTCAAACCCTGATCGATTTTATGACATGGGCGATTAAGAAGTATCCGGCGAAAAAATACGCGCTCGTCATGTCCGATCACGGTGGGGGCTGGACTGGAGGATTCTCTGATGAACAATCCGGTTCTTCCCTCGGTCTGGCACAAATTGCTGATGCAATCGACCAGGTTCAACGATCGATGGGTGGACAGAAATTCGAGATTATTGGGTTCGATGCCTGCTTGATGGGCATGATCGAAGTATATGGATCGCTCTATCCATATTCCAATTACATGGTTGCCTCAGAAGAAGTGATCCCCGCCACAGGCTGGTCTTATGCCGCATGGCTCGGCCAACTAGTACAGAATCCCACCATGGATGGGCGCGAAGTATCTAAGAACATCGTCTCGACCTATATTGTGGATGACGCAGTCCTTACACAGCGTGCCTCTTCAAGTGAAATCGCAGATATTGAATCCGGGTCAACATTAAGCGCCATAGAAAGTGCGCTCGTTCCAAATGTGATCAGTACAATGAACCAGTTCATTTCCACCATCGCCGCGGTGGACCAGACCTGGGTGGCCCAAGCCCGCGAATATACGCGCAGTTATTACAGCATCTTCGGCGAAGACGTACCTTCTCCGTTCATTGATCTCGGAAACTTCGCAGAGATCATGGCCACCACCAATGACCCGGCAATTCAACAGTCTTCCGACCAGTTGCGCTCGGCAATTTCTTCTGCCATCGTTGCAGAAAAACATGGAGACCGCATGTCTGGATCTAACGGCATTTCCTTTCACTTCCCCATCTCGGATATTTATGTGCTTACAGAATTCACCGACAAGACCAACGTTAGGTATGCGGATGATGCCTATAAGTTCCTGCAACAATCCTCATGGGATGAATTCCTCGCCTTTCATTACACCGGCCAGGCTTTCGTTCCACAACAAGGAGAAGCTTTTCTTCCAAGCCGCAACTCCCAGGTGATCGCCCCAGGGGAATCTGAGCTGTCGATCGCCCCCATACAACTCTCGGACACCACTGTCACCGGTGACGAAACCATTACCTTGAATACGACGATCACTGGCAATCCCTCTTACATCTACTTCATCCTGTATTTTTACAATCCCGATGCAAATGCCTACTGGGTTGGCGATATCTCTTATCATTTTGCGCCGGATACAGTAACTGTCGATGGTGTAGCCAGACCGGATTACGGCCCCAGCCCAATTCAAGTAAAGTACGAATGGTCGCCAAGCCTCTTCGTCTTGAAAGACGGGCAAACCGAATCCTATGCATTGTTCGAACCTGAGGAATACGTTAACCAGCAAGGTGTCTCAACTTATTCTGTATATGGTCAGTATAGTTATGTAAGTGGAGGTACGCCGGACGACGCCAAGCTGGTTTTCGACCCCGATGGTAAGCTGCTCCATATTTACGCTTTACCGGATTCAAATGGCGATGGAATTTCCACACCAGTAGAGATCACGCCACAGCTTGGAGACAAGTTCACTGACTATGTGAAGTCCTATTATTTCGATCAGAGTGGCGGAACAACTTTCGATTACTCCCTAAGTAGTGACACGTTTACCTATGGTGATAAAGGCTTCTGGTTTGAAGCGCGTTTTCCGGTGGATGGTAAATACGCAATCGGCTTCTACGCAGTTGATTTCGATAATAACACCACTGAAAGCTACGACTTCATCACCTATCAGAACGCACCATAAGCAATCACAAATAAAAAGAGCTCAGAGCAAAACTCTGAGCTCTTTTTATTTTATCAATACCTTTTGTGTAGCTTTGAATGCAAGCGCTGGCAATGCATCACGCGGAAACCACTCAACTGCGTCTGCGTCATCTGCCGGGCTCAACTCCCCGGAAAGCACTTCGGCTTCATACACAATGATGAAATCTGCGCCACGCTCATGCTCACGGCCGGCAATCACTTCCAAGACTCGCTTCACGCGCACGCTCAAACCTGTTTCCTCTAGACACTCACGCGCTGCCGCCTCAGCAGGATCTTCACCGCCATTGATAAAGCCTGCGGGCAACGTCCACAAACCGCGATAAGGTTCATTTGCGCGACGCACAAGCAGGACGCGGCCATTCTCTTCAATGAGAACGGCCGCTGCGACCTTGGGGTCTACGAAGTAGATCCAACCACACTGCGGACAAACCGGGCGCACCAAGCCAAACTTTTCCTGACGTGCCACTTCGTTCCCACAACGTGGACAAAATTTTATATGACTATCGCGTGACATCCATTGCTCTGGTTATCTCCACTTTCGTTTCGCAGATTGGCTAATGAAGAATGTAATGGATGCACTAAGTAGAATCACAATTACCAAAACGATTTGCCACATGGATGAGAAGACAAACGGTTCATTATGGGCTGCGGCCTGGCCTGGCGGCACAGAATTAGTTGCAGACTCTTTGGGATTCGCAGATTCTGCTGCAGCCGTTTCAATCCCGCGGGCGCTATCTGCCGAAGAGGGAGAAATCTCAGTAGGACTGGCAGATAATTCCAGGGCCGGTGCTTGAGCAGCAGGCGCTTCAGTAGCAGCTGGTGCTTGGGTTGCCGCGGCGAACGCTTGTGGTGCGGCCACATCTGATGACCCAGCTCCGCCTCCGCCATATCCAAAAGCCGGTGCGCCTGCACTAAAACTTGCGCTTCGACTCAATGAGTTGATCGCAAACGTAAATACCAATAAAGCCGTCGCAAGTGCGGTTGAGAATCGGAAGAACGAATACGTACGAGGCAGTGGTGGTTTTGCACCTACCATCTTGCGGGAAAGTACAAAATTACGTGGAGCCTTACGCATCGGCAATTTGCGAAGAATGCCTCGAGCTGCGCGTAAATCATCCAGAGCTGAGGCAAGTTCAGGATCCGACTTGAGACGCAATTCCAGACGCGCAGAATCGGATGGGCTCAGTTGTCCATCCAAATAAGAAGACAGCAGTTCGATATCCTGGAATTTGTTCATGCGCGACTCTCCTCTTCCAGACGAAAGGCGGAGGGCAAAAGTTCCTCGAAGCCGCGTAAACATTCGCGCAAACGCAAACGTGCTCGCGCAAGACGACTCTTAATGGTGCCAAGCGGCACACGCGAAGCCATTGCAACTTCGCTGTAATCCATGCCTTGTATATCGGCAAGTACCACGACTGAACGGAATTCAGTAGGCAGCGTTTCGAGACAATGTTGTATCGCATGTTCCAGCTCATCCGCTTCGGCCTGTTGTGAAGGAGTCATGTTTGGATCAGCGAGCCAGCGCGGGGAATCGATTTCATCGCCATCATCCATCTCAGGTTCAAGTGGAGTAGTGGGTTTGCGTTTCTGACGCCGCAACTCGTCGTAACATGCATTGGTGACAGTCCGCATCAGCCAGGCTTTGAACGACCCTCCACGATACGAAGTGATGCTGCGAAATGCAGAGAGAAAGGCTTCCTGTGTTGCATCGGCAGCAAGATCGTCATCACTGAGAATGCGAAGCGCAGTGTTGAAAACCATATCCTGATAATGCAGGATGAGTGAATTGAATGAATCAAGATCGCCGCGTTGCGCGGATTGAATAAGGGAATATTCGTCCATAGGAGTTTATTTTACCCACAAATCAAGTTTATTGCCCCACTGTATAACTCTTCAATTCAATGGTTCCTGCTATTGTTTTTGTAGTTAAAGGAATCGATATCCCGAATACGTTGAGATAAACATAATCGCTTTGCGATTTTAAGAGTCCTATATTGGGAGCAAACCATTGTGTAGCCTGGGCATTTATTGTTCCGCTCACCTGACTCCCATTCAAATTTGCAGTTACCTGTCCATCGCCCCGGCAAATGACCTTGAGGGCAGAGTTAAATGTACCCGCAGCAACAACAATCTTTTCGAACGAAGTATTTCCGGGGCCCAACGTTTGACAAGTCAGATTAACAACGGACGGGTCAAGTATAAAATTAAAATCGGTTCCATTATAGTTAATCACACCATTTCCATAGACGCGGTATTGACTGACCCACGACAATGCCCAGTTGCTGGCAACAAAAGCGGCTTCATTGGGCGCGATCACCCCTGCAAGATAATCAACGTTCATCGAACCATTGATCGTCTCCCCGATCAATCCCTGGGCATTGAGAAATGGGAAGCTAAGCACAACATCCTGATCGCATTGTACGAAAGTATGGCTTATACTGCCATCAGCAAGATCTGTCACATCCACGGCGGCTTGTGTACCTTGTACAGTAGCCACCTTCATATTTATATCGCCACTTCGATTAGGTGTATTGACAAAGTATGTCCATTGATTGCCAGGGCGGGCAGGATATAAAATATTTTTACAAACCAAAGGGCTCGGCGCGGCTTGTGTTGGAGGAGCGGGAAAAGAGGCAACAGTGGGAGTCAATGTAACAACGACCACCCGAATAGGCGTGGATGTTCTTACTGGAATTGAAGTAGCTTGTGTGTTTTGGGTCAGATTGGAAAAGATCCAATTAAAGAGCGAACTGTTGGTAGGCGTGGGAAGTAAAGTCGATGTGAAGACAGGCGCAGTCGTGGTACTTTGAATTACAAGCGAAGTGGTGGTTGGGCTGCCAGACGCAACAGCTGCCGAGGGCGTACTGAATGCAAATGTTGAAACAATAGGAAGGGGCGTTGGCTGGGCAGGGAAAAAAAACGACCTGACAATTACAGCCGCGCCCGCGCATAGCGCAAATAGCGCGACCACTGCACCCGTAATCCACCACAAATTGGTCGGACGACTGATCCTGTTTGCTATCTTCCTTGCCATGACTTGTATTCTATCATTTAGGCAAAAAGCCAGCCATTAAAGAATCAATACAATTAAGCAGTACTGTTACAGCCTGCGTTTCATAAAAAACAGATAGGCTGTCCGCCAGATGGACATGCCGACAGCAAATGTAGAACCAAGGATGAGGGTAAACAAAGGAAGGGCAGCGTTTCCAAGCATCGCAGATCGCAGGATTGAGGCAAGCGGAGCAGCGATTAACATTGCCAATGGAACTCGCCAAAGCAATTTTGAATTAACAGCTACGGTTTCGTCGAAGAGACCAAACCAAGGGGCAAGCAGAAACCAGCCGATCACAGCGGGGAAGAAAGTTGTTCCCATGCGAGGAATAAAAGACGCATCGGCTTCACCATGAGAGACAAAACCGATAATGGTCAGAATGGCAATCATGAGAATATCACCCAGGATCAAAATATTTTTCTTGCTCATTTGGAGCTATTAAATACCATCTGCTTCCTTGCGCAGCGCGGGGAATAAAAGCACCTCACGGATGGAGTGTTTGTTCGTCAGAATCATTGCGAGGCGATCCACACCCATGCCAAAGCCTCCATTGGGAGGCATTCCATAACGCATGGCGCGCAAATAATCCTCGTCAAGAGGGTGCTTCTCTTCATCATCTGCTGAGTAATCGCGTCCCATTTCCAGGAAGCGTTGTTCCTGGTCAAGCGGATCGTTCAATTCGGTAAAGGCATTACATAACTCAAAGCCGGCCACATATCCTTCAAAGCGTTCGACAGTCAGTGGGTCTCCGGGCAGGGATTTTGCCAGCGGCGAAATATCGCGCGGATAATTATATAAGAAGGTTGGTTGAATGAGAGTCGGCTCCAGATATTCATTAAGCAGGAAATCGATCAATTTGCCGCGCGTGGATTTTGGATCCGGCGCTGCTTTCGGATGTTTCGCCTTGATCGCTTTTAACAAATCCTGGGCGGTCTTATGTTCGGCAATATCAATTCCACTTGTCTCTAGAATGCCGGTTCGCATTTCGAGTCGTTTCCATGGTGGTTTGAATTCCAGTTCATGTTCCCCAAATTTTATTTTGGTGGAGCCCATCACCTGTTCGGCGGCATAGGAAACCATTTGCTCGGTCAATTCCATCACCTGCAGATAATCCGCATAGGCCCAATAGAACTCAAGCTGCGTAAACTCTGGGTTATGTTTGAATGAAACACCTTCGTTGCGAAAATCGCGGCCGATCTCATAGACGCGTTCAAAATTGCCCACTAGCAGGCGTTTGAGATATAACTCGAACGAGATCCGCAAATACATATCCTGCTCAAGTTCGTTGTGATGCGTCACGAACGGGCGCGCGGCTGCACCGCCATATAACGGCTGCAGGATGGGGGTTTCCACTTCAAGGAAGTTGTGGTCGTCAAGAAAAGTTCGCAACGCCTTTACCAATTTGGCGCGTTTGCGAAAAGTCTCGCGCACTTCAGGGTTAACGGCGAGATCAGCATAACGTTGACGTGCGCGCAATTCGGGGTCTTCCAATGCCGCATAACGGACAACCGTGCCGTCTTCCTTGGTCACATCCTTATCGGCCGGGAGAGGGGTTACAGACTTGGCAAGCAGTTTGAAGTCATGCACATGAAGCGTAACTTCCCCGGTTTTGGTGCGAAACATCACGCCCGAAGCTTGCATGAAATCTCCGAGATCGAACATCTTGTTGAAGAAATCTACGCGCGCCTGCGTCAGTTCATTGACACGAAAGAAGAACTGCACCTTGCCGTCCACATCTTCGATATGAGCAAAAGAAAGCTTCCCCATGGCGCGAGTGGCGCGAATGCGGCCGGCAAGAATGGCTTTAACTTCTTTGCCGTCTTTTTCAGCGCGTTCAAATTCTGCAATGGCTTGCGCGCTGGTGTGTGTTCGCTCAGCACGCGTCGGATATGGTTCGATCCCTTCAGCGCGGAGTTCTTCAATTTTCTGCAAGCGGATTTTTTCGAGGGAGGAATATTCTGGCATGGTTACTCACTATTACAAAAAAAGCCCCGCGCCCCGCACGAAAGCGCAGGTACGCGGGGTCAAGAATTCGCGTCCTGTCTTATCCAACTTTTATGATCTTCACGTTATACGTGCCACCGGGAGTCTCCACTTTTACGACGTCACCCAATTTATGATTCAAAATGGATTTCCCGATTGGGGATTCGTTGGAGATCTTTCCTTCGCGCGGGTTGGCTTCTGCTGCACCCACGATCACGAACGTCTCCGGCTCATAGTTGCCTTCCTTGATGGTTACCTTGGAGCCAATCTGGATCGTATCGCCCTTTTTGCCCTTGCCATTTTCTTCGATGATCTGTGCGGTGGCCAGCAGAAGCTCCAGCTCCTGAATGCGGCCTTCGACAAACGCCTGTTCGTTCTTGGCGGCTTCATATTCGGCATTCTCGATCAGTTCCCCACCCTCCATTGCCTCATGCAGGCGAGCGGCGACTTCCTGCCGCTTGGCAGTGTGTAAATGATCCAGTTCCTCTTGTAGCTTTTGAAATCCCTCTTTCGTAAGGAAATTGGTTGGCATGATTTTTGTCCTGCTAAATAGAATTTTGCATCTCTTTTCAGAGATGCAATGGTGTTAAAAATTTCCGGGCAACCCGGAAAAGCGGGCATAATATATCACGATTCAAAAGTAGATTCAAGTCCAAAAAGGTTGAGATTTGTCTACTCAAGCGTCCAGAGTCGGACTCCCCCACCTTCATCCCTATATCGACGGATCTTCTCCCGCATCGCTTCGGGACTTTCAAACAGCATGCTCATTTGGGATGCATACGCCGTAATCCCGTCCTGCCAGGCCTTCAAACCTGCTTCTGAAACCGAACTAGCTGTCTGTTTCATCCCGGCAGTTTTGAGGACCAGCTCATCGGGAAAGTTAAAATGATAAGGAATGTCTGCATCATACAAAAGAGGCCGGCCAACCAATTCGGTCGCGCGGCGGACGAGGACATGATCCACGTGAGAGCCAATCGCGAGCTGGCAGACCAGTTTATCATCTGGTTTCAGGCGGGAGGAGATGGATTCTGCGATCCTGGACGCAACATCCGCATCGTCTTCGTGAGGCGGAAAAAAGACATCGCTATATAACCATTCGCCATTTTTACCACGGCGATAGATACAATCCAAATAGTCGAAATGCACAGACTTTGCACCAACCGCTGCCGCGGCTTTTACATCCTCGGCCCGGCGGCCGCGTACCACTTCCTCTGCAGAGGACATGCCCCACATCTCATGGAGTCGCCGGGCAAAAGGAGATAGCTCGGTCTCCGATGGAAACCCGCACATAAACGTCCAAATTTCAACGGAGTCTCCGGCCTGTGTTTGTTCATGGATCAGGCCGCCGGCGGAAAGCACTGCGTCATCGAGGTGAGGAGAAATATATATCCACCGCATGATCTCATTTTTACCACAAAATGGCAATGAAAATGCAAGGAAAGTTCATGTACACTTATCGTGATCGGAGGCGCAATGAAGGAAAGACGAAAAGTAACACGCAAAAATTTGATGGCGTATACACAGGTCTTCGATCTGTATGGCGTGTATTTGATCGGATATCTGGGGGACCTGACTTTGCAAGGGGCGATGGTAATCGGCGAAAAACAAATCAAGGAAAATGAGGAAATGACCCTTGCCATTGAATTGCCCGAGCTTCCTGATATTGCAGCTTCCCGTATGACGATCCCTGCGCGCGTAGTTTGGTGTCAGGAGGATATTAGTCCAGAGTATTTCAATGTAGGCTTTGAATTCAAGGAGGTTTCCCCGGACCAGCAGACAATCATTGAATCCATTATCGATAATTACGAGTTTCGCAGAGACACACCGGATTATCGTTTCCGTCCCTCCACTGGAAAATGATCAGTTTTGAAATAGCAACGCTGTCTTTTATGTTAAACTTCGGGGATGCCAAAAGCTAGAACAGTTTTTTTTACCGCACCAAAACAAATTGAAATCCGCGAATCTTCACTACCTCCACTGAAAGAGAACGAGGTATTGGTGAAGACCTCGTTCTCTGCGATCAGTGCAGGGACGGAGATGCTGGTCTATCGTGGACAATTTCCTCGTCTGGCAGACACGCACGACCACGTAAGCAGTGATTTGAATTATCCCCTGGCATATGGATATGCTTGTGTAGGGCAAGTGAAAGAAGTTGGAAAATTAGTGGACGGAAGATGGAGGGATCGATCTGTTTTTTCGTTCCAGCCGCACAGATCACATTTCATTACAACTCCCGATTTCTTAATTCCCATTCCTGAAGGAATCTCCTTCGAGACCGCCTGTTTTTTACCCGGCGTGGAAACCGCTGTAAATCTTGTTCAGGACGGCGCGCCTATTTTAGGCGAACGCGTGCTTGTAATCGGTCAGGGCGTCGTGGGCCTGTTGACTTCTTCCTTATTAAATGAATTCCCTGTCAAATGTCTGGTCACTGCTGACTACTACAAATTACGGCGCGAAGCGCTAAACAATAAATCTCACCCATCACTTGATCCGGCCACAGGAGATTTTCTTGAGCAAGGAAAATCTTTTCTAGGCAGCGGAGCAGACCTAACCTTTGAACTAAGCGGTTCTCCTTCGGCATTGAACGACGCCATTGCCCTCACTACTTTTAGCGGCCGCATTATCATCGGTTCCTGGTATGGAGAGAAGCGCGCAGATATTAATTTGGGCGGCGCGTTCCATCGCTCGCGAATCAAACTGATTTCTTCGCAGGTTAGCACAATCGCCCCGGAACTGACCGAACGTTGGGATAAGGCACGCAGGTTCGAGATCGCATGGGAGGCACTAAAAAGGATCCAACCCCAAAAATGGATCACGCATCGGTTTTCATTGGAAGAATCAGAACAAGCCTATCAATTACTGGATGAAAACCCACAAGACACCATCCAAGTCATATTTGAATATCCCTCATGAAATTCCATTATACAAATCTTGAAAACTGCCACGCAGCTACTGGCCTTGTTGTGGTTATCGATGTAATTCGCGCATTTACGAACGCGGCTTTCGTCTTCTCCAAAGGTGCAAAAGAAATTCATCCAGTCGCCCAGGTGAGGGAGGCTTTGCAATTCAAGGCAGGGAATCCAAACACACTCGCTTGTGGAGAAGTGGATGGCATTCCGCCCGAAGGATTTGACTTCGGGAATTCCCCTTCACAGGTTTTAAATATGGATTTAGATGGAAAAATCATAGTCCAGCGAACCGGCGCTGGAACGCAGGGAATTGCACGCAGTATAAAAGCTGAAAGCATGCTGGCGGCAAGTTTTGTAATTGCAGCTGCAACAGTAAAATATATCCACCAGCTTGCAGTGGAGAGCATTACATTTGTTGTAACCGGTCAAACATTTTCTGCAGGCGGAGATGAAGACCTGGCCTGTGCCCAATATCTGCAAGAACTGCTGG
>Ga0209131_1001901_pt1 | contig 14352 bp, 13 predicted proteins | sample GraSoi_2013_40cm_FD_185826 | JGI IMG/M metagenome (GOLD analysis project Ga0209131, IMG submission 185826) | Grasslands soil microbial communities from the Angelo Coastal Reserve, California, USA - Sample 9_17_2013_40cm (SPAdes) (version 2) | ecosystem: Environmental > Terrestrial > Soil >...
GTCCTCTTCGTGCCAATCTACTCGGCGAGTACGCGGTGAACGAAGGACACCGCAATCGAGCCCTCACCCACGGCTGAAGCCACCCGTTTGACATTCCCACCTCTCACATCGCCGACGGCGAACACGCTGGGCCGGCTGGTCTCGAGAAGCAGCGGGGGTCGTGTGAGCGGCCATCGCGCAGACGCCAGGTCGTCCGGCGTGAGGTCTGGCCCCGTCTTGACGAACCCTTTTGAGTCAAGCGCGATGCAGCCGTCAAGCCAGATCGTGTTGGGCAACGCGCCCGTCATCATGAAGACGTGCCGGATGTCGAGCGTCTGGAGCGCCCCAGAAGTCTTATCTCGCACACGCACCCGCTCGAGATGAGAGTTGCCTTCGAGGCCGATGACCTCCGTGTGGGTTCTGAGTGAAATCGACGGGCTCTCCTCGATCCGGCGACTCAGATAGCGCGACATGGTGTCGGCCAGCCCACTGGATCGGACGAGCAAATGAACGTGCCTCGACGTCTGCGCGAGAAATACCGCTGCCTGTCCAGCGGAGTTGCCACCTCCGACGACGATGACCTCTTCGCTGCTGCAGATCTGAGCCTCCATGAACGTCGCGCTGTAGTAAATGCCGGCGCCCTCAAACAGCGAAAGCTTGTCGAGTGACGGCTTTCGGTACTGCGCGCCCGTCGCGATGATGATGGCGCGCGCCTGCAGGCGCCGGCCGCCCTCGATGGTCACGCTGTACGGTTTCCGGCCGCAGTTCATAGATGCCGCGCCTCTCGAAATCATGATCTGCGCACCGAACTTCTGCGCCTGTGCGATCGCGCGGCCCGTCAGTTCCTGCCCGGAAACCCCGGTCGGGAATCCAAGGTAGTTCTCGATTCTTGAGCTCGAGCCGGCCTGGCCGCCTGGCGAGCCGGATTCGAGAACGAGCACGTCCAAGCCCTCCGACGCGCCGTAGACGGCAGCAGCCAAGCCTGCCGGTCCCGCGCCAACCACGATGAGATCGCGTACCTGCGCGGGATCGATGTTCTCGTTGAAACCGAGGCAATCGGCGATCTGCTGATTGGTTGGATTTCGCAGCACCACCTGCTCCCGGCATATCAGCACGGGAACATCGGCCACCTGGACGTTGAATCGATCGAGCAACTGCTGGAGGTCGGCCTCTCGATCCAGGTCGACGTATTGGTGCGGGTGGCCATTGCGCGCGAGAAACTCGCGGGCTCGCAGCGTGCCGGCGGAATGCGCCGACCCGATCAGTATCACATCGCCGATGCCCGTCGCGATGAGCTCCATCCGGCGATAGATGAACGCCCGCATCAGGATGTCGCTCACCTCTGGGTCGGTCTGCACCAGACCGATGACCTGCTCGCGGCTGAGCTGGATGACTTCGCCCGGCTCGCTCACCACTGCGCGCATCAATGAACGGCGGCCGAGGAGCAGGTTGCCTTCGCCGGTGAACTGTCCTGGGCCATGGGTGACCACGAGCGTGTCGCCGAGGCTCGAGGGCTGGATGATGTCGATCCCGCCGGAGCGGACGACAAATAATGGGACGACGGCATCGCCGGCCTCGATGAGCACCTGATCGCGCGCGATCGCGCGCACGGTGCCGTGGGCCCCGATCCGCGCGACTTGCGCGGACGTGAGCGTCGGAAACATCAGCGCCTTGTGTGTATCACTGATGGGCGGCGGCGGACGCAGGGGGCGTGTCATGAGAGAGGCTCAATTGCGACCATACCGGTTCACCCCACCCGTCGCAACATGCCCACAGGAGGGTGCGGGCTTCGGAAAACGACAGTCGCAGGGGGCGCCGATGCAATGCCTCGGCCGGCGGCCATGGAGGGCGATTCGCTCTCAGGCCACTTTGACGATTACTTTGCCGAAATTGTGGCCCTCCAGCATCCCGACAAAGGCACTTGGCGCTGCCTCAAGCCCCTCCACCATTTGTTCACGATAGCGAATCTCGCCATTGGCCACTAACGGGCCAACCTCCTCAAGAAATTCATCGTAGTAGTCGGAAACGAACTCGGAATAAAGGAACCCACGGATCAGTAGGCTGCGTCTTAGAACAGTGAGCATCGTGTCTCCCAACCAGTCTCGACCGGTCTGAGGGACACCGTTATAGAAGGCGATCAAGCCGCATACGGGAACGCGCGCATATCGATTGAGCAACGGTAACACCGCCTGCCACACGGGGCCGCCCGCATTGTCGAAGTACACATCGATGCCATCTGGAGACAAGTCCTGCAGCACCCGTGCGAAGTCCTCGGCGTGCCGATCAGCTGCCGCGTCAAAGTCAAGACAGCTGACTAAATAGTGGCATTTCGAGGCTCCCCCCGCGATGCCAATAGTGCGCGCGCCGGCGCGTTTGGCTAGTTGTCCAACCAGAGATCCTACGGGGCCCGTGGCGGCGGAAACTGCCAGGGTCTCTCCCGGCTTCGGTTGACCAATGACCTTGAGGCCCACATACCCGGCAAATCCAGGCATGCCAAGAACACCGAGATACACCGTGAGGGGAACGCTTCGGTTTCGAACGTGACGCGCATCCTTGGCATTGATCGCAGCGTGACTCCGCCACCCGACCATGGTGCGCACGATATCGCCTTCCCGGAATTCGTCACTTCGGGATTGCATGACCTCCGCGATTGCTTCTCCCTCCATGGTGTCTCCGACCGCCACCGGCTGAGCGTAGGGGGCCGCGGAACTCATCCGGCCGCGCATGTACGGGTCCAATGAGAGATATTGGGTGCGCACCAAGAGCTGGCCCGCCTCCGGCCGCGGCATTGCGCCGCTCTCCAGTCTGAAAGTGTCGAGCGTCGGTGCGGCCACGGGGCGCGATGCCAATACAATTCGTTGGTAGGCTTCCATCAATCGTCTCCGAGCCTGGATCGTGGTTGCAGGAGAAGTCGTTCCCGCGCAATGTGATCGGGATTCCCCCTGCAATTTGGCACGCCCCGGAGGAATGAAAGAACGACAAAGAAGCCTCTCTCTAGGACGTTTGCCCCCGAGGACTTTGGCGGACCGTTCCTTACGCCAGGGGTCTTGAGGGGAAAGGCGGGCGCGCGTAGGATTTCGGCCGTATCCAGAGTAATGTCCCGGCATAGTTCGAACGGGGCGCCTGCCTGGCAGGGGAGGTCGTTATTCTTCGGGTTGGTCTACTGCTTTCGCCGGGATTCGCGAATCTCAGCTTTGCCCCGTTGGCAGCATTCGAGGCCGCCAACGCGATGCTCGCAGAACCCCATTACGAGCCGCACGTCGTGTCGCCGAACGGCGGGGGCATCGTGAACTCTTTCGGCATGATTGTTCAAACCGAACGAGCCGGAGACGCGGCCTTGGACACGTTAATCGTGGGCTCACCGCCGGATACCCGCAAACCTCCTGACGATGTCGTTCGATTCCTGCAGGACAGCTTCCGCAGGGCGCGCCGCATTGCGGCAGTCTGCGTTGGGGCATTCATATTGGGCGAGGCCGGGTTACTTGATGGGCGGCGTTCGACCACTCACTGGATGTTTGGGGACGAGCTTAAGCGTCGATTCCCAAAAACACGCGTCGACATTGATCGCATATTTGTTCAAGACGGCCCCATCTGGACGTCGGCCGGTATGACAGCCGGGATTGATCTGGCGCTCTCACTGATTGAGCGGGATCTAGGATCCGACAAGGCGCGGGAGGCGGCCCGGAACATGGTGATCCACCACCGGCGGGCCGGAGGACAGTCCCAACACTCCGCTCTTCTGACCCTGGATGCCAAGTCCGATCGTGTTCAGGATGCGCTTCAGTACGCAAGACGGAACCTCTCCAAGCCGCTCAGCGTCGAGAAGTTGGCGCAGGCAGCGTGCTTGAGTCCTCGGCAATTCAGCCGCGTGTTCCGGCTGGAGACGGGGATGTCCCCCGCAAAGGCCGTGGAGAACCTGCGCCTGGAATCGGCACGATTCATGCTCGAGCAGGGACGACTGCCAGTTGAAACCATCGCGCGCATTAATGGGTTCCGGGAGCGAGAGCGCATGCGCAGGAGCTTTCTACGCACATACGGACAGACAGCTCAATCAATCCGGAATGCCTCGCGGCCGCTGGTGTCGATCTAATCGCGATCTCCGCGGGAAGCTCGCCGCGCCACCATGGAAGACCTGCCGGTGGGATCCGGGCCCCTCAGCCGGATCCGATGGATCATCTTGTTCCCCCGCATTCCAGAGCACCGGGACTGTTCGGACCGCCAGACGCGACCGAAAAGGTGGCTTTTACGACTTTTGTCCTATTGGCGGCAACTCTAGGATGGCGTCAGCGCGTAGTGCCGGGCCGACTTGGCACTCAGATTCGGAAAAGACTCCTTCCGATGTCAATAATCGAATCATTGGCTGATATCTAGTTCACGAGGGCCGCCATGAAAATCTCTGCGCTCGCTCTTACCGCTACATTGGGAATCGCTCTCGCGCCTGCCGGCCAGGCGGCCGTTAAGAGCGTCGTCCTAGTCCACGGTGCGTTTGCCGACGGCTCGGGATGGAAACGAGTCGTGGATATACTCGAACGCGACGGTTACAGCGTCTATATTGCTCAGATTCCTGAGACTACCTTTGAGGCCGATGTCGCCGCGACTAAGTTCATTCTCGATCGCTCGGGTCCGTGCGTTCTCGTGGGCCATAGCTACGGCGGCATGGTCATTACCGAGGCTGGTGTCCATGCCTCCGTGAAAAGTCTGGTCTATGTGGCCGCGTTCCAGCCAAGTGTCGGAGAGAGTGCCGGGGAGCTCAATGGCAAGACGCCCCCGGCGAGCAACGACATTGCCCCCGTCGGTGGAGGCTTCTTGCAGGTGAAGCCCGAGTCATATCCTGAGGATTTCGCCGCTGATCTGCCTAAGCCATTTGCTCATTTCATGGCCATCTCTCAAGTGCCTATTTCCATGGAAGCCTTTGGTGCGAAGGCTACGGCTGCCGCCTGGTCGAACAAGCCGAGCTTCGCCGTAGTCGCGAAGCAGGACCGAATGATCAACCCGGACCTCGAGCGCTTTATGGCGAGCAGAGCCAAGTCGGATACGATCGAGCTACCGGGCAGCCACGCCGTGTACGTCTCACATGCCAAAGAGGTTGCCGCGCTGATCGAAAAGGCGGCAAAGAGCAGGGAATAGATGTGCGCCATTGGGTCGCGTGCGCCGCGACCTCAGGCTGGCCGAGCCATTGCGCGCCTAGCCGATATCTGGTCGATGGCTTCAGTTATCCTGAGATTGCGCGCGGGATCGCCGACGCAACCTGAATGATGTGTGCAAAAAGAGCACGGAGGCATGGAGGCGCGTCGGCAGAGGAACGAAAGGCTCCAAGATCGATTTTGTGACTAAGGCTTAAGAAGCGTGCCGAGCACCGCGGGCCATGTACGCTCGAAGTCTGGATCTTGCTGAAGGCCAAGCTTTAGCAAGGCTCCGACTCGCTGCTGCGCTTCGGTCCACATGAGAGCGGTCTGGAAGGAAGTCAGCCCGTCGAGGAGCCGGTCTGCGGACGGCAAAGAGACGTTATTGACGAGAATCTTCGCCGCCGACAAGGCACGCCGATCGAAGGAGGCAATCCGCCGCGCGAGTGCGTCGACGAAGACGTCCAGTTCCGCATCCGGCAGCGCGCGGTTTACGTACCCGTATCGTTCCGCGGTATCGCCATCAAAGTCATTCGCCCCGAAAATGATTTCCAGCGCTCGACCGCGCCCCACCAAATGTGGGAGACGTTCCGTTCCACCTCCCCCGGGATGCAATCCGACTCCAACTTCAGGTTGACCCAGGCGCGTGTTGTCGCGCGACGCAAACCGCATGTCGCAAGCGAGCACAAACTCGCTGCAAGCGCCTCGAACACAGCCGCGAATCTTGGCGATACTAACCACAGGAGATCGGGTGATACGGACAAACGTATCGGCGAGGACAGGAAGACCTGAGGGGCCGACGGCCGTCATGACGTTGCCCAACTTGCCCGTTAAATCAAAGTGACTGAGGTAGAAATCACGGTTCGCGCTCTCGAACACGACCACGCGCAAGTGTGGATCGACGTTCATGCGTGCGAGTAGGTCTTGCAGAGCTTGGAACATCGCCCCGTCTGCAACGTTGAAAGGCGGATGGTCGAAAAGAATCCTCCAGTACGCTGGCGTTTCCTCCATTACCCGCAGTGGCGCGCCGGACTTAGTCATGACTCGCGCTCCCTGTTTCCACCCCGGCATTCATGACATCCTCTCGCGTTGAGGTGGCATTGCGAAGATCATTCTCGCGTCGACGGTGCAGTTGAAGGGCTACCAGTGCCCGCTGGCTATCCTGGGCACTACGGAACGGATTAGCCTCAGCGTAGACACTGTCTGCGGCTATGCCGGGTCGTTTATGCCACCTTTTCGGTCACGGCATTCGACAGCGGTAGGAAGGTTCGTCGCACCAGGTGAATGGCTGAGGGTACAAGGCGGGGACGACATTGCCATTCCTTAAGGTCGCCGCAACATGACCACAAAGGTGGCAAGTTCGACATTCCGGAAACGCCGTTGCAGCCTAGAGTCCGATCGCTTCAGCCTTCAAACTGCGCTGTCGACAATATCTGTAGGAACAGTCCAGTTCGGGCCGGCATCGAGTTGGTCGGTCCCCTCAGCCAGTAATGTTGCGTACGGATATGTTGTCTGGTGCAATGCGGTTGTCTTCACCATTTATCAACAAGCGTCAGTCAACTAGGAACCACTATGACTCCGAAAGACACAAGTAAACAGAATGAACTCAAACGTCGTCAATCGTCACCCCTGATCACGCCGACTGACCTAAAGCCAAAGGCGACCAGAGACATTGCCGGTGGAATGAATGCCATCCTGGCGGACGTCTTCGCGATTTATTTGAAGACCAAGAATTTTCACTGGCATATGAGCGGGCCGCATTTCCGCGACTATCACCTGTTGCTGGACGAGCAAGCTGATCAGGTATATGCGATGGCTGATCCCATCGCCGAACGCATCCGCAAGGTTGGCGGCTCGACCTTGCGATCGATCGGACATATCTCCCGCCTGCAGCGGATCAAAGACAACGATGCCGAGTACGTTGATCCCCTTGATATGCTGGCTGAGCTGCGCGAGGACAACAAGACCCTGGCAGCTCGCTTGCGGGAATTGCATGAGGTTTGTGATGAGCACCACGATATCGCCAGCGCCAGTCTGATCGAAAACTGGATAGACGAAACTGAGCGGCGCACCTGGTTCCTGTTCGAGGCTAGTCGACGCGGCGACGCAACTGGGCACTAGTCCCACACATGGGTGGAGCAACCGGTTCTGGTGCATCTGCGGGCGTCCGCTCACAATCCCCGTCGCAGCGAAAGAACCTCGTCAGAAAAGGAGATAAACGGCGGCTGATTTGCCGTCCCGGGCGATGATGAAATCAATGCCGGCGTAGGCCGGCGGCTTGCCAGGGCTGCCAGAGACCCAACGGACCCGCCCCCTATCTCCTCAGGCGGAGAGATCGGTTGATATCGGAAGTCAGGGTGATTACCCTTGAACACCCCCGCGATGCGGTCGCGCTCGTCGCGGCCATAGTAAATGCCGCCGTTAGGGTCGTGGAGCACGGCGTTTTCGGGAAAGACGTCGTTGATCGCCCCACGCCGACGCAACGGATCGATCTGACCGAACACGTCTTCGAGCTTGCGAAGCAACAAGGGGTTCTGGTGCGTTAGGGGCGAGCGTCGTTACGTCAGCATTTGGCGACGACGAATTCGTTGATCGATAAGGGCGGTGGTTCCGCCTGGCGTGGCTTACTTGGCCTGAAATCGTGATCTCGCGCGAAGTGCCCCTTAACGCACCAGATCACTGGATGATCTCCTCGGTCGTAAATCTTTGTTTTGCCATGATCCAGGGCTCCTTGTTCCACCATTGTGGGGAACATCAACCTGGACCAAAAATCCCGGGGCACATCAAGAACGCAAAAGCGGTCAAAACTGCAGCAAGGGTGGGAAAGACGCGAGGCGCGTCTCGTGTAAGTCTAGACCAATCCTGAAAATGGGAAGGCGAGATGAGCAACACCGATCTCTTTAGGCACGAGGAATGCGCACTGGTTTTGATCGACTATCAACCGGAAATGTTCGAGCAGGTGCGCTCAGAAGCTTCAGAAAGTCTGATCGATCTCAACGTACGGTTTCTCATCAGTACGGCAAAAGCGTTCGATATGCCGATCGTTCTCTCGACCGTCGGTGTGAAGTCGGGAGCGAACCATTCCACTAAGGAGTCTATTCGCTCGGCGGTTCCCAAAAAAATCGAGGAAATTGACCGGTCAACGATGAATGCCTGGGAAGATGACGCGTTTCGAAATGCTGTCATCTCAACGAAGCGAAAAAAGCTAATCTTCGGGGCGCTTTGGACAGAGATATGTCTGGCGTTTCCCGCTCTCGATGCGATGAAAGCGGGCTACGACGTTACGTTTGTGGTTGACGCTATCGGCGGTCGTTCGCAGCTGACCCACCAAACGGCAATTCGGCGCCTCGCCCATGCAGGCGCCGTTCCGAATACCTCGATGGCTCTCGTCTGCGAACTGTTCCGCGACTGGGGATCGCCACTGGGTGGCAAGGCGACGGAGGTCGTCATCCCCTATTACAAGGAACTGAGTGGTCAGGTCCTGCGAGCCGGGTCTACGTCGGCTGGCGTCGCTTCGTAGTGTCCTCACCAACTCGGCGGACAGAGGCTGGTTGACCGGCACGCTCTGGACAATTCTGTAGTTGCCAGTCGCGTTCTCGGCCGGCACCAAGGAAAATGCTGTGCCGGATCGCATCGCCGACCCTGACTCAGCCCAAAAGACAGAAGCCCACCTTAGAATAGCCCGCTAGCATCACTGATCGTCGGCTTTGCGCGCTTTGCCTTCGATGCTGCGCGTTCTTCTTTGGACATCTTCCAGTTGATGCCTTCCACCGTCTTGAGGTACGCCTTGGCCTTATCTGGTGAAGCACCGCTTTCGCCGTGTTCAGCGCTTATGTCTGCGCAACGTGCGCGCGTTGCAGCGCGGGTGCGGTGTCGTGGGGTACCTGGCAAACACCAAGGAGCGACTTAACGAAACGCAACTCCTAGTGGCGCACCACCGTCACTGTTCACGGTTCTCACGTAGCGTGAGCTTCTCAATCAAGAAATCACCTAGCACCTTAACGCGCATCGGCAGCGGTCCCTCCGAGGGCGTCGCCCAGTAAATAGCGCCCAATGGGATAGACCAATCAGGCAGTAACCGCTCGAGCAGATTGGAGTCGAGCGCTTCGCGTAGTAAAAAATCCGGCAAGATACCGAGGCCGGTGCCCGCCACCAGCGCAGGCATCATCGCATCACCATTGTTCGCGCGAAGCGGACCCGAGGGCCTCACGCTCGCGGACTTACGGCCCTTTGTGAAGCGCCAGACCTCGGTGGTCATGGTGTAACTGTAGCTAATGCACCGGTGTTCTGCGAGGTGAAGTGGGTGTTTGGGCCTTCCATGTTTATCTAAATAAGCGGGCGAGCCGACCAGGTAGCGCGGCATTTCACAAAGCCGCCGAACAACGAGCGAGGTGCCAGGCTGGACCGCGATGCGGATCGCAGCGTCAAAGCCGTCTCCGACCAAATCCGTCAACGCGTCACTCAAATGCAGGTCAATCGATATGTCGGGGAAGGCGGCTAGAAACTCTGGCAGCAGCGGAGCCACGTACAACGTACCGAAGGACATGGGTGCCGCTAGACGCACCAATCCCCGTGGAGTTCGAGCTTGGGCCTGAGTGACATCCTCAGCTGCTTCACCCTCCGCGAGGATCTGCGCGGCACGCCCCACGAGCTGTCGTCCGGCATCTGTCAGCTCGAAGCGGCGAGCCGAGCGGACGATCAGGCGCGCGCCGAGCCTTGACTCAATCCTGCCAATCGCCTTTGACACGGTCGCCTTCGAGAGCCTGAGCTCCGCCGCGGCGGCGGCGAAGGAGCGACACTCGGCAACCTTCGCGAAGATCGCGAGTCCCTCAAGATCCGGTAATCGAGCCATGATTATAGTTTTGGAAACCGATGGTTTCGAGAGTTTCTATTTTAAAAAAGAGCCGTTGTCAATAAAATCACGTTGGGCGGAATCCTCTACGCCCCGCGATATCCGCGGAGCTGAGACCGGAGAGCGCGGAAGGCCGCCAAAAAGGGGGATTGACATGGAGCTGCGAAAACACGATATAAGAAAGTATCCTCCGACATCAGCTCTGCTGGCTTCATCCGCCGGGCTCGGTTGGTCCACGATATCCGTGGAGCTCCGTTCTCACGGGGTCAGTGAAGTGCCGGCGTTCGTTCCTCAGCATGTGGAGGTGTGCCTGGTTGTGGCCGGCAACAACGACGGTCTCGTGAGGCGAACTGCGGCAGGGTGTCGCCAGGAGGCGATGCCGAAAACGGGTGCGATCTGGTTGAGCCCGGCCGGGGATAGCAAGGGGATCGAGATCACTGCGCCAATTCCCCAAACAATGCACATGTACCTGCCCACAGCGCTGTTTGAGCGATTGGAAGACGATTTCAATCTTCCAATCGCACCGGCCCAATCGATCCGTTATGCCGGCGGCATCGGCGACGATGTCATTGATCACATTGGACGTTCAATCCTCTCCGAGCTCAATGCCGAGACGGCCGCAAGCCGCCTGTATGTCGAAGCAGCCTCTCTGACGCTTGCGGCCAGACTTCTTCGAAAGTATTGCGATAGCGGGGCATGCGCGTCCACCGGGTCCTCCGCGCATAGTTTCGATCATGTTCGGCTGCGCCGCGTTCTAGACTATATCGCGGCGAACATTGGGGACGATATCTCGCTGGTAAGTCTCGCTAGAATAGCGGGTTACAGTACATTTCATTTCGCGCGCAAGTTCGCACTTGCCATGGGCATTCCACCGCACCGCTATATAAGCCGCATGCGGCTAGAGAAGGCGATGGCAGAATTGGCAGCGGGCAAACTGCCGCTCGCGCAGGTAGCGCTCAATGCGCAGTTCTCCTCGCAGGCCAGCTTTACGCGCGCGTTTCATCGCGCCACCCGCATGACGCCCAAGGAATATCAGCGCCGGCGACGCTAGCAAGAGCGGTAAAAACATCCGCAAGCGTGGGAAAGACAGAGCCGCGCCCAAAGCTTATGTTTCCATTCTGAGCTTTGCCCTCCTTTAGGCCGTCGTGCAGGATGGAAAGATGAGCACCACAACAGTAGGACAGGACCGCAACGAGCAACTGATCCGCCGGCTGTACTCTCTCGCTGAGGCTACCTCAAGAGACACGCCAAAGTTCGTCTCACTCTTTGCAGACGGTGGCTACTTCTACGATGTAGCCGGCGGTGCAAAATACTATGGCTCTGACATCGGCCTGACAGTCGACATCTATGCCGTCGCCTTTCCGGATATGCACAGAGAGCTCGATAGCTTCTATTTCGATGACAATGTCGTCGTGGTGGAGCTATCGCTCAATGGCACGCATAAAGGCGATCTGGCGATGCCGGCGGGCACGATTGCCGCGACGGGAAAAGAAATACACGCGCCCTGTTGCGACGTCTTTCATTTGCAGGATGGGAAAGTCGCTTCCTTTCACTGTTACGTCGCGGTTCCCATTCTTCTGGGGCAGCTGGGTGTGCTCATGAATCTCGGGGCAGCCTTCAAACGCTGATTAGGGCTGTCCCGATGATTGAGCGCAGGCCCTTCGAGGACCTCCCAGGCGAGGACCTCGGCTGGCTAAAAGCCCGGTGGCACTTCTCCTCCGCCACGCAAACTGACCCATCGCCAAGGGGCTGGGGATGCGTGCGTGTGTGGAATGATGAAGAGATCGCGCCTAACACGGGCTTCGCGCTACAGGTGCATGCCAACATGGAGATCATCACCTATGTCCGCGAAGGCGCCGTCACTCACAGAGATAGTCTCGGCAACGATGGCAGAGTCGAGGCGGGAAGCATTCAGGTCGTGAGCGCCGGCACTGGTATCCGCCATGCCGAATACAACCTGGAGCAGGCGCCAACACGGATATTCCAAATGTGGATCACGCCCGCATCGTCCGGTGGCTCGCCCGCCTGGGGGGTTCAACCCTGTCCCGTGGCCGAGCGCCCTGGATGTTTCGTGGCAATCGCGAGTGGCTTTGACGGCGACGGCGACGCACTGCCGATTCGCGCTTGCGCTCGCTTGTTAAGCGCCAGGGTAAAAATCGGCGAATCTATCGAATATGCGCTCGGCGAACCGCGGCTTGCCTATCTGGTGCCGTCGTCGGGGACCGTTGACGTCAACGGCGTCAGAATTCACGCGCGAGATGGCGCCGCGATCAAAGATGTCGACATTGTCGCTATCACGGCAATCGAGGACGCAGACGTGGTCATGGTCGATATTCTTTAGGGCATGGACGGCTGCGACAACATGCGTGAGAGGGGAAAAGCACGTTGAAGGCGCTAGTGCTCCATTACTCGTCATCGGGCCGTAGCGAGGCGATGCCTCGCGTGTGCGGACCGGGAGCGAGCCAGTGGGAGCGCGCTATCGGGCTGCAAGATTGCGAAGATCGAGAACAAACTGCGCGGCTGATGCCACGCGAATGAGGTCGGCCTGAAAAACGCTTTCCGAGTCCAGGTTAGAGAGGAACGACCTATGCAAGGATCTACCATAGAGCGCACAACGAACGGTTTTGCCGCAATACATCCGCTCGATCCCGTAGACGCAGCGATCACCGGCGCCATGCGCGTCATGGTCAGCTCCAGCAAGGGTGCGCGACAAGGAATCGAAGCGCGCGGTCAGTTCGACGCCTTCATGGAGAGTGTATTGCCACGCAGCGACGTGACGTTCGAAACAGACAACCCGGGCGGCATATCGGGAACATGGGTACATCCTGAGAAGTGGCGGTCAGGCGAGGCGATCGTCCATCTGCACGGTGGCTGGTTTAACTTTGGATCCGCCAAGGCCTATCGCCATCTTGTCGGGCATATTGCTGCGAGGGCGGGGGCGAGGGCGTTTATCCCGGACTATCGGCTGGCTCCTGAACACCCATTTCCGGCGGCCACGGACGACGTGCTGGCGTGTTACCAAGCACTTGCCGCGAGTGGCATTAGTCGGATCGCTCTTACGGGAGACTCCGCGGGAGGCAATCTGGCACTGGTACTGGCATCGCGCGTTACCGGCGCAGCCGCCTCCAGCGACGCGACTCTAGTCGGGGTGGCCGTATTGTCTCCGGTTACCGACCTAACTCTCTCGGGCGCGTCCTATGAGACGCGTGCGGATGCCGATCCCTTGTTTACTCGCCCGCAGGTCGCGGAACTCGTGCATTCCTACTTGAGGAGCGCCAACGCGAAGCATCCACTGGCTTCGCCCCTCCACGGTCGACTCTCCGGTTTGCCTTCGATCCGCATTCATGTTGGTGACGACGAAGTGCTGTTGGACGACTCGCTCCGGTATGTTGAGCGTGCAGTAGCCGAAGGCGTCGATGCTCGAGTCGATGTGTGGATGGGGATGCCGCATGGGTTTCCCGGAAGCGTCGGAAGATTGAAGGCGGCAGCACAGGCGCTGGATGCGATCGGTGCTTACCTCGCTGAGAGATTACGGACGCACGCGAGTCCGTAAAAGTCCTGCGAGATCCTGTTTAACGCCGCCGGATATTCAACACTCATCGCTGGCGGCGCTTGCCCGCAAGAGCGGTCAAAACAAGCGCAATGGTGGGAAAGACGCAGGTCGCGCCGCGAGCCACCCTGACAAACAATGCGTTTTTTGGAGAAGTCTTGGAGGTTGACATGAAAATCGGCGTGAGTGGTGCCAACGGCCATTTGGGCAGGGCCGTCGTTTCGGAACTGCTGCAGCGTCCCGGCGGGCACGAGGTGGTGGCTATCACACGCACGCCCGTAACCGTCTCCGGACCGGCTCAGGGACGATTCGGGGACTACAACCGGCCCGAAAGCCTCGCGGAGGCCTATGCGGGTCTCGACCGTCTGCTCATCATTCCGACCGTCGATCCCGGAAAGCGCAGGGCGCAGAACGCCGCTGCCATTGACGCGGCCGTGAAGGCGGGCGTCAAGCACATCGTCTTCATGTCGGCCGCGGGCGCGCGGCAGGAGGAAGAGCTGCTCGGTGCCTCCTACTGGTGGGGCGAGCAGCATCTTGTCGCCACGGCGCCGGCCTGGACCATCCTGCGCATGAACTTCTATGCCGAGGCTCTCGTACAGCTGGCGCAGGCGTCGCTGGACCAGGGCGTGCTGACTGGGTTGGCCGAGAATCGGGTTGCTTTCGTCGCGCGCGGTGACGTGGCTGCCGCCGCAGCCGGAATCCTGACCGGTGAAGGTCATGCGGGCGCGATCTACAGCGCTACCGGCCCCGAGCGCTTGTCGGGTGCGGAACGCGCGAGCCTCATCGCCAAGATCACCGGCCGGCCCCTCGCGTTCCGTGTCATCACGAAGGAGCAACTGCGCGCCGGA
>Ga0209131_1001902_pt1 | contig 14343 bp, 10 predicted proteins | sample GraSoi_2013_40cm_FD_185826 | JGI IMG/M metagenome (GOLD analysis project Ga0209131, IMG submission 185826) | Grasslands soil microbial communities from the Angelo Coastal Reserve, California, USA - Sample 9_17_2013_40cm (SPAdes) (version 2) | ecosystem: Environmental > Terrestrial > Soil >...
CGGTCAGATAGCCGGTAGGCATGGCCCAGAACGTCGGCTGCGAGCAGTACATGCCGATCGCCACGAACGTCATCGCAGTCATCGCCAGTACCGGATGTTCGATGCCGGCATACGCGCTGCAGAGCATGGCGATGGCCGCCAGTCCGAGACCGCCCGCGCAATGCAGCGTGCGTTCGCCGGTCTTGTCCGAGTGCCGCGACCACAGCACCATGCAGATCGTCGCTATCAGGTAGGGAACGGCCATGATCAGGCCGATATCGAACGAATCCTTCACGCCCATGCCCTTGATGAGCTGCGGCATCCACAGGCTCAGGCCGTAGATGCCGATGGCGAGCGAGGTGTAGACCACCGCGAACATCAGGATCTTGGGATTCGCGATCGTCTGCCACAAGTTGAGGTGTTTGGTTTCGACGCGCGCAGCTGCTTCGCGATCAAGCGTCTGCTTCAGGTGCGCCTTCTCCGCATCCGTCAGCCATTTCGCGTCCGTCGGGCGGTCGATGACGGCTTTCAGTGTGATGAACCCGAGCAGGATCGACGGCAGGCCTTCGATGATGAACAGCCAGCGCCAGCCGGGATAGCCCATCGTGCCGTCGAATAATTTCAGGATCAGGCCGCCGAGCGGCGCCGCGATCGTGTTGTTGAGCGGGCTGATGATCAGGAAGAGGCCGAAGATGCGCCCGCGGTACTGGGCGGGAAACCACAACGTCAGGTAGTAGATCACGCCCGGGAAGAAACCGGCTTCGGCGACGCCGAGCAGGAAGCGCGTGACGAAGAAGCTGGTGCTGCCGCTGATGAATCCCATCGCGACCGCCATGATCCCCCACGTCACCATGATGCGGGCGAACCAGATGCGCGCGCCGATCCTGGACAAGATGAGATTGCTAGGCACTTCTCCGATGAAGTAGCCGATGAAAAACAGACCGGCGCCCCAGCCGAAGACCGTCGCGGTAAATCCCAGCTCGGTGTTCATCGTCAGCGCCGCCAGGCCGACATTGAGCCGGTCGATGATGCAGATCAGATAAGTGAGCAGCAGAAACGGCAGCACGCGCCACGCCATTTTGCGCACCAGCGCCAGTTCTTCGACTTGAGTCATCTTCTCCCCCTAAAAGTTATTTCCAGCTTATTTTCACCACGGAGGACACGGAGGACACAGAGGAAAAACGAAAGAGAAGTTTTGCGGGAAACATGGCAGACGCATGGAGAACAATAGTTTTCTGCTGCATCGGCATTAGCTGTCGTCCCGCTTCTTCTTGTTAGGTTTTCTTCGTGTCCTCCGTGTCCTCCGTGGTTCGTTTGATTTTGAGGTGGTTAGCTCTTGCCTTCGCTTTTGGCCCAGTTCTTCATCAGCATGTTGGACGGGAAATTTTCATCCACCAGTTTCCTGGCCGTTTCCGCGCCGGCGATTGGCAGACCGCTCTTCTTCGGGTCGAGCAGACCGATTTGCACCAGCACCGAAGCCTGGTCCCAGTAGATGTGCTCGTGATAGAGCTTGTCGCCGCGGAAATTGACGATCGCCACCAGCGGAATCTCCACGTATTTGCCGGTGGGCGCGACACCGGGCAGCATCCAGTCGATCTCGATGTCGTGGGTGAAGCAGAACAGCATCTCGTCCACCAGCCGGTCCGCGCCGATGGTGCGCGAGATCGGAATCAGCTTCGTGTCTTTCGGGGTGGTCGGAATGAAGTGATGCTTGTAAAAGCGCTTCAGCTGATCGTGGCCGACGCCGCCGGTGAGGGTCGGGATGTGGTTGACGTAGGGTTGCGCCACCATGGTCTTCATGGTCGCGTCGACGTCGCGCGTGCCGAATTCGTGCATCGTGTGCGCTTCCCACAAAGCGGACAAATCGTAGTGCGGACCCATGACCCTGCGGAACAGCGCGATCGAGCGCGAATGCGCCATCATCGACGCGGGCCGGTCGTAGTGCATGCCGCCGGTGCGCGCGAACGCATGGTCAACCCCGGGGTAGACATAGATCTCGACGTCGTTGCGGCCCTTGAAAGCGGCCTTGATCTGCTCCACGGTCTGCGGGGGAGCGTATTTATCTTCGGCCGCGAAGTGCAACACCATGGGCACCCTGATTCTCGCCGCTTCGCCCAGATACTTCTCGATGGTCACGCCGTAATAGCCTACCGCGCAGTCCACGCCGGAGCGCGCCGCGGCAAGATAGGCGAGGCGGCCGCCGAGGCAGAAGCCCAGCGCACCGACCTTGCCAGTCACTTCGGAGCGCGTGCGCAACGTGCGCACTGCAGCGGTGACGTCATCCATGCCTTTGTCGACGTCGAAGCGCTGGAGCAGATCGAAGGCTTTTTCCCATTCCGTCTCGGTATATCCCAGATCGACATCCTTCTCCAGCCTCCAGAACAGATCCGGGGCGAGCACGACATAACCTTCCTCGGCGTAATAATCGGCGACTTCGCGGATGTAAGGGTTGATGCCGAAGATTTCCTGGCACAGCACGATGCCCGGACCTTTGCACGACGCGGGAACGGCAAGGTAACCCCGGAATTTTCCGCCATCGGCGGCCTTGATTTCGATCCATTGCCCGGCCATGTCATTCTCCCGATATGGTTCTGCTTGTTGCAGCGCGGCGCCTGCACGGCGCAGGCAAGCCGATCTTTTACCGCGCGCAACCGCGCCATGTCAAACCGCCGGCGCGGCTTGACAAAACACCCCCTGACACCTAGTGTCCGGCGGGGCCACCGTCATAAAAAACTACCGCGGCGAACCTGCCCCGGCAGTCCGCGCCAATCGCACACAAGGGGAAATCATCATGAATCCATTCACGCGCCGCCGCTTCCTGCAGGCAACCGGTGCCGCGGCCTTGACTGCGCCGCTCGCCAATTCGCTGCTCCTCCCGACCGAAGCCCACGCACAGGCGGGCAAAGTCCTCACCATTGCATACAACGTCGCGTTGCCCTCGTGGGATCCGACTACCGGGCCGTCTGCGGTGAACCCGACCATCCAGTCGATCTACAAGGCGGTGTTCGATTCCTATATCGACCAGGACCCGGACCTGTCCTTCAAGCCGGGGCTGCTCACGAAATGGGGCTGGAACAAGGACAAGACCAGGATCGAGATGGAAGTGCGCAAGGATGCGGTCTGGCACGACGACAGCCCGGTCACGCCGGAAGACGTGGTCTGGTCGCTGGAGCGCGCGGGTGACCCGAAGAGCGGCAATCCGATCCAGTTCGTCTGGGGCAAGATCGGCAACTTCAAGATCGACGACCGGAAGATCACCGCCGATGTGAAGGAATTCGAGCCGGCCCTGTTCAAGTGGATGGCATTCCTGACCGGTTATGTGTTGCCGAAAAAGGCGTACACGGCGGCCGGCGAGCAGGGCTGGGAGAGCAAGCCGATCGGAAGCGGGCCGTACATGGTCGAGAAGTTCGAGCGCAATGCGTTCATCCGCCTCAAGGCCTTTCCCAAATACTGGGGACCGAAGCCGGCGTTCGAAACCGTCGTGTTCAAACTGGTGGGCGATGCCTCTGCGCGCGTCGCGGAAATCGAGAGCGGCTCGTCGGATCTGACGCTGGAGGTGCCTTACGAAGAGTTCGACCGGCTGACGAAAAAGTCCGGCCTGGCCGGCGTCGCGCATCCGGTCTCCGACATCGGCATGATCTTCATCACCAACGTCGGGCCGATGCTGGACAAGAATGTGCGCCTGGCGATGATCCATGCCATCGACAAGAAATCGATCGTCGACAAATTGCTGCGTGGTTACGGCACGGTGATAGACACGCTGGAAGCGCCGCAGTATGCCGCTTTCGATCCTTCCATCAAGGTGAAATTCGATCCCGAACTGGCGAAGCAGTTGCTCGCCAAGTCCGGTTATTCGACTTCGAAGCCCGTCAAGTTCACCATCCAGACCACGCGTGGTTTCAAGCCCAAGGATTACGAAATGATCCAGGCGGTGGTCGGCATGTGGCGCAAGGTCGGCATCGAAGCCAGCATCGAAACCTACGAAATCGCCAAGCACTTCGAGCTGCGCATGCGCCATGGCCTGGCGCCGGCGGCGTTCTACAACTGGGGCAATTCGATCGGCGATCCGTCGACTTCAACCGGCTTCGCGATGTTCAGCCATTCGCCACATTCCGCCTGGAAGACCGAAGACGTCGACAAGATGATCGGCCCGCTGTGGGGCGAAAAGGACGAAGCCAAACGCATCGCGGGGTACAAGGCGGCCGACCGCTACATCGCGGAGAACGGTTACGTAATTCCGCTGCTGCAGTATTCGCAGCCGGTCGTGTACAAGAGCAGCATCAAGTTCACGCCCCACGTCGCCGGCTTCATCCTGCCCCAGTCAATCAAGCCCGCATAAGAATATATTCAACGCGAAGGACACGAAGGTACACGAAGGAAACCCGAAAAACGGAAATCAGCAGAGGGCTTATTCGGACGATAGTCTTCCGTTGGAATTTGCGCGCTATCTTTTCTCTTGAATTCCTTCGTGTTCCTTCGTGTCCTTCGTGTTGCACTGTATTTGACCTGGTCATGAGAGGTTTTTCTTGAACGACAGAATAACAAGGCGCCGCTTTCTGCAGGCGTCGGGTGCGGGTGTATTGTCCGCTACTTCGCTCTCCGCGCTTCTCGGCAATCAGGTTGCGCATGCGCAGTCCGGCAAGACGCTGACGATCGCCTATAACACTTCTCTGCCGTCTCTCGATCCGACCAACAGCGCGAAGACTTCGAGCCCCGCGGTGCAGTCCATCTTCAAGGCGATCTTCGATCCTTACGTCGACCAGAATCCGGATTTGAGTTTCAAGCCGGGTGCGCTGACAAAGTGGGGCTGGAACAGGGACAAGACCGCGGTCGAACTAACCTTGCGCAAGGGCATGTTCTGGCATGACGGCGCGCCGGTGACGGTCGAAGACCTGGTCTGGTCGCTGCAGCGGGCCGGCGACGAGAAGAGTGGCAATCCGATGCAGTTCATGTGGCGCAAACTCGGCAGCGTCAAGGTGAACGGGGACACGGTCGTCGTCGAAGTGAAGGAGTTCGAGCCGGCACTGCTGAAATGGCTCGGCTTCCTGACCGCCTACATCATGCCGAAGAAAACCTTCATTGCGTCAGGTGGCGGCACCGGCTGGGATGCGAATCCGGTCGGCAGCGGCCCCTACATGGTGGAGAAATTCGAGCGCGATGCATTCATCCGGCTCAGGGCCTTCCCGAAATACTGGGGACCGAAGCCGGCGTTCGACACCGTGGTATTCAAGTTCGTACCCGATCCCGCGAGCCGCGTCGCGGAAATCGAGAGCGGTGCGGCCGACCTGACCCTGGAAGTGCCGTACGAGGAATACGATCGCCTCATTGCGAAACCCGGCCTCACAGGTGCGGCTTATCCGATGTCGGACATCGGCATCCTGTTCATCACCGACCGCGAGCCGATGCTCGACAGGAATGTGCGCCTGGCCGCCGCGCACGCCATCGACAAGAAAGCGATCGTCGCGCAGTTGCTGCGCGGTTACGGCAGGCCGCTCGACACGCTGCAGGCCCCGGACTATGCCGCCTACGATCCTTCGATCAAGGTGAAGTACGATCCCGAACTGGCCAGGCAGTTGTTGTCCGCATCCGGATTCTCCCCGTCGAAGCCGGTCAGGTTCACGGTACAGACCACCCGCGGCTACAAGCCCAAGGACTTCGAAACCGTCGCGGCCATCGTGGCGATGTGGAAGAAAGTCGGCATCGAAGCCAGTATCGAAGTGCTCGACGTTGCCAAACATTTCGACCAGCAACTGCAGCATGCGCTGGCGCCGGCGTCGTTCTACAACTGGGGCAATTCCATCGGTGATCCGTCGACGTCGACCGGATTTGCCTTCATCGGACCCTTCGCGGTCTGGCGCTCCCCCGACGTGGAAAAAATGGTCGGCCCGCTCTTCGTCGAGCGCGACGAAGCCAAACGCATCACCGGCTACAAGGCCGTGGACCGTTATCTGGCGGACCAGGGCTATGTGATTCCATTGTTGCAGTACTACCAGCCCGTCGTGCACAAGAAGAGCATCACCTTCACGCCCCACGCCGCCGGCACCATTGCGCCGCAATCAATCAAACCGGCATAGGCCGGCTTGATGGCACAGCCACCGTGAATGTCGTGAATATCGTGAATGTCGTAAATACCTGAAGCGTTTTCTCACACGATATTCACGGCATTCACGTATTCACGACATTCACGGCCTCTAGAAATTCGCGTAAGTCTTGACGAGGAACTGCATCGACTGGATGTTGGGATCGGGGTTCAGCGGAAACGCGAGGTCGACGTGCAATACATTGCCGAACGACGAGCGGTCGCTCAAGATGCGCAGGCCAAAGCCGACGTCGCTCAGCCATCCAGGGTTCACAGGGTTCTGGAACGGTCCGCCCCAGGCGCGCCCTATGTCGTAGAAGATGGCACCGCCCACGCGGAACAGCCGGAACGGATACCAATCGGTATAAACGCGCTCTTCGACTGTGAACAGTGCACGATGCTCGCCGCTCTGGTAACGCAGGGGGTAACCGCGCAAGCCGCTGTCGCCCCCCAGCAGAAGGAGGTCCGATACCTCCGGATTCCTTACCACGTCGCCAGATGCCGCGGCATAGAACACCGCACGTTTGGCGTGCGGTACGTAGTATTTAATCGAGCCGCTCAGCAGTTCACGCTCCCCGCGTCCGTCTCCGTACTGTCCCGAGAGGCTGGTAGAGGCCAGCAGGTCGTTGCCGTGTGCCGTCCGCACCCCATCGGTGACCGTTGCCGTATAGATCCAGAGGTCGCGTGTGGAACCGAGGCCGGTCAGTGCGCGGCCCACCTGGACTTTGGAACTGAAGCCCAGCGCGAAATATTCCGGACGCTGGATCTTGTTCCGGTTCTTGACCTTTTCGTAGTCGTCCTGGATGACTTCGTAGCGCAGGAAGGGCGAGACGAGGGTCTGGTCGGCGGGCACGATGGAAGGGGCGATCAGTGCCGGATCGGTGGCATAAGCATCCGCCTGATAACTCAGGCCGACAGAATAGCGATGCGTCCAGCCGTCGATGAGGCCGTTCGACCAGCCACCGTAGACTTCGCTCGCGTCCTGTTGATGGCGATATTGCCCGACGACGTTGCCATCGCTGTAGATGGATTCGATGCGCTCGTCGTGCAGGGTGGAGGCGCCGGCGGCCCAGCGCGTATCGAGTGCATAGAACGGCCGGGCGACGCCGAACGATTGGCGCTTGCCGTCGTCGTAGTTCGCCAGCTTCATCTCGACAACCGTCCATCCACCGAAGAGGTGATTCTGCGAGACCGAGAACTCCGTGCCCTTGCGGTCGACGTCCGAACTCTGCGAATAGGCGATCGCGGTACCGGTGCCGAGAAAATTCCCTTCCCTCAGTGTCAACCCGGTCGTGTTGGATCCGCCGGAGCGGCTGAAGTTGAGGCCTGGCTGGAGCGTCCAGGTATCGCGCGTTTCGACCTGGATGTCGACGATGCCGTCGTGCCAGGCAACCGGGCGGATGTCGACGTCGTAGATGTAGCGGTTCGCCCTCAACAGGCGCTCGGACTCCTCGATTTTCTGCACGGACAGCAAGTCGCCGCTTTTGAATAACAGGGTGCGCTTGATGACGCCCGGGCGCGTGCGGATATGCAGTTTGTTCGCCAACCGGAACAGAAAATTGTTCTCCTTGGGATTGTCCAGATCGAAGATGTCCTGGGTGAGGATGTTTACTTCCCCGATCACTGCGCCGGCGGCCTCGAGTTCGGCGAAAGAAGGCATCGCAATCGGGTCTGGGGGATCGTCCGCCACGGCCGGCAGGCACAGGAAGAATGTGGCGGCCCAGCTGCCAAGCCAGCGCAGCGCGCAATTGCGAAAGGCAACGAGACGTATTCCCGATCGGTCCGGCATCGCGCGGGATTGGAGGTAACGCCCGCGCTCGATTCCGGTTGCATGCATGTTCATGAGTTTGCCGCAAGACGGCCCTGCATTGGAATCCCGGAATGCATGCATTGGCCGAGGGCAGATGCCCTCGATCCAGTCAAACGATTACGTGGTTGCAGCGCCGCAGCCCTTTGTCCTGCGCAGAGCCAACCTAAACGCGAAGACGCAAAGGATTCACTTCAATACCCCCTTGAGGGGTACGCAAAGGGTCGCAAAGGAAACCAAGATAAAAAGATAGAAAGTGTACAACCGCAGGCCGGCATGTATCGGATATCGCCGAACTTGAGTAGTTGTTCGAAGTATCCTTTTTGTTTTGCCCTGCTTTGCGTTATTTTGCGTACCCCTCAAGGGGGTATTAAAGTGAATCCTTTGCGTTGAGAAGTTGAATGTCGATTGACTATTTCCTGAAGCGCCTGCTCTGGGCTGTGCCGACATTGTTCGGCGTGGCGGTGGTGGTGTTCGTGCTGGTGCGGGTGGTACCGGGCGATCCGATCGCCATGATGCTGCCGCCCGGCGCGACCGCGGACGATGTCGGCCGCCTGCGCGCTCTGTACGGGCTCGATGCGCCGATTGCGAAGCAGTTCCTGGTCTGGATGGGCGACGTAGTACGCGGCAACTTCGGCGCATCCATCAGTCTGCGCGACGGCGTGGCGTCGCTTGTCCTGAGCCGGCTTCCCGCAACGCTCGAGTTGGTGATTGTTGCGGTCGTGGTGGCTTGTGCGCTCGCGGCGGCCGCGGCGATCGGGGCGGTCTATTTTCGCGGCCGCTGGCCCGAATTCGTCGTGGACGGCGCCACCGGCCTGGTGCTCGCGATCCCGGATTTTCTCTGGGGCCTGCTGTTCGTCCTCATCCTCGGCGTGCTGCTGCCGTTGCTGCCGATCTCGGGGCGCATCGATCCGACTCTGGATTTCAATCCGGCCACCGGATTCTATCTGGCCGAAGCGCTGTTGCGCCTGCACTGGACTGCACTCGCCGACCTGGCGCGGCATATCCTGCTGCCGGCCCTCGCGCTGGCGTTGCCGCTCGCCGCGGCGCTCACGCGCGTGCTGAAGGGCTCGCTCATCGAGGCGATGAACCAGGACTATGTGACCCTGGTGCGCGTGAAGGGCTATTCGAGGTCGCGCACGCTGTGGCGAGTCGCCTTGCGCAATGCGCTCATTCCGACGGTGACGCTCACCGGTGTGCAGTTCTCCTTCCTGATCGGTGGCACGGTGCTGATCGAATATATCTTTTCCTATCCCGGCATCGGCAACCTCGCCATTGCCGCCGTCAACCAGCGCGATCTGCCGCTGATCCAGGGGCTGGTGCTGACGTTCGCCGTGCTCTTCATTCTTACCAACCTGATCGTCGACATGGCTTATTCGGTGCTCAATCCCAAGGTGAGGCAGTCGTGAAGGCCCTCGCCTTGCTGCGCAATCCGCGGGTCGCATTCGGGATGTTGGTGCTGCTCGCATTGTTCATTGCGGCCGCCGGCGCGCCATGGCTGTCCTCTTACGATCCACTGGAGCAGGATTTGCTCAATTCGTTCCAGAGTCCGGGCGTGGCAGGCGGCGATGACGCACATCCGCTCGGCACCGACAGCCTGGGCCGCGACATTCTTGCCAGACTGATCTACGGCGCGCGTCCCGCGCTGATCGTCGCGTTCGTCGCCGCGTTCTTTGCCGGCCTGCTCGGCACGGCCCTCGGACTCGCCGCGGGCTATGCCGGCGGCCGGCTGGACGCCGCCATCTCCCGCCTGGTCGATGTCTGGATGAGCTTTCCGTCGGTGCTGCTGTGCATCGTGCTCGCCGCGGTACTCGGTGCCGGCCTGCATACGGTCGTGATCGCGATCATCGTCATCGACTGGACGCGCTTCTGCCGCGTGGTGCGCGCGGAAACGATGCTGCAGAAGAGCCATGACTACGTTGCTTCGGCCGTGACGATCGGCCTCGGACCCGGGCGTATCGTGGCGAGCGAGATCCTGCCCAATGTCGCGCCTTTGCTGCTGACGCTGTTCACGCTGGAAATGGGCATCGCCATAGTCGTCGAGGCCATTCTTTCTTTCGTGGGATTGTCGGTCTCGTCGGGCATGCCGACCTGGGGCGGCCTGATCCAGGAAGGCAGGCTGTACGTGAACCAGGCCTGGTGGCTCATGGCGGCGCCGATGGCCTGCATCATCGTCGCGGTACTCGGACTCAATGCGCTGGGCGACGGGATGCGCGATGAGATCGATCCCGTGAAGGCGAGATGAGGTGAGTGCGCTGCTCGACATTCGCGATCTGGATCTCTGGCTGGATGCCCGGCCGCCCCGGCGATTGCTCCGAAGGGTATCGCTGCAGGTCGCGCCGGGACAGATCGTCGGACTGGTCGGCGAATCCGGCGCGGGCAAAACCATGGTCAGCCGCGTGGTGCTCGGCATCGCGCCGGCCAACACACGCGTCAGGCACGGCTCCGTGGTCTTCGACGGGCGCGACATCACGCATCTGTCGGAAGCGCAGCGCCGGCACCTGCTCGGTCGCGAAATCGCCTTCATCCCGCAGAATCCGATGACCGCGCTGAATCCCGTGGAGCGCATCGAATCGCAGATCACAGACGTATTGCGCATGCACCTGGATCTGGATCGGGCCGCCGCGCGCGATCGTGCGGCTACGCTGCTGCGTGAAGTGCACCTGCGCGAACCGGAAAAGATATTGCGCCAATACCCGCATGAGCTTTCCGGCGGCATGCGCCAGCGCGTGCTGATCGCAATCGCATTTGCCTGCAAGCCGAAGCTGGTCATCGCCGACGAGCCAACCACCGCGCTCGATGTAACGGTGCAGAAGCAGATCCTGCAGTTGATCAGGGAGCTGCAGCGCAATTCGGGAACGGCGATCCTGTTCATCACCCACGATCTCGGCGTAGTGGCGAAGTTGTGCGATCGCATCGCGGTCATGCACGGCGGCCGCGTGCTGGAATCGGCTTCGGCGGCGCAACTGTTCGCGAGCCCGGTACACGATTACACCCGTGCTCTGTTCGCAGCTACCCCGCGATTCGACCGGCCGGGCGATGAACTGAAGCCGATTCCTGCGGCGCTCACGCGGCGGCTTGTCGAAGAGGCTCGCGTGCTCGATGCGCGTAACGCTTAATGGCACTGCTCGAAGCCCGGGGGCTGACATTGCAATTGCCGGATCGAGCAGTCAAACCGCTGTTCGGCGGGGCGCCGCTGGCGACCCTCTTCCGCGGCGTGGACTTGCGCATGGAGCCCGGGGAATCGGTCGGTATCGTCGGCGAATCCGGTTCCGGAAAGACCTCGCTGGCGCGCACGCTGCTGCGGCTCTTCGAGCCGACGGCGGGCAGCCTCCACTTCAAGGGTTGCGATATCACGCATCTTCCGGAACGGGAACTGCGCCCGCTGCGCGCGCAGTTCCAGTCCATCTTCCAGGATCCGCTGTCTTCGCTGAACCCGCGCCACCGCATCGGCACCATCCTGGCTCAGCCGTTGGCCGCGTACGGCCGCGTGCGGGACCGCCGGGCGGGTTGGCGCGAAGCCGGAGCCTTGCTCGAGCGCGTCGGTTTGCCGACGTCGTTCGTCGAGCGTTTCCCGCACGAGCTCTCCGGCGGCCAGCGCCAGCGCGTCGGCATTGCGAGGGCAATTGCGCTGAAGCCCGACCTGATCGTGGCCGATGAAATCGTTTCCGGCCTGGATGTCTCCACGCAGGCGCAGATACTGATACTCCTCAAGGAACTGAAGACCGACGGCTCGATGATTTTCATCAGCCACGATCTTTCGGTGGTGCGGGTGCTGTGCGATCGCGTGCTGGTGATGCGCCAGGGCGAAGTCGTCGAATCCGGCCGCTGCGCGGAGCTTTTCGCCAACCCTGCCCAGGCTTACACTCGCGACTTGCTGAGCGCCATCCCGTTGCCGGATTTCGACCCGGACTGGGCTGTGCGCGGCGCAGAAGAAGAACAGCGGCAAGACCAACTACACGGGAGAGGGAAAATGAAGATAGCAGGATCAGTCGCACTGGTGACCGGCGCGAATCGCGGCATCGGACGCGCATTCGTCAAAGCGCTCCTGGCCATGGGCGCGAAGAAAGTCTACGCCGCGGCGCGCAACGAAAAGGGCGTGGAAGACCTGGTCAAGGCCGATCCGGGCAGGGTCGAGGCGCTGCGGCTCGACGTTACCGACGACGCGCAGATTGCCGCGGCGGCGCGCAAGTGCGGCGACGTCACGCTGCTCGTCAACAATGCCGGCATCAACCAGAAGAAGGGTCTGCTGGCCGCGCCGGACCTGGAGGACGCACGCCTGGAAATGCGTACCAATTATTTCGGTCCCTTGCAGATGTGCCGGGCGTTTGCGCCGATCCTCAAGGCCAACGGCGGCGGCGCGATCGTCAGCATGCTGTCGATCCTGTCGCGCGTCAGCCTTCCGGCGATGGGCTCGCTATGTGCGTCAAAGGCCGCGGCGCTGAGCATGTGCCAGAGCGTGCGCGCGGAATTGTCGAAGCAGGGCACCCTGGTCGTCGGCGTGATGCCCGGCGCGGTGGATACCGACATGGCGCGGGATTTTCCGGGTCCCAAGGATGATCCGGCCGACGTGGCCAGGGCCGCCTTGCAAGCGGTGGAGCAGGGGACGGAGGATGTCTACCCCGGAGGGATGGCGCAGGGAATTTCCGCGGGCCTGGCCAAGGATCCCAAGGCCGTAGAAAAGGAATTCGCCGCTTACCTCCCTGGCTAAAGCTCGTTACTACGTCAAGAGCGTTGACACAGATCCCCTACGTGCTACGCACGTAGGGTATCTGTGTCAACGCTCTTGATTTCCTAGATCAACGCCTGTGAAGCAGGGCGGAAACTGATCAGGCCGTGCGGGTCGCCCTCGGCCGGATCAGCGACAGGGCATAGTAGACGATGCCGCCGATCGCGACGCCGAAGAACCAGCCGTAAGTACCCCACCACGACGGCAGCAGCGTTGTCAGGCGCGGCAGAATGCTGGAGAACACCACGCCGACACCGACGGCGACCAGCGCGTTCGCGTTCCAGCCCCCTTCGTAACGGTACTCGCCGTTCTCATGGTAGAGCGCCTCGACGTTGATGTTGCCTTTCGCGATCAGGTAGTAATCCACGAGGATGATCCCCAGCAGCGGTCCCATCGTCGAACCGATCGCGTTGACGAAGCTCGCGGCGTTGCCCTCCCACGGCGCGAACGGGTAGAGCACCAGCGCTATGCCGGCGGCGATGTAGCCGCCCCTCTTGAAGTTGATACGCCGGGGGAACACGTTGGCGAAATCGAACGCGGGCGATACGAAGTTGGCCACAACGTTGATTCCGAGCGTTGCCACGGCGAAGGTCAGCGCCGCCAGCATCGCGAGCATCCAGCTGTCGAATTTCGCGGAGATTTGCTCGGGATGCAGCATCACTTCGCCGTACACCTTGAAGGCCGCGATCGTGGTGATACCCGCGACCAGGGAAAACAGCAGCAGGTTCACGGGCAACCCCCACACGTTACCTTTCGTGATGGCCGCCTTGTTCTTCGCGTAACGCGAGAAATCGCAGAAATTCAGGTATAGAGCAGCGAAGTAGGTGACCCAGGTTGCGCCCACGGCCATGAGGGCCCAGAACGAACCGGGCTCCCCGCCAACGCCCGCGTCTTTGGTCTTTTCCAGCAGCACTTCCTGCGGAATTCCATGCTCGAACGAGAAACCACCCGCTTTGACACACAACCCAATGGCCAGGATCAGCATCGCCACCCAGACTGCGGGGCCAGCCCAGTCCTGGAACTTGCGCACGGTTTCCATGCCGTTCTGGATGATCAGCAGTTGCAGGGCCCAGACGACGACATAGCAAATCACCTCCAGGCCCGAGTGGCCAAGGAAGTGGGTGGTTTGGTGGAATTGCATCAAGGCGTCGGTGCGTGTGAGCAGCGCGACGATGGCGCCTGAAGCTGCGGCTGTCTGGGCGCCGTACCAGAAACAGGCGACGATGGCGCGCACCATGGCCGGCAGGTTGGCACCCCATACGCCGAACGAGGCACGCGCCAACACAGGGTACGGAACACCGGTTTTCTCGCCCGCATAGCCCATCAGGCTCATCAGGACGAAGATGATCAGCGAGCCGAGGCCGATTGCCACGATGAAGTTCAAGAAACTACCGCACAACAGGAACAGGCTCGCTGCAAGGTAATAGCCCCACAGGCTGTGCACGTCCGAGGTCCAGACGTTGAAAATGCTGAAGGCCCCCCAATGCCGGTCCCGGGCTGGAGCGAGATCCTCGTTATACAGATTGGGCGACGGGTTTCTGATATCCACGGGATTCGTCTCCTGTTCATTGAACACGGACAATCAAGGGACGCCCGTGCCTCACGAAATGCCGGATGCATCCGAGACGACGCCGCGCCCAACGCAAAACATTACACGTTTTGACCGCTACGCGGTATTTTTCGTCACGGATTAATTCAAGAGCGTTGACACAGATACCCGACGTGCGTAGCACGTCGGGGATCTGTGTC
>Ga0209131_1001905_pt1 | contig 14322 bp, 10 predicted proteins | sample GraSoi_2013_40cm_FD_185826 | JGI IMG/M metagenome (GOLD analysis project Ga0209131, IMG submission 185826) | Grasslands soil microbial communities from the Angelo Coastal Reserve, California, USA - Sample 9_17_2013_40cm (SPAdes) (version 2) | ecosystem: Environmental > Terrestrial > Soil >...
CGCTGCTGACACGATCCGCGACGGCGAGAAGCAGCATGGCGACCGCGAAGGTGAGCAGGATCGCCACCACCCAGCCGAGCTTCACGCTGTCGGCCTGCCGGTCGATGTCGGCAAACCATTCCAGGACATTGACCGCCGCGATCGCCACGATGGACCCGAGCAGCTTCTGCTTGAGGCCCGCGAATCCGATGCGGACCAGACCGGGCGGCCAGTTCGGGTGTTCGGCGTAGTCGATCGGCGCCACGAAGTTCTCGTAGCTTGAACAGATGACGATCACGACCAGATTGGCGGTGAGCGTGAGATCAACGAGGCCGAGCAGGCCGGTGATAGTCTCAGTCGAGTCGGCGGCTTGGACGTGCAGCGCAAATTCGACGAGCTTCACGCCGAATTTGAAGATCAGGGCAGCGAGGCCGACGATCAGCCCGAACAAGAACGGTACCACCAGCCAGCGGCTGCTGAAGACGATCCGTTCGATCCAGCGGGCGATTAGGTTCATTTGGGGCACGGCTCCCGATGAGACGAGAACCGCACATGTATCAAGCACCGTCGGTCCCGAGATTTATCATAGCTAACAGCAAAGACGGCGATTCGGCCTCTTTTTAGAAACCACGACCGGCTTCCGCGGGACCATCGATGTGGTTGCCAGGTTTCGCCACTGCGCGCTCATCGGGAAGAACTGGCTTCGCGTTTCGCTGCCTTTGCGTTCCACTGCCGGGACTCGGCTGCGTTTTTGGCAACGCCCCGCCCGCTCTCGTATAATTTGCCTAATTGCCTCATGGCGCCCGCGTCGCCCCGGTCGGCACTTCTTTTGTACCAGCGGATCGCTTCGGCATAGTCTTGCCGAACGCCAAGTCCGGCTTCGTAGAAGTTACCGACCTTGGTCATGCTCACCCGGTCGCCCGCGGTCGCGGCTGCCCGATAGAGACGAAATGCTTCCACAGGGTCTTGGGGACCTCCAAGTCCATTCTCGTAGAGCGCCGCAAGCTCGGGCATGGCAAAGGCGGAGTTCAGCGCGACCGCTTTCGTGTACCATCGGCGCGCCTCGGTGTAGTCCAACGGTACGGTCTTCCCTTCGGCATAGAGCAACCCAAGACTATACATGGCAAGCGAACTGCCGAGCGCGCTCGCCTTCTCATAAAGGTCGCGGGCCGCCGGGTAGTCGGCTCGCGCAATTGCGACTCTGGCCGCCTGAAACGGAAATCTCGCCACCTCAGGAGAGCGCCGCATGGCTTCATCGCAGGCACGCCCGGCCGCAACAACCGGGATTTTGCTCAACTCGACCCCCGCGCTGTTCTTCGGTCGCCCGCTATCAAGGGGCGAGGCGGCAAGGCGATCGCACTCGGCTATCGCGTTGCCGGTGTCGTTCGACAGCGGATTGGTTTGGCGCGATGCGACAACGAGCGTCGTGTCAAGAGATTTCAGCTTTGCGCCTGCTTCTTTCGCGTGGACACTGGAAGGAAACTTATTCAGGAAGTCAAGGAACAGGCTCTTGTCGGTCGAATCCTTGATCGTCGACCAGATCGTCTCGTCGGCCGGCAGGACTTCGTTCTTGACCTCGACCGGCGGGAGCGAAATCGAGCGCTCCTTAAGGTAAATCGGCTTGTTTGGCAGTGATCCGTACACAAACGGCTGCTGCCTTCGATTCGTGTGCGACAGCACTTCGTCACGAACCTTCCTGAACATGAAATTGATGTCGAGACCCGGCGATTCCAAATACCGCAACAGCGCAGCCGCATAAGGGCTGTTGCGACCGCCGCGATCTTCGTTCGTGGTGCCGTCCTTCGACGCATAGGCGACAAGCACGTTCCGATTAGGCTCGACTCTGGCCAGCCCACGGTCGACGGAGCGGGTTTGGCCGGTGCGCTGCATTTGCGCCGCGAACGGATTGTTGCGACTGGCATCTAGGATGACCATGCCGAGAACGGCGACGCGGCCGACCGACTGCATGAGGCTGTTCAGGCCGATCGCCTCCTGGGCAATGTCAAGATCGGTGCGCAAATCTGCGTCGACTGGAAGCAACCAGTTCTCGCCGCCCGCTTCGAGCCCGTGTCCGCCGAAATAAACGACCGCGATGTCGGCATTTTGCGTGAGTTCGTTGAACTTTCGAATCGCCCGCCGAAAATCGTCATATGAAGCGTTGAACAGCTTTGTGGTCGCGAATCCCAAACGTTCGAACGATTGTGCGATGTCCCCGGCATCGTTCAACGTGGTGGGGAGCGGCGGCACATTCTGGTAGTTGCCGTTGCCGACGATGAGAGCAACGCGATTTTGTGCATACGCGCAGCCGTCCCATACACCGGAAAACGCCGCCAAAGCCAACGCAAGGGTCGTCGTCCACAGCGTACGCGCCACAGCCTTCCGGTTGGTCGTCCAAATCGCAAATCGCCGTGACATACCAATCCGGCTCCCGTTGAAGCGGACGTCATCGTCGCTGTCCATCGCCCGATCTCCACGCCGAGCCCCCTGGATCAGTGGATCGCAATGGTGGGAACCCTGATGTTGGGAGTGGGGACCCTCACATTGACCTTCACGTCCGGCGTCTTCACCGCAGGGGTGATAATCGTCGGCGTCTTGATGCCGGTTGTGACACCTGTGACCTTGAGGCCTGTGGCCTTTATGCCTGTCGCCTTGACGTCTGCCGTGGAGGGGTTCGCGCCGCCGCCTTGCTGAAGCTTCAAAGCTTCAGAGGGGTGATACTTTCCTAGTCCGCTGCCATTATGGTGGTGCTGATTGCTGCCGTCAGAGCCGGAGATTGCGGCGACCCCCTTGCCGATGACCCCCTTGGCAACTGCTGGCTGGCCATGGCCATGGCCCTTGCGTTCCTTTCCGCCACCGCCGCCTGTCCCGCCGCCACCGCCGGTTCCACCGCCGCCGCCAGTCCCACCGCCGCCAGTCCCGCTGCCACCGCCAGTGCCAGGGCCACCGCCGCCAGCTCCACCGCCATCCCCGGCGATTCCGCCGAGACCGCCGGTGGACACGCCGCCGCTTGGATTCGCGCTGGGAAAATTCCACGTGGTCTTGACGGTGGGCACGCATCCGCCCGGATTGCCCATCGCCTGACAAAAGCCAACGGTGAAACGGATGTCTTCGGCGAAGTGCCCGATGTCCGGGAACCGCTGGACTGCCCTCTGACAGGCGTCGGCGGTTTGGTCGCCTCGTCGGAAGCATTCAAGGACATCAGGGTCGGCCGCCGCCATCGCGAAGACGTCTGCATCTACATCCAAAAGCTGCGGGGCTGCGACGTGAACGGTGATCGGCTTCTGCCCAAGAGCGACCAAGCGGGTGTCGGCGACGACACGCCGCTGCTTACTCGGAAACCGGTCGACGAAATGACGGATCACCGTATGATCTTTGGTCTCCTTGATGACGTCCCAAGCCTGCTCGACGGCAGGAGTGTCGCGTACGAACCGTCGCGCGACGGCTTTCTCCGCCTGCGCGAATTCGGTGTCGGCAAACGCCACAACTTGGCCGGGGGGCGGCGATGGGACGTCGGTCGCGCCCTTCGCGGGCGCCGTTGCAAGCGACGCGATTCGCACCCTGGCGTCGGAGACGTGGGAACTCTCGGGAAAGCGGTCGACAAACCGGGTCAAGGTCGAGACATCATTGGTCGCCCGGAGAAATGACCACGCAATTTCCGCCGCATCGGGCGGCGGCGTTGCGTCGGCAGCGGCGGCCGGGCCCACCGGCGCCGCCTTGAAATAGATCTCGGTGCTTGAGAGCGATCCGTAGACGAACGGCTGCTGTTCGTTCTTCGTCGCAGCCATTACATCGTCGCGAACGTTCCTGAACAGGAAATCGACCTCGAGCCCGGGCGTCTCGATGTGCTTGAGGAGCGCGGCGGCGTAAGGGCTGTTGCGCCCGGCTCCATCGGCCGCGACGGTGCCGTCCCGCGCCGCATAGGCGACGAGCACGTTGTCGGCCGGCGCCACGGGCGCAAGGCCAAGCATCTGTACGCTTCGTGTGGCGCTGGCTCTCCTCAGGCCGGAAAACGGATTGTTCCGGCACGCGTCCAATATCACCAAGCCTAAGGTCTTGGCCGCGGCCACGGCTTCCATGGCCGACCGCAGACCGATCGCCTCGGTACGGGCATCGACGTCGCTCTTCAGCTCTGCATCCGTCGGCAACAACCAATTGTTGCCGTCGATCTCGACGCCATGACCGGCAAAATAAAAAACCGCCATGTCGGCATTCGGCGCCATTCTGCCGAAATCCCGCAGCGCCCGTCGAAACCCATCGAAATCGGCGTCGGTGACTGTATTGACGGTAAATCCCAACCGCTTCAGGGATTCGGAGATGTCCTGAGCGTCATGAGCGGGATTCGCGAGGTTCGCCACCTTCTGGTAGGCGCTGTTTCCAATGACGAGTGCGATCCGCGTTTGCGCATGGGCGCGAACCGACAACGCAAGCACGGCCGCAACCAGGACCGGCAACAACAAAGACGGCAAGTGGCGCTTTAGCATGACTGACATCGTCCCGAGGTTCGTCGCCTGGCCGCGGCAGGTCGCCGGCGGCCGGGAAACTTCAAAGGCATGAAAGTTAGTACCGCCACCGTCGGTTCGCGTTCATTTCTTCAATAAGACGCGAATACGATATTCCTATTTTACCACAAAGACCAAAGCATTCTTATGCTCATGGGCAAAGCCGATGGGGCCGCGGTGACTCGCTCCGCGTGCCTACCCCGTTGGCCCCTCCTACCCTCCCCACAAGCGGGGGAGGGTAGGGAGGGGGTGGGGCACGACGCGAAGAGCGCGCCTTTACCCACCCTATTCTGACAGGCGGAATCAGGGGCCACTAAGCCAGAGACAGGATTTATCTCGGTCGCAGTGCCTTGATCAGCTCAAAACTGCTTCCGCAGCCCCACCTTGGCGGCCCCCCCGACCAACTCGCTGCCAAATCGAACCGATCCCCTGACGTAGGCCGTGTAGCCGTTGTTGAAATCCAGGTTCAACTCCGGATCGACCTCCCCTCGGACGAGGCCCTGGTCGGTGGGCGTGACCGGCACCGCGACCGGCACCGTCGCGACACTCGTTCCATCCGCGATCACGTTGCTGTAGGCGAGCAGCGCCAGAGTCGGTTCGAAGCTGATGCCATTGACATTGAACGCTGTGCCGAACCGGGCGCCGGCCTGCAGCCGCAACGTGGACCCATCCTGGAGGCCCATCAGAGCGGCGTTGTCGCCGAACATGGTGCGCGTAAAGCTGAAGCCCATGGTGGGTTCGAGAAAGCTCGCCCCAAACTTATTCTTGTACTGGACATTGCCGCTGACGCCCGCATTCGTCACGCCGATGGAGCCATTGGGCGCGAGCCCAGCGAAGTCTTCCTTGAGGGTCAAGAAATCCAGCTTCCCGACGAGGTCTGCCGAGAACCCCCCGTTGATATACATCGAATAAAGCCCAACGCCCGGTCCTTCCAATCGCAGCGTCGTAGAAGTGTCGGTGAGGCTGATTCGGCTCGATGTCCAATTGGTCACCAAACCGGCCACAACGAAATCGCCGGGTAGCCAAGTGTTTTTCCAGGTCGCATCCAAGCCTGCATGGACGCCGTACGTGTCCTGGGTGCGCCCGATATCATTTGCGTTCAGCGCGCTTCGTTTCTCCCAGTCCCCAACTCCCTCAACCCAGGTTGCCCATGTGGGGCCGACGGCCACCGCGGGCGCCGCCGGGGGGGCCTTGTAGAGAGGGTTCTTGTCGGCGCCGTAGACAGGATTCTTGTCGGCACGCGACGCATAGCCCAGCGCGGCAAAGCTGTCGTCGAGATTGAACGTGGAATATCCCATGAGCGGAGAGGGGGGACTCGGTTGCGAACCGAGGGGTCCCTGGAGTTGATCGCGTCTCGTACGGAGCACGCCGGCGACTGTAGAGAAGGAAAGCTGCTGCTGGGAGGCGGCTATTTGGCCGATTTGCGGAGTTCCGGCCCGGCAGGTTGCATTGGAAGTCCTAGGACTTGGCGTACTTTCATCCCGGCAAAAAAAGCCGCCCCCTTCACTTGGTATTGCGGGCGAGCCGTCAGAACAGAAGAGCGCCGTCGTTTGGCAGCGTCCTCCCCCGAGATTGGTAGAACCTGCGGGACAACTGCAGATTGACTGCGCCTGAGCAAAATCAACGCTGCCAAAAATCGCGTAACCGAACAAAAAAGCGAACACACTGCCGCCAAGTACTCTCGTCAATTTCATGAAGCCCCCCGTTTCAACCAACTACGCAATACAAATTTTCAGGTTCATGCCTTCGTGTCAGCTTTGCCTATGTGGGGTCACGTATGTTCGGAAATTGCGTCTAAATTTCGTGTTAACTGAGTCGGAAAGCGGACCGATCGGAACGTAGATAATGAAAAATGAAATCGACTCAAGCGGTTGGATGACCTCGGACGCGGGGCCAAATGAGAAATGATCGCGGTGTTGCGGAAAGGCCACGGCGTCAGGTTGGATGCGTCGCCTTGAATGTGACAGGTGTGTGACGAAAAGGACTGGATCGGTAGCACGTCGCCTGATTAGCCTCGCGGGGCAAGCAAGAGCCTCCCCGAAGCCGCTTCCTTGACCACGCCATTTGGAATGACAAATATTGCGCAGTTTTTGCTAACGCGCCATATCTGCAGGGGCAAACATGCCTATCTGCAGGAGCGAAAAGGAATCGACATGAACGTTTCAATCGGCGAACGCTGGGAGGCTTTCGTTGACGGCGTCGTACGCGAGGGCCGCTACGGCTCGGCTAGCGAGGTTGTCCGCGAGGGGCTCCGCCTAGTCGAGGAACGCGAGGCCAAGTTGAAGGCATTGCGCACGATGCTTGATGCATCCATCGCGGCAGGGGGCGAGGCCAGTGATGCTGACATCGACGGCGCCCTTGAAGCCAGGGCCGCGCAACTCGCCAAGGAAGGCTTTTGACTTGCCACGGCTGAGAATGCTGCCGTCGGCGAAAGCAGACCTGGTGAATACCCTTGAATATATCACCCGCGAAAGCGGCAATCTCATCGTCGGCCGGAGGTTTGTCGACGCTCTGCGTCAACATTGCTGCAAGCTCGCAGCACTGCCCGGTACCCTCGGCCGGGCTCGTCCCGAACTGCGTTCCGACATCCGCAGCGTTGCCTTCAAGAGCTACGTGATTTTCTTTCGCTACGTCGATGACACGTTCGAGGTCGTGAACATCATCGAAGGCCACCGCGACATCGAGGCATTGTACCGAGATTTGCAGCGCGGCTGAAAACGTGGGTACCCCGCGCAGGTAAGCCTTGCGCCGCTTCCACTGGCTTTGTGCCGTCGTATGATCACGAAAGGCTCAAAACCCCGGCGCATGCTCGATCTGGTCGAACCAGTCGAAGCCCATTTCCTTGACCATGCGGTTCGAGATCACGATCAGACGCGCCTCCGACGTCGCATGGTCGTTGAAATGCTGGTGAATGGTGAATGGCGGCACGTAGATGAAGTCGCCCCGTTCCCACGTGAATTTCTTCGGCTCGTCCGCCCACTGCCATTCGAAGGCATCGAGGCAGTCGAACTTCAGGTCCCAGTGCAGGTCGTAGCCGGAGCCCTCGACGCAGAACAGCACTTCCTCCCACATGTGGCGGTGCTTGCCGGAGCGCTCGCCGGGCTTGAGAAACTGCATATAGGCCTCGACGCAGCGCTCCCGGGTGTCCATCTTGTGATGAACGAGGTGCCTGATGAGCCCGTCCGGCGAGCGCTCCCAGGGCATGTCCTCGGCGCTGACGACGTTGGGCAACGTCTCGTACATCTTGCGGAATTCCTGCGATGCAGCGATGTCCTCGACGCGCAGGCTTGCGGTCTTGCTGCCCACGTGGGCGAAATCGCGTTCGTCGAGAATTTTACTCATCTGCTCTTCCCCGTTGCCGATCCGTCACCCCGCGAGTCCATCTCCTTTGCAAAAGATAGATTGCGAGAATGGCAGAGTAACAGCCGCTTCGCCGTGAGCACCAGGAGAATCGCCTCGTTGCCGGGGTCGTCGAAAACCCGTGCACGCTCGCGCGTTAGCGTCGCTGGTTTTGGCGGCGATCGTCAAAACAGGATCGTCAACCCCACCCCGCCGATCACACTACCGGCGCCCGGCGCTCCCGGAACGCCTCCCTGCACCCACGCGCCGAAGCTCACGTCTCCAGGCCGCGCCGCCGCTGTCTTTGAAGCCGCGTCGATGGCGCTCTTGATCGGGTCGAGGTACGGAGAGAACTGAGTCTTCGTTTTGCCCGGATCGCGGAAGTCGACCTTGTCGAGATTCGACAGGACCCCGCGCATCGCGGCCTCGCCTTTCTTGAAGATCGACTCGAGATCGGAGATGTTCGGCGCCATGCGGCCCATCGTGAAGGTCAAACTCCAGTTCTGCGGTCCAATCGAAGCAGCAAACGTCATACCTGAAGTTTGAGTTTTGAATTGGAGAGTTTCGTTCCAGCCGAGCGAAAGGGTGGATCGTGTCTGCCCTGAATTGACAGTTGCGGTGAAGCCCGACATGTTGATCGCGACGCTGTCGCCGCTAGGGTAGACCCACTTCACGTCAGTCGGGATGGACGCGAAGAGCTTCTTCAAGCGATCCACGACCTCAGGGTCGCCGGCGCGTACCGGAGCGGACCCGCTGCTGCCGGGCACCACGAAACCATGGGATTTGGCCCACTCGCGAATCTGGGCGGCGAGATCGCCGTTGTTCAGTCGCGCCAGGTCGGGTCCCAAAGCTGCGCGTGCCCTTTGGATGATCTGATCCTCTGTTAACATCCGCAGCGAGGTGGTGTTGCGCTCCAGCCATTCCACGAATTTCGCCGTGGGCTTAAAGAGGTAGTCGGTGGGTAGATTGAGATTGATGTTCCGCGGTGAGCCGCCCCAGTCTGTCATAACTGATTTCCTCCAATTCGGCCGATGCGAGCCGCGCCTGCCGTCGGCAGCCTGGAAATTTCAAAATGCACGAAAGTTAGTGCCGCCACCCGCGGTTCGCGTTCATTTTCAAATACGTGCCGTAACGGCCAAAGCTTTGGCCTCACAAATCCTTCGGCGGGCGGAAATCCTCGTGGCCGGGCGCTGCTTCGTTGGGCGGGTAGGATACGATCTTCTGGAACAGGAGGTGCATGAACAGGAACAGCGGCTTTGCCTTGAACACGAGGAGGATCGCCTCATTGTCGGGGTCGTCGTTGAAATGCTGGTGCACGCTCGCGCATTCCACGATCATCACGTCGCCCGCTTTCCAGTCGATGCGGCGGCCGTCGTGGACGTCGTGGCCGCGGCCCTTGAGCACATAGAATACGGCGCTGTTGAGGTGCCCGTGCTTCTGGCCGTAGGCGCCGGGCGCATAGCATTCGATGTGAGTCTCGATCGACTGCACCACGTTGGCGGCCTGCGGGCTCACCACATGCTTGCCGTACAGCGCCGGCCCCCCTTTCCAGGGATGGTTGCGCGACGAATAGACCCGCGGCTGCTCGAGCAGGACCTTGTAGACGTCGCTGTAGGTGCCGGCGAGTTCGCGCACGAAGGTACGCTTCTTCGACCAGCGCTCCCATTTCCCCTCCTTGTCTTCGACCGGCGGACGATTGTGGCCCTGTCCGGGGGATTGCTCATAAAGGCCCGTCATCCTGTCTCCTTTTCCCTCGTCGATCAGATGAAACCCAGCGTTGCGCGCAATGCCGGGAAAAAATCGCCCAGCAGCGATTGCGGCCATGCCACCGCCAGCAGCTTGTGGAACAAGCCCCAGCACAGCCATGCGGTGGCCACCGCATAGACGGCCGCGCTTGCGGGCGATTCCTTGAAGCCCAAATGCATATAGGCAAAAATGAAAATCGCAATCGCCGGGATGAAGCCGACCGCGGCCACGAGCGCCATGAGGCCGGCCAGCCAGACGAAATAGATGGTGGCCTGACGGCGGATCGTCGCTCCCGACATGCCGTAATTCTTGTCCGCGATCGGGCCGTGTCCGACGGCCGCAACGCCGCCATCCACGTTGCCGCGGACGGTTTGTTCCTTTCCGAACAGTTCGTTGACGAGATTGAGCGCCGCGGCGGTCAGCGCCATGCCGCAGGCGGTGAGCGGCACCGGCTTTGCGACGGCCGGCCAGTTGGTCGACAGCAGGATGGCGGCGCCGATGAACAGGATGATGGCGACCGTGAACGCCGCCGATGCCGAAATCCGGAACGGGCGCGAGCCGACGTGACGCAACTCGGCAATGATGCTCCTCATGATTTCGGACAGCGGACGATAGAGCGCCCAGGCGACGAGAATCAGGACAATGAGTACCACTGAAATCGGAATGGACATGCCAAAGACACCGATTGTGAACGATGCATGCCACAGCCAGCCAATGCCGTACAGCGACGTCGAGATGTAGAGATAGCGCTCGAAGATGGCGCCGATGACAAGACCGACGACCAGCGGCGGGCGCGGCCAGGCGAGCCGCTTCATGATCCAGCCGAGCACGCCGAAGATCATCAGCGAGTAAAGGTCGCCCCAATCGTGCGAACCCTCATAGGCGGCGACGAACACGAGCGACAGCACGATCGGCAGCAGGATTTCCGGCCGCACCGTGGAGACCCTGGCAAGCCAGGGGCAGGCGAACAGGCAGATCACCGCACCAATAATATGGGCAAGCGTGAGGCTCCATACGATCGTGTAGGTCACATCGAGCTGCTTGGTCAGCATCTCCGGGCCGGGCGTTAATCCGTGCATCAGAAAGGCGCCGAGCAGGATTGCCATCGAGGCTCCTGCCGGAACCCCGAACGCAATGGTCGGCACCAGATGGCCACCCTCCTTGGCATTGTTGGAGCTTTCCGGCGCGATCACGCCACGGACATCGCCGCTGCCGAAGGTCTCAGGATTTTTTTCAGTGCGCTGGGCATACCCATAGGCAATCCAGTCGATCACGGCGGAGCCGATGCCCGGGATGGCGCCGAGCCCGGTGCCGAGGATGCTGCACCGCACCACCAGCCACCAGTGCCGGCCGACATCCCGTACGCCTTGCCACTGGTTGGAGAGATTGATGTTGGAGGCGTGATCGCCCGCGATCTTCTTGCGCGCGACAGCGAGTTCGCACAGTTCCGGCATGGCGAACAGCCCGAGCATCGCCGGCACCAGCGGCACGCCGTCGTAAAGGTAGAGCGTGTCGAAGGTCCAGCGCAGCGTGCCGCTTTCCGAGCGCGACCCGATCATCGAAATCATCAGGCCGATGCCCGCAACGGTCAGTCCTTTCAGCGGCGCGCGGCCCGACAGCGTCGCCACCATGGACAATCCGAACAACGTGAAAGCGAGTAGCTCCGGCGATCCGATCGCGAGCAGCACCGGGCGCAAGATCGGAATGCTGAGCGCGAGCACGATGGCGCCGATCAGGCCGCCTGCAAGCGAAGCCGCAAATCCCGCCCCGAATGCGCGCCCGGCCTCGCCGTTGCGGGCCATCGCATGGCCGTCGATCACGGTCGCGGCGGCGCCGACGTGACCGGGGACGCCGAACAGCACCGCGCTGATGAAATCCGACGACGTGATGACGGCCGCCATGCCGAGCAGCAACGCCATCGCGGTGTGTTGGTCCATGTTGTAGGTGAACGGGATCAGCATCGCCATGCCGACGATGCCGTTGAGGCCGGGCAGGACGCCGATCGCAAGCCCGATGAGAACCCCGATGAACAGAATGCCGAGCCGTGCCGGTTCCAACAGCAAGGTCAAGGCATGCCAAGCCATCGATGCCATATCAACCGGCATTCAAGCGTTCCTCGCCCGTGTGGCCTGGGCTGCACCCGCCCGAACCAACGAGGCAAGCGCCAGCGACGCGACTTACGCGTCCTTTATATCATGCTGCGGTTCTCGCCGCGCGCTATGACAACGGAAAGCGTGCGTGGCGTCAAGTCGTCGCGACTTCGCTTGCGACTTCTGACATGCTGCAACAAAGCTGCTAGCCTGTCCCGAACCGGGAAGAATAATCGGGGTGGCCCGGACAAGCCCGGCCACGACCCGGCCGACGCTACGCCCGCTCTGTCGCGGAGGAGAACGAGATGATGCTTGGCATTTTGCGTGCTACCGCGGCCGCGATCGTTTTGGCCATGGCGGGGGCGGCGGCGCCGGCGCAAAACGTCGCCGATTTCTACAAAGGCAAGAACGTCGAGCTTTACATCGGCTACAGCGTCGGGGGCGGTTACGACCTGTGGGCTCGCGTGCTCGCCCGGCATATCGGCCATCACATCCCGGGCAATCCCACAGTCGTGGTGAAGAACATGGAAGGCGCCGGCAGCCTCCGCCTCGCCAATTGGCTTTATCGCATCGGCCCCAAGGACGGCTCGGTGTTCGGCATCATCGGGCGCGGCACCGGCTTCGATCCGCTGCTCGGCCAGCAGGCGGCGCAATTCGACGCGACCAAATTCACCTGGATCGGCAGCGGCAATCACGAGGTCAGCGTGTGCGTGTCGTTCGAGGGGCGCGCCGGCGTCACCACATTCGACGACCTGCGTACGAAGGAGATGACGGTCGGCGGCACCGGCGCCAGCGCCGACACCGACCAGTTCCCCAAGGTGGTCAACGGCGTGCTCGGCACCAAAATGAAAATCGTGAGCGGCTATCCGGGCGGCAACGACGTGGTGCTTGCCATGGAACGCGGCGAGTTGCAGGGCCGCTGCGGATGGTCATGGTCGAGCGTGAAGGCGACGCACGGCTCCTGGATTGCCGAAAAGAAGCTCAACGTCCTGGTACAACTGTCGTTGCAGAAGCATCCCGACCTGCCCGATGTTCCGCTCATCATCGATCTCGCCAAGACCGACGAGGACCGCCAGATCCTGAAACTGATTTTCGCTCGCCAGGTCATGGGCCGCCCGTTCCTCGCCCCGCCCGGCATCCCGGCAGAACGCGCCGATGCGTTGCGCCAGGCCTTCACGGCCACCATGACGGATCCGGCCTTCATGGCGGACGCAGAAAAATCGCAACTGGAGGTCAACCCGGTCGCGGGCGACGATTTGCAGAAGCTGGTGGCGGAAATCTACCGCACGCCGCCGGAGGTGGCCAAGAAGGCGGCGCAGCTTTTGGCCGTGAAGTGAACCCCTTGCGAGCGCGGGCGTCCCGCCCGCTCTTAGGACTCGTCCGCGATCGAGTGAGCCACAGCCTGTAGCCCGGGTTGAGCGCTAGACTAGCGAAACCCGGGAGCGGCGTTGCCACGCTGATAGGGCAGGCCCGGATTTCGCTAAGTTTATCATCGGGTCGACCTAACGGGTCCGGCCTCTGGCCGGCCCGATGGCAGGCTCCGGCCGGACCTGGTGGCTCAATCCAGGCTACGATCGTGAGACGCCCGCGCCAGGCGCGTTGAGAGGACGCAGCCGCGAGAATGGCGCGGGGCGCACGGTGCGATTGACTTCATTCCGGGCCGGGCGTTTGCTTGCACAACGCGGCAAAACAATTTTGGAATGTAGGCAATGAAAATCGCGGTGCTCCCCGGAGACGATATCGGCCCTGAGATTACGGATGCGACCCTGGCGGTGCTGGAGGCGGCGGACCGGCGTTTCGATCTCGACCTCGGTTTTGACGTGGTCGAAGTCGGCATGGCGGCGCACCGCCGCACCGGCACGACCCTGCCGCCGGCCGTCATGGCGGCGGCGCGCGCTGCGGAGGGCATCATCCTCGGCCCGTGCGGCGTCTCGGCTTATCCGCCGGAGAGCGACGGCGGCGTCAATGTGCCGCGCACCATCCGCAAGACGTTCGATCTCTACGCCAATATCCGGCCGGCGCGGTCGCGGCCGCCGCTGCCACGCGCGGTTCCCGGCCTCGACTGCCTGATCGTGCGGGAAAATACCGAGGGTTTCTATGCCGATCGTTCGCTGTTCCAAGGGCCGGGCGAGTTCATGCCGACGCCGGACTGCGCGCTATCGTTTCGCAAGATCACCGTCCAGGCATCCCGGCGCATCGCCAAGGTGGCGTTCGAAGCCGCCCGGCACCGGCGCGGGCGGATCACGGTAGTCGGCAAGCGCCATATCCTGCCCGTGACCGATGGCGTGTTCTTCAACGAGGTCAGGAACGAGGCCGTGCTGCATCCCAGCGTGACATGGCGCGAGATGGACATCGACGCCATGGCGGCCGATCTCTACACGCGGCCGGGAGAACATGACGTGATCCTCACCACCAACATGTTCGGCGACATGCTCTCCAACGAAGCGCTGGCGCTGTCGGGCAGTCTCGGTCTTGCCGGGTCCTTGAACATGGGCGAGTGCCACGCGGCCGCGAATGCGGGCCATGGCTCGGCGCCCGATATCGCCGGCCGCGGTACCGCGAACCCGACCGGCCTCATGCTTTCGGCCGCAATGCTGCTGCGCTGGCTTGGCGAGCGACACCAGCTTCGCGAGTTCCTCCACGCGGCCGCAAGCGTCGAGGCGGCCGCT
>Ga0209131_1001908_pt1 | contig 14312 bp, 25 predicted proteins | sample GraSoi_2013_40cm_FD_185826 | JGI IMG/M metagenome (GOLD analysis project Ga0209131, IMG submission 185826) | Grasslands soil microbial communities from the Angelo Coastal Reserve, California, USA - Sample 9_17_2013_40cm (SPAdes) (version 2) | ecosystem: Environmental > Terrestrial > Soil >...
AACCAGCATGAGTACCTAGCCAATCACCTACACCTGTCACCATGTATTTTGGAGAAGGAACAAAGGAGGACCTGATTGAATACATCAGCAGCCTACCACCCCACCACCAATGCCAACCACACCACCTGTCAAAACAGAAGAGGAGAGCCCCACCATACCCCAAACTGATCCTACACCACCACCATTGGTACCCCTCACCATGAACCAACAAATCCTTCTCCCCCCATACTTTGCATCAAAACCTACACAACAACCAACAATGGTAATGCTAATGGCATTGGCACACATTGCCTCAACCCTTACTGTTGAATACTGAAGTGTGACCCTGGATCAGATCATGTGGTTGGCCTCAATGTGTTATACAACCATGCAAGACCCTGAGAGGGATGATGAAGTGGTCAACTCTCAAATGAGGATAAATTGGACTGAGCTTCAAAAAGATAGGATTTATCAGGACACTGAATCATAGAAAGGGGATACTGGAACCCCTAAACTCCACAACTACTTTTTTCCCATCTCTTCTCAAACATTCCATCTGCTCCCATGCCTCCTTTGTTTTCACCATAATAATGTTAGTATAGAGTACATGCATTCCTCTATTGACCCATCAAAGACTCTAGTATGTGCTACAATGTTCTATAGAATACAAACCCAAAATGTATATAAACAACACTGTGGGAGGACTCCAAACTCCATTCAACCTTATATTAATAATACTAGTGTCATTTCCAGAACCCATTTTGCCCCTCAGACATGCTTGAGGAACACCAAACATGTCATTCCCCTGCTTGCACACCTTTATCCATCACAATGCTTACTTTGCTTCTAATAGGTAAATCTTGCTATCAGGTGGTCTCTTGGATGAATGTCAGCTACTCCATGGTCAAAGGCTTCACTCTTATGTCAGCAGCACTGCCCTTAGGCAGCATGGTGGGTCCCAGAACAGGCTCACACCTAAGGATCAACCCTCCCTCATTAGAAAAGTCATGTCTGGAGCAGTCAATAATGCCTCTCAACTCAGGAGATATCTGAACCTGAATCTCATTATATGGGTCATTAGGACTATACCCAAAAAGGGAAGGTCCAAGTCAGTTGACAAGAGGAAATGACCCTTCCTTTTCAAGGCTCAAGGAGCAACCACATGGTATCTGCACCCAAACCTCCCATCAGACCCTACCCTATTTCCCATGGTTTTATCTCATCAGTGGGCCATAGCACAGCCATCCTGAGTCCAGTACTGATGCTCCAGAGTGAATTCCAAGCAATCCCTCCTATGAGTCTGGAAAAGAAGAGCCATTTCCCCTTGTCAACTGACTTAGACCTTTCCTTTTTGGGTATAATCCTAATGACCCATATAATGAGGTTCAGGTTCAGACATTTCCTGAGTCAAGAGGCATTATTGACTGCTCCAGACATGACTTTTCTAATGAGGGAGGGCTGATCCTTAGGTGTGGGCCTGTTCTGGGACCCACCATGCTGCCTAAGGGCAGTGCTGCTGACATAAGAGTGAAGCCTTTGACCATGGAGTAGCTGACATTCATCCAAGAGACCACCTGATAGCCCATTAGAAGCAAAGTAAGCAAATTTCACTAGGCATATTAGTTGGGGGTATAATTGCACTGAGGGGGTCCCATATACAGTAGAAGGCCAGTTGAAACAATATTTAAGGTTTAGTCACATCAGGGGACCCTATATCTGGAGTACTATACTATATCTGGAGTATAGTACTGTACATGAGATATAGTACAGTCAAACCTGTCTAAATGCATGTGCTTGGTGGATGCCAAAATCACATGCATTTAGGGAGTTATGCAAGTATAGAGAATGGATGAGAGAGATGTGTTCATCAGCAAAAAATAATTAAACTTTGGGAACTCTGGAGAGCTCCAGAGTACTCCAGAGCTCTCCAGAGTTCCCAAAGTTTAATTATTTTTTGCTGATGTAGGAGCATTATTTAACAGTTATAATTCATAGTAGTTATATTACAATGATCTACAAGCAATACACATGAAAAAAAATATATACATCTTTAGTATCCTGGCCAAAAGGTTGTCATGCCATTTTCAACCATTTTTATATGTAAAACAATTTATTTATTATTATTAAATTATAAAAAACCTTCTAATACAAATGTCTGCCAGCCTGCCAGCCCAATGCAGAGGCTGGGGGCAATGGTGGTCACACTGTGTTGTGTGACTGGGATGTGAGGCTGGGACACCAGCCTCAGTGTCTGGCCTGGAGGCTGCCACTGATGTTTGATGTGAGTCAGCAGAGTGTCATTAGTGTGAAGTACTCTGGGTTGAATGACATGAAGCAAGGCTTCTCACTATAATGGGCAAATTGATTTGTGAGAAGGCACAGAGGATAGCAGGGGCTTTGAACATCAAAGACATCAAGTTTAGTGATGGTTGGCTGGCCTCATTCAAGGAATGGCACATGTTGGTGGATCACAAAAGACATGGCAAGGGTGGGTCAGTTGATGTTGTGAATGCAGATGCAGAGAGAGAGAGATTGAGAGGCTTACTGGATGGAAAAGATACAGAGTTTCTGTTCAATTGTGACAAGACTGGCTTCTTGTGGTGAGCAACTGAAAACCATGGACTCTCAACAACACAGATCCCAGGCAAGAAGTTGGACAAGTCTTGAATCACTGTCCTGGTCATCATAAATGCCACAGGGACAAGAAAAATCCAGCTCCTCTTCATCAGAAATGTGAAGCAACCACAATGCTTCAAAAAGAAAACTGGCAAGCAGTGGGGTTTCTGGTACTTCAGTAACAAGACAGCATGGATGACAGGAGAGATTTTTGCCAACACAATGGAAACTCTTGATTCTGAGTTCTGGAAGGATGGCATCCATCCACAATGCTGCTTGACAACTTCAGTGGTCATAAATGGTGAAAGGACAAGATCAGCAATATTGAATTCATCCTTTTGACCCCTAATCTCACCTCACATGTCCAGCCTGCTGATGCTGGAATCATTTGCACTTTGAAGGCTCATTATCACTGGTTGACCTTGCTATGCTCACTAGACCATGAAGAGGATGACCCTTCACAATCAACCTGCTGACAGCAATGCAGCTTCTAGCTCATGCATGGGACCAGGTGACTCCAGCAACCATTGCAGCATGTCTCCAACATGCTAGCATTCTAGAGTGGAAAATGTTTTTGAGCCTGTTGTTGAGCCAGTTGCTGAAGTTCAAGCTGCTGTCAACAAAGTTGCTGAGGCATTGGCCAGCTTGAACCTTGTCATTCAAAAGCAAACAGATGAGCAAGCAAATCTAGCAAAACCAGCACTTGTGGACAACATTGAAGAGCTCCTCAAAGAGTTGCCAGAGCCACAGTGGCTCAACAATGATGACAACTTTGATGATGTCCAAGGATTCATTGATGCCATATGAAAGACACCAAGTGGCTAGGTCTCCCATGCTAATTGTTATGACTAGACTAGAGAACCAGAGGAAGACAGCACAGTAGTAGAGGCTGTGTCCAAGCCACTGCCAGCTTGCTGAGATATTTTCAAGGCCATTCAACTTCTGAGTGAGGTCTTGTCAGCTCACTATGGAGACCCACTCTATGATGAGTTTTCAAAAAGCCTGGCCACTTTCTTGTGGGCTCAGCATAAGGAAGCACACAAAATGTTGAAATCAACCAAGATCACAGATTCCATCAACAGCACAGGAACAGACAACTCTACAACCAACTTTCAACAACCCCATGCATCTCAAACCCTTCTGTTGCCCATAGACCAGTGGAAGGTAGTAGCCCATCATTGGGTGGTAAACTTGCAGTGGCATTTGGGAGTGGCTAGTAGGGTACCCATTTGACATGGATGTTCCATGGATGCCCAGTGGGACAGGAGGGAATGGCATACTGTATCCATATGGTGAGAATGGTGGAAATGGCATATGCCCCAGAACAGAAAGCCCTGTTGATGGCACCTTTGCCAGGATGGTGAGGAGGGATCAAAATGAGAGCCACAGAAGGTGGAACTGTTGAGCCACCAGTTGGATTAGATGTGAATGAATCAGGGAATGTCAGGGGTTTGGTGGAATGTCCATGCTGAATTGAGGTGACATGGTTGTACCTGTGAAAGTTCCATCATCAGGGGCAGATTGGAAACACTATGGAACACACTTACAGTGACTCAAAAACTGATTCATAAAAGGTCACTTTTTCTTTGGAGGTACAGTGTATATGCACTGAGCAGACAGCATCACTGAGCAGGCATAGGCTCATCACAGCCCACAAATGCCACCTTTTCATGTTTTTTAGATCGTATATACTATATTACATAAATTTCAATACTTTGTTCATCTGCCACTACCTTTGTGCATCTTGGAAACTGCACTTTCACCCAAAAAACACCTGTACTTGGCCTCCACCCAAGATCAACAGTGAGGCATGCTTCGATGGGATGATTTTCACTCAAACACATCATATGACTTTATGAGTGACCCATTATTTAGTGGGAATGATTGATTTGGTTTGTACACTTCATTTCTTTCTTACCTGATTTCATGATCAATGCTCATGAAATCTACAGCTCTACAATGTCAGATTATGCAACAGGAGCTTAAATTGAAGATGATAGCTGCCATTGTGGATTTTGGAAGACTCACAAGCAAACACCCCCTCCCACACATATTTCAATTGCAGAGAAATATGGGGTCCCTGTTTCAACCTTCAAACTATGTATTTTCAGTCTATCATCAAATTTTGATGCTATGGCTGCCTGGCAGAAGATCCACCTATACAAGGAGGAGCCTCTTGTGGCCTATTCCAAGGAAACATCATGTTATGGCTTCCTGGACACCAGGAAGCATTGTGTGCAACATGCAAATGAGATTTCACATGCAAGTACCAGCAATCTGAGCAATCCCATGAGCCATTCATGGCTTGATCATTTCCTCTGTCATCACAATGACAAGGTTACACAGGGTCGGAAGGGTACTTGCTTTACAACAGTTCTGATGAAAACATGTAAATACACATAGATACTAGTGCTTTGGTTTGTTCTTGGTCACCCATGACTCTCTGGATCTTGCAATGCCTGCTCAGTGACACCCAGCCTCAATGACTGTTCCTGCCACAGTGTACCACAGCCATGGCTCAATCAACTTGCTACATAAAGTATGTACTATTAGTCATTTTATACTCAGTACATTGTTATGCAAGACCCCAAGCAACATATACACTGTCAACAAGTCATTTTATGTATGCCAGCTGGTGAGTGTGTACCCACTGTAGGTTGTACTGCAGAGAACAAAGCTAAACCCATGTGAAATTCATCCAACAAAGGAAACTATCCTGGCCTTGTGTGTGCCTAGTATTGGACATTTAGCCTTTGTTATTGAATTCATATAGACTTTGCAATGGGTCACACTCAATGAATCAGTTTTTGTGTTGACCCAAAATTCACCCAGATCATGGGGTAATCACATGACTAAACCTTAAACATTATGCAATCTGACCTTCTACAGTGTATAGGACCCCCTCAGTGCAATTACACCTCCAACAAATGTGCCCAGTCAAACATAGTGCAATATCCCTCTTTGCACTGAAAAGGTAAATATTGCTATCAGGTGGCCTCTTGGATGGGTGTCAGATAGTCTACTGTCAGAAGGCTTCACTCTGATGTCAGCAGCACAGCCCCCAGGCAGCATGGTGGGTACCAGGACAGGCTTACACCAAGGGCTGAACCCCCCCTCCCTAGAAAATCATTTCTGGAGCAGTCAGTAATGCTTCCAAACTCATGAAACTTTGAACTCTAGATGTTGTGGTTTGTGTGACTATAGGTATACCCCGAAAGGAGGGTTTCAAGTCAGCTGATAAGATGAAATCACCCTCCCTTTTCAGTGCTTGTGATGCTACTCACCTGAATACAGGCCATTTCCACACCCAAACCTCCCATTAAACCCCAACACATTTCCATTGGTCCCGTCACATCAAATTGCTCCAGCCCAGCCACCCTGAGGTCAGCACTGATGCTGCAGAGTGAATTCCAAGCAACCTTGCCACAGAGTCTGGCAAAGAAAGCCTTTACCACTCTTCAGCTAACTTGAAACCCTCTTTTTTGGACATACCTATAGTTACATAAACCACAACATCTAGAGTTCAAAGTTTCATGAGTTTGGAAGCATTACTGACTGCTCCAGAAATGATTTTCTAGGGAGGGGGGGTTCAGCCCTTGGTGTAAGCCTGTCCTGGTACCCACCATGCTGCCTGGGGGCTGTGCTGCTGACATCAGAGTGAAGCCTTCTGACAGTAGACTATCTGACACCCATCCAAGAGGCCACCTGATAGCAATATTTACCTTTTCAGTGCAAAGAGGGATATTGCACTATGTTTGACTGGGCACATTTGTTGGAGGTGTAATTGCACTGAGGGGGTCCTATACACTGTAGAAGGTCAGATTGCATAATGTTTAAGGTTTAGTCATGTGATTACCCCATGATCTGGGTGAATTTTGGGTCAACACAAAAACTGATTCATTGAGTGTGACCCATTGCAAAGTCTATATGAATTCAATAACAAAGGCTAAATGTCCAATACTAGGCACACACAAGGCCAGGATAGTTTCCTTTGTTGGATGAATTTCACATGGGTTTAGCTTTGTTCTCTGCAGTACAACCTACCTCCAAAGAAAAAGTGACCTTTTATGAATCAGGTTTTTGAGTCACAGTACAAGGTGTGGCCCAGTTGGGCTACAACAAAAAACACAGATTTTCATTCATTTGGGTGCTGATCTACAAGGTGTAGCCCAATTGGTCTACAAGGTGTGGCCCAGTTGGCCCACAACCAAAAAATTTCCCCATTTTAAGACCAACCCCTGTGTGTAGCCTGCACTTTTTTTTGGGAATTTTTTTTTGTAAATCCAATTTATTGTGCTGAGATGGCCATCTATGTTACATGTTCTATTGGATGAGTGGTTTATGGGAACAAGTCATCACACATCCAGTTACTGTCCTACTTTTGCTGGGACTCTGGCTGTCTGTGTTTCCAACTTTTGTTTGGGTGTCAGGTTGGGAGGTATGGTCTACATCTACTCTAGGTAGGGCAAATATCACTATTAATGCATGTTTTCATCCATTAACTCTGTGCTGATGTCACTGTAGATGTGCCTGAGTCTTCTGGTGCTGTTGACAAAGTTGAATGTGTGGCATATGGCTGCTGGGTTGGTTAGGATGTGGTTGCTGTTGAAAGCCTTCCTCTTGACTGTCATGACAAGTCCATGTCTTTGAATCACATATTTGTTGCAGTGGAACAGGAGGTGGGGCATGTCTTCCACTACGTTTGGGCAGTGGTTGCAGTGTGGAGAGTTGGTTTTGTTTATGTGGAAGAGATGGCCATTGAGTGGAATATGACCTGTTTGGGGTTGCATCAGAATGCTTGTTTGCCTATGGTTAAGGCTGCTTGTGGCCTGTATGTATTTTGAAGAGGGAAATGATGAGTCAATGAACTTAATCTGTTTGTATCGTTTGCTCTTCTTCCACCAGGCTTTGGTTTCTTGCCTCATATCATTGTCAATTTGTTGTTTGATGGCCAACAGGCTATCTCATCAGCAAAAAAATTTAAACTTTGGGAACTCTGGAGAGCTCTGGAGTACTCTGGAGCTCTCCAGAGTTCCCAAAGTTTAATTATTTTTTGCTGATGCTGGTAGCTTCCTGCAAAGAAAAGAAGGTAGTGTAGGTCATTACTGCTCAAGCCAAACTCAGCTGCCTGTTTTGCTTGTTTGTCCACTGCTTCATTTCCTGTTGATCCCTTGTGGCTGGCAATCCAGGTGAATGTTATTTCCATTTCTGGTTGGTTTGCTGCATTCTGCCTGATCCTTTTCACTTTTTCTTCTTCATGTATCTTGCCAATGTCACATTTGATCCTATCAATCAGGAATTGTGCTGATTGCAGGCAGTTGTTGCCCATAGTTTTGATTGTTGCCTGGTTGTTGATGTTGAGGTTGATGCGGTCACAGCTGCCCATAATGTTGTGTGACAGGTGCAGTCCAAGGATAATGGCAACAAGTTCTCCCTTGAAGACTGTGTGTCTTGTGTCTGGACCTAGTTGGTAATGTAGTTCTGCCATTTTTGTACTGTTTACAAAGGCCACTGCTGCTGCACCTATTGCACTTTTGTTGCCAGAGCCATCAGTATAGATCATTCTGCTGATGGGGAACAACCCCTTGTCATTTTCCACAGATTCTGCTTTCATCTCTGCAATGAAGGTCAAGAACTTGGGTGTAGTTCCAGGTTATTGTCTTGTGGCAGACATTTTCTCTATTTCTTCAGGCTTGAATTTCATGATGTTTGCAAGGTGGTGGAGTGATGACTGGTGTTTTTTGGTCTGGTGTTTTATTGTCTGTAGGACAAGTGGTGAGATGGGGTGGGCAGGGGGGGTCTTGTTCATCCACAAAAAATAATTATCCAGAGCTCTCCAGAGTTCCCAAAGTTTAATTATTTTTTGCTGATGTTGCTATTCAGGCATAGCTCTTTAAGCTTGCTTCCTTTAAGAGTATGCCTAGTGGTACAAGGTTGGTGTGGATGATGACTGTGTCTCCCAGCAAGGTGTGCAGTGCTCCTGTAATTGATATGGCTGTGTTGCATTGGATTGACTCCAGTCATTTTGTGAGTAAGCAAGGTCCAGCTGCTGTTAAACTTCAGTCAGCTTTGCTACCACATTGTATAATTTGTGGGCTTCATTCATTCATATGCCAGTCACTGCTTTTGTGAAGCACTTGAACACCATTGTCCATTTGATTGCCTTTTCACAGACTTTTCATGTTGGGCTTTCCAGGTGAGTTTTGAGTCAAGCAGGATGCCCAGTAGTTTGGCATGTGGGCTGGCCTGTATTTGGTGTGTGAGTTGGCTGCCACTGTCTGGTTGGGTGAGGATGAGTGTGTTGACCTTGGTTGCTTTTTCATGTGAGAGGGTGAAATTGACCAGGGCAAGTTTGTTCATTTCGAGGGGGGAATTGTACATCTGTGACCATTCAAATATGCCATTCCTATGCTCCATCATGTCCTTTAGGATGCCATGTGCCTCCTTGAAGTTCTTGCCACTTGCTAGTAGAGTTGTGTTGTCCATAAAGCCCACTATTCATTTGTTTGGGTTGTCATTCATAGCAACTTGGATAAGGGGGGCATTGTAGATTGTATAGAGTAACATGGAGAGGGGGCAGCCCTGACAACATCCATCTGTGGGTGAGAATGGGGTGGAAGTGTGGTTGTCAAATTTGAGTTGTATCTGTCATTGTGTAAGTATCATGTCAATGAAGTTGCAATACTCATCTGCCAGGTTCTGTGCTCTCATATTTACAATGAGCTTATCCTTTTGCATGTTTGGGAATGCTGCCTGAATATCAAGGAATAATGCTGAGGCCACCTGTCCCTTTCACCAAGTGTTTCATGTGAATTGTTCCATGTAGTGCAGTGTGTTGGTGGTTGAGTGGCCCAGGCAGCCTCCAAATTGGTAGTTCAGTAAGAGGTTGTATGCCTTGCATTTGTACAAGAGGTGCCTTCAGTGACTATTGTGGATTGGACCTTTGCCAAGGTTTCTATGAGGGTGATCAGTCTGTATGAGCTTGGTATTTTGTAAGACACTCATCCTGGTTTGGGCAGGACAACCTGGTGGATCTTGTGGAACTTGGACAGGTAGTGCTTTAACTTGCAGATGGTGGTGTAAATTACAGCCAAGTGAGAAGTGAGGAGTTGGGCACAGTGTTTTAGTATGGTGTTGGAGATACCCAAAGGTCCTGGCACTTTGTGGGGATTAACTTTTGTCAGTGTGTTGGCAACTCTTTCAGGTGTAAAGGAAGGGAACTTGGATTGTCTTGCTGTGGGAGGGTTGGTCTTGGTGAATTGATGTTTGTGTTGCCTGAGGGGCCTCTCCAGTGGGAAGAAGGTGTTGGCCAACTGCTCAGCCTTCTGATTGTTGGTGGTCATAGAGGTTCTGTCTGGTTTTTTGAGTGCTGGTACTCATTGTCATCTGTAGTCTGTTGGGTTCCTTCATGTATCTGTCAATGGCCCATATATCCTCACTGCTTGCATGATCAATCCATTCTTGCCAGTGGTCCACCTTGGTTTTTTTGATTGCTCTTGTGAATTATCTGCTTGCCTCTTTGTAGTGTAGGTGGCTTGGGTGATCAGGGAGGCTGTGCCATCTGTAGTGTTCAGTGTTTGCTCTGTTCCTAGATTTACATAGTAACATCAGTTCTTTGGTCCACCAGCATTTCATGTGAGGGTGATTTTGATCAATGGAACCACTTGTCTTGTTGTTTTGTTGATGGACTTGAATAGAAGGTTGGTAGCAGTCTTGATTGTGCACAATCTTTCAATTGGGCTGGTGAGTAGGGTTGCCATCTCTGTCAGGTTGTTCTCCAGGATTTCCCTGTATGTCTTCCAATTGACACTCTTGTAATTGAATCTTTCAATGTGTTTGCTCAGGATGTAAGTGAGATCAATGACAGATACAATTGGGAGGTGGTTGGTATATGCAGGTCAGATGGTGGGGTTGACACTGCAGGAAATGAAGGGTGAGGGGGAGTCAGCATTTCTCCATATGTTGTCTGGTCAAGTCCAGTTTCCAGTGTTGCATGATTCCAGTGTGGGTGTGTCTTGTGGTAGGGCCATTTCTAGCTGCATGTTTACTATGAGATCCAATAGAGGGTTTAGAAGCCTGTTGGGGTTTGTGAGGTGGTTGTTGTGCATGGCCTCCCAGGTGCTGATGTGTGATGCTGGTTGAAGTCTCCCAGTACAATGACTTCCATGGTGGGATCACACATCCACTTGTCTTCATTTGTTTCCCATTCATTCATGAGTGTGTTGATGCTTTGGTTGCAATTGTTGTCATTATATACATTGAATAGGAGAAGGGTGTGTGTGTTTGTTGTGATTTTGATAGCCATGATGTTGTTAGATTGAATTTTTATTTGTTGGATCTGTGTGGATTGAATATTAGTATTTACTAGCATAATTGAGCAGACACAGATTTGATTTTTGAGGTTTTTATTGGACAGATATATTACATTCCAGTGTGTGTTTGCTTGTGTGAGTCTGAGAGAATCAAGGTACGGCTCCTGTAGAGCTAATATGTCCCACCTTTGGGGGTTGGCACTGGCTAAGGTAGGTGGCAGCTAAAAGGCACAAGCACAGCCACAGCCTTGACAGGGGATTTTATTCCATGTTGAGGCCACTCCATGTAGTTACAACAAAAGATAGAGTGTATGTAGATCTTTAAATTAAAAATTTCTCTGCTGTCCAAAACCCGCCTGCTGCACTCCCTCAGCGCCCATTAAGAAAAAATGTTGTGCCAGTCCAAAGGGGTGTTTTTGGGTGTGACCTGTTGCTAGGGAGATTTTGACTTTGAAGACCATTGACTTTTGAAACACCAATCATGTGAAGTTGCTTTGTTCTTGCTTTGTTTCCGATTTAGGCTGGCTTGCTAGATGAAAAAAAAACTCATGTATAAACCATCAAAAATAAGGAGATGGGACATCCTCAGAACTCAACAATATCATGAAGAAGCAACATTTCAAGAACAGCAACCCACAAGTGTCATGAAATCCCTGATGATCACACCCCTGAAGAAGTGAAAGGAAATGGAAAAATCTCAGAATATATTGAAGAAGAATCCATTTGGACTGGTGATGATGAATCAGTTGAAGATGCTCAACAAGATGTCTGGAGCATCAGCAGCGACTCATTGTTGATTGCTGTTCTTGATCATGAAGAAGAGAATGATATTCACCTGTCTGATGAATTGCTTCACTTCAGCATGATACTTTCAAAAGGAGCAGCCAGCTGGTATCAATCTGTCACTGATGCCAGAGCCTCAAACAAGTGGCCTCACCAGTACAGGGGGGACTTGCGCACAAGCCAATGGAGAGCATTAAAGGTTGCAAAAATGAATGGTCAGACAATCAGACATTTTTTTAACCCTGTTGTGAGCATGGAAATCTACATAAGGATGGACCATCCAGCTGACATTCCCAAGGCCAAAAAGAGGGTCATAGACAGTGATAAAGTCAGGCACATGATTATTAGTGATTGTTCTGATGTTGAAGAAATCACTCCTCTCCTGATCGCATGCAATCCAGCAACATCTACCAATGATGCCACAATCACTGCCTTTGCATCTCTAAATTCCGCACAAGAAACTATTGGTGTTCTAGAACTTTGTGGGAACTTTCAGCATATTGATCACACCCTACAGCTACTCAATTCGGTCTGGTAGGTTCATGAACAGCTACTGCACTGGATTGGATGGGCCACAGGCCTCTTGGGCATGCAAGAAGTACTGAGGCCACTGCACATTATCACCAGCTGCTATTGGGGAGGCCAGAGCACACATCTGAATAGAGTTACAATAAATAGTTTTATTGAAAATCTATGCTAGCTACAAATACAAAAAAATAATCTTGGGCTCTGAAAATTTGAACCACTGAGGCTGGTTTTTTTTGACAGTTTGACAGCTGTGGCTGTGCTCGTGCCTTTTAGCCACTGCCTACCTTAGCATGTCATGCTGTGCAGTGCTGGATTTCATCATGTTTTGTTGCCATATGCAGAGGCAGTTTGTGATATTTGTCTCATTCATTGGTGGGTGTTTGTAGGTTTAGTTGGTTGTGCACTTTGGCTCTTTGAAGCCTGTTGGTTGGAGGTAGAAGCCTGGTGATGGGGGGAGTGCAGGAGGGGATGTGTCACACAGAGCTTTGTGACCTAGGGGGGTATTGTTAGTACCAGTTTGGACAGGTTTGCAATGGAAACTGCTGCTAATGAGCATGCACTGTTGTATTGTTTGGCCTCTGGGTTGGGGGTGATTGCATCCTTGGCACATGTTGATTACATATGGTCTGTGATTGTGTTGCATGTGTTCCAAGTCTGTGTTGCAATTAGGCAGGTTGTTGTTGGGCAGTCCCCATGTCCAGTGTTTGTCCATGATGTAGTATGGAGTAAGTGCCTTGGGCTTTTTGTCTATCATGGTGTTTTCACAGTCAATGCATTCAGGGCATCTCTTGTTGTTGGTTTGGTGATCCATTGATCTGCAGGGCATGCATTTGGTGCATCCAGCTGTGCATTCCATGGTTTGATGAGCTTTGCCACATTTGGCACATGTTGGTAATTCCTCCTTACAGTCCAGCACTATGTGTTGGCTTGGTGATCTATGTTTGGGATTCTTTAGCCATGTAATGTGAGATATGGATTCCACTGGGAGGTTAGCACTAGTCTCAAGCTTGCATATGCCTTCAGCATTTGTCTGAAATTGGACTGGCATGAAGCACATGATTACCTGGTACAGCCTACCTAGGACCTTGATCGAATGGCCCAAGATGGGTTGCAGGACATGTGTTGCATTGACTTTGAGCCATTTGGCAGCTGCACAGGAGTTGGTTTCAATAAGTAACTTGTTGTTCCAGTACTGGGTGATTGCTCATATGGTGCTGTTCAGTGGCAGGGGTCTTCGACTTCACTGTTTGCCAGCCAGGTGTTGATGGTGGTTTTGATCTTTCCTGTTGAGTTGGTGTCCAATGGAGTGGAGTCACATTGGGGGTCCCTGCTTGTGTTTGGACCTCAATGAGGGTTTGGCATGCCTTGATGCTGAGTCTGTTTTGAAGTTTTTCTTTGTGAATGTTTGCTGGAGGCAATAGGGCTGGGGGGTGGCTGACTGTGCTGTTTAAAAGGGTTTCCCTGTATGAGAAGTTGATGTTAGTAGCTGTTTGTGTTGCAGCATGAGAAAGGGAATCTTGTATCACTTGTAGTTTCTTGTTGGCCCTTTGAGTACTTTTGGATTGGTCCTGGATTGTCTTGCTGAGGTTGTCAAGTGTTTCTTTGATGTGGTTTGTTGTTTCATTGTTGGTTCATGTTGGGGTGTGTGTTGTAGGGTGAGGCCAGGTGGTTTGTGATTTTTTGGCATATTGTGTTACTGTGACTTCTTCAAGGAGGAATGTGACAGATTTGATAATGTTAGCAGTGTTGTCAGATATTGAAGTTCATGGTCCTTGGGTGGCAATGAGCAAGAGGAGTATTATGGCAAGATGTGCACATGTGACAGTTTGTTCAGGTAGTAGCCACTGTTTTTTGACCAAGTGTTGTAGCCTGTCTTTAGTGTTTTTGATTATACCTGATAAGCTCTCAACATTGTTCTTGAGCTGTTGTAAGGGGGTTGTTGCCACCATGGTGTTCTGCAAGGGTGGCCAGTCAGACAGTTTCCCTTTTTCTCCTTTGGGTATTGCTGTGGCTTCCCTCAGCATGGTGTTTTTTCTTCCTTTTCATTTTACTATTAGTGGTGGTGGTGTTGTGTTATTTTATGACAGGTGGTGT
>Ga0209131_1001909_pt1 | contig 14312 bp, 14 predicted proteins | sample GraSoi_2013_40cm_FD_185826 | JGI IMG/M metagenome (GOLD analysis project Ga0209131, IMG submission 185826) | Grasslands soil microbial communities from the Angelo Coastal Reserve, California, USA - Sample 9_17_2013_40cm (SPAdes) (version 2) | ecosystem: Environmental > Terrestrial > Soil >...
GCGAGCTCGCGCACCGAGATGTTGTTCCTCGGATTGCCGATGTTGTAGATCTTGCCCGAGGCGATGCCGCCCTTGTTGGCGATGATCGCCATCAGGGCATCGATGCCGTCATCGATGTAGGTGAAGGCGCGCTTCTGGCGCCCGCCGTCGACCAGATGGATCTTCTCGCCGCGCACGATGTGGCCGAAGAACTGCGTCACCACGCGCGAGCTGCCTTCCTTCGCCGTGGCGAGCGAATCGAGGCCCGAGCCGATCCAGTTGAAGGGGCGAAACAGGGTGAAGTCGAGTCCCTCTTTCTCGCCGTAGGCCCAGATCACGCGGTCCATCAGCTGCTTCGAGCAGGCGTAGATCCAGCGCTGCTTGTTGATCGGGCCGTAGACCAGCGGCGAGCTCTCGGGATCGAACTGCCGGTCGGGCGACATGCCGTAGACCTCGGAGGTCGAGGGGAACACCAGGCGCTTCTTGTGCCGCACGCAGGCGCGCACGATCGGCAGGTTGGCCTCGAAGTCGAGCTCGAAGACGCGCAGCGGCTCCTTGACGTAAGTCGCCGGTGTCGCGATCGCCACCAGCGGCAGCACCGTATCGCACTTGCGGATGTGGTATTCGATCCACTCGCGGTTGATGGTGATGTCGCCTTCGAAGAAGTGAAAGCGCGGATCTTCCAGCACGTCCTCGATACGATCGGCCTGCATGTCCATGCCGAACACTTCCCAGTCGGTGCTCGCCAGGATGCGCTTGGACAGGTGATGGCCGATGAAGCCGTTCACGCCGAGAATCAGGATGCGCTTCATTTTCTTTCTTCGATCTCCAGAAGGCGCAGGACTTTACCATCGCCGCACAGCGCGAACCATTCGCCGCCCTCCTGGTAGGGCCCCGGCGCCGACACCGGGGCGCGGCGCTCGATCATTTGTGTGCGGTAGATCTTCAGCCGGTCGCAGAACGCGCCGGGAAAGGGCGGCGCCACGGCGCGCACCAGGTTGTGGATCTCCTGGGCGCTCATCCTCCAGTCGATGCCGCCGTCCTCGGGCCGGCGCCGGCCGTAGTAGCTGCCGCGCGACAGGTCATTCGGCTTGAACCGCGGCTCGCCTTGCACCAGGGACGGCAGGCTCCTCTTCAGCACGGTCTCTGCGGCGTCGGTCATCCTGTTGAACACGTCGAGCGCCGTATCGTCCGGGCCGATCGGCACCGCCTGCTGATCGACGATGCGCCCGGCGTCGGCCTTCTCGACCATCTCGTGCAACGTCACGCCGGTCTCGCGCTCGCCCTTGAGGATGGCCCAGTTGAGCGGCGCGCGCCCGCGGTACTTCGGCAGCAGCGAGCCGTGCATGTTGAACGCGCCGAGGCGCGCGTGCCGCAGGACCGACATCGGCAGCAGGCTGCGGTAGTAGAACGAAAAGATGAGGTCGGGCTTGGCCTGCGCCACCGCGCGCTGGAGCACCGCCGGGTCCGGGTCCGCGAGCACGGGCAGCTCTTTCTTCGTGGAAAAATCGAACAGGCTCGCGTACCAGCGGTTTTCGTTCGGGTCGTCCTGGTGCGTGACGACGAGCGGCACCTCGAGACCGGCCTCGAGGAGCGCCGCGATGCCGCGGACGCCTATGTCCCCGTAACCGAAGACGACCGCTTTTGCCAAGTCGAGTCAGCTTCGCGCTCGAGCACCGCCTGCACCAGGTACCGCGGCCGCTGGCGCACCTGCTGGTAGATGCGCCCGACGTACTCGCCGACCAGGCCGACGCCGAACAGCACCAGGCCGGTGAGGAAGAACTGCAGGATGTCGCGGTCCCAGAAGGTGCGCAGCGTGTCGAGCGGCGCGCCGGCGAGGATGCGCTGCGCCATGACGACGAAATAGAGCAGCACCGAGCCGACCGCGATCAGGATGCCGAAGAACGAGAACGCCTGCAGCGGCACCACCGAGAAGCCGGTCACCAGGTCGAAGTTGAGCCGCACCAGGCTGTAGAGCGAGTACTTCGAGGTGCCCGCGGCGCGCGCCTCGTGCGCCACCTCGACCTCCGCCGGGCTGCGCGCGAAGGTATAGGCGAGCGCGGGGATGAAGGTACTCACTTCGCGACAGGCATTGATCGCCTCGACGATGTCGCGGCTGTAGGCGCGCAGCATGCACCCCTGGTCCGTCATGTGGATCCTGGTGATGCGCTCGCGCAGCCGGTTCATGGCGCGCGAGCCGAGGCGCCGGAAGGCGTTGTCGTGCCGCTCGCCGCGCACGCCGCCGACGTAGTCGTGGCCCTCGTCCATCTTCGCCAGCAGCTTGCCGATCTCCTCGGGCGGGTTCTGCAGGTCGGCGTCCAGCGTGACGATGCGCTCGCCGCGGCAGCGCTCGAAGCCGGCCATGATCGCCATGTGCTGGCCGAAGTTGCCGTTCAGCAGCACCACGCGCGTGACATCGGGTCGTTTTGTGAACTGCTCGCGCAAAAGCGCCGCCGAGCGGTCGCGGCTGCCGTCGTTGACGAAGATCACCTCATAGCGCATGCCGAGAGCGTCCAGCGCCGGGTAAAGGCGCTGGAACAGAGAGGCGAGCCCGGCCTCTTCGTTGTAAACGGGGATAACGACGGAAAGATTCATTTAATTGGGGACAGACCCCATTTTTCTCATTTGTGCCGGGGCCAGGACTTTGCGCACCGCTTCGCAGACCCGATCGACATCGGCATCCGCCATGCGCGGGAAAAGCGGCAGCGTGACGATGCCGCGGCCGATGCGCTCGGCGTGCGGGAACTGCCCCTCGCGCCAGCCCAGCCGCCGGTAGAGCTTGAAGAGGTGCATCGCGGGATAGTGCACGCCGACCCCGATGCCCTGTTCGCGCATCGCGGCGATGAAGCCGGCGCGCTCGACACGCGCTGGCAGCACCACCTGGAACATATGCCAGTTCGACTGCTCGTAGTCCTCGACCGGCAACTCGCAGCCCAGGCTGCGATCCCATCGCTCAAAGTAGCGCCGCGCCAGCGCCCGGCGCCTTTGCGTGAACCGCTCAAGCTGCGGCAGCTGCCCCAGGCCGATGCGCGCGGCGACGTCGGTGAGATTGAACTTGCCGCCCGGCTCCTCGACCTCCATGCCGTCCTCGCCGCTGCGCGCCACGCCTTGCAGCCGCAGCGCCTCGCAGCGCGGCACCACGCTCTCGTCGGGCAGCACCAGCGCGCCGCCTTCGGCGCTGGTGATGTTCTTGTTGGCGTGGAAGCTGAACGAGACGAAATCGCCGAAGCTGCCGATCGGGCGGCCGCGCCAGTTGGCGCCGAAGGCTTGCGCCGCGTCCTCGACCACGCGCAGCTTCCTGCGGTTGGCGATTTCATTGAGCCGGTCGCGGTCGACCGGCAGGCCGGCCAGATCGACGGGAATGATGGCCCGTGTGGCCGGCGTGATCGCTTTTTCCATCTCATTCAGATCGATATTGCGCGTGCGCGGATCGACGTCGACGAACACCGGCCGCGCCTGCACCTCGAGCGCCACGTTCGCCGTCGCCACCCAGGAGAGCGGCGTGGTGATGACTTCGTGGCCCTCGCCGACGCCGGCGAGGCGCAGCCCTACCTCGAGGGTCGCGGTGCCGGAATTGAAGCAGCGCACCGGCCGGCCACCGCAGTAGCGCGAGAGCGCCGCCTCGAAGGCCTTGACCTGCGGCCCCGAGGTGATCCAGCCCGAGCGCAGGACGTCGCCGACGCCGGCGATGGTCGCCTCGTCGATGTCGGGCCGCGTGAAGGGAAGAAAGTCCGGCACCGGGGGATGATACCGATTCCGGCTCAGGGCTTTTTCACGATCGCATACTGCGATCCCCGTGCCATCACCTGCATGGGGATGCCGAGCTTTGCCGGCAGCGTATCGACGGCGCCTGCCGGCACGAAGGCCCAGGCCTGCGGCGTGGCGCGCCATACCGCGGCGAAGGCGTCCAGGTCGCGGATGAATTTCTGCGGCTCCCAGCCGATCGCCACCTCGAGCTCGTCGCGGTGCGCGACCATGGTGACGGTTCGCTTGAGGCTCCAGGGCAGCGTGTGGTCGTACATATCGACGGCAAACACCGGTGTGCTCGCGCTCGGCCGCTCAGCGAGCTTGGCCACGGTACTTGCGACGCTAAACCGGTCGGAGAGCGTGCGGTGCGCGGCGAGGCCGAGCACGGTCGCGATCAGGCCGCCGGCCGCCAGGCACACGACCGCGCCGGTGATCGCGCTGCGCAGCGCGCACACCAGCGCGCAGATCGCGGCCACCCCGAGAAGGGCGGACGCCAGCGCGAGCCAGCGCGCATAGTCGGCGTAGTTATCGGGGGCAAATCCTGCCACCAGAATGACGCCAGCGATGGACATCACCACCAGGAGCGCCGATTGGGCGATGAGCAGCCCGCGCCGCGCGTCGCCCGCAAGTCGTCGTCCGATGAGCAGTGCCAGCGCCGGGAACATCGGCAGGATGTAAGGCGGCAGCTTCGAGCCCGAGGCGGAAAAGAACGCGAGCACCACCAGCGCCCAGATCACGAGGAACAGCTCGCGATCATCGCGCGGGCGCAGCGCGGCGAGGAACGGCAAGAGCCACGGCCCGATGCCGGCGAGCAGCACCGGCAGGAAATACCAGGCGGGATGCACGCGCTGGTGCATCTCGGTGGTGAAGCGCTGGAAATGTTCCTGGATGAAGAAGAAGTGCGCGAACTCCGGATTCGCCCTGGACACCAGGATGAACCAGGGCGCGGCGATCAGCAGAAACACGATGGCACCGCTGACTGGTCGCACGCGCCGAATCAGCGCCCAGTCGCGCCTGACGAGCAGGTAGATGAAGAGCGCCGCGCCCGGCAGCACGATGCCGATCAGTCCCTTGCTCAGCACCGCCAATGCGCAGGCGACCCAGAAGAGCAGCATGTGGCCGAGCAGGAACGCGATCACCGCCGCCGACAGGAACACGCTGACGCTCATGTCGAGCGTATTCACCTGGCTCATGAGAACGTAGAGCGGACAGCCCGCCAGCACTGCGGCGGCGTAATAGCCCGCCGGTGGTGAGAAGAGTCGATTGCCGGCGTAGAGCACGAGCCCGATGCCGGCGAAGCCGATGAGCGCCGTCCACAGGCGCGCGACCCAGTCGTGCTCTCCTAGCACCTTGAAGAGAACCGCAGTGGTCCAGTACTGCAATGGGGGTTTCTCGAAGTACTTGAAACCGTTCAGCCGCGGCGTGACCCAGTCGCCGCTCGCCACCATCTCGCGCGAGATCTCGCCGTAGCGGCTCTCGTCGGACTTGTAGAGCGGCCGGACGCCGAGCGTGCCGAACCAGACCACTGCCAGGAGGACCCACAGGGTAGCTGTGCGGTTCACCCGAAAAGCAAAGCGAGCGCGACGCGGCGCTCTTCGGCGACGAGGATGTTGTAGGTGCGGCAGGCGGCCTTGGAATCCATCACCTCGACGCCGATGCGCAGCCGCGCGAGCTCCGCGGTGAGACGTGGATGCGGGAAGCGCTGTCTTGCGCCGGTGCCGAGCAGCACGATGTCGACGCCGAGCTTGGCGAACCCCTGGAAGTCTTCGGCGCTGAGCCCGTCGAACGTCGCGCTCCACGGCAAGAGCTCGCCCGCGGTGATGATGACGCTGCTATCGCGCCGCGCGCCGTTCACCATCACGTAATCATCGCCATAGCCGGTGATGGTGTTCGCCGCGCCGGGAGTCGAGGCGTGAAGTTTCACGCTACAATTTTACAATGCGTGAATTTTCAAGGATTAAGCGCCTTCCGCCGTACGTCTTCAACATCACCAACGAGCTGAAGATGGCGGCGCGCCGCGCCGGCGAAGATGTGGTCGACCTGTCGATGGGCAACCCCGATGGGCCGACGCCGAAGCACATCGTCGAGAAGCTGGTGGAGGCCTCGCAGCGCGAGGACACGCATGGCTATTCGGTGTCGAAGGGCATCCCGCGCCTGCGCAAGGCGATCTGCGACTGGTACCAGCGGCGCTTCGCTGTCGAGCTCGATCCGGACTCCGAAGCGATCGTCACTATCGGCTCGAAGGAAGGCCTCGCGCACCTGATGCTCGCGTGCCTGGAACGCGGCGACACGGTGCTGGTGCCCAATCCCTCGTATCCGATCCACATCTACGGCGCGATCATCGCCGGCGCCGACGTGCGCTCGGTGCGCATGACGCCGGGGGTCGATTTCTTCGCCGAGCTCGAGCGCGCGATCCGCGAGCTCACGCCCAAGCCGAAGATGCTGGTGATCGGTTTTCCGTCGAATCCGACGGCGCAGTGCGTCGAGCTCGAGTTCTTCGAGCGCGTCATCGCCATCGCCAGGGAGCACAACATCCTGGTGGTGCATGACCTCGCGTACGCCGACATCGTGTTCGACGGCTGGCAGGCGCCGTCGATCATGCAGGTGCCCGGTGCGCGCGACGTGGCGGTCGAGTTCTTCAGCATGTCGAAGAGCTACAACATGGCGGGCTGGCGCATCGGCTTCATGGTCGGCAACAAGGACCTGGTGCACGCGCTCGCGCGCATCAAGAGCTACCACGACTACGGCACGTTTGCGCCGATCCAGGTCGCCTCCATCGTCGCGCTGGATGGCCCCCAGGAATGCGTTGCGGAAATCCGCAAGACCTACGAGAAGCGGCGCAACGTGATGGTCAAGGCGCTGCACGACGTCGGCTGGATGGTCGAGAAGCCCAGGGCCTCGATGTACGTCTGGGCGAAGATCCCCGATTTCTACGCCAAGCTCGGCTCGATCGAGTTCACCAAGCGCCTGCTCGCCGAGGCGAAGATCGCGGTCGCCCCCGGCATCGGCTTCGGCGACTACGGCGACGACCACGTGCGCATCGCCCTGATCGAGAACGAGCATCGCCTGCGCCAGGCGGCGCGCGGCATCCGCGACATGTTCCGCAAGGACGGGCTTCTGCGCGGCGCAGCGTGATGCGCCCGATCCGCGTCGGTCTCCTGGGCATCGGCACGGTGGGCGGCGGCACCTGGGAGGTATTGAATCGGAACGCGGACGAGATCCAGCGCCGCGCCGGGCGCGCCATCCAGATCACCAAGGTCGCCGACCAGGCGGTCGAGCATGCCCGCAAGATCGTCGGCCGCAAGGCCGAGGTCACCAGTGATGCGTTCGAGGTGGTGCGCGCGAAGGACATCGACATCGTGGTGGAGCTGATCGGCGGCTACACCGTCGCCAAGGACCTGCAGCTCGAGGCGATCCGCCACGGCAAGCACGTGGTCACGGCGAACAAGGCGCTGCTCGCCACGCATGGCAACCAGATCTTCGCCGCCGCGCAGAAAAAGGGTGTGATGGTCGCCTTCGAGGCGGCGGTCGCCGGGGGCGTGCCGATCATCAAGGCGCTGCGCGAAGGCCTCACCGCCAACCGCATCGAATGGATCGCCGGCATCATCAATGGCACGTCGAACTTCATCCTGTCGGAGATGCGCGAGAAGGGTCTGTCGTTCGACGCCGCGCTCAAGGACGCGCAGAAGCGCGGCTACGCCGAGACCGATCCGACCTTCGACATCGAAGGCATCGATGCCGCGCACAAGCTCACCATCCTCTCGGCGATCGCCTTCGGCATCCCGATGCAGTTCAAGCGCGCCTACACCGAGGGCATCGCCAGGCTCACGCCGGAAGACATTCGCTACGCCGAGGAGCTCGGTTACCGCATCAAGCTGCTGGGCATCACCAAGCGAACCGCCAAGGGCATCGAGCTGCGCGTGCATCCGACGCTGATTCCCACGCGCCGGCTGATCGCCAACGTCGAGGGCGTGATGAACGCCATCCTGGTGAACGGCGATGCGGTCGGGCCGACGCTCTATTACGGCGCCGGTGCCGGCAGCCTGCCGACCGCCAGCGCGGTGGTGGCCGATCTGGTCGATGTCACGCGCCTCATCACCGCCGACCCGGAGCACCGCGTGCCGCATCTCGCGTTCCAGCCCGATCAGCTCTCCGATACGCCGGTGCTGTCGATCGACGATGTCGAGACCTCCTATTACCTGCGCATGCGCGTCGCCGACAAGCCGGGCGTGCTCGCCGACATCACGCGCATCCTCGCCGACTGCCGCATCTCGATCGACGCCATGGTGCAGAAGGAGCCGGCCGAGGGGCAGCGCCAGGTCGACATCGTGATGCTCACGCACCGCGCGCTCGAGCGCGACGTCAACCAGGCGATGGCCAAGATCGCGAAGCTGAAGACGGTGCTCGGCAAGATCGTGCGCCTGCGGCAGGAGGCCCTGTTGTGAAAGCGCTCTGCATCGCGCTCGCCTTGTGCATCGCGTTGCCGGCCCTGGCCGAGGAGAAAGCGGCGAAGAAGAAGCCCGTCGCCAAGCCGGTCGCCCACAAGAAGGCGACGCCCGAGCAGATCCGCAAGTTCAACGAGCTGCAGAAGAAGCGCCAGTAACTTGCGCTACGTCAGTACACGCGGCGGCGGCAGGCCGCAGCGCTTCTCCGGCATCCTGCTGGAAGGCCTCGCGGCGGACGGCGGGCTGTACGTACCCGAGAGTTTTCCGAAGGCCGACCTCGCGCGCTGGCGCGGTCTCTCGTATCCGCAGCTCGCCTCGGCGATCCTCTCGGAGTTCATGGACGACGTGCCCGAGCTCGCCAGGCTGGTCGAGCGCACCTACACCGGCCGCATCTTCGGCGATGACGAGATCACGCCGCTCAAGACGCTCGAGCCCGGCCTGCATCTGCTTGCGCTGTCGAACGGCCCCACCGCGGCGTTCAAGGACATCGCGCTGCAGCTCCTCGGCAATCTGTTCGAAGGCAAGCGCCTGAACATCCTCGGCGCCACCTCCGGCGATACCGGGACTGCCGCCGAGTATGCGTTGAAGGGCAAGCCGGGCATCCAGGTCTTCATGCTGTCGCCGCACAAGCGCATGACGCCGTTCCAGCGCGCGCAGATGTACACGCTGCAGGACCGCAACATCCACAACCTCGCGGTCAAAGGCGTGTTCGACGATTGCCAGGACCTGGTGAAGAAGGTGAACGCGGATGCGAATTTCAAGGATCGCCACCGCATCGGCGCGGTGAACTCGATCAACTGGGCGCGGGTCGCCGCCCAGGTGGTGTACTACTTCAAGGGCTACTTCGCAGCGACCAAGAGTGACAAGGAGCAGGTGAGCTTCGCCGTGCCCTCGGGAAATTTCGGCAACATCTATGCGGGCTTTGTTGCGCGCTCGATGGGCCTGCCGATCCGGCGGCTGGTGCTGGCGGCCAACGAGAACAACGTGCTCGATGAATTTTTCCGCACCGGGCGCTACCGCGTGCGCAAGAAGGCGAAGAAGACCTCGAGCCCGTCGATGGACATTTCCAAGGCCTCGAACTTCGAGCGCTATATCTACGAGCTGGTCGGCCGCGACGCTGCCCGGGTACGCGATCTGTGGCGCACGCTGGACGCCAAAGGCGAGTTCGATCTCGCCAACTCGGCGTACTTCCGCCGCGTGACGGAAAGCGGCTTCGTCTCAGGGCGCAGCACGCATTCGGACCGGCTGGCGACCATCAAGGCGGTGTATTCAAAATACGGCGTGATGATCGACCCGCACACCGCGGATGGCGTCAAAATCGGGCTGCAGTACCGCGAGCCGGGCGTGCCGCTCGTCTGCCTCGAGACCGCGCTGCCGGTAAAGTTCGCCGAGACCATCCGCGAAGCCCTCGGGCGCGAGCCCGAGCGGCCGGCCGAGTTCATCGGCCTCGAAGAGCGGCCGCAGCGCGTGACGGTAATCGAGCCCGACGTCGAGATCGTGAAGCGCCACATCGTCAATGAAAGCTGAAAAGACTGAAAAGAACGTGCTCGGCGGCGAGCTGCGCGCCTGCAGCTACGCGCCGCTCACCGGGTACTTCCGCGACGGCTGCTGCGCGACGCACGACCAGGACGGCGTCGCGCACCTGGTGTGCGTGTTGGCGACACAGGACTTTCTGGATTTCAGCGTCTCCAAGGGAAACGACCTGGTCACGCCGCGGCCCGAGATGCGCTTTCGCGGCTTGAAGGCCGGCGACCGCTGGTGCCTGCATGTGCTGCGCTGGATCGAGGCGTGGGAGGCGGGCAAGGCGCCGAAAGTAGTCCTGGAGGCGACGCACGAGAACGTGCTCAAGTACGCGCCGCTCTCGGCGCTCAAGCGCCATTCGCTCGATCTGAACTAGCGGATGTCGATTTAGGGCCGGCCCGTTCGACTAGGGAGTGAGCGGTCCAACCTACGGAGAGACGAACATGCGATTCATGATCATGGTGAAGGCGAGCAAGGACTCGGAAGCCGGCAAGATGCCCAGCGAGGATCTGCTGGCGGCGATGGGCAAGTACAACGAGGAGCTGGTCAAGGCCGGCATCATGCTCGCCGGCGAAGGCCTGCAGCCGTGCGCGAGCAGGAAGGGCGCCTGCGCGCCGCGGTCGCGAAAAAACGCTGAGCTCGATCTGAACTCGCACGGGGTGACATCGTTCGCGGCAGTTGCCCCGGATGAGCGCATCGAATCGATCGACGTGGTTCGCGGGATAGCGTTGTTCGGCGTGCTCATCGTCAATCTCATCACCGAGTTCCGTGTCTCGATATTCCAGCAGTTCCTGGCGAGCCGTGACGAGGTCGTCGAGCGCATCGTGTCCCTCGCATTCGAGTCCAAGGCGTTCTGTCTTTTCGCGCTGCTGTTTGGCATAGGCTTGGCCATCCAATATGAGCGGCTTTCCCGTCACGGCAATCCGCTCTATTGGCTCTCTCGCCGACTCGTCGTGCTCCTGGCCCTTGGCCTTGTGCACCTGCTGCTCGTCTGGAATGGCGACATCCTGACGGAGTACGCGCTCGCCGGACTGCTGGCATTGCCGTTTCTGCTCCTGCCGCGCCGCGGGCTTTTCGTGGCCGCCGCCAGCTTCCTCGCGCTCTATGCACTGGGTCCCGTGCTGTTGTATTCCAATCTCTGGCCCGGTACCGCCACGCTGCAGCAGCACGTCGCCGTGGCGAACCAGGTGTATCCGGCAGGCAGCTTTGTCGAAGTACGGCGTTTCAGCCTGGAAGAATTGCCGTTGCTGCTGCCGTTGCACGTTTTCGTTTTTCCGCGGACTGTCGCGCTCTTTCTCCTCGGCGCGTGGCTGTGGCGGGCGGGTGTCCTGAAGCGCCCGCAGGATTTCACGCACCCGATGATCGCGGCGGCGGTGGTGGGCATTGCCGCGGGCGGGACCTTCACGAAGGTGGGCGCATCAAGCGCCCTTGCGCCAGTGCTGCTGGCGCTCGGCTATGGTGCAGCGATCATGGCGCTCATGCAGCTTGCCTTCGCGCGGCGCTTGCTCTCAGTTTTCGGCCCGGTCGGGCGGATGGCGTTCACCAACTACCTGCTGCAGTCGGTGATCTTCGGCTTCATCTTTTTCGGCTATGGACTCGGCCAATTCGGCCGGATGGGCGCCGCGACGGCCTTGGTCATGGGCGTTGCGGTATACGTAGCGCAGATGGTCCTGAGCAAATGGTGGCTGCGCCGCTATCGCTTTGGTCCGGTCGAGTGGCTATGGCGCAGCCTGATGTACGGAGTCGCCCAGCCGGTGCGCAAAGCAGGCTAAACCTGGAAGGCACCCATGTGTAGAAGCATCAAGCCCCTCTATAACTTCCAGCCGCCGGCAACGGATGAAGAGATCCGCGCCGCGGCGCTGCAGTTCGTGAGAAAGCTGAGCGGGTTCAACAAGCCCTCGCAGGCCAACATGGCGGCCTTTGTGACGGCGGTCAGCGAGATCACCAAGGTTTCGACGACGCTACTGCAGTCGCTCGAGACCAACGCGCCGCCGAGGGATCGCGAGGCGGAGGCGGCCAAGGCGCGACTGCGTGCCGCCCAAAGGTTCGGAACCTAATCCGTACGCAGATGGTTCGCTACAAGTAACGAGAGCACCAGCGAAGCAACCCGGCTCTCGATCGAGTCGTTGCGGTTGGCGAGGACGATCGGGACTTTGCCACCGAGGACGACGCCGCCGGAGATGGCGTCCGAGAGGTGCTCGAGCTGCTTGGCGAGCATGTTGCCGGCCTCGAGGTCCGGGGCGATGAGGACGTCGGCCTGGCCGGCGACGGCGGACTTCAGATGCGCGCTGCGCGCGGCGACGATGGAGATGGCGTTGTCGATGCCGAGCGGGCCGTCGATGATCGCGCCGGTGATCTGGCCGCGGTCGGCCATCTTGCAAAGTGCCGCGGCGTCCAGCGTGGCGCGCATCTTCGGGGTCACGGTGTCGATGCCGGCGAGGATCGCGACTTTCGGCTCGGGGATGCCCATCATGTGCGCGAATTCGATCGCGTTCTGCACGATCTCGACCTTGTGCTCGAGCGTGGGCTCGATGTTGACCATCATGTCGCTGATGATGATCGGGCGCGGGTAGCTCGGCACGTCGATGTAGAGCACGTGCGACAGTCGCCGCAAGGTGCCGAGGCCCTCGGGGCCGATCAGGGGAACGAGGAATTCGTGCGTCGGGATGTTGCCCTGCACGAGGATGTCGGCTTCGCCGCCGCGCGCCATTTCGATCGCGCGCGCCACCGCGGCGCGGGCGTGCGGCACATCGACGATGCGGCAGCGCTTGAGATCGATGCCGGTCTGCGCCGCGACCGCGCGCAGTTCCTTCTCCGGGCCGACCAGCACCGGGCGCAGGATGCCGGATTCCGAGGCCGTGACGGCGCTCTGCAAGGATTCGGCGTGCACCGGCTGCGCGAAGACCGCAGTGGCGGCGGGCAGGCCCTTGGCGCGCGCCAGCAGCTTCTTGTAGCGCGCCCAGCGGTCGGAGATGGTGAACTCGGGCAGCTCGAAGCGCTCGCGCTTCACCTTCTCGGTGGGCCCGAGCACCTCGGCCTCGCCGGCGATCACTTTCAGTCCGTCCTGGTTGGTGCACAGGCACTCGAACAGCATGTGCTTGTTGTGGTCGAACTTCTGCTTGCAGGTGACCTTCACCGTGATGGTGTCGCCGACTTTCACCGGCCGCGAGAAGCGCAGCGTCTGGCCGATGTAGATGGTGCCGGGGCCGGGAAACTCGGTGCCAAGGACGGTCGAGATCAGCGCGCCGCCCCACATGCCGTGCGCGATCACCTCGTGGAACATCGATGAGTGCGCGTATTCCGGGTCGACGTGCGCCGGGTTGACGTCGCCCGACATGATGGCGAACAGCTGGATGTCCTCCGGGCGCAGGGTTCGCGTCAGCGTCGCGCTGTCGCCGACCTGGATCTCGTCGTAGGTGCGGTTCTCGATGAAGGCGGCGGGCAAGGTCGGCGCATGCTACAGCAGGGAAAGGTTGATTGACCTGCGCCAAAGGTGCAGGATGCCCCACCCTGAGGAGGTCGCATGGATACCGACGAAATGCTGAAAGGCCTGGCCCGTGAATCGGTGAAGCAGGGCGAGAACCTGCGCTCGGCGGTGCGCGAGCTGACACTGAACGCGTTGCGCAGCCGCGAGCTCACGCTCGGCGAGATCAAGCGCGTGATCCGCACGGTCACCGAAGGGGTGAACCTCGGCGCTGCGAGCTCCAAGCTCGATGCCGAGCGCGTGCTCGGCGAGGCGCTCGCCGGCATGGACGAGGCGGTGCTGAAGGCGGTGCAGGCGAACCATCTTGCTCTGCAGCAGCTTGCCGCGCAGGGCCAGAGCCTGCGCGAGTCGCACGTCAAGAAGGCGCTCGACGATCTCGAGAGGCTGGAAGACGGCTTCATCGCGAGCGTCAAGGAAGCGGCGAAGAAGGGCAGCAAGCAGATCAAGGATCAGTGGGCGACGGTGCTGCAGCAGAAGGAGAATGCCGGCACGCAGACCGCGGCGCAGATCGAGGCGACGATGGAGCACTTCGGCGACCAGATGCGCGAGGCAGTGAAGCAGCAGCGGCGCACCGCGCTCAAGACGGCCGAGCTGATGGCCGAGAACTTCACCACGCTCGCGAGCGGCATCCTTATCGGGCTTACCGAAGGCCTGCAGCAGGGCAAGCGCCCTCCCGGCGACAAGACGCCCAAGTAGCACCAGATTGATCCAGGTCAATTCCGCCGTTGCCCGTTCTGGCGCAATGGCGGAAGACCTTTCTGCAACAATGCCGACGTGCTTGAAGCGACACAGCTCGAATGCGAGCGCGGCGGCCGGACGCTGTTCCGCGACCTGTCCTTCGCCGTGCGCAACGGCGAGGCGCTGCGCATCGCGGGCCCCAACGGCAGCGGCAAGACCAGCCTGCTGCGTATCCTGTGCGGCCTCGCCGCGCCGAGCCAGGGCGAGGTGCGCTGGGACGGCACGCGCGTGCAGCGCCTCGCCGAGGAATACACGCGGCGCCTGCTCTATATCGGGCACGCCGCGGCGCTCAAGGACGATTTCACGCCGTTCGAGAATCTCGACGTTGCCTGCCGGCTGACCGGCGCGGCGGCGAGCACCGAAGCCTTGCGCTGGGCGCTCGGCGCCTTTGCCGTGCC
>Ga0209131_1001910_pt1 | contig 14311 bp, 13 predicted proteins | sample GraSoi_2013_40cm_FD_185826 | JGI IMG/M metagenome (GOLD analysis project Ga0209131, IMG submission 185826) | Grasslands soil microbial communities from the Angelo Coastal Reserve, California, USA - Sample 9_17_2013_40cm (SPAdes) (version 2) | ecosystem: Environmental > Terrestrial > Soil >...
GATCCTCTTGGCTACAGTTGCGGGGTTCGCGTTCTGTGTGTCCCAGATGGCGTCGGCGGCCGAGCTTTCGGCGGCGAACCAGGCCAAGCTGATCGGCAATGTGGATGCCTATGCGGCGCGAATGTCGGAAGTCGCGCTGCAGATCTGGTCGATGCCGGAACTCGGCTACCAGGAAACCAAGACCACCGCGCTGCTGCAAAGCGAGCTGAAAAAAGCGGGCTTCCGAATCGATACGGGCGTGGCGGAGATTCCCACGGCCTTCGTCGCGCGGGCCGGTACCAATGATGGTCCGGTGATCGCGATCCTCGCCGAGATGGATTCATTGCCTGGCCTATCGAACGCCGCCGTGCCGGAGCGCAAACCCGTGCCGGGGCAGATCTCCGGCCATGCCTGCGGCCATAATCTCTTCGGCTCGGGCGCGGTCGCGGCCGCCATCGCGGTGAAGAAATGGCTTGAGGAGACGGGCACCAAAGGACAGGTGCGTGTCTATGGCACGCCCGCCGAAGAGGGTGGCGGCGGCAAGTCCTATATGGTCAGCGCGGGGCTTTTCAAAGACGTTGACGCGACCGTCTATTGGCATCCGGCGGACGCCAACAACGCCTCCCAGGACCGCAACCTCGCCAATATCAGCGCCAAGTTCCGCTTCCACGGCACGCCCGCTCATGCCGCCGCAGCGCCGGAGCGCGGGCGCTCTGCGCTCGATGCGGTGGAAGTGATGAACGTGATGGCGAACTACATGCGCGAGCATGTGCCGTCGGATGTGCGTATCCATTACATCATCACCAATGGCGGCGCCGCGCCCAACGTCGTTCCCGAATTCGCCGAGTCCTATTACATGGTGCGCCATCCCGATCCCCGGGTGGTGGCCGACGTCTTCGACCGCCTGAAGAAAGCCGCCGAAGGCGCAGCTCTCGGTACCGGCACGACGATGGATTATGAATTGATCGGCGGCGATTACAGCATCCTGCCCAATGATGTGCTGGGCAAGATCATGGACGCCAATCTGCGCCGGGTCGGCGCGCCGCAATGGACGGCGGAGGAGAAAACCTTCGCCGAAAAACTGCAGAAGACCCTCGGCAGCGGCGACTTGCCGCCGATCTCCAGCGCACAGCAAATCCGCGCCTACCGGGTCAACGGCCAGAAATATGCCTCAACCGATTCGGGCGATGTGAGCTGGGTGACGCCACTTGTCACGCTCAACGTTGCGACCTGGGTGCCCGGAACACCGGCGCATTCCTGGCAGGCGACCGCGGCGGACGGCATGGGCATCGGGATCAAGGGGGCGGTCGTCGCGGCCAAGACGCTCGCGCTGACCGCGGCGCAGCTCTATCAGAGTCCGGAAGCGATCGCTGCCGCCAAAGCGGAATTCATCAAGAGCCGCGGCCCGAACTTCGTCTATAAGCCGCTGGTCGGAGTGCGCAAGCCGCCGCTGGATTATCGCAAGAACGGTTCGCTGGCGGATGCGGGCTGAAGAGCGGTTCGAGGTAGACGGTGGGCCGGCAAGAGCGTCGGGTTAAACTGAAACAAAGCATCGACGCGGTGTCGCGTCGCGGCATGGATTTGACGGACAGCCCGTCCGACCGGTCCTGGGCCGTCATCGCGGCGACGCGGATTCTGTTGGATATTCTCGGCGGGCGCCATCCGGCGCGCGCGAGCGCCACCGCCAAACGCGCGCATGAGTTCTTCGAAACCTCGCTGAAGAACAATCCTTCCAAATTCAAGATCGAATGCGCCAAGGGCTGCGCCTATTGCTGTCATGTCAGCGTGACGGCGACGGCACCGGAAATATTCCTCGTCGCCAACTATATCCGTGAGCACCACCCACATGATCTTGAAACCGTGCTCGTGCGGGTTCGCGCCGCGGACGCAAGGACCCGCGGCTTGACGAGCATGGAGCGCGCCAAGCAGAAGATTCCCTGCGTGCTGTTGGAGTCAAACATGTGTTCGGTCTACAGCGCGCGGCCCGCTGCGTGCCGCGGCTTTACGTCGACATCGGTGAAAGCCTGCGAGCGCGGCTTCAACGGGGAAAATGCCGAGATCCATACGCCGGCGGTCTGGACCGATTTACGGAGCGCGCATCGGCAGGCCGTGTGGGCTGCGCTCGCCGCGTCGGAACTGCCGACCGAGTGTTATGAATTCCATCACGCCCTTCGCATCGCGCTGGAGACGCCGGATGCCGAAAGCCGCTGGCTGAAAGGCGAAGATCTGTTCGCCGGCGTCGCACGCGAGCGAATAGACGATCCCGTCGTCAACGCCCACAATCAGAAAATCATCAACACGCTGGTCGCGGGCGCGCTCGGCAAGGAGCTGCCATAGCGTGGCAGCTCCTCACCGATTCATCGCCGACGTTGAAAGCTACGGAACCTGCGTCGTCAAAGCCGCGCCCTTCGGCGTGACGAAACTGGCCAGGGCTTTTATCGGAACGGCTCCGTTGTTGATGCCTTCGTGGATCTTGCCGGATTCGACGAAGAAGGTCTCACCGACCTTGTAGGTCACGGTCGGCTTACCCTCATAGTCGAGCGTCAGCGCGCCCTCCTGGACATAGACGATTAGCGGACCCGAATGGGTGTGCCGTCCTTCCCGTCCGCCGACGGGGATTTCCACCGACACCACGGCGAGCTGGGCGCCATTGGGCACGTCCTGCTGCATCAGGACCTTGCGCACCACGGTCGGCGCCGCGGCACTGAAGACCGGCTGCGTCCAGATCAAAGATGAAGCCGCAATGGCGAGCATCGCGCCGACTGCAATTTTACGCATCATGTGTTCCCTCTCGTTTGTCCAAGGCTAAGGCCGGTCTTACCGACTTCGGCGGGACGCTAGCAAGTTTCACAGGCGCGCGGAACCGAAAGAACGCATCACGCGCCCAGCTGCCGCGCCATCCAATCCGCCGATTTCCCGCGATATTTGTAGAAGCGGTTATGGGCGACGTGATTGCCATCCTCGACCATGAGGAGCTCGGTTTGGCCCTTGGTTTCACGGGCGAGACGCTGGGCGTCTTCCGGCGGACAGAGCCGGTCGAGCCCCGCGGCGATGATGAGGAGCGGGCAATCAATTCTCCCTGCCACGCCTTCGAGGGAGAGCGTGAAGGCTTTTTCCTTTGCTTCCGGCTCGCTGGCGCTGTGGCTGCGGCGTATATAGGCGTCGCGCGTGAGGGCCGGCAACTTCTCCCATAGCGCGCCCCAATTGTAGGGGCCGCAATTGGCGATGGCCGCTTTGATGCGCTTCTCGAAGGCGACCGTGCGCGGCGCGTAATAACCGCCCAGGCTGATGCCCCAGATACCGATGCGGTTTGTGTCGGCGTCTTGGTTCAGATTCGTCTTCAGCCAGTCGATCACGGGCGCTACGACATTCTCGTAATCGTAGCGTATCGGGAAATCATATTCCGCCTCGCCCTGCCCCGGCCCGTCGAAGGCGAGAATCGCCGTGCCGCGACGGAGAAAATCCATTTCGAAGGTGAGAAGCTCTTCCTTGGTCGAATCCAGACCCATGGTCATCAGCACGATCGGTGGGCGCTTGACGTGTTTGGGTTTGCGGAACGTCGCGGCCAGGGTTTTTCCTTCGTAGGGGATCAGCACGCGTGTCCCGGGCGGGTCGAGATGAGGCAGCGCCTGGTTAAGACAATCCACCGCTTTGATGTGCGCGGCGCGCATCTGCGCCATGTCCTGCACGAAGAGATATTTGGCGAAATGATAGGTGACCGCGGCGCGGCTGAAGTGCTCGCCGGCGCTCACGAAATGTCTGGAACCGAGGGCCTCCTGACCCAGAGCTTCGTGCACCGCGGCGCGGGCGGACCAGGCGCGGCACCAATCGTCCCAGCTCGTCAGCGAGGCCAGCACATCATGGAAGTCGCTGGCCGCAACGCCGTTCACAGTGAAACGGGATAACCAATTCACGGCGTGGTGGAGTCTCGGATCGGACAAGGCGATCTCCCTTCGTGATCCTTCTGCTGTACGAATGGCGAGGCGATTGTCAACTCGTCAGCGCGCGGCTATGCGATAGGCGGTGTCGTACCAGGCTGGAGAGGTCGGTTGACGGGGGCGAGAGGCGGGTCGCCGAGCTTTGTGGGACGCCGCATGCTGCGCGTCGAGGATGGGCCATTGCTCCGCGGCAAGGGGCGTTTCGTCGACGACATTCACCTTCCTGGGCTTCTGCATGCGGCATTTTTTAGAAGTCCTTTCGCGCATGCACGGGTAACGAAACTCGATCTTGCCGGAGCGCGCAATCTTCCTGGCGTCCGCGCGGTCTTCGCCTGTGAGGATCTGCGCCCCTATCTGACGTGCGACCGCATTCCCTTGGCGCTGCCATCGGGCGCGATCCGCTTCGAGGTGGATCCGGTGGTGCTCGCCCATGACGAGCTGACCTATGTCGGCGAGCCGATTGCACTCGTCGTGGCGGCGAGCCGCGCCATCGCCGAAGACGCGGTGCAATTGATCGAGCTCGATGCCGATTCGCTTCCCGCGGTTCTCGATCCGGTCGCGGGGCTTGCCCCCGGCAGCCCGCGCGCACGGCTGGACTGTCCCGACAATCTCGTTGCGCAGCATGTGCTGAGCTATGGCGATGTCGACGCGGGGTTCGCGAGGGCGGCGCACCGTGTCGCCATGCGATTCCGGCTGCACAAGGGGATTGGCGGTTCGATCGAGCCGCGCGGTGTCGTGGCGCGCTTCGACGCCGGCCAGGACATGCTGACCGTGTGGGACGGAACGCAGATGCCGCACCGGGCGAAATCCATCCTGGGCGCGGCGCTCGGCCTTGGCGAACATCAGGTGCGCGTGATCGCGCCCGATGTCGGCGGCGCCTTCGGACCCAAGGCGCCGTTCCATCCCGAGGAGCTGGCGATTCCCGCCGCGGCGATGGCGCTGGGCGAACCGATCAAATGGATCGAGGATCGCGTCGAGAATTTCACCGCGACGGTGGCCGAGCGCGTCCAGGACTGGGACATGGAGGCGGCATGCGATTCCGATGGCCGCCTCCTCGCCACCAGAGGAATCATGCGTCACGATCACGGCGCGAATACGCCATACGGTGTCGCGCTGCCCTACAACGCGGCCACCAACATGATCGGGCCCTATGTGCTGCCCGCCTGTCACCTGGTGGTTTCGCTGTGTCTGACGAATCTCACGCCCGCGGCGCCGACCCGCGGCGCGGGACGGCCGCAAGGCACTTTCGTCATGGAGCGCCTGCTCGACCGCATCGCCGACGAGTCGGGGCTTTCGCGCGACGAAGTGCGGCGGCGCAATCTGATTCCGGCCGAGCAGATGCCGTTTGCGACGGCGGTGAAGCAGCGCGACGGCAGCATGATGATTTATGACAGCGGCGATTATCCGCAAAGTCAGCGCCGCGCGCTCGAAGCGGCAGGCTGGAATGATTTCCCCGCGCGCCAAGAGCAGGCACACCGCGAGGGACGCTGGATCGGAATCGGCCTCTGCAATTATGTCGAGGGGACCGGGCGCGGGCCTTTCGAAAGTGCGTCGTTACGCATCACGCGCTCGGGAAAAGTGTTCGTCGCGACAGGCGCGACGGCGCAGGGCCAGGGCGTCAAGACGATGCTTTCGCAGGTCGCCGGAGGTATCCTCGACATCGCACCCACCGAGATAGACATCACCGATGGTGATACGGGCGCCTCGCCGCTGGGCCTGGGCGCCTTCGCCAGCCGGCAGGCGGTGAATGCGGGCAATGCCGTCCATCATGCGGCGAATGCGGTCGCCGCAAAGGCGATTCAAGCCGCAGCGGCGATGCTGAATGTGGCGCCCGACGATCTGGAGCTCGCAAATGGCCGCGTCTGCGGCAAGGGCATGCAGGGCGTCGAACTCTCGCTCGGCGAGATCGCCGATGCCTTGAGCGGTACGCCGGGCATGGCGCTTCCTGGGAATTTGGCGCCGGGTCTGGCCGCGTCGGTGGATTTCCAGCCAGAAGCGATGACCTATACCAATGGCACGCATGTCTGCGAGGTCGAGGTCGATATCGCCACCGGGCATGTGATGCTGAACCGCTACGTGGTCGTCCATGATTGCGGCACGATGATAAATCCGCTCCTGATCGAGGGACAGGTGCTCGGCGCCGTCGCGCATGGCATCGGCGCGACCCTGCTGGAATGGATGCGCTACGATGACAGCGGCCAGCCGCTGACGGCGAGTTTCGCCGATTATCTGCTGCCGACGGCGGATATCGTGCCCAATATCGAAATCCACCATATGGAGTCGCCGTCACCGTTCAATCCGCTGGGCGTCAAAGGCGCGGCGGAAAGCGGCACCATCGGCGCGCCCGCTGCGATCGTGTCGGCAATCCAAGACGCGCTCAAGCCGCTTGGCGTGACGATCACCGACCTTCCGGTCACGCCCGCACGCCTGCTCGCGCTCATACGGGCGGCGAACGGCAGTGAGCGCTAAAGCGGTGAACGCTGCTGGCGGAACCAGGATTCGCGCATGGGCTTCAGCACCAGAAGCGCGAGAATCGCCGTTAGCCCATCCAGCACGATGATGAGCCAGAACACCGGAAACCAGCTTCCGGTCGCGTCGTGCATCATGGCCGCCGCCGGACCACCGAGGACGGATCCGACGCCCTGCGCGATGTAGAGGAAACCGAAATTCGTCGTTGCATGTTTGGTGCCGAACGTGTCCGTCAAGGTGGAGGGGAACAGAGAGAAAATCTCGCCCCAGCCGAAAAACACCACGCCCGACATGATCGCGAACAGGGCGGGATTGTCCCTGGTCGCCAGCATCACCCAGACCGCCATCGCTTCCATGCCGAAGGCGATGAACATGGTGTTCTCGCGGCCGATATTGTCCGACACCCAGCCAAAGAAGGGACGCGTCAGGCCGTTGGCGATGCGCTGCAGGGTCAGTGCAAAGGGCAGCGCCGCCATGCCCGCGATCGTCACTTCGGCGATGCCGAAATCGCGCATGACGGGGCCGAACTGCGATACCACCATCAAGCCGCCCGTCGACATCATCGTCATCATCGCGAACATCAGCCAGAAGATCGGCGTCCGCAGCATCTGAAGCGGCGAATAGTCTTTGGTGGCGCTGACAAGCGGCATCGATGCGGCACGAAGGCGGATTTCATCGGGGCGCGGCGCTCGCAATCCCAAGGCAGCGCACACGCCGAACGCGCCCAGAAGCAAACCGAAAGTGATCAACGTCGGACGATGGCCGGACGCCTTCAGCATCATGTCGATAGGAAAGGTGGTGACGATCGCACCGAATCCATAGCCCGCGGCGGCGAGACCAACGGCGAACCCGCGCCGATCGGGAAACCATTTCACCATCAGGCCGATGATGCCGATATAGACGATGCCGGTGCCGAAACCGCATAATGCGCCATACGAAATATAGAGCGCCCAAGGCGTCGTGGCCTGGGCCGAAAGCACGAAGCCGAGCCCGGTCAGCGCCGCGCCCGTGGCGATCAGGAATTTCGGACCGAAGCGATCCACCAGCCAGCCCTGCAATGGCGCGAGCCAGGTTTGCAGCACAATGAGCAGCGAAAAGGTGATCTGGATCGCAGGCAGGCTCGCCCCGGTCGCAGCCTGGAACGGCGCGACAAACAGCGTCCAGACATATTGCGGGCTCGAGATCGACATCATGGCGATCAAGCCGAGGAGCAGCTGGACCCATCTGGTGGCCGGAATGGCCGGCGCAATCTCGCGCGCATCCGTCGTGGATGCTTCCTTCGCCAATGACATGCTGCCCCTCGACCGGTTGCTTTATGGCCGCAAGTCTATGCCAAGGAGACGCCAAACCCCAACCGTCGAAACGGCCGCGGAGGCGACCTCTTAGAAAGAGATCAAATCGGATCGACCGCAAGAATGGTGATGGGCGTGGCGGGTTGGCGGTTCTCGAGCATCACCACGTCGCCGACCCGCGCGCCCATCATCGACGAGGCGAGCGGCGCGACCCAGCTTATGCGTCCGAGCTTGGGATCGGATTCGTCCTCGCCGACGATCTCGATGGTTTCCGATGGGCCGTCGCCGCGCCGGAAAATGACCCGCGAGCCGAAGCCGACCTCATCGCTACGGGCCTCAGGCTCGACCACACGCGCGGTTTCCTTGCGCGCCATCCAGTAGCGCAGATCGCGGAGCAACCTGTCCTTGATCTCCCCGACGGGCGATTGCGCGATCATGGCATTCAGATCGTCGATCGTCTTTTCGATCCGCTCGAGGCCCCGCGGCGTGACGAGATTGGGATGGGGACTCAGTTTGAACTCCGGCGGAGGCTCCGGCGGCAACTGGTCTTCTTCCCGAACGAAAGCGCGACTCATGAATGTTCCTCTAGGGCCCGGTATTCAACGCATTAGGCGCCGCATTGTTTCAACGCGAGGCGTCAGACGCCTTTGAAAACCGGCAGCCGCTTCTCGCGAAAGGCCATCACGCCTTCCGCAAAATCCTGGGTTTTTCCGGCGAGGGTTTGAAGCTCGGCTTCCAGTTCCAGCTGGTCCTCATAGAGGTTGTCCAAACTGTCCCAGTAGGCCCGGCGAATGAGGGACAGCGTCGCCGTCGGCCGCTCGGTGAGCTCGGCGGCGAGCGCCTTTGCCGCGTCCAGGAGTCTATCGTCGTCGTGGACCTGATTGATGAGTCCCCACGCAAGCGCCTTTTCCGCCGGCACTCGCTCGGCAAGGATCACGAGCTCCTTGGTTCGCGCCATGCCGATGATCCGGGGCAGCAGCCAAGGCGCGCCGCCGTCCGGCACCAGGCCGATGCGGGAAAAGGTGAGCTGGAAGAACGCGGCCCGCGCCGCGAGGATGACGTCGCCCATCAGCGCAAGGCAGAGGCCAAAACCAAGCGCCGGCCCATTGACCGCGACAAGCAGCGGCATCTTGAAATTGCGCATCTGGCGCAGCACCGGATAATAGCTGGCGCGCAGCACGCGCCCCAGATCGCCTTGGCGCAGGATATCGTCCGGCCCGGTGGTCGTGAGGTTGGCCCCGGAACAGAAAGCGCGCCCCTCGCCCGTCAGGATCGCGCAGCGAAAGCCGCGCTCCGTCTTTTCAATGTGCGAGAGCGCTTGCGACAAGCCGCCCATCATGCGCGGGGCGATGGCATTGAGCGTTTTGGGATCGTTCAGCCGGATGATCGCGATACGGCCGTCCGCTTCCACCGTGACATCGTCGAATGCCGTCATCTTGCTCATAATTGCCTCATCTCGACAGCGTTTCGGTGGACGCACGCGCTTCATAGGCAGCGATGAATTCCGGAGACGTCCGGCGGAGGCGCTCCAAATCGACTCGACCGGAGCGGGTAATGTAGCTCATGGCAAAGTCGAGCGGGGCAAGCCGCATATGGTCGGCAAAATGCTCGTACCAATCCGCGCTGGCAGTCGCCGCCGCAATGAGTTTCTGCACGGCGGGTTTGCGCGTCTCCTCATAGGCGGCGAGTGCGGCCGGAATGTCGTGTGCGTGGTTTTCCAGGTTCCGGGCGAGAGCGATCGCGTCCTCCATCGCCAGACGGGTGCCCGAACCGATGGAAAAATGCGCGGTGTGTAAGGCGTCACCCAGCAGCACGCGATTTTCCGCGGACCAATTTTGGTTCCAGGTTTTTGGGAACTGCCGCCAGATGGATTTGTTGGAAATCAAAGGCGCGCCGCCCAGAATGTCCGCGAAAATACGCTGGCAAAAAACGCGGACCGCTTCCGCGTCCATTTTATCGAGGCCGTAGCGGAAAAACGTCGCCTCATCCGTTTCGACGACGAAGGTGCTCATGTCACGAGCGTGACGATGGTGATGCGCGTTGAAGACACCGTCTTGCGTGCGGATGAAGGTATGGCTGAGCGCATCGAAGCGCTTTGGCGTGCCATACCAGGCGAAACGGTTGGTACAAAGTTCGACCCTGCTGCCGAAATCCGCTTCTTTGCTCTTGCGAACAATGGAATTGGCGCCGTCAGCCCCCACGATCAGGTCGGCCTCACCGAGTTCGCCGACGGAATCGACTTTGCGCCGATAGACGGGTTGGATTCCGACGCCGCGCGCGCGCTCCTGCAGGATTTCGAGCAGCCGTAAGCGGCCGATTCCCGCATAGCCCATGCCATCGATGCGGATTTCGCTGCCGTTGAGATAAAGGATGCTGTCGTTCCAGAATTCGAGCGAAGGCTGCATCGCGGCCCAGGTCTCCGAATCCTCATTTTTCAGGAATTCCAGCGCGCGCTCCGAGAAGGCAAGGCCGAAGCCGAATGTTGCATCGGGGGGATTCTGCTCGACGATCTCGATGTGAAAATCCGCGCGCGCGCGCTTGAGCAAATGAGCGAGATAGAGCCCCGCGGGGCCCGCGCCGACAATGACCACGCGCAAGGGCGTCTTAGACATGTCAAATCTTGCAGAGCGTGGAGCCTGTGGGATCCGACAGGCTCACCATGATTTCTCTGGGGATCGCCTGGGCCTTGATCTTACCGGGATGATCCGGATCGATGATCGCCCAGACCCTCTTCTCGAAACCTTCCACAGCCAGATCGCCCGCTTTCAGAATGCGGTGGTGGACCGTAAAGCTGGAGCGGCCCCATTCACCCACTTCGCTCTCGACAATGACCTCATCGTCGAAGCGGCAGGGCGCGAGAAACCGCGTGCCCTGCTCCACCAAGGGCATCCCCAGAATGCCGTAAGCCTTGCGCATCTCCGAAGGCGTGAGCCCGGTGCGCGCAAACAAGAGGCCCGTGCTGGTATCGAAAATGATCTGAAATTGGGGATAGAAGACGATGCCGGCCGGATCGCATTGTCCCCATTCGATGGTCAGCGTGCGGCGATTGATGAGACCAGCCATGCGCCCATCCTGCATGGATTCTAGGCGAAGACCAACAGCGCGCCGCCATAGATCACAAGCCCGACGAGAAGCGCCATCACGCAATAGCCCATGATGTCCTTGATACCGAGGCCGGCGATGGCCAGCACGGGAAGCGCCCAGAAAGGCTGGATCATGTTCGCCGTCTGCTCGCCCATGGCGGTCCCCATCGCCGTGAGCGCCGGATCGACGCCGAGATTCACTGCCGCAGGAACCATGAAGGGCCCCTGCACCGCCCAATGGCCGCCGCCGGAAGGGACGAACAGGCTGATGATGTTCGACGAGATGAACGACCAGAAGGGCAATGTGCGTTGCGTCGAAAATGCGACGAAGGCTTCGGCGATCACCGCTGCCAAACCCGTCCCCGTCATCATGCCCATGATGCCGCCATAGAGCGGGAATTGCAGCAGGATCGGGCCGACTGTGCGCGCCGCCCTGTTGAAGGCGCGCACATAGCGGATGGGACGCCAATGGAAAATGAGCCCCAGCATCAGGGCAATGAAGATCATGCCGTTGATGTCGAGCGTGAAGCCTCGCGTCGCGATGATGTTCGCCTGATAAGCGATGCCCATGGCGACAAGAAGCAGCGTGAAGAGCGGCGTATTTTCCAACACGCCGGCGAAATTCTTGGGCTGCGGTTCCGGCTCGGGGAGAGCATCCTGACGTTTCAGGAGCGCGGGGTCGATGCGTTTCATTTCCGCCTCGCCGGGTGCGATGGCAATGAGCATCAGTGGGATCAAGCAGAAGACAAGGATGGTCGGAACGAGATTATAAGCGGTGAAGATCGTCTCGTTCAGTCCTGCCGTGCGTCCGGTCACCTTCTCGATGATGTTGAGAGCGCTGCCGGGCGTTGCGGAGGCGAGCGCAATCGAACTCGACAGACCGGACGCCCAAACCATGTTGCCCATATAGGCGACTGCGACGAGGAGACCGAAATCGACGTCGCGAATGCGCTTGGCCATTTCGCGCGCCAAGAGGGCGCCCACCACCAGACCGAAGCCCCAATTCAGGAAATTGGCGAAAGCGCCAACCAGGAACAGCGTGACGACGGCGCCCGATTGCCGCACAGGGATACTGGCGACGCGTTCAAGCAACCGCCTCACTGCCGGAGCATCGGCGAGCGCCACGCCCGTCGAAAGGATCAACGCCATCTGCATGGCGAAGGCGAGAATGGCCCAGATGCCATCATACCACGACGTGACGATCTTTACCGCGTCCGATTGGGTCCACACCAATGCGGCGGCCGCCGTCACGAAGGTCAGGATCAGCGCGTAGATATAGGGATCGGGAATATAGCGCTCGGCATAATGAACGAAGATTCGGGTGAGGCGGCGCAGCATGATGAGTCTACTCGACGCGGTATTTTTTCTTCATCGCGTCGAAGAAGCCTTCGCGCCGCAACTCTTCGATCAGACTCGCATCGACGTAATCGGCGACATTGGTGCTTTTCACCGGCGTGCCGAGGGCGGGCAATTCCCTCAGCATGGTTTCGGCACCCACCCGCGAGGGCGCCGCATCGCGCGGCACGCGGGCTCTGAAATCGTCGTAGGTCGCCTGAATGATTGCGGGTGAGAAGTCCTTGAACTCCGCAGCGAGAACGGTTTTGGCGCGCGGCGCGTCGAAAAGCGCCACGTAGATCGCTTCGACATAGGCGCGCAGGAAATCCTTCACGGCGTCGCGGTGCGCGGCGAGATAATTGCGGTCCATCACAATGGCGGTGAATATCCAGGGCAGATTGGCTTTCAAATCCACCAGCAGCGGGAGGCCCTCGCTCTGCGCCTGCGTGTCGGCCGGCTCGTTCAAGGCGGTCGCAGCGATGGAGCCGGCTTTCAGTGCGTCGAGGCGCTTTAAGGTGCCGCCCGCCTCCACAACCGACACGTCGCGGCGCGTGAGCCCGAGCTGTTTGAGGGCCATGGATGCGGCGCTGTCGGATTCGGACCCGAAGGCGCTGACGCCGATCTTCTTGTCCTTCAAAGACGCGACGCCGGCGACGCTCTTTGCGCCGAAGAAGCGGAAGCTCATGGTGTTGGCGCCCGAAGCGATCAGCCGATAGTTGCCATTCTTGCCGTTGGCATCGATCACCGCCGAAAGGCCCACGGTCATCGCTTGCAGACGGCCCGCGCCGACTTCGGCGAGCCCGCGGCTGCCGCCATCGCTGTTCACGATTTCGACCGTGAGTCCGCGCGCCTTGAAGAGGCCAGCGTCCTGCCCCATCCACAAAGGAAGCATGTTGACGGTCGGCGCTGCGATACCAATTTTGAACGGCGTCGCGGGGGCAGCGCCCGCTGGCCCGGCGATGCCGAGGAAGACCATCGCCGCGGCGAAAAATGCGATCGCGCGGATTGTGCGGGACGGACCCATGTTTCTCCCCTTGCGCGCTCCATAACAAGGAACGCGGGTCCAAACCAGTGGGCTTGAACTTGCGGGTCCACGCACCATTTCAATCGGCAAGCCACCGGCGGAGGAACAGATGACTAGTCAGCCGATCCGAGAGCCTTCCAAAGACCCTCTCTTAACACCCGAGAATTCGGCGCTCATCATCATCGATTACCAACCGGTGCAGGTCACATCCATCGCATCAATGGACCGGCGCGCCCTCGTCGAAAACATCATTTCGGTCGCGAAAGCGGCGAAGCTTTATGGGCTTCCCATCGTGCTTTCGACAGTCAACGTGAAAACCGGCCGAAACGCCCCTACGATTCATCAGTTGCAGGACGTGCTGCCCGATGTTGAAGCGTTCGACCGCACCACGATCAACGCTTGGGAGGACGAACAATTCCTGCAGGCCGTCAAATCCACCGGACGCAAGAAGCTGATCATGACGGCCCTCTGGACAGAGGCATGTCTAACCTTTCCAACGCTCGATGCGCTTCGGGAAGGTTAGTCTATCCGGTCGTCGACGCCGTGGGCGGCACATCACTCGAAGCCCATCGCGCGGCTTTGGAGCGCGTGGTGCAGGCGGGCGCAAAGCCGATCAGCTGGGTTCAGCTGTTGTGCGAACTCCAGCGTGATTGGAATCGCAAAGAGACGTCCGCCAAATTTGCCGAGATTCTGTTCGCGGTCGAAGGCCATTGACGACTGCACGCCGGCACATCCAGGCCGCGCCATCGAATTTGAGAAAGCCCCCGAGTTGGCTGTGTTAAGGCCTATGCGATGCGGGCCGGCACGATGTGATCCCTGGTGATCGATTTGATGTTCGGCGTGCCGGTCAGCTGCATCACGATGTAGAGGTCGTCACGCAAATATTCGAGCACGCTCTGCGCGCCGAGATGGCCGCCGAGCGCGAGGCCATACAGGATCGGCCTGCCGCAAGCGACCACGTCCGCGCCGAGCGCTAGCGCGCGGAACACGTCCTGTCCGCGCCGGATCCCGGAATCGTAGATGATCGGGATGCGCCCCTTCACGGCATCGGCGATACGTGGAAGCACCGTGATCGCGGCGGGCACGATGCCGGAGGCCCCGACGGGGATCTCGAGCGTGGGCTCATCGGGGTCGTCGCAGTCGATCGACAGGGTGCCCAGGATGGCGCCGCCGACGGACGGGGTGACCGAC
>Ga0209131_1001911_pt1 | contig 14306 bp, 13 predicted proteins | sample GraSoi_2013_40cm_FD_185826 | JGI IMG/M metagenome (GOLD analysis project Ga0209131, IMG submission 185826) | Grasslands soil microbial communities from the Angelo Coastal Reserve, California, USA - Sample 9_17_2013_40cm (SPAdes) (version 2) | ecosystem: Environmental > Terrestrial > Soil >...
GCGAACGCTGGAGGTAACGCCCTCCCGGCGCAACAACCACCACAATGCCAAAGATTTTTCCAGACAAGTAGCTCCGCGCCAATTATGGCGCGCCGCGGCGTTCACCATACGCACGGCCACCATACGCACGGCCACACCAACCCGCTGATCGTCTTTAAGACTCTCGTGGAATTGCTTTTCTGCTTTGGAGGAAAAAGAGAAGTTCTGCAGACTCTGCTGCGTCGCGCGAAAGCCGCGAATTCGCAGACTCAAGGAAATCGCCGGCAAAAGTACCGCCGCACGCAAAAAAATCCCGCGTGCTTCGGAATCCAATACGCTAAAGCGTCGGAGCCGTTCCCACATCGGAGGAAGCCACTTGTAGCAAACCGTTTTCAACCAGCCGCGCCAAAAGGTCAGTCAAATTCTCACGCAGTAGTTCGGGCTCGACGTCGTACTCGTCCAGAAGTTGCTGATACGCCACCTCGATTTGCGGCGCCGCCGTCACCAACTGCCACATGCGAGTGCCCGTCTCGTCCAAACCAAAATAGCGCTCGGTCTCGATATTCAAAAGCACGGACTCTTTGTCCAGAAAACGCACCAAAACATGCGAGGGCACCACGACTCGATCTATAAACGATACCATCAGTTCGGCTCCGTAATTAGAGCCCACGATTCCGGAATCCATGGCACAGTTTCAACACACCCACTGGTGCTGCACTGCGTTAGATTCTACAAGCGATTAACGGGGTTGGCTACAAACCGCCTCGCCCTCAACCGCTTCTCTCCCCATGAAACTTACTGTGAACTGAAAATCACATAATAAAAAAGCCGGCCTCTGAAGAAAGAAGCCGGCTTTAACCGCAGAACAGTTTAGGACTTTTTCCGCTTTGTTTTCGTGTCGATACCCGGAGCGATTTGCTGCAGCGCTTCTAGACCTAGCTTGGCCTGAGCGCCATAGCCGTTTGGATCACCACTTTTGTCGTGCTCAATGGCCTGTTGGTACGCTTCCACAGTGCCCGGCTGCACTGTTACTTGCAATTTGCCGCCAACCTGTTTGTACTCCATCGACCCAACTAGCGCTGCGGCGAGCAAATACCACGCTTGCGCGCTATTGGGATCCAGTTCAGTCGCTTTCTTTAACGGTTCGACAGCTTCCTTCATTTTCCCTACGTTATAGAGAGTAATCCCCCCATTACGGTAGGCCTGCGCGGCATTTGGCGGATCAAGCTCCGCGCTTTTCTTGTAGGCTTCCATGGCTTCGTTGATCTTGCCCGCACGCCCATAAATTCCGCCCAAATTATTGTAGTAGGCCGCGGTGGGCTTGAGCTCGATGGCTTGCTTGTAAGCGTTAATGGCGTCGTCGCTCCGGCCATCCAACTCATAGGCGTCGCCCAGGCGCGCCCACACCAGGTTAAGGTTGGCATCCTTCTCGCCAGCCGCAGCCTTGGCCGCTTCCAGCTCCGTCACCGCCTTGTCGGACAGGTCCTTCACTTCCTGTTTTTTTGCGTCGCGCTGGTCGGCGGGAGCTTTTGCTAAATCCGTTTTTGCCTGACCGGCTTGGCTCAGAAAGCCAACACCAGCGTCGAAGTGCGCCTTCATGCCCTGAAATTTCTTCTGCTCTTCTTCCTGCTTCTTTTGCGCTTCCGTGTATTCCGCGCCCTGTTTGGCCACAACGTCCTTGAAATTCAGATTCACCTTGGGAGTCTCTGAGCCCGAAACGCGAACGGCTACTTCGTAAGGCTTATTCGGCGCAGGCAATTGTATAAACAGCTTGTAGACGCCATTTCGCAAACCGCGAATCGCAAAATTGCCGTCCTTATCAGTCTTTGTGTCAGACTTCGCGCCTTGGTCGCTTACCGCCTGGATTCCCAGGTCTCCCCAAGGCTTGCCGGTGACATCGAGAATCTGCCCGCTAACCACACCGTCCTGCGCCGCTGCCCTTGGCGCCCATACGCACACGAGTGCAGCGAACACAACGATCGACATCGCCCACGAGTTCCCTTGTTTCCTACGTAGCTTCATGCCCCACTCTCCTTTGCCGTTCGAGAGCCTACCCAGTCTCCCGCCGACGCGCCAATTATCTCAAACCTGGCCGATTCCACGCTCCCCCAATGCAGGCTCAACCCTGCGCCGCCACCGTTCGCCGATAAGGAATTGGATCCTCTACCCCTGCTTCGGCGAATGCGCGTAAGCGCAGCAAGCAACTGTCGCAGGCGCCACAGGCTGCATCTTCGCTCTGATAGCACGACCACGTCAAATACAGCGGGGCCCCAAGCTCGACCCCACGCTGAATGATCTCGCTCTTGCTGAGTGTGATCACCGGTGTAACAATTTCAATGTTTGTCTCAGGACGCGTCCCGACGCGCACCAGTTCCTGAAATGCGCGATAGTACTCGGGCCGGCAGTCTGGATAGCCGGAGCTGTCTTCGGCAACCGCGCCGATGTACACAGCCTCCGCTCCAATCGCTTCCGCCCAACTCACTGCCACGGAAAGAAAATGCGCGTTGCGAAATGGCACGTACGTTACGGGAATATTCCCGTGTGGCGATGGCGCGCCTAGCTCACCTTCGGGCACGGCAATTTGCCGATCTGTCAGAGCCGATCCGCCTATGGCACGGAAATGGTCCAATTGCACCACTAAGCGATCGTGTATGGCATAAAAGTTTGCGATGTCCTCGAATGCCCTGCGCTCGCGTGCTTGGGTGCGCTGACCGTAGCCGGCATGCAACGCCGCGACATTCGCGGCGCCGTAGCGCTCGCGCGCGATGGCCGTGGAGACACAGGAATCCATTCCCCCGCTCAGGAGCACGACGGCTTGTTTATGCATTTCGTTCATGATGCGGCAAGTTCCCTTTTAAGGGGCTGCACGTGTCCGCTTTAAACGCCTTTGGTAGCGGGATCCCAGACAAATTTATGAAGCTGCAACCCCAGCCGTACAGGCAATCCGTCCGCGAGAATCCATTCCACCAAAGAACGCGGCTGCAATCCTTGCCACTTCCCTTCCGGATCGTCAAATACCGGCGAAAAAAGCACGGCGCGCACTCGGTGCGCTAGCTGATGTTGTACCGTAAAGTCGCGCGCAAATTCGTAATCGCGCCGCGTTGATAACACAAACTTCACTTCATCGTTCGTGCCGATCGCATTCAGATTCTTCATCTCGAATGTGTCCGCTTCGCCGGAGTCCGGACACTTCACGTCGACAATCTTGATCACTTCCTGCGGCAACCGCCCAACAAATCGCTCGCCGCTCGTTTCGATCATCACCGTATAACCGGCGGCCAACAGCTTCTCCGCCAAAGGATAAATTTCCTCCTGCAGCAGCGGCTCGCCGCCAGTTAGTTCCACAAGCGGCACTGTTGCTTTAGATGCGTCCGCACCGTGATTCCGCCCTGCAAGCTCGTCCACGCGCGCCACCGTTTCATCCACGCTCATCTTCTTGCCGCCATGAAACGCGTACGCGGTATCGCACCACGTGCATCGCAAATTGCATCCGGTCAGGCGAACAAAAATACACGGCAGCCCGGCACGCGTGCCTTCGCCTTGGATCGATTTGAATATTTCGGTGACAAACATGAAAGATGCTTCTTGCCTATTGCCTGCTTGGGCCAGTCTTGCGTGCCGTTCTCCGGCCCAGCCACCAAATCGCGCCGAAAAATATAGCCATCGCGACCATCAGACGCAGATAGCCCGGTGCAACGCCAATGTGCCGGAACACAAAGATATAGCCCAAAGTGACCAGCAAAACCGGAACCATGATGATGTAGATCGACCTATTCATGGCTGCGTTCTCAGCGAACTCCTATTTCCCGGGACGGTATTGCGCGCTCGCCGTGTCTGTCTCCCAAACGATGGTATCGGTCACGCGCGCGCCGGCAGGCAATTCCTTCACCCGGCCGCTGACTTCATCGTAGAAATATTTCGCAAGATTTTCCGCCGAGGGGTTCACCGTGCGAAACGGCTCCAAATCGTTCATGAACTGGTGATCCAGGCCGCCGATGATCTCGCGAATCACTCGCTTCAATTCCGTAAAATCGCAGAGCAAACCGATGGAGTCGAGCTGCGGGCCCTCAACGCTTACGCGCACGCGATAATTATGCCCGTGCACGTTCTCGCACTTTCCGCGATACCCGCGAAGTGCGTGCCCAGCTGAAAATGTCTCTTCGACGCTGACCTGAAACATAAACTCTTTCTTCTTAAGCCTTTTCTTCCAGGAACTTAGCTACGTCACTTAATTCCTGCGTGGTCGCATATCCCGGGAGAGACTCTAAGAAAATTTTACCATACGCCATCCGCTGAATCCGGCTATCGAGCAGTGCCAGCACACCGCGATCTGTCTTCGTCCGAATCAACCGCCCAAACCCCTGCTTCAGCGCGAGCACCGCCTGCGGCACCTGGAATTCCGAAAAAGCATTGCGCCCATCCTCTTGCAAGGCCTTCACACGCGCGGCAACGATCGGATCGCTGGGGACCGCAAACGGCAGACGATCCACAATCACGCAAGAGAGCTGATCGCCGGGAACATCCACACCCTGCCAGAAGCTGGAAGTCGCAAAGAGCACCGCACCCTGCGTGTTCTTGAACCTTTCGAGCAGTACAGATCGTGGCGCAGTCCCTTGCAACAGAAGCGGAAACGACACGCGCCCGCGTACGCGCTCGAACAAATCATTCATCTGCGAATAGCTCGTGAAAAGGCAGAACGCGCGCCCCTCGCTGAGCTCCAGCAACCTCACGATTTCATCCGCCGCCGCCTGTGCAAAAGCTGGATTGCGCACGTCTGGGATGCCGCGGGGCATATACAGCAGCGCCTGCTTTTGCCAATCAAATTCCGGCGGCAGCGCCCCTTCTTTAGCGTGGTCGAGCCCCAGCCGCTGCCGGATGTATTCAAAGCGTCCGGCAACCGTAAGCGTGGCCGATGTCAGCACGATCGAATCGAATTGTTCAAACAGGCGGGCGCGCAGGACCTGGCTAACGTCAATCGGCGTGGCGGCCAGAAAAACGCCTTTGTTCCGGCGTTCGTACCAATAAACGAAATTGCGCTCGTGCGACTCGAAGAGAAACGCAAGCTCCTGCCGGATCTCGAAACTCCGGCGCGAGATGCGCAACAGCTCTTCCGGCTTCTGCGCCATCGCCGCAAACTCGGTTTCCAGCCCCTTCAATGCGCTGACCAAAGAGTCGTAGCTTTCGCGATGCTGCTCCAGGAAGGCTTCGCGCTCGTTTCTCTCAAATGGATAGCGGCCATCGCGCGCTGGGAACGCGTCAAAAAATGTTCGGCTGCGCTCGCGAATCCGCTGTGTTTTTCGCAGCAGCGCCGGGGTCCCGAGGTGCAGCAGCCGCATGCTGATGTCGGCGTCGCGCGCCAGTTCCTCGAAGCGATAGTTCGAGATCTGCCGGCCAAAATAGTCGCTGGCTACATCTTCCATCTCGTGCGCTTCGTCAAACACCACGGCGGAATATTCCGGCAGGATGCCGCCGAAATCGTCCTGCTTCAACGCAAGGTCTGCGAAAAATAAATGATGATTTACGATAATCAGGTCCGCTTCTTTGGCGCGCTGTTGCATCGCCGTGATGAAGCATTGCCTGAAGTCGGCGCACTTCTGCCCCGTGCAGGTATCCCGCCGCGCGTCCAGTCGCGTCCACAACTCCGAATCGTCCGGCAAAAAAGTGAGCTCGGCGCGATCCCCGGTTTCCGTCAGCTTGGACCATTCCTGAATTTGCCGGAAGGCATCCATCTCTTCCATGCCCTTCAAGATCGGCTGCTCCGCGATCTGATGCAGCTTTGCACGGCACAGAAAATTCGAGCGCCCCTTCATCACCGCGACTTTCAACCCCGGGGCAAAGTGCTTTTGCAGAAACGGAATGTCTTTTTGATAGAGCTGCTCTTGCAAGGATTTCGTGGCCGTGGAAATCACCACGCGCCGGCCGCTGCAAATCGCCGGAAGCAAATAGGCCAGCGTCTTCCCGGTGCCCGTGCCGGCTTCCACTACGACATGATGACGCGTTTCAAACGCGTCCTGCACCAACTCCGCCATTAGAAGCTGCGCGCGCCGGTGTTCGTAGCCTCCAATCATGCAGCGTTCGAGGAGGCCGCCCGGCCCAAACACTTCGTGCATGCTAGGCGGACTTTTCTTGTCCGCTGACGGCGACTCCGCCGACACCTGCCCTGCCCCGTCGCGCGAAGGCTTTTCATTGATCGGATAGACCTGTTCGGCGGCACTCTTTTCTTCGTGCGCTGCAGACGCATGCCGCCCGACCGCCGTTGCTTCGCGTTTTGCCAAACTTGCTACCCTCTGACCGCTTGAACGTAAGGTTTTGTCTCGCCAAAGATAGCATACGGAGTGACACGGCCATGACACGAGCCTGACCCACCCCGTTTATGATCGGGTCGCCGGTTCGCATTTAACACTTGAGCAATCTGCTCTCGTTTTGCGTCTGTTCGTCGCAGACGCCAGTGTAAAGTTGTGTTTGGGACGCTTGTGCCTCTCCCAACCTTGGGCCTGGCACGCGTTCGCCGTGGGGGCTCATGAACTTCCGGACTGTTCTTGCTTCGCTACTCTCTATATCCGCCATTTCTCTGGTCGCGTGCAGCGGGCCGAAGAATTCACCATCGCCGGGAGGGGGCGGAGGGGGTACCGCGACAGTCAGCTTGACGTTAACGGCCGCGCCGCTAACACCGCCGCCCAACACCAACCTGCTTTCTTTTAGCGTGGACGTCAACACCATCACGCTGACCTCTTCCACCGGGGCTTCCGTCAATATCCCCCTGAACGCCACAACGTTTACGGTGGATCTGACCAAATTGCAGAGCGACTCCGCTTTTCTTGGCACATCGGCAACGGTTCCCGCAGCCTCCTATTCCAGCATGACTGTCAGCATCTCAAATCCGTTGGTTACTTTCTGCACGCAAACCACAGGCAACAGCGGTTGCGCGCCTAACAGTGTCACAACGCTCTCTGGAGGAGCAGCCGCGGCACCGAAGATCAGCTCGGCGCCATTCCCTCTCACATTGTCCGCAAGCCAGAAAACCGGATTGGCGATCAATTTCAATCTGGGCAACGCGTTGACGGTAAGCCCCGCACAGCCTCAAGTGGTTACCGCCGTCAACCTCAGTGCGGCTAATGTGTTGAGCGCCAGCACTCTCCCGCCGACTACAAGCAGCCTCGCCACGGGCCAACTCGATTTCGTCGAAGATGTCACCGGAGCAGTTACAAAAGTTGTCACCACCACCCCTGAGTCCGTCACCGTGCAGACCGCCACACGCGGCTCGCTCACCGCGGTCGCGAATTCCTCGACCGTTTTTTCGCCCAACTGTACGGCTTTTAACCTTAGCACCACGTTTGCTTCCTGCGTCGTGCAAGGACAGGTCGCCAGCCTGGATATGGCTCTCAATTCTGACGGGAGCTTCACTCTTTTGGAGTACGACCCGCTGGCCACAGCTACGGGCGACTGGATCGAGGGTATTGTCACGACGGCACCTTCTTCCACCACGCAGTTTCAAATCATCACCAATGACCTGGTGCTAGCGACTTCCAGCAGCAAGCTCAGCAGCAACCTCGCTGAGGCCACACCCGTAAACGTTACGCTCGTCAGTCCCAATCCTTTCCTCGTAGATGCCAAGGGCTTGACCGTGCCCACGACCAACTTCACCGGCACGGACGCTTCCATTCTACGGCCGGGGCAGACTGTCTCCGTTCACGTGACGGCTTTCACGGCAGCTTCCGGCACGCCCGCAACAGCGGCGGCCAACGCGGACACCTTGTATCTGCGTTTCACTCGGGTGACAGGAAGCCTTACCAGCGGCGCCGCCCCCAATACGAATATCCAGTCTCTGCCATCATTTTTCGGGATAACTACACCTGTACTAGCGCTGACGGCGGTGACGGTCAATACGAACTACGATGGTGTGAACAGCTCCGCAGGTCTCACCTCAGGCCAGATTGCATCAATCCGTGCACTCTACTTTGGCTCTTCGACCGTTCCGGCATTCAGCGCGGCGAAAGTTCGCACGCACTGAGAAAGTCCCGCCTCCGCAAAGGGAAAACGGGCCGGCCGTTCCTTCTAAATTCCGTTTGGCTTTATCGGTTGCCGGCTCGCTTGGTCTTCAAGCCGGCTGCATTCCGCCCACCGTTGTGTTTGGCGGCAGCGGCGGCGTATACGGTGCGGCGGGCGTACTGGCGATCGAGGGCTGGAAACGGTTGTAAAGCGCTAAAGAGGTTGCCCCAAGTCCCCAGACGATCACGGCAAACTTAATCCATCCGCCCGCTTCGGGAATGACAGTCGCTAGACGCACAATCACGATGCCAACCACCATCCTGCCAATCAGGGGCCATATCTCGCTAGTGCGGCCCATCAACCATTGGCCGACCAGTGCTGCGACGACCAGCTGGGCATAATACAAAGATGCGTACCAGATAAAAAATGTCGAGAGACCGACAAACAATCCCACTACTGTGACGCAAGCGATGATAGCGGCGATTGGTATGCCGAAAAATACCAGTACGCCTAAACCGAACGATGCGCCATAGCGCTCAGCGTTTGCTACCGCTTCCCTCGAAAACTGCGGCATCAGTTGGAAAAGCACCAAGCCAAACAAGACAAAGGCGGCCAGCCAGATCACCTGCCAAACATAGTAGTGGCCTTCCATATATCGGGGCTTGTGATCAAGTTTCTGGAAATCGACAGGTGAGGCGAGCTTTGCCTGCGGGGATACGTCTGGTGGTTTATCCCCGTTGTAATGAATCGGACCATGTACCTCGGCGCTCGAGCCAATGGTCAGGGCCTCAGCCTTTACTCGAACATCTCCATCCACCTTTCCGTTGATGCCAATATGCTTGCCCATGGAGAGAATGTCTCGCTCTACCGCGCCATCCAGGTTCAACGACTCCGCGAACAAGGTTAGGCTTCCTGCGATTTTCCCATTGGATTCAAGATTGACGGTCTCATCGAAAGTTAGGACGTTCTTTGCGACGGTTCCTCGAATCGTCAGGGTATTAGTAGCGGCGCGAACGTTGCCGTCCACTTGTCCGTTTACTTGCAGTTGGTGAGCAAAGGCGATAACGTCGCCCTTTACGTGCCCATTGACGCTGACATCATGTCCGAACATGAAGACGTCGCCATCGACGTTCCCGTCCACGCGAATGTGATCGCCCATGAGAAAGATATCCGTCTTGATCGTTTCATCGCGGTCCACACCGACCGATTCGCCTTTGCGTGTCTCCGAGGCAAAGGCCGAGGCGGGCTGCAGCGATAGCGCCGCGCAGAATCCCGCGAGCATAAGGGCAAGAGCGGATCCGCGACGCACGCGCTTGCGGAAGAACGCTAGCGCGAATCCGGCCACGGTCAGGAGCGCCAGCACCTCCAAAAAAATGGTCATCGATTGCCATCCTTTCCAGAAGGCGCCTTGAAAAATGAGCAAGCTCAAAAGGTTTGAGCCGCCAAAACCTGCTTGTTCCAACTGTGCCTGCCAGGGCTCGATATATTCGGTATACAATGCGTACACTCCCGTGGCGGCGAGACCAAAGGCCAGGGTCCAAATCCATTGCATGGACCTGCGCGCCCGCTCTTGAAACTGGGCCAGCCTGGCGGGCAGGGCCTCGTCTTCTTCCAGCATCGCGCGGGTCAGCAAACGGGACTCGCGCTCAAGAGCGCGCAGCAAGGTGCGACATGCGACGCAGTCCTGAGTGTGCGCGGAAATTTCCTGGGCGCGCACGCGGTCCAGTTGCCGCTCGATATACAACAAACAGGTCATTTCGTCGAGGTGCTGTGTCGCTGCATCACCCGACAAATTAACGTCTTCCGTCACGAGGCTCCTCCCGCGGCCAACGCGCCACCTTGTCCCAGCGCGTTGCGCAGTTCATGCCGCGCACGCAGGAGCACTACGCCTACAAAGGCGCGACGCACTCCCAGGGCATCGGCAATTTCGTCATAGCTCATATCCGAGTAGTAGCGCATGACCAGCGCCATGCGCGCACGTGACCCGAGCTTGTCCAGAGCACGGCGTACTTCTTCGCTGGTCCGCTGCTCGATCAACTTGTCTAATTGATTCGGATCGGGGTGCTCGAGGGGCACGTTTTCCAAATCTTCGGTTTCTTTATCCTGGCGTGTCTTGCGGCGGCGCAGGAGGTCCCAGCAATGGTTGGCTGCTACTTTGTACAGCCAAGCGGTGAACGAGCGGCTCTGGTCGTATTGGAGCAGCCTGTTGTCGCGCATCAATTTAGCAAAAATGTCCATCGTGGCGTCTTCGGCGTCTTCCCTGGTCGGCAGAGCGCGCCGGCAAAAACGAAAAATCGCGGGAGCATACTCCCGATAAAGCTCTCCCCAGGCATCGGCATCCCCTGTCCGTGCCCGAGCAATGGCCTCCGTCGGCTCTGTCTTACCTGGCGCGCTCATCCGGTCTGGTCTCGGCGCATCCATAGACTAGTACGCAGGAAAACCCGCAAAAATTACATATTGCAATGCCACCGCACTGTAGCAGAAGTGGGAACATCTGCATGTCGGAAAAAGGGGGTTGAGCGGATTTGGCTTGGCGGCAGATCGCAGAAATGGGAAATTCAGGGATGCTCCCGGTCTGTTCTGTCAGCGATGTGCCCGGTCTGTACCCTTGGCCGTGTACACCCCCCTCCCTGGGTTTTGCATAAGTGTTGATTCTAAATGTGGTTAAAGTGGCTTGTTTTCATACACTTTTGTAAGTGTTCATTCTGAAGGAGATATCGGGGACGGAACGGGGGCGGCTACTTCTGGAGCGGTGGTTGTGGACGGTGCCGGCGTTGGGGTAGGAGAGGGCTGTTGCGTGGCGGATGACACGTGAGCGGCGGACTGGTTGTGCGAGGTGCGTATGGTTTCGCGCCAGGAGTTTGCGCCGAAGGCGCTGATGTATTCATTTTGGGATAGGTGCAGGGTTTGGACTAGCGTTTGGCCCAGATAGGGCAGGGTGGAGGCGGTTTTGGGCTTCATTTGGCCTTGGGCTACCGCGGAGAAGAGGCGTCCTAGGGCGGAGCTGAGATCACAGGCGGATACGTAGCTGCCGGAAAGGTGATAGGCGATCTCCTGGGCGGCTTCTTGACCGGCTAGGGCTTGTGCTTCTTTGCGGGCGTGAAAGGCGCAAAGATAAGGATGGCCAACGCGGAGTGGCATGCGGCAGCGGCGGCCGTCGACAAACGTGAAAGAACACAAGGACGCACGGTCCTTGGAGCGATCGGTGGACATGAAGTCTCCAGAAGGAAAGATTAGATTTGGGATTTTGGGGGAGTCTCGCAGAGGCGAGGCGTAGTACTCAACCAAAACAGTCTACCAGAATGTGAAGTGCCGCGTCAATGAAATTAGACGTATGTAAATTAGACGTATGGGTAGCGTCAACATGTTTGTGTAAATTTGCGCGCACTGAGCGCTTTTTTATTTCCTGTCTACTGAATCGTCTGCTTCGCGCTAGCTCGGTGATGATTGCTTCACGAAAATTACTGTGCCACTGCGACGGCCGTGGCGAAGCAGATCCAGCCAGGGCTGGCCATTCTTGATTAGTTCGGTTGGGTGGCTAGGCGGCGGTCTAGATTCATGGCCAGGTTTTGATCCAGGACCACGGCTACGTAACGGGCGCAGGTCTGCATTTCGCGGGCGGCCCAATTTGCAACGCTCGGCACCGTGGTCTTACTGAGCTGCTGAAGGCGGGCGATCGAGCGGTAGTAGGTGGAAACTTCGCTGAGCCAGGGGGTGCTCTTTTTCAGCTCGGGAGATAGTTGGTCGCACAAATTCATGAGGCGGCCAAAATCCTCACCGGTGATAGCTGCTGCGTCGATTCCGGCCGTTAACCGCAGCGAATCGGAAAGCGGCTGGTTGGCGGAGCTGATCCAAATGGCTCGCCATTGCGAGACGGCGAAGCGTATCAGCGCGAAACCCGAGAACAGCAGTATGAAGAGAGAGAGCATGTCTTGCCTTCTTTCAGTGACGCCATTCTGGGGACATTCGGTGTTCCGGCCAATGGTCCCTGGGTACCGCCCTGCTGGGACCTCCGTACGCCGGGTTGAAATTGTAAGTTGTTATAAACACAGAGCTTAGAAGCTAGTTGTTGTGTGCGATGGCCGAAGATGGCTGGGCGATGGGCGGTTACTAGCGTGCGATAGTAGCTGGAATCTACCTTGACCCGTGAACAGGCTGGCCCTAAGTTGGATAGATTGCGTTTGCCCCCTTCGGTCGGTCCCAACATATATGAGCGATATACCCGACTCGCACCCAGTATCTTCGTCCGCGGCGACTGACGCAAAAGAACTCGCGGAGGAGCGCCGGCGGATTGAAAAACGCGGATGGTGGGTGCGCGGCTATTCGATTGTCGTCATCCTACTTCTGACCTTTGCCGTAATCTCGCTGACGCTGCCTTTGATTCTAACCGGCGCGGAAACGATCTTTAGAATCAAGCTGACGGAAGCTGTGTTTGGCCTGATCACGCTGATCGTGCTTTTCAACATCTATACGGTTTACCAGGAAATTCTGATCAAGCGTCTGCGCCGACAGCTCCTGGAACGGCAGGACCATTCCTATATTTTGCGCAATCTGGCGATGATTGATCCGCTTACCGGGCTGTACAACCGGCGTTTTGCGGAGCAGCGGCTGGCGGCGGAGGTAGCGCGCTCGGAGCGGCGCGGCCATCCACTGACGGTGCTTACGCTGGACTTGAACAATTTCAAAGAGATTAACGACACGCACGGCCACCCGGCAGGGGATCAAGTGCTGCAGGAATTTGCCTCGCGCTTGAACAAGGTTATCCGCGGAGCCGACTTGGCGGTGCGTTTGGGAGGCGACGAGTTCCTGGTGGTGCTGCCGGAGTGCACGCTGGAGCAGCTTCACTTTGTGTTGGATCGGCTTAGCTCTTTTGAACTCGACTGGCAGGGGCAGAAGATTCCAGTGACGTTTTCCGCGGGATGGAAGGACTATGAAATGGGAGACCGTCCGGAAGAGATGCTGGCGCGAGCCGATGAGGCCTTGTATAGGAGCAAACGGGCCACAAGAAAGCTCAAGTCCGACACTAAGCCCGTCACAAGAGTGAAGGCGTAATTTCGCTGGACACGACTTCTTTCCGTGTTTTCTGCTAATGCGTTACAGTGGAAGGTCACATTGCTGCCCGGATTCTTGCGCTGGTCCCGCGGCTCTGATTCATGACCAAAAAACCGCCATCGCTGGTGATTGTAGGCCGCCCCAATGTGGGCAAATCGACACTTTTCAATCGGTTGACTGGAACGCGCCGGTCGATTGTGACCGATGAACCGGGGATCACACGGGATCGCATCTACGGCAAGGCGGACTGGCGCGGCTACTCGTTTGAAATTGTCGATACCGGCGGAATCGTGCCTGACGATAAGGCGCTCATCCCAACGGAAATCCTGCGGCAGGCGCACGTGGCAATTGACAAGGCCGCGTTGCTTTTGCTTGTTGTTGACAGCCAAGCGGGGATCACGCCGCTGGACGAAGAGCTGGCTCGACTGCTGCGCAGCACGGGCAAACCTTTTTTTGTGGCGGTAAATAAGGTGGATTCGCCGCAGCAGGAATCCAACGCTGCCAATTTCCATCGCTTGGGCGTGGGCGTCTTCCCTATTACCGCAGAACACGGCACGGGTGTGGATGATCTCCTCGACGCGGCGATTGCGGAGGTTTATAGCGGCTCTGGGGTGGCGGGGGAAGATGCAACGGCCGCGGAGACGAATGACGAAAGCGGGCCCGTGGAAATCGCGATTATTGGGCGGCCAAACGTGGGGAAGTCCACGTTGCTGAACCGCATGGTGGGCGAGGAGCGGTCTATTGTGTCTCCGGTTCCCGGGACAACGATGGACACCGTGGATACGGAGGTAACTCGCGACGGGCGAGTTTATCGCTTTGTGGACACGGCGGGTATTCGGCGCAAAGGCAAGACTAACCTGGTGGCGGAAAAGCTGAGCGTGGTAATGGCGCGGCGTGGACTTGAACGTGCCGATGTCGCGCTGCTGGTGGTTGATAGCGAACAAGGCGTTACGCAAGGGGACGCGCAAATCGCCAGCTATGCGGAGGAATCCGGCCGGTCGGTGGTCATCGTGATGAATAAATGGGACCTGGCGGCGGAGGCTGCCCGCCAAGCGTCCGCGCGCGATGCGGACACTACGAAGGGAAGGGCGAGGCGGGGTCCGAACGAAAAGCACAAATTCGATGAGGTTGATAAGAGCAAGTTGCTTTTTGATTACGAAAAAATGGTGCGCGGAAAACTGAAATTCCTGAGTTACGCGCCGATCGTTTTTCTTTCGGCCAAAACGGGGGAGCGCGCGCAAAAGGTTTATCCCCTGATCGATCAGGTGGCCGCGGCGCGGAAGCGC
>Ga0209131_1001912_pt1 | contig 14305 bp, 11 predicted proteins | sample GraSoi_2013_40cm_FD_185826 | JGI IMG/M metagenome (GOLD analysis project Ga0209131, IMG submission 185826) | Grasslands soil microbial communities from the Angelo Coastal Reserve, California, USA - Sample 9_17_2013_40cm (SPAdes) (version 2) | ecosystem: Environmental > Terrestrial > Soil >...
CTCTCTGGTCTCCCGCGGCCATGTCGCCGGTGTAATCATAGTAGCTCACAGCATGGGCGGGTTGATCGCGGATTGGGCGATCGGCAGGCTCGCCAAACATGAGTCCCACGCCGTGCGCGCACTCATTTCACTAGGCACGCCACACCGAGGTACGCACGCTGCGCTTCTTCCAACAACTTTCTGGGGGGGTCTGCTTTGCTATGGTGTTGAAGGTAAGCTCGCGGTAACGCCAGGGCTTTGCACCGCCGGTGGTCAGAGCCTGGGCTGGGTATATCCCCTCCGCACGCCAGTACCGATTTACGCGCATGCCGGCAACTTCGACTATCAGAACTATTTTCCCCTGCCCCTCTATGGACTCACTGGAGGCGCGCTATGCTTCATGAATCAGAGCGCGTACCCGGAGGACTGCGTGAACGACGGCATCGTACCCTTGTTTTCGGCGCTCCCGGGCTTCGCTTCGCAGGTGGCTGGTATCGCGTATCCAAGATGGAATCATAGCGATCTCCAGCAGGGATATCACATTACCTATGTTGGCGGCGGCCGTGGTTCACACCAAACTCCGGTCTTTGACTATTCGCTCACCACGAATGTCATCAGCGAACTGACCTCTCTCCTTGTCGTGCCGCAGCGGTTGACTTTCCTCCAGCAGCCTACTTCTGGGATTGCGACTCAGCCCATCGCACCAGCCATTAGCGTCGCCGCAACCGATGGCGTTGGCGCCATCGCCGGGTCGTTCAATGGCTATGTGACTCTGCGCCTGCTCACCGATCCAACGGGGCAGGCGGCGCTCCGGGGCGTGCTTACACAGAGAGCGGTACAGGGAGTCGCCACTTTTCCAGGGATCAACCTATCTCGATCTGGTGCTGGATTTGTGTTGCAAGCCGCGTCCGGAGTCGGGAGCACTGCCAGTAATCCATTCAATCGATTAAACGTGAGGTCGCTCGTCGCGACGTCGGGCGACGGCCAGACGGCGCCTGCTGGAGGGACGCTGCCGCTGCCTGTTGTTGCCACCGTACTCGCTGAGCAGGGGCTTCCAGTCGTGGGGGTGAGCGTAACGTTTGCTATCACGTCTCCTGGCGGCTCCGTGTCAATCGCGTCGGTGCTGACGGATCAAATTGGTCAGGCGTCCACAACATGGACACTCGGGCAACAGGTCGGTCAGCAAAGCCTCGGCGCTACCGTCTCCGGCACTCCGTTGGCGACTGTGACATTTACCGCGTCTGCGACGGGCGCGACTCCTCCTCCACTCCCTTTCCAACAGCAAGGTCAGAAGCTGGTCTCAGCTGCTGGCGCTGGAGGTCAGGGTCGTGCGCTCGCCCTCTCTGCCGATGGCAATACCGCCGTCGTCGGCGGTTATGAAGGCGCACTAGTATGGACCAGGTATGCAGGTCAGTGGGCCCAACAGGGTGGATTGCTATTTGGGTCGGGCGCCGTAGGAAGCGCCTATCAAGGCTACTCCGTCTCCCTTTCTGCCGACGGGAACACGGCATTGATTGGAGGTCCTACTGACAGCTCGACGGCACCAAGCAGTACCGGTGCTGTCTGGGTATGGACCAGAACTGGAGGTTTGTGGACCCAGCAGGGTCCGAAGCTGGTAGGCTCTGGCGCCGTTGGGACTACGGTTCAACAAGGGATTTCGGCCGCAATCTCCGGCGACGGCAACACGGCGATCATTGGCGGTCCGTTTGACAACAATGGAACTGGGGCAGTATGGGTCTGGACTAGAGCTGGAGGCGTCTGGACGCAGCAGGGTTCCAAGCTGGTCGCATCCGGTACGGACGGAGCCTATGTCCAGCAGGGCTACTCGGTTGCCATCTCAAGTGACGGCAATACGGCGATCATTGGCGGGCCTGCCGACCAAAGCGGCGTTGGAGCTGCTTGGGCATGGACGCGTGTCGGAGGAGTCTGGAGCCAGCAAGGACCTAAGCTGGTTGGCCCCGACGCTGTCGGTTCAGCTAGTCAGGGGACCTCCGTCTCGCTATCGGCTGACGGCAATACGGCGATCGTCGGAGGGGACAAAGACAGTAGCCCGGCGTACTCAGGTTGGGGAGTTGGGGCTGCTTGGATTTGGTCGCGTCTTGCCGGAGCTTGGACTCAGCAGGGGCCGAAGTTGGTCGGTGCGCCGGTGGGTGGTGGTTTTCAGGGGCGCTCCGTCTCGATTTCTGCTAATGGCAATTCAGCTGTAGTCGGAGGAGATAACGGAGCCTGGGCTTGGACCAGAGCGGGCGGCGCCTGGACACAACTAGGAGGGATGTTGTTAGGCTCGGGCATGCTCGGCAACGCTCATCAAGGAACTGCCGTCTCGATTTCGGGCGACACTCAAACGGCGATGTTGGGAGGGTCTAACGACAATGGTGGTATCGGAGCCACATGGGTCTTTGTGGCAGGTTCAGGTTCAATAGGTTCGGCTCTGGTAGGTACCGTTCCGAAGCCATGACTGCTCACGAACTTGCAACGTCCGGCATTTCGCAATCAATAGTCTAGAGGGCCCAGCCTGAGGCTAGGCAAGGTCACATCCCATATCGGAAGGATTAGGGCTTCTTAAGTTCGTCCCTCTCGCGCTGAGAATTCTCTAAGAATTCATGTGGTTTATTGCGACGTTTGCGCCCTCGGTATCCTCGGCGCCGCTTCTTGAGTGTTTTCTTAGATTGGACGAATGAGCCGGCGGCATGCAGACTTGGGGGCAACCATCTCCCACTAAGCCATGCCCGCCACGAGCGACATCGTCTCCCATTGGCATCATTCCGTAGAAGGACTGAGCACCTCTTCGCTCGATTTCTACACCGCCCTTGAGCGCGCGCTGAAGAGCAAGGAAGCTCCAGTGCGCACGGAGCGCATTCAACTTGGAGAGGGCGGCGTCCTGTCTGCCAAGCGCACCTATCTGCGTGTTTCCTACGAGCGCCTCGTCTTCGATATCGGTGCGACACCGTTCGGCAAGGATTTCTTCTTCAGCTGGTGGCTCGGCAGACGCACGCCGGACTTCGGCGCCATGGTGGGCTGTGCGGTTCTCATCGCTCTTCCGGTCGTGCTCTTGATATTCATGAAAGTCGCTGGTGCGTTCGTCGGCCTCATTCTCTTTGCCGGCATTCTGGCGGGTGCCTTCCTGTACATGCAGCAGGGAGGCCGAATCGGAGACACCAGCATGGAAGACATCGTGCTCGCGGTGCCCATCCTTGGTCCGCTCTACCTGCGCTTCTTCAAACCGGTGACGTACTACTCAGAGGACACGCGCATCATGTTTGAGGAAACGGTCCATCGCGTAGTCAAGGATGTCGTTGGTGGTATCCTCACGGTGAACAACCTGCGGCCACTCACGCCGGAAGAGGCGCTGCCGAAAGACCACAAGGCAGGACGATAGCCGCCCGAGTCCGGCCACTCCGAATGCAGCAGGACGTCCTGCTTAGCCGTTTCGACGAATGGGAGACGCGCATGCGGGCGTGTCCGCCTTGGCCCGAGCGCGTCGAGCTTGAGCCGCCGTTCGAGCCGCTCGTCGCCGAACGCCGGGTGCGAGTGGGCATTGTGGACGACGCACGGTCTCCCGGCCTTCTTGATCGGCTCTTCGGCAAAAGCTCTGAAAGACCGACGGGCGAGGTAGCTAGCGAAGAGCTCATCGCCTCGCCGCGCGTGAGTCGAGGCCCGATTTCGGAGCTTCAACTCCTCCTGCCGGAAGGGTTCGTGATCAAGACTGGCATGGCCAGCCGCCTACTAGCTTCGCTCCAGAACCTCGAGGACCCGCTCGGTTTTGAGCTTGTGGGGACGTCGGAGCATGTGGTGACCCAGCTCTCGTGCTCCGTAAGCGATCGGCCCACGGTCCAAGCTTCACTCCGTGCCTTCTTCCCAGAGCTGAAGGTGCGTGAGCGAGCAGACTATCTACGCACTGAATGGGAGGGCGAGGAGCGCTACGGCGTCATCCTTGGTTTTGGGCTTCGTGAGCGGGTGTTCAGACAGCTCGCCACCGAAGACAAGCTGGACTTTGACCCCCTCATCGGTGTCATCGGCTGCCTCAACGCGCTTTCCGAGGGCGAGCTTGCTCTTGTTCAGGTTCTATTTCATCCCGCAAGACGGCCGTGGGGACGTGAACTCGAGGACTTCGCCTCGAAGATCGACGATGTCGATCACGTCCTTCCACAGGTTCGAGAGAAGTTCTCCGATCCCATGTACGCTGCGGCGATCCGCGTGGCTGCGCTCGGGCGACGCGAGGAGGAAGCTGTCAGCCGTGCAAACAGTCTAGCGGCCGCTATTCACGCAGCCACTCGCTCGAAGTACAACGAGCTCGAATTGCTATCACCGGCCGATCACTCCTTTGAGGTGGAAGCAGAAGATATTCTCACTAGGGAGGCGCATCGGAGCGGCATGCTCCTCTCTCTTCGTGAACTGCTCACCCTTGTCCATCCGCCGTCTGCTGCGGTCCGTTCCGAACGCTTGACTCGGCAGCGTGGACGAACGAAGGCAGCTCCTCTTGGGACGGTCGGGCATGAACTCGTGCTGGGCGTCAACGAGCACGATGGCGAGGAGCGAGTGGTCTCACTCTCCGTCTCTGAGCGCCTCCGCCACACCTACGTGATCGGCGCGTCTGGCACGGGCAAGAGTACGCTCCTCCTCTCGATGGCCATCCAGGACATCGAAGCCGGGAACGGCTTCGCAGTCCTCGATCCGCACGGAGATCTCGTCGATGACATCCTCGCGCGTATTCCTCCGGAGCGTGTCCGCGATGTGATCCTCTTTGATCCGGCCGATGAAGCGTTTCCGATAGGATTCAACATCCTTTCCGCGCATTCGGAGCTTGAGAAGACGCTTCTGTCCTCAGACCTCGTGGCCGTCTTTCGCCGTCTCTCGACGACCTTCGGCGATCAGATGGTGACGGTCCTCGGGAATGCAATCCTCGCGTTCCTCGAATCGACTGAAGGCGGGACCCTGCTTGATCTGCGGAATTTCTTCGTGGACCGGGCCTTCCGCGCTCGTTTCCTCGAGACCGTTCAAGATCCAGAGGTGATTCACTACTGGGAGCAGGAGTTTCCGCTTCTCAAAGGCTCCCCGCAGGCGCCTCTCCTTACTCGCCTCAACACTTTCCTGCGGCCGAAGCTCATTCGGCACATGGTAGTGCAGCGAGAGGATCGGTTGAACCTCCGCACCATCATGGACGGCAAGAAGATCCTCCTTGCTAGACTCTCTCACGGAGCGATCGGTGAGGAGAACGCGCACCTCCTTGGCTCACTCCTCGTGGCGAAGATCGCGCAGGCAGCCATGAGCCGGCAGGATGAAGATGCGGCCAGGCGCGTGCCGTTCTTTCTCTATATCGACGAATTCCACCACTTCGTCACACCCTCCATCTCCTCCATTCTCTCGGGCGCGCGAAAGTACGGACTCGGTCTCGTCTTGGCTCATCAGGAGATGAGACAGCTCAAAGCGAGAAGCGAAGAGGTCATGAGCGCTGTCCTCGGGAACGCGTTCACCCGCATCGCCTTCCGGTTGGGAGACCAGGACGCTCGCACGCTTGCTGATGGACTCTCCTTCTTCGAGGCGAGTGATCTCCAGAACCTCGGCATCGGAGAGGCCATCGCACGCATCGAACGACCGGACTTCGATTTTAATCTGCGTACCCGCCCTGTTCACGCCATGAGCGACAGGTTCGCCTCGGCGCGCCGCGAGACCGTGCTTGATGCCTCGCGGGCGGCCTATGGAACGCCGAAGGCGGAGGTGGAGACCAGGCTGCAATCGGCTCGAGAAGGATCGACGCAACGCAGCCAGAGCTCACCAAGCCCCACTGTGCCATCCACCTCCATTGTGGCCGACGCCACGCCGGTGAAGCGACAGACCAAAGCGCCGCTTCCAGGCAGGGGCGGTCCGCAGCACAAGTACATGCAATCTCTGGTGAAGAAGCTCGCCGAGGATCGAGGCTTCGGGGTCTCGCTCGAGAAGACGGTCCTCGATGGCCACGGATACGTGGATGTCGCGCTTGAGCGAGAGGGGATGTCCGTCGCCTGCGAAATCTCCGTGACGACTCGCGTGGCTCACGAAATCGGGAACCTCTCTAAGTGCCTTGCCGCCGGTTTCAACTATGCCGTCCTCATCTCGACGGATGAACGTGCGCTCGCCGCGGCCTCTGGTGGATTCGCCCCACCGGATGAGCGCATCCGTCTCCTGACGCCCGACGCCCTCATCGCCTTCCTCGACGAACTATCAGGGCACGTCCCGAAGGCAGCGCCTCCAAGAAAGCAGGGCAATCAGGGCAAGCTCGCTTTCGAGAGACCCGCGGATGGCGAGCAGTCGAAACGTCTCCTCGGCACAGCGGAAGCGGCGGATTATATCGGCCTAGCCGTTCAGACGCTCGCCAAGATGCGAGTCTCCGGAGAATCGCCGCCCTTCTACAAACTCGGCCGCCAAGTCCTCTACGACCGTTCTGACTTGGACGAATGGGTTTCCGCGCGTAAGCGGCGCTCGACTTCGGACAGCGGTCGTTCGTAATAGGCGCGCACCAGAGTCGCTTGCGCCGTGACATCACGCTCCCTCCACACAGGAGTATGAAAGAATGCGCCCTTGGATTTTCGGGCTCGTGGCCTCCTTCGCGATTGCGGGCTGCTCACGAGGAACGGGGTCTGAATATTATCCGCCGCTCAAGTCCGGCTCTCAACTGAGATACGTCGGGCAGTATACCGGTACGTTTGGAGCTGTTCAGCGCACTGAGATGGTGACACGAGTCGAGGACGAAGAGCGCATCAATGACCACGCCTACTGGAGGGTTGTCACGGTCGTCACTGGCATGCCAGATATGACACCGCAGGTCACCTACGCGCGCTTTGACTCGGCCGGCATGCACTTGATAGATGGCGCCCACCGTGCATTCGGCGAATACCTCGACGTTCCGTTTCCTGTCGCCGTCGGCACGAGCTGGATAGTCTCGCGCGACCGGGACGCTATTCTCAGCGGTGGGAATCGAATCAGTGGAGACGCTCGCGAAGAGGTTCGACGACTGCCTGAAGATTCACTTCACGAGCTGGGGACAGAGCGGAGCAATCAACGGGGATAGCTATCGTGCCCGCGGCATCGGCGAGGTGAAGGTCGCGATGCACATTGGAAACATTCCGTTTGAGTACACGCTCGCATCCGAAAAGTAGGTGCACACATCCGCCCGCGTGCCTACACGGAGCTTACATTCAAGGACATACTGCCTCGGATCGTTCCGATGCGACTCTTCGTGTCCTGTTGACACTCTTGGCCTTACGACACTGAGATGGCTACGTATCGCCGGCATAAATCAACGCCGATCCACGCAGACGTCTTCCGGGTGGGGGCCCGCCTACTAGGGGAGAAAGGACTGACGTTGGCGTCCGCAGCGCCAGCGGATCTGGCTGTGCAGATAGCGGCAGTGTTCGCCGCCGCGCGCAGCCCCATTCGACTGCACGGTACACGCGCGGAAGAGATGTTCGCATACGCGATGGCTGCCGTCGGGAGCGTTAGGGCAATCAAACGTGAAGAGACAGATGACCTCGTCGTGGCCATACCGGACGCGCTCGTGGTGCCGGACTTCCGTGTGGTGCTTCAGGATGGCGCGGATATCCTCGTAGAGGTCAAGAACTTTCACGACAAGGATCCTTCGGCCGCGCCTCGGCTTACGTCCGACTACCTGCGCAAACTTAGCGCCTACGGGGCACTGTTCTCCCGGCCGGTCTACTTGGCAGTGTATTGGTCCGTGTGGCGGCGATGGACGCTGCACAACGTCAACGACTTGGCAGGAGAGCTGTCGTCGGGACTGAAATTGTCGTTTCCTGAGGCATATCGACGCTCGGAAATGCGACTGCTTGGTGACGCGCTATTGGGAACGCAATACCCTCTCGTCCTCCGTTTCGGAGTGACGTCAGAGATGAAGGAGCGTCGTGGCGTGAGATCCAAGCACCTCGTTCGGATCGAAAGCGTGGAAATGAGCGTTGCTGGCAAGCCGATCAGGAACAAGCGCGATCAGAACATTGCGTTCGGGCTCATGCTGCAGGGAGGTTGGGAGGAGGCCGAACGCGTTGAGATGGACGGCGACCGAATCGTCGCTATCGAATATTCGTACGCGCCGGAGACAGTGCAGCCAGACGTGGGCTTCGCCCCTGTCACCGCCTTGAGCACTTTGGCCAGTTCTCAGTTCAGCGATCTCACGGTGAACAGTGGCGCCGTTGAACAATTGCGGCCGCAAGGCCTGCCTTCACCGCCGTATCCTCGCGTTGGTGAGAAGTATTACGGTGTTGACCTACCATTATGGATTCTCGTACTTCAGCCCGAAAGGCGCAGACCACACAGTGCACGTAAGCGCGGCGCTACACGTAAGACGGCCAAGCGCAACCGTTGACATCCCTCAAACGCGGAAAATCTTGTTGTACCCGAGGGTGCCGAGTGCCGTAGTGCGGGCGTCGATTTCCTTCGTACCCCATTTCGTCGCGAGGCGCAGCGTGTCATCCAGCGGGACGCCCGCTTTCACATAGGCCTTTTGCTTCGGGAGGAAAGGCTTGTTGCCAACATCATCGTTGGTCGGATGGTCAAGCAACAGCAGGTTCCCCAAGCGCCCAACGCCAGGCTCCACCGAAGTACCCGCCGGAGGCTTCTCCGGGGATACGTGCTCGATTGTCATCTTCGTATAGTCCACAGGAGCTCCGGAACGCAAATGCTCGTCGATGCGCTGCAGGAGGTACTGCACGAGTGCCTTCTGCTTGGTATTTGTCGACAGGAACTCAAGTTGTTCGATGCCCGCCTGGAATTCCGCTTCGCTCGGGACGCGCGCCTTTAGCTTGGCCCGGAAGGATTTCAGCGCGTCGGCACGCTTCTGGCTGCTCAACACGCCTGTCAATTCTTGAGCCGCTGCGGCATACATCTTGGCCGTTCCACCGCCAGTCCGCTGCGCAGTCAACGCGGTGAACTGCACATGGAAGTTCTCCATGCTGCGTAGGCAGGCTTGCGTCTGGCTCAGACTGATCTGGCCGCCGCGATAGACTCGCAACAGTGCGAGTATCATCGGTAGTGGTTGACCGACGCGGAACAATGCGAGGGCCTTCAGCGACGCAAATAGCGTCGCTTCCTGCCTTGACCATTTGCCGCTAGTCGGCTCCAGTATCATGCGGTACAACTCAGAATCTGAACTGAGGCCCGCGAGGTACTCGTCGGCGTTCGTCTTCTTGACTGAGTTCCGTATGGTGCGAAAAAGCTTCTCTCTTCCCGCGTAGGCGTTACGCGAAATCCACGAGTGATAGATGAAGCTGTTGATGTCGATGTCGGCGGCTGATTCGTCGAACCGTTCCAAGAGCTTGTTCCACTTATCTCGTGTCGCATCGACTCCCTTGTTCATCGGCTTTAACAATCGTGTCAACAGGTTTGTCACCAGGTCAGCGATGCCCAGGTCCTTGCCTCGCGTATTCAAGGTTTCGAAGATGACGTATGCTTCATCTTCGGATTGCAGCTCGATGGCTATCAGATGCAGTCGCAAGACGTTAGCGCGCAAACCAAGGAGTTTTGCGCGAAACGCGTCGGGGACATCCGCTTTCTTGTCGAAGATCGGGGGTGGCATGGGTCAGCGGGTCATCGGGTGAGCAGTGTGCGCGGCTTGTCGCGATGAATGATGGTAGCGGGTCGCGTGCGCTGCACAGGGGTTGCGGGCACGAGCACACACGCCGGCGTGTGGGTACTCGTTACGTCGCGCCACGCCCACTTCCCCGCAGAGAGCGCACGACACCATCCAATGGCGACTGAGTCTGCGCGAGCTCTATTCCTCCAATAACGCAAATCAACAGCACCGTCAATAGCGAAAGCCGGCAACCCCGATGCGTTGTCGGCTTTCCTTTGGCTCACTGCATTCTTGATGTCTACGACATCGACAGATTAACAGCAGCTAGACAATGCTTTGTCGCTCTTCCATCCTCCAATGATCGGAGCGTGCCTAATCTGGCTTGCGTTGGCCGCAAGATCGACATGGCATAACCGTCATCACCCGAAGATCGATAGGGGCGGGAAACCTCACCCGTATTCACGATCAGATAACATCATACGCCACAGCAAAGAGATGGCGCTCATCCCGATTCCCAAGAGAAGCCACAATTGCCAACGACCGCCTGCTCCGGCAAGGAAAGAAAGCCCCGTCGCTGACAAAGACACGCTGGCAATCTGGTAGAGCTGGCGCCCTTTCGTCATTTCCTATATGCGAGGTAGGCGGAAAGACCGCCAGCCAACGCGCCGACAGCACAATAGCCCATGGTTACGGCCCCCGCATTTCCCAGAGCGGTTACCGGTCCTCCAGCCCCGAAGCCGAAAATAGCGGCATCCCTTATGTTGCTGAGGTTACTAAGTACCATCGAAGCACATCCCGCATACGCCGCCGCCCTTATGTCGGCAACATGTGCGCTCGCTTGAAGCACGAATATTGACATGAGGTTCTTACCGTCCGACGCGATCCATCCATCTATGGTTGTGTAGGCGTCGTCTATCGCAGGCCCGATCTGCCCCAGTGCCCAGTCGGCAGTTATGTTCGCGTCCGCCCAATCAGATGCCTCGTCCATTCCGCGAACACTTGCCCTGGAAGTGCCGGGCGCAACTCGAAAGAGACTCATTGCGGGCTTTGCACCGCATTCGGATGTAACAGACAATAACTGGCGCACGAAAGCCTCGCGCGCATCAGGGCTCATCTTCGTCCCTCGAAGGTCAACTTGCGGAAGATGGTGCTCGAATAGCGCTCGCAGACCCGCGCAAAACGTAGCGGGGCTGGTGCCAACCGATGAGGAACCAAACCACTTCTCACGGTTCAACGTTGCATCCTGATGCATGTTCTCGAACGCATCACGGTATGCTGCGAATGAAGATGGAAAAGCGGGCGCCGAAGAGTGTGAAGCAGAACCCGGAGCCAGGACTGTACTTCGAGTCGACACAGATGGAGCCTGTGAGCGAGACGCGGCGACGATTCGCCGCGACGTGTTCTCAGTCGGAGAACCATCGAGCGAACACGCGATTGCGAAAGCGGTAATCGCCACGCCCAGGATCACCATCGCGCCAGCATGATACCGGTTCACCTTACTCATTGTCTCGTCTCCGTGAGAGGATATTCGCATCTTGCTGTCGCTTGCCTGCCGCGGATTCGTATCGGCAGTCCAGAAAGACCATAAACGCCCCGGCTGCACCTAGTAGCGGCGCATATAAGGTGCTGAATGGCACAATTTGCCCGTATTGAGAGATAGCCTCGAGGTTGAGCCTCGCATGTATTGCGGCTGCGAAAGCGATTCCGGCATTGCGAGCCACCAGCGTGTACAGGATACCTGCAGCGAACAGGCGCGCGAGTTCACGTTGGTCGATGGGACCCCGCTCAGCTCCCAGCAATTGGCTATGAGCAAACGCGAACATCAATTGAGCACAGACAATCGCAATGAACTTTGCATAGGCGTCAGCTATGCCAAGCTTCTGAAGCCCACCGGACGCGCGCAGCGGAAGTGCACGCCGAAACACAAACTCCTCGGCCAACGCGGCCAGCCCAATAGACGCCAGCAACAGCGCAGTTGAATCAGTAAGAGGCGAGACTGCTAGCGGCATCAACGCGACAAGGGCAAGAAACAACGTCGCCGCCAAGACAATGTTGCGAAGCCCGCTGGTAATAATCTCGCTAAGAGGGGTAGCGGCGGGACCCGTCGTAGGAATGGTGCGAGAATCCACCGTCCCAGCAATTGCGCGAGCAAGGGGGACGCTCGATACTACAAGAGCGAACGGGAGTACGGCTTCGGCGCTACCACTAAATGTGCGACCGCGGTTCACCTCCGCCGCAGTTTGGCGAGAGTTGTTGATGCGAGCCAGAATGACAGCACAATGACGATCACGCGTGCAACGAGCGGTGTAAACTCATCTGTTGCGCGCGAACGAAATAGCACTACGAGCAGAGCTACACCGGGAATTACCAGCTGACTAATGCCACCAGCCTTCGGATGCCCATCGCGTGTTGTTTGGTTCCACGCGAAAAATGTAGAGAGCGCAACCGATGCGGCTGTCAGCTCCAACAGGCGCATTGCAGAAAAGAGAGATCCGCCGACATTCTCGCCAGCGGAGCGACTCGCTCTTGTGATTGTGTCCGCGGCTGCCAAGCCCATCGCAAGCAGCACCCCGAGCATGCACCCCACCAAGACGATCCACTTAACATCCGATGCGTTAAGTCGAATGCCCAGCGTAATCTTCGGACGCGGCGTCGAGGTGCTCTCAGCACTTTGGTTGCGTTGCATCAGATCCTCTAGCTAGCTAGTGCGGTGGGCTAACGCGGTCACGTCATCGGGCGCCTACGTGTGCGCAACATTGGCCCACTCCACTTCATTGCGCAAGGGGTGTGTCCGAAGGCTAGTTGAAATTCAGGTGATGCCGCGTACTAGTTGACTGCTGTAACACCTGAACGTTAAGCGACGCGGATGCGGTGCGTCGGATCCGTGACCTCCATCTTCTTGTCTGGCAAAACGGCCGGATCGCTCTCCACAGCTGTGACGACCGCGTTTACTTGCTTCGTGAGGTACCTGAACGCTGTTTGAAGGGCCTCCTCTTCGCGACCGGCGTTGGCGGCGAGCTGAGCGGGTCCATGCTTTTGAATGTGTTCGTGGAAATAGGGATAGGAGGTCTCGGTAATAAGCACGAACCGCTTATCGCTGTTGACGTCCGACCGCTCGACCAAAAGTTGTGTGCCTGTTGCCATTGGGCTGTCGCCAATGGCATCGAAGGCGTTTCGGATAGCAGCAAGCAGGATTGTGGCCATTGTAAGCCGCTGCTGGCCGTCCACGACCATCATGAAATCCGACGCCGCGGTCTCGCGATAGAGGACAAAGGAACCGATGAAGTAATCCGGGTCCGTATTCGCGATTGCATCGCTCCAAAAAAACGTCGACGTTCTCCTGATCCCACGAGTAAGGTCGCTGGAAACGCGGGATCTTGTAGAATCCTCCTTCCAGAAGAGCCTGGAGCGTCTTGTCTGATGGCTTGATAAGCATGCGTGTCTTCTGGCGTCGTCGACGGGAAAGGACAATCTGCAGTAGCATCGTTCTCTAGTCGAGCTCTTCAGACCACCGGCGATTCCTTCTCATTAGAAGACCGCGATCCACGCGCGCCCTAGACGCACTCGCGAGACGGCTGCCCGGGGCGAAAGCGGAGGTGTCGGCTGGCGAATGATCGCTAAGCCATACAAGCTCACTACCTGCGAGTAATGTTCACTTTCGCGGTGCTTACTCGGTGCTTATTTGAACGACAAACCGCCTCGGACACACTCCGAGGCGGTTCTCATATCGCATTGGTATTGTTTGACTTATCTCATCGGGACGGCGGGATTTGAACCCGCGACCCCCTGAACCCCATTCAGGTGCGCTACCGGGCTGCGCTACGTCCCGCCCGCGGCTCCAAACCCCTGAGAGCGGACAGAGTCAGGAGTATAGCCCCCAACCATCCCCCCAACAACCCGCTCCGCTGGCAACCAATCGCTCGTGAGGCGCGACGAGCAATAACGGATCCGCGGTGGCAGTTGCGGAGGTCACGCGTCGAGCCGACGGCTTCCGCTGGGCTCGTGTCTCACCACCACGAACCGTCTGACAATCCGGGAACGAGAGGCCCGTCCTCGCCCAGGAGCTCGGCATGGTAAGCACCCCCGTCAGGATAGTGGCCGCCGCATTCATGCTGATCGCCGTCGACGCATTTTCGGCGTGTGTCCCATACACGCCGCCGGCACCCGCGCCGTGCGCGGCTAGGGATCGGGTCGACGTCGGGTATGGCACCCAGTCGCGGGCGACGATCACCGGTGCCGTCGCGTCGATGAGCCGCGAGCAAATCGAAGCGAGGCACGCGCACACGACCCTCGAGCTCCTCGAGGATCTCGCTGGAGTCCGCGTCCTCCGCAGCGGCGGTGATCTGTCGGCGCGCGTTCGTGGCGCCCGCAGTGAACCTTTGTTCGTCGTCGATGGCACGCCACTCGTCGCTCCTGCGGCGAGCGACGTCCTCAGTCTCCCCGCGGCGAACATCGAACGCATCGCCGTGCTCGAGGACGCCGGCGCAGTTGCCAGCTATGGGGCGCGCGGCAGCAACGGTGTCATTTTCATCACGACGAGGCGCTGGCGACGGTGCTAGAAGACCACGGTTGAAGGGATGCGCCGCCACGCCTTGCCGACTGTCTGGCCTCTCTATTATGATGGTGCCGCCATATAAGATGGTGGCTGCCACAGTGCACGCCCGACAACACCTCCATCACGACGCAGTAGTGGGTGTCATGGCGTGCGTACCGGGAGTTCTTGCCTCCCACTCGCAAGGAGAGCACTAGATGCATCCTCGCCCTAAC
>Ga0209131_1001918_pt1 | contig 14289 bp, 13 predicted proteins | sample GraSoi_2013_40cm_FD_185826 | JGI IMG/M metagenome (GOLD analysis project Ga0209131, IMG submission 185826) | Grasslands soil microbial communities from the Angelo Coastal Reserve, California, USA - Sample 9_17_2013_40cm (SPAdes) (version 2) | ecosystem: Environmental > Terrestrial > Soil >...
GAAATGGGGCGAGGTGCTGCTTCCACATTATGAGACAGCCAAGCGAATGCTCGGAGTAGCGCGTAATCCGAAATTATGGAAAGCGGATCTGGTATTGAAAGAAATGGCTGAAGCACGCGGTATGGGGAATACCTTTCGTGCAACTGAGGTAGGCGCATACTTTGGCACTGCAGGCATTACAGTAGATGATCCATATTTCGACGGTCAAGGTCCTCAGCGTGCGGGATGCCGACATTGCGGCGGGTGTATGGTGGGATGTCGTTACAATGCAAAAAACACTTTTGGCACTGCAGGCATTACAGTAGATGATCCATATTTCGACGGTCAAGGTCCTCAGCGTGCGGGATGCCGACATTGCGGCGGGTGTATGGTGGGATGTCGTTACAATGCAAAAAACACTTTACCGAAAAATTATTTATATTTTGCCGAGAAGAATGGCGCAGAGGTGAAAGCCGAGGTGGAAGTGGTTGATGTTTGGCTATCAAGATCGGAAAATTCGAGATATGAGGTCACTTATCAATCTTCCACCTCGCCTCTAAAACGCAAACAAAATGTTTATGCAAGGAATGTTATCTTCTCAGCAGGTGTAATGGGAACGATGAAACTACTCTTGAATCTACGCGATGTCAAAAGATCGCTCCCAAACCTATCGTCAAAACTCGGCCACATGGTCAGGACCAATTCAGAGGGTCTGCTTGGAAGCGTGGCACGCAGGTCTGATGTCAATTATTCGGAGGGCGTCTCCATCTCGTCCATCTACAATCACGATGAGATGACTCGCGTTGAGCCAGTGAGGTATCCAGATGGATCGTCCCTGCTGCGCTTCCTTGCGGCGCCATTGATCGATACAGATGTAAAAGTTCCAATGCGTATGCTGAAGTTTTTGTGGTGGGCATCGACGCATCCGCTTGATTTTGCGAAGGCATTATTCCTACCGGGCTGGGCACACAATGTGACCATATTACTCGTTATGCAGCACGCAGATAACCGTATGCGCTTCCGCAGTGGACGAAGCTTCTTTACTTTGTTTCGCCGAGGTATGGTGGCGGACGAGGAGCCGGGTTATAAGATCCACGCGCAAGTGGATGGCTCGCATGAATTAACACGTGATTTCGCAAAACGGATTAACGGTGTCGCGCTTGGCTCGTTGGGTGAAAACTTATTGAACTTGCCGACCACTGCTCACATCCTTGGCGGCGCGCCGATGGGAAAATCCCCCGAAGAGGGGGTTGTAGATGAAAACTTTGCCATTCATAATTATTCTGGTTTATATATTATCGACGGCTCGATCATGCCCGCCAACCCGGGCGTAAATCCCAGCCTGACCATTACCGCGCTGGCAGAGTATGCAATGAGCCGGGTTAAATCTAAAAACCAATAGGAGAATAAATCATGTCAGACTCTGAATTGCGCAAGTTCTTTGAGTTCAACGAAGCTGATCTTAACGCCAATCGTTCGGGCCAGCTTTCTCCCAAACAAAAGAAAACGTTGGAAGAAAACGAAAAAGGGGCCAACCAACTATTGATCGGATTTGGCGCTATCATCGCCCTGATTGGGCTGGGGCTAATCTATTGGAATGGCAGAAATGTGCTAAAAGACGGGATATCCTTTCCACACGACCTGGTCGGGCTGCTTGTGGGAGTTCTTCTTCCATTATTGTTATGCGGCTTTTTCTCGGTTGGCGCTTTTAGAATTGCATTCAGTAAAAATGATAATACCGTTCAGAAGGTGGAAGGCAAGGTCAAATTTGTAAAAGTAGAGAAAGAGATTGAAGATTCAACGAGCGAATCCTTCCGTTACAAAACCGTTGAACAATACGAATTGCGCGTGGGACGTGTCAATTTCGAGAATGTAGACGAAGAGTTATTAAATATCATGGATGAAGGTGATACATACGCCTTCTATTACACAAAACAGACAAAACAGATTCTTTCTGCCGAACAATTGAAGAAAGGCAAGTAATGTAATTGCAGTCATGAATTTTTCGTTAACGCACGATTTTGCCTTACAACTCGACTTGCAAGACAAACTGGCCTCGTTTCGCGAGGCCTTTATCATTTCCGACCCGCATCTTATTTACCTGGATGGCAATTCACTCGGACGTTTACCGAAAGCTGCAATTGAGCGCGCCAAACAAGTTGTAAAGAAAGAATGGGGAGAAGATTTGATCCGAGGCTGGAATAAAGGCTGGTGGGAATCGCCCAGGCGCGTCGGCGACAAGATTGGTCAGTTGATTGGCGCAGAAAATGGACAAGTCATCGTCAGCGATTCAACTTCTGTTAACTTGTACAAGCTGACAATGGCCGCGTTAACTTTATATCCGGAAAAGAAGCGCATCGTCACGGATACACTGAACTTTCCATCAGACCTATATATTCTGCAAGGCTGCGTCCAGTCATTGGGAAACAAACATCAGATCGTCCGCATCGGCTCAAAAGATAACGATCGCAGGCCTGACCTTGCTGCATTGGAAGATGCGATCAATGAGAATACTGCACTCGTTACCCTTTCGCATGTGGTTTTCAAAAGTGGCTATCTATATGATATGCAACGCATCACCGAGATTGCACATCGAAAAGGCGCGCTGGTATTGTGGGACTTGAGTCATTCGGTCGGCGTGGTTGCGATTCACCTCGATCAATCCAATGTTGATCTTGCTATCGGTTGTACTTATAAATATCTCAACGGCGGCCCGGGCGCGCCCGCTTTCCTGTACCTCAACAAGTCTTTGCAGGAAAAAATGGATTCGCCCATTTGGGGCTGGGTCGGGCAGGATCATCCCTTTGCTTTCGACCTTGATTACTCCCCTGCACCGGGGATCGCGCGCTTCCTCACTGGTACGCCCCCCATTCTTTCATTATTAACCATGGAGGCCGCGCTCGAACCTCTCCTACAAGCGGGTATAGATTCTATCCGCGCCAAATCCGTTTTGCTGACCGAATACGCGACTTACTTGACCGAGGAACTGCTTGCGCCATTTGGCTTTTCTCTTGGCTCTCCACGCGACTCTGCTCGACGCGGCTCACACCTCAGTATCCGTCACGAAGAAGGCTATCGCATCAACCGGGCCATGATCGAAGAGATGAATGTGATCCCGGATTTTCGCGAACCGGATAATATCCGTTTGGGATTCACACCTTTATACACTTCCTTTGCAGAAGTATGGGAAGGATTTGATAGAATCAAGCGCGTGATGGAAGAGAAGCGATACGAGAAATATCCAAGGCAGAGATTAACAGTAACTTGAACGAAAACCCGTCTCTAGCACCTTTGTTCTAGTAATGATAAAATCGCTCTCCACAGGAGTGATTTTTTATGCCCCCATTTACCATTCTCGTTGAACAATTAAGCAAGACTTACCAGGTCCCCGAACGCGAAGGCGGATTCGGCGCGGCCGTGCGTAGTTTCTTTAAACGCAAATACAAGGATGTGAACGCAGTACAAAAAGTGGACTTCAAGATTGAACAAGGTGAAGTCGTTGGTTTTCTCGGCCCAAATGGCGCTGGTAAAACCACCACTCTCAAAATGCTCTCGGGGTTGCTCCACCCGACCGGTGGCAAAGCCACTGTTCTTGGTTTTACTCCCTGGGAACTTAAATCTGATTACTTGCGTTCAATGACCCTCGTAATGGGCCAGCGCAATCGCCTCTCGTGGGACATCCCTGCAGCGGATTCCTTTTTACTAAACCAGGCGATCTATCGAATCCCTGACGATCAATATAAAGAGACATATAAGGAATTGGATGAATTGCTTGAACTAGAACCATTGATGAAAAAACCTGTGCGCAATCTCTCACTTGGTGAACGCATGAAGTGCGAGATCGCAGTTGGGCTGCTGCATCGTCCAAAAGTTTTATTTCTTGATGAACCCACCATTGGGCTCGACATCACCGGCCAGACTCGCATCCGTGAATTTTTGCGTGAATACAACAAACGTACCGGCGCGACGATCCTGCTGACCAGCCATTACATGGCGGATGTGACGGCCTTATGTGAACGAATTATCATCATCCATCAAGGCCAGCTCAAATACGATGGCGGCATTACCGACCTCTCGCACAAGATCGCACCGTTCAAGTTGATCGGCATCCTACTTTCAGACGCGAACTCTCACAACTTAAGCGGATACGGCACCGAGGTCCAGAATGAAGAAGATACGGAAAAACGATATATCCAGGTGAAAGCTGAAGACGTCACCAAAGTTACGTCCCGTTTACTGGCTGATCTGCCTATTCATGACATTTCGATTACTGACCCACCCATTGAAGATGTTATCGAGCAAGCGTTTAATCAATAATTTATTCGTCATTGCTTCGTCGCTTTGGTCCTCGCAATGACATAAGGAGATCCCATGATTCTTATCTTTCAACGACTGTGGCAGGTAAATTGGGCCGAGCAATGGCAATACCGCGCCAACCTGCTGATGTATTTGCTTTACTGGCTGGTCTCGCCTATTATTTACCTTGCGGTATGGACGAGCATCGCCAACAGCAAGGGTAATGTCAACGGGTTCACCGCCAACGATTTTATAACCTACTATATGACGCTGCTGATCGTGGATCAGGTAACCAGCAATATCATCATTCATTCATTTGGGTACAAAATTCAGGACGGGACACTTTCCGGTGAATTGATCCGGCCAATCCATCCCATGCTGACGAATGCGTTAGTCAACAATGTCGCCTTTAAAGGTCTTACCATCATGGGGCTGACGCCTATTTGGATTATCCTGTTCTTTTTGTTCAGGCCGGATTTCAGCCACGTCACACTAATAGGCATTTTGCTTGCCATCCCAGCGATGGTAATGGGATTTTTCGTCGGCTTTCTGCTTTCGGCTGCGATCACTGCGCTCGCATTCTGGACGACGCGCATCTATTCGATCCATGAATTTTATTTCGCGTTAATCCTGTTGTTCTCGGGCCAGTTCGTACCGCTTACACTTATGCCGAAGGTCATTCAGGATATTGCCCAATACCTTCCATTTCAGTTACTGATTTATTACCCAATTCAATTGGTCCTTGGAAAACTATCTACTCAACAAATTGTTCAAGGATATGTAATGGGATTCATCTGGCTTCTGGTTTCGTTTTTCGTGTTCAACTGGGTCTGGCGCAAAGGTGTCAAACGCTTCTCGGCAGTCGGAGCATAAGCATGCAAACTTTAAAATTGCTTGGCTCATTCCTCAAGATCAATATTCAGATGTCTCTGGCGTATCGCGCGGATACAGTTGTTAACATTTTGCTGAACATCATGTGGCTGGGCTGGGAACTGCTCAGCCTAAATATCATCTTCAGCAATACCACCTCGCTCGGAGGTTGGACCCTCGGCGAGTTGATCGCGCTTCTGGGTGTCTTTAGATTGGTCAACACAATGATGGTGGCACTGATCTGGCCGAATACTGAAAAGTTCAACCAGAGCATTCGCGATGGTTCCATGGATTACACCATCCTGCAACCCATCAACACGATGTTTCTCGTTACCTTCTCGCGCATCACCGTCTGGAGAGTATGGGATCTCGTTCTTGCGATCACTTTGATCGTCGTGGGCATTAACTTGTCCGGGGATATCGCCACAGCTTCAAGCATCCTCACCTTCATGCTGCTCACTATCTCGGGAGCGATCGTCATCTACAGCCTGTGGATCGTATTGATCGCGCTGACATTCTGGTTCACAAAATTCGATAATAATGTCACCATTTTGCAGGCACTCATGGACTCGGGGCGTTATCCAGCAACCGTATATCCGGCCTGGCTGAGGATCATCGTTACATTCATTATTCCCATCGCAGTCGCAACGACCATTCCACTTCAGGCCTTGCGCAGTGACCTGAATGCCGGTCAAATCGTTATGTTTTTTGTCATTGGCGTCCTCAGTTTTTGGGTCGCGTCGCGTGTTTGGAAGTCGGGGTTGAAACGGTATAGCGGCGCAAGCAGTTGACCCTCTTTTTGCTACTATAAGTTAAATGCGAAATCGCCCGGGATCAGTAATCCTGGGCGATTTCGCTTGTATTATTCTATTTGGAGTTCATAACATCTTCGAGCATTTTATCAAAGCTCATATTCATATTAATTGGCGCAGTGAAGACCAATTGATATCCATCCGGGTCGAGAATGGTGACCTCTCGTATATTCCACGGCTGACTCATTGGACCGGAAACGATATTCGCTCCCTTTTCTTTGGCTTGTTCAGCAAACTGATCCACACTGCCTTTGAAGCGATCCAGCATTTGGAAGCTCAAAGAAACACCATTGCCTCTTGGGGATGGGATTTCCCGGCCATCGCGCGGCAATGCAATTAACAGGTCGGCATATTTCAGCCAGCGGAGATGCACAAGGAAAGGTTTACCGCCCGGCCCTGGCATGGCAAAGATATGCGTAAATCCCAATACCTCCTGGTAAAACTTCGATGACGCTTCGAGATCGCTTACGATCAAGTTCACAAAGAACGGCATCGGATAAATTTCTCCTGTCATTTTCACTCCATTTCTGGAAAGGACGACTCAATAAGTCGTTCTTTCATTTATTTTTTCTTGTTCGCAACATAAATCTTTACTGCTTCACGTATGAATTCGGCGAGTTTGGGATTTATCTTGTCGAAGTTGGCCTTGAAACGCGGGTCATCGTTATATCCATTCGCAAGCCCAAGCAGTTGATCAAGGTTCGGGGTCCAGAAGTACTCCAAATGCTTGCGCCAACGCTCCACCCGTGCCTGTGCCTCGGGGCTGTTTGCTCCCTTGGGCATCACAGTGATTATCTCTTTGTAAATAGCCCTTCCTTCTGCCAGAATGGATTCTTTCTTTGCAGAAGAATAGGATTTCCATTTGCGATTAGACTCACGCACAGACTCAGCGTCATACATCTGCTCGGCTTCCAGAGCATACTTCTCCTGTTCTTCCTCGCTAAAGCCTTCAAAAAACTTATTTTCACTCATGGCCTTTTTTCCTTTCAAATGATTGATCGTATTATCCACTGTGGTGAGCAAACGATTCATTCTTTCGATCTGCTTACTCAACGATTCTTTATGACTCTCCAGCGCTTTCTCCACATCGAAGTCACGGCGTCCCATGATCTTGCGGATGTCTTCGAGCGGCATATCCAACTCACGATAAAACAAAATCTGCTGCAGCCGTAAAAGAGCCTCCTCCCCATAATAGCGATAGCCGTTATCGCCTACCCGCGACGGCTTCAGGAGGCCAATATCATCGTAATGGTGGAGCGTGCGCGGCGTCACGCCGGCCATTTTGGAGAGTTGTTTTACAGTGAATATGACCCGATGTTAAACCCTAACGTAACGTTAATGTCAAGGGTTAAACAAAGAAAAGGTAAAATTGCTTCAACTTAAGATCAGGAGAGTGAAATGGAAAGCTGGCTGGCGGTCAATCCGTGGACGGGCATGATTCTCTGGACGATTATTTATATCAGCGATTATGTTATGACGATCGCGTCTGCTCGAAAATACAAATCCAATCCACATATAGAATTTGAGGGGAGCTACGAATTGACGGCACAGTTTGAAAAGGACGTCAATGCATTGAATCCTGTGTCCAAGCGACATATTCTGATGCTTATATTGACCAATCTGCTATTGATCGTCTTCTGGCAGTTATTCTCCCTGCTTCAATTCCAGCGAGGCTTTGCATTCGTACTTGGCATGTTATTGTTAATGGAAATCGGCGTCCATCTCCGCCACTTTCGCACGTATCATCTATTGAGGTTGTATGAGTCCAAAGGCGGGCTGGAGGGAAAGATTTCCTATCGGCGCTGGTTCATGTTCAACACATCCGCATTTGAATTTTTCTGTCTTTCGATCTTGTTCCTGTTAACTGCCCTTTTTACCTACAGTCTCTTTTTTGCCGGCGGGGCACTTGCGTGCCTGTCCATCGCCAGCAACCATTATAGAAAGTACAAGGCTTTCTACAAGCAAACCGCTTCTCTCAAAGAAAAACAAGGTTAGTCCTATGGAAATCCTTTACTCAGATGCAGATCTCTTTGTTATTAATAAACCGGCCGGCCTATCGGTCCTGCCGGAAGGATGGGATAAGGACGCGTCTTATCTCGTGAAATTACTCGAGGTGAAATACGGCAAGGTCTGGGTGGTTCATCGCATCGACAAGATCACCAGCGGCGTCATGGTCTTCGCGTTGACAGCCGAGGCACACCGCGATCTAAACATTCAGTTCGAAAAACATCAGGTGGAAAAGGTTTATCACGCCATTGTAAATGGTGTGCCTGCATGGGGGCAAAAGACTACAAAATTTCCATTACGAGTCAATGTAGGCCATAAGCATCGCACCATGGTGGACAATAAAAACGGAATGCGCTCCGAAACACATTTAAACGTAATCAAACGGTATCAGGCTCAGGCGCTGGTTGAAGCGCGACCGCTTACGGGGCGAACTCATCAAGTGCGCGTCCACGCATATGCATTAGGCCATCCGTTGCTGGGCGATGTTCTGTATAGCGCGCCCGAAACAGATTTGATCGCACGTCCCGCACTTCATGCCTATTCCTTATCCTTTACCCATCCATTTTCAAAAGAACACTTCATCTTTAACGCACCATATCCACAAGATTTTACAGACGCGCTTAAAAAATTGTAGAGACTATTATGAAATTTTTCTTGCTTCCATATAGAAACGTTTTTCGCGTGCCTCACCCATCGAAAATGTTTTACGCGGCAGCGCGCCGTCCAGGATCACTGTCTTGAACAGGTCAGACTTGTGCATACCCGCAAGATAAAAACCTGCGTTGCCAGGTTGTGAACCGAGGCGCATGATCACATCCCTGCCATGCACATAATCGATTTTCTCCGCGCCGCCTGTCTTCATGAATGAGTCCAAAAAGGATTGAAGGGAACCCACGGCTAAATTCGATAACGGATTCATGATCTCAACTATGCCAAATTTCTGATCCACACCTCCGCCCACCAGACCGACCAACTGCCTCCCGCCTTCGCCAGCATCCACGCTTTTAACCATTTCATCCGCGTCCGATACAGCCATATAATTAAAGTTCGTACCAAACTCAGAGCTCATCGCGGCGAAGAGGTCCTTCTTCAGGTCAAATAAAACGCGATGGATGGGTCCAAACTCTAATCCTTCGTCATGGACATTCTCCACCTCAACCAAGGCATAACGCGCAGGATGATCCAACCCCACTTGAGGCTTCATCTTTTCCCAAATGGCTTTGGCCGCAGCCAGGGAATGATTTCCATCGCCCATCGCAAAGAGCAATACCGGTTCGTCCTTGCTCACGCCATATTTAGCCGCGAAAGTTTCCGACTCAGCCAGTTTGTGTAAGGCCTCAACAACTTTATTTTCGAACTCGGCATTCACCGCGTATCCGTCAAGATGTCCGCTGTCCAGCATCAAATCAAAGCCATATAATTTTTCAAACCGCGACTTCGCTTCGCGCACGGGCCCGATCACGGTATGTTGCGGGTCGTCGATCAATACCAGGATATGCGGCAGTTCCAATATCGCGCCTTCACGGACCTTGATGCGCGGAGGCAGTCGTTCAACGATCGTTCCTTCTGTTGCGCGTATCAGGCTGGATGAGCCTCTGGTGTAATCATAATGCTCAAGGTCAAGACACAGCATCAGGCCCTTGCGAGTTTTCCCTTCCACAGTCCGCTCCACATAGATAAGCCCTTCATGGGGCTGAAGAGTTCCATTATTCAGATATGTATGCATCGTGGCCTGAATGTTTTTAATACGCTCCGTTTCATCGGGCTTGTCCAAAAATATTTCTGGAAAGGTCAGATTAAGTGTCGAGCGTGCCTTCCCAACGATTTTCTCCACGTCATGCCAGTATTCGGGCTCGGAGGTGAACTGGTCGCAAGCGATCACCGCCCATTTCTTTAAATCGATCCCTGAGGCGGGCAGGTAAACTTGTGGGATCAAAACGCCGATCTCATTATGGGATTTCACCACTGAATGCACCTCATCCAACATAAATTAATAACGGAAACCCAATCGGATGCGCCGGCGGATCTCCGTTACTGGCATTAAACGAGTCACAAAAACATTCTAACAACGGGAATTTCATTTGTCAACAAATTTTAAAAGAGATACCTGATTTTCCTTGTAAATTACTGAATGAAAAGTATAATCGTGTAAAATATCACTTGTAGAGCAGGTTCATTACTCCAGTTCTTATCAATTTATTATGCAGTCCATATAACACCCTATAGAAGGAGTTCTTCTCAATGTCCGATCCCAAACGTGTTTATAACTTTAATGCTGGCCCTGGCGTGCTGCCGTTGGATGTGCTAAAACAGGCCCAGGCCGAATTACTCGATTTCAAAGGAACGGGCATGTCCGTGATGGAGATCAGCCATCGCTCCAAGGAATTTGAGTCTGTGATACAAACCGCCGAAGCAGATCTGCGTGAACTTCTCAATATTCCATCCAACTATAAGGTTTTGTTTCTGCAAGGCGGCGCATCTCTACAATTTGCCATGCTGCCAATGAATCTGCGTGCCAGCGGGTCTGCAGATTACATTGTGACCGGCTCCTGGAGCAAGACCGCATTCAAGGAAGCGCAAAAGCTCGGAACTGCACGCACGGCTGCCAATACAGAAAATACAGGATTTAAAAGCCTGCCCGATAAATTAGACCTTGATCCAAAAGCCGCTTATTTACATTTTACAGCGAACGAGACCATTCACGGCGTGGAATATTTTACCGAGCCAACCCCACCTTCCGATGTTGCGCTTGTATGTGATGCTTCGTCTGACTTCATCAGTCACCCGATCGATGTCTCCAAATATGGGCTCATTTACGCCGGTGCACAAAAGAATGCCGGTCCATCCGGAGTGACTATTGTTATCGTAAGTGACAATATGCTTGAACGAACTCCTGCTAATTTGCCGGTAATGCTGGATTACAAAACGCTGGCCGCCAGCGGTTCATTGCATAATACACCTCCATGCTTTGCGATCTACATGGTCGGCCTGGTCTTCCAGTGGGCAAAAAAGATCGGCGGCCTGAAGGAAGTCGAAAGGACCAATCGCAAAAAAGCTGAACTTGTCTACCATGCCATTGACGACAGCGGCGGTTTTTATCGTGGTCATGCACTGCCGCAGGCCCGTTCCATGATGAACATCCCGTTCCGATTGCCTTCCGAAGAACTCGAAGATACGTTTGCATCCGATGCAAAGAAGAACGACCTGATTGGCCTCAAAGGTCACCGCTCTGTCGGCGGCATTCGCGCCTCTGTCTATAATGCCATGACTGTGCAAGGCACTGAGGAATTGGTCAAGTTCATGAGGGAATTCCAGAAGCAGAATGGTTAAGAAAACTCTAATCAAGCCCGTCCCCTATCTAAGGATGGGCCTTTTCTTTTATGGTTATAATCATGTCCATGGATTTTTTCTTTCCTGAAGATAATCTTGCCCGCGCTGTTCCGGAAGAGACAAAGATCATTTCGATTGCGGTGGAAACTTATCCTGATGGCCGGCGTTTGCGTGTGAATTTCGAAGTGACCCCTTTTCAAAAAAGACCGTACATTGAGGTAACTATATACAATGCCAATGGCGATGAGATCGCATCGACAAGTATCGTCGAACCGCTTTCGTGGAAGCTCGAATTGACCATGCACGTGCGTGGTGAGATTCTAAATCCTTATAGGTTGAACGCCAGGCTATATTATCCCGACGGACCCTCGAACGAGCCACAGGTTTATTCTTTTGATGTAAACCCGCCTCAATCCTCACCCGAATCCGATCCCGCGTAATCGACATTATTATCCATGCCTTCGCAATTGCTTGGTACTTTTCAAAAAAATATTAAACAAAAAACAGCCGGGATGAAAAATCCCTGGCGAATTGCCACGATCCTCTACACAGTGATTCTTCTCAACTTGTTCGCCTGCGCGCCGCGATCCGAATCAACTCCCAAACCTGAATCCACAATCGGACCAACGGCCACCGAAACATTGCCCGCCGCCAAATATAGCGGCGAGGGTAACTTGGTTTTCCTGTCGATCGAGGAGAATGGATACGCTCATCTCTTCGCCTATCATCCACCGGAGCTTCCCCTTACACGTATCACCTCCGGGGATTGGAACGATACGTCTCCGTCTTTGAGCCCGGACCGTGCCCAACTCGCCTTTGCGTCAGATAGAAGCGGTTTTTGGGATCTATATGTAATGGATCTAAAAACCGGAGTTATTAGACAGGTCACGAATTCACCTGAATACGACTCCGCACCTTCCTGGTCGCCAGATGGTCAATGGCTCGTATTTGAAACATATACAAATGAAAACCTGGACATCGCAGTCGTTTCAACGTCCGATCCCTCGCAAAAGATCATTCAATTGACACAAGACCCGGCCTCAGACCATTCGCCGGTTTGGGCACCAGATGGGCGGCATGTGGCTTTTGTCTCCTCACGCGGTGGAGATAATGATATCTGGCTGGCAGACCTCAACCTCTCCGGCGATGACCGTTACCAAAACTTGAGCAATACGCCGTATGCAGCGGAGAGTCATCCCATTTGGAATTACGATGGCTCACAATTATTGTGGGCATCCACCTCACAAACCGTTGGATATAGCGGGCTTTATATTTGGAATGCAAACGATCCAACGCGGGCAGCACATTGGATTGGGGACGGTAGCTGGGGCGCATGGAATGAAACAGCCCAGCAGATCATTGCAGTGATGAGTGGGCCAAACCAGGAATATCTTACGTCATATGATATGCAAGGCAAATTACTTCTGCCACCCACTCCATTAGTTGGACGCGTACGTGGCCTGACGTGGGGACTTGCAGACTTGCCGGACCCGATCCCCGATTCCTTTAAACAAGCCGCTTATCTGACGCCGGTTGGTCTATGGGCGCCGGCAATTACGCCAGTCGGAGATATCCCGGGCCATCGCTGGTATGTTGTACCTCTAGCAAATGTCCAAGCACCTTATCCACAATTGCACGACCTGGTGGATGATTCATTCAATGCATTGCGAGCGCGCGTCATTGCCGAAACAGGATGGGATGCGTTCGCCAGCCTCGAGAATGCATTTGTCCCACTGACAACCTCCCTTGAACCCGGCTTGGAGGATGACTGGCTGTATACAGGCCGCGCTTTTGCGATCAATTCGTTGATGGCCAACGCGGGCTGGATGGTGACCCTTCGCGAAGATATCGGCGCACAGACCTATTGGCGGTTGTACATCCGGTGTATCGTGCAGGATGGTTCTCTTGGCGAGCCGATCCATGATGCGCCATGGAATTTAAATGCGCGCTATGACCTTAATCCGCGTACATATGAACAAGGCGGCGCGTATGCAGCCGTTCCTTCCGGCTACTGGGTGGATATGACTGCACTGGCCCAGGCTTATGACTGGGACCGCCTGCCTTCATTGCCAAACTGGCGAAATTATTACGCAGGAACCCGCTTTACAGAATTTGCATTAACAGGTGGGCTCGACTGGTATTCTGCAATGCGCGAATTGTATCCACCAGAAGCACTCGTGACACCCACACGAGTCCTGGCTCCCTCGCTTACACCGACCAACACTTCAATACCAACATCGACTGAAAGACCGACAAGGACACCACGACCCACCGGCAGCCCAACCACATCCCCATTGCCAACGTCCACAAGAACACCAACCTCTACACCGACGAGCACGCCAACGCCGCCAACGATCATTCCATAAATGATGATACATAAAAATATTATTATCGGTATCTTGTCTGTGCCGCTCATGGTTGCCTGCTCACAGTTCGGTAGGATCAGCCCAACGCCGGTAATCGCTCCTAATCCGGCAGACCAGCCTCAGGTGCAACCGGAAGCAGTCATTCCTTCGCCGGCTCCATTTCAATTTAACCTCCCAAGACCGGGTGTGGAATCAGTTTCCGGCTGGCGGCCTCCTTTATATCCTGTTCCGTGGGCAATGTCCCCTTACGATCATTTTTATTTTGCGCGCCCGATCGCAGCAGACCAAATCAATTGGCCGGTTCCAGATTATCGATATGGGGGCATATTCTTTGCACCAAATATTGTGCATACCGGGATCGACATCCCAGCACCGGAAGGGACACCCATTCTGGCTGCGGGGCCTGGGACGATAGTTTGGGTAGGCTGGGGATTGTTCACCGAAACACCGGGCAATCAGTCAGATCCTTATGGAATTGCGGTCGCGATCCGTCACGATTTTGGCTACAACGATCAACAGCTTTACACAATTTATGCACACATGAGTGAATCGATTGCTGTTGTCGGGCAACATGTCGAAACTGGCGAGCCGATCGGACTTGTTGGGGCAACTGGCGCAACGACCGGGCC
>Ga0209131_1001921_pt1 | contig 14274 bp, 14 predicted proteins | sample GraSoi_2013_40cm_FD_185826 | JGI IMG/M metagenome (GOLD analysis project Ga0209131, IMG submission 185826) | Grasslands soil microbial communities from the Angelo Coastal Reserve, California, USA - Sample 9_17_2013_40cm (SPAdes) (version 2) | ecosystem: Environmental > Terrestrial > Soil >...
CGCGCGCGGTGGGGGTGGCAACGCAACTTTCGAGCGAGGAGCTGCGCCTGAAGTACGTGGGCGAAGTCCGAGCCGACTACGTGAAAGTGCGCGAGCAGCACGCACGCAAGACCGGCCAGAAGAGCGTGAAGCTCGAAGCGGCCCGCGCCAATTCGGTGAAGCTCGACTGGACTTCATACGCGCCGCCCGCGCCGAAGCAACTCGGCCTCACCTCCCTGAAAAACTATCCGCTCGACAAGCTCGCGCCCTTCATCGACTGGGCGCCCTTCTTCCAGACGTGGGACTTGGCCGGCAAGTACCCGGACATCCTGAAGGACCCCGTGGTCGGTGAAGCCGCGCGCAATGTGCTGGCCGAAGGAAAGGCGATGCTCGACCGCGTGGTGAAAGGGCGCTGGCTCACGGCGAGTGCCGTGTATGGCCTCTGGCCCGCGAACTCCGTGGGCGACGACATCGAGATCTATTCCGACGAGAAACGCGAGCGCGTGGTGATGACGTGGCACAACCTGCGCCAGCAAGCCGAGAAGCCTTCGGGCAATCCGAACCAGTGCCTCTCGGATTTCGTGGCGCCCAAGGATTCGGGCGTGCGCGACTACCTGGGCGCTTTCGCCGTCACCGCGGGCATCGGCATCGACGAGCGCGTGAAGGAATTCGAGGCGAAGCACGACGACTACGGCGCCATCATGCTGAAGGCGATCGCCGATCGCCTCGCCGAAGCGTTCGCCGAGCACCTGCACCATCGCGTGCGCACCGAGTTCTGGGGCTTCGCCGGGCAGGAGAAGCTCACCGGCGACGAGCTCATCGACGAGAAGTACCAGGGCATCCGCCCCGCGCCCGGCTATCCCGCGTGCCCCGACCACACCGAGAAGGGCCCGCTCTTCGATCTCCTCGCCGCGGACAGGAATGCCGGCATGATCCTCACCGACGCGTACGCGATGCTGCCGACGGCTTCAGTGAGCGGTTTCTATTTCTCGCATCCGAAATCGCGCTATTTCGCTGTCGGCAAGATCGAGCGCGACCAGGTCGCCGACTACGCGCACCGCAAGGGCATGGACCTAGCGCAGGCGCAGCGCTGGCTCGCGCCGATCCTCAACTACTAGCCGCGGCTCGGGTTGGGGCTCGCGCCGGGCCTCGGGCGCCGGCTCGGCCGTCGCCTCCTGCGGCAGGCGGAAGCGTCCGACAAGCTGCGCGAGGCGCTGCACTTCCGCGCGCAGGTGGCTCGCGCGATCCGTCCACGAAGACACCATTTGCGTGTTGTTCTGCGTGAGTCCGTCCAGCTCGCCGATGGCGCGCGAGATGGCGTGGATCTCGCGGCTTTGCTGGCTTGCTGCCGCCGATACGCCGTCGATCATCGAGGACACCTGGTCGATGGACTGGCCCACGTGCGCGATCTTGTCGCTCGCGGCCGCGGCGCGGCGCGCGCCGCTCTGCACGCCTTCCACCGAGGAGGCGATGAGCCCGCGAATCTGGCCGGCGGCCTGGGACGAGCGCTGCGCCAGCGCGCGCACCTCGGCGGCCACGACCGCGAAGCCACGTCCCTGCTCGCCCGCGCGCGCCGCCTCCACCGCGGCATTCAGCGCAAGAAGATTGGTCTGGAACGCGATGCCGTCGATCACGGAAACGATCTCCGCGATCTTCGCCGATGCGGCGGAGAGCTTGTCCATGGTCTGGACGACTTCGCCCATGGCGGCGCCGCCTTCGTGCGCGGAGCCGGTCGCATTGCCCGCGAGCTCCGCCACGCGCCTGGCCGAAGCCGTCGATTTCTCCACGGTGGACTGCAGCTCGCTCATGGAGCGCGCCGTGTCGCGCAGGTTCGACGCGGCGTGACGGCTGCTGTCGTTCAGCGTTCCCGCGTCGTTGGCGATCTCCTCGGCCGCTTCCGCGATGTACTGCGTGACCGTATGGATGTCGCCGATCGCGGTGATCCACGCCTGCCGCGCCTGGTCCATGGCGGCGAGCATCTTGCCGATCTCGTCGTTCGAGCGAACACGCGGCGCGACACTGAGATCTCCCTCGGACAGCGCCGTCGCCACGCTCACCGCTTCGTTCACCGAATGGAGGATGCGGCGCGTGACCACGTGGACGAGGAACGCACCGATCAATATCGCGGCGATTCCCACGATCGCGCTGATCCACAGATTGCGCTGCTGCTGGTCGAGCGCCTCGGCCATCAGGTTCTCGGACTCCTTGTCGGCTGCACGCGTGAGCTTGTCGAGCCTTCCGGAGATCGACGCGTTGAGCGGCTGCACGTCCCGCTCCAGGCGGCCCACGGTCACCATCTTCGTTTCGTCGGTGTGCTCGGCCTGGATCGCCTCGAGGAGCGTCGTGAGCTTGCCGAGATCCTCGCTCAACGCCGCGAGTTCCTGGTCCGACGACACCAGGCGCTTGGCCTGCGCGACGGCGTCGAAGCACGCCGCCTTGCCTTCCTGGTACTGGCGCCCCTGCGTGTTGCGCCGCGTGAGCGTCCACGCCACGGCCTTGAACGTAACGGCGTCGCAGTTCGTACGCACGCGGCCGAGCGCATCGCGCTGGAACTGCGCGACGCGCGTCTGCTCGAAGGTCGCGCGGCTGAGCCCATCCTGCACCAGCATCATCGCCACCTCGAGCGCGACGAGGGCGGCCAGGCCCAGGGGCAGGAGCCGCAGCAGCCGTTGGAGGCTCATGGAGCCGAAAGCCTACTTGACCGGGATCTCGGCGACGAGCGCGCCGCCAAAGCCGCCCTCCGTCTGCTTGAGGCCGTTCTGCGCGTGGCAGGCCACACACGCCGGCGCGAGCTTCATCGGGTAGTAGCCCATCACCGTGTTGCCGCTGCGCTTCACGACGGGCTCGAGGCCGCCGGTGTCCATCAGGGACTTCACTTCGGGGGCGAGCGGCGAGCCCTTCATCACCTTCTGCACCGCCCAGTCGCCGTTGATGAGCTCGTTATCGCGGTTCGTCGCGTAGCCCTGCACCTTGCCCTGCATGGCCTTGTTGAAATCGCCGAGTGTCTGCGCGCGAAAGAACGCCGGGACGAACGCGTCCTGGCCGCCTTTCGTGAGGTTGCCCTGGAAGCGCGTGACGACCGACGTGAAGGACTGCAGGTACGCGCGGCGCGTGTCGCCGACGATCCCGGTGGCTTTCGGGTCGAAGGAGTTACCCGAGGCCTTCTGGTAGCGCGCCTTGAACGCGTTCACCAGCGCGTCCGGGCTCACCTGCTCCTTGGTGGTCTTGCCGCCGTTGATGGCCGGCTGCAGGTCGCCGATGACGCCCGTGCCCTCGGTCACGAGGACGCGAAGCTCCTGCGCCGCCTGGCGGGCGTTCTCCTCGGTCATCTGTGCGTTGGCCGGCAGCGTGGCGACCAGCAGGACCGCCACGGTTGCGATGCGCTTCATATGCTCTTTCTCCCTTGTTGGTCGGTGGCGAACCCAAGCTATCACGCGAATACGGCCACAAATGTGACGCGCTGCACAGGTCCCGTTGGTGCCGAATTACGGATGTGACGGCCGCCCTTAGAATGCGTGGATGATCGCGCGCATCGCGGTGTTGCTCGTGCTCGCCCTTGGTGCGGCGGCGCCGGTTATCGCCGACTGGAATCCGACCCGGCCCCTGAAGCTGGTGGTTCCGTTCGCTCCCGGCGGCCAGCCCGACCTGGTCGCCCGAGCGCTCGCCCAGCCGCTGTCGAAGGCGCTCGGACAACCGGTGGTCGTCGAGAATCGTCCCGGCGCGGGCGGAAACATCGGGACCGAAGCGGTCGCGCGCGCGGCGCCGGACGGCTACACGCTCCTCCTCGGCACCAATGTCCCGCTCGTGGTGAATCCCGCGCTCACGAAGACGCGCTACGATCCGCTCACCGAGCTCGCGGCGGTCACGCTCATCGGCACGTCCCCGAGCCTGATCGCCGTGCGATCCGATTCCAACATCCGCAGCATCGCCGATCTCGTCTCGGTTGCGAAGGCGCGACCGGCCGGCCTCAACTTCGGCTCCGTCGGCGTGGGCAGCGTCTCGCAGCTCTCCATGGAGCTGCTGAATCGCCGCGAGGGCCTCCACATGGTCCACATCCCCTACAACGGGGGAGCGCCGGCGGTGGCGGCCCTGATCGCCGGCGACATCGACGTGCTGTCGATCAATCCGACGTCGCTGATCGCGCACGTCGAATCGGGAAGGCTGCGCCTGCTCGCGCAGACGAGCGAGACCCGTTCGGTGTTCATCCATGACGTGCCGACGCTCGCGGAGCTCGGTTACCGTCGCTATGACGTGCGCGTCTGGATGGTCGTGATGGCGCCCGCCGGGACGCCCGTGGCTGCGATCGAACGGCTCCACGCCGAGCTCGCGCGCATCATCCGCGATCCCGCGATGAAGGCGACGCTGTGGGACCGGCAGTGGATCGACCCGGTGGCCGCGACGCCGCAGGCCACGTCGCTGCTGATTCGCGGCGAGCTTCGCTCCTGGGCGCGCTCGGGCATCGCGCTCGATGCCGAATGAGCGAGCCGCGCCGCGCGTTCGTCGTCGCCCATTACGATCCCGCCGGTCGCGTGGCGTGGAACCTGCGTGACCTGGTGGCGCATCTCGCCACGCTGGGGCGCGTGATCTTCGTCTCGACGAACCTCGGCGAGAACGCCGCAAGATCGCTTCCCGCGGGCGTGCAGGTCATCACGCGGCCCAACGAAGGCTACGATTTCTATTCGTACAAGCGCGGTATCGAAGCGCTCGGCGATCCGGGCGCATTCGACGAAGTCGTGATCCTGAACAGCTCCTTCGTCTGCCTCGATCCGGCGCGGCTCACCGGGCGCTTCTTCTCCAGCGCGAGCCCCGACGCGGACCTGCTCGGACTCACCTCCAATTACGAATATGCGGCCCACCTGCAGAGCTACTGGATCTCCTTCCGGGGACGCCGCGTGCTCGATTCGCCCGCGTTCGCGCAATGGTGGCGCGACATGGAACCGGTCTCCGATCGCGACCTCGTGATCCCGCGCTACGAGGTCGGCATGTCGCACGCTTTCCACAACGCCGGCTTCAAGCTGGCGAGCGCATTCTCGCCGCCGGCCGAACGCCGCGGCGCGATCGCGCACCGCAACCCCACGCACGTCTTCTGGGACGCGCTCATGGAGGAGTTCGCGGTGCTGAAGCTGGAGCTGCTGCGCACGAACCCTTTCCGCATGGATCTCGGAAAGCTCCAGGCCGTGCTGCAGGCGCGGCCGCAGTGGCGCGCGCTGGTGGACGACGCGCTGGCAACACCATGAGCCGGGACTAGAGCGGTACGACGCGCGCGGGATCGGGCTTGCGCGCGAACTCCAGGAATTCGTCCCCGAGTCGGGCGCTCTCGGCGATCGCGGCGCGCCAGTACTTCATGCGGCCCGCGTCGTCGCCTTCGAAGCGCGCGAAGTCGCGGCGATCGGGAAGTTTTCCGTGCGGCAGCTCCTGCACGTACTCGCGCGAAGGTGAAACGAGGATCACGTTGTCGAGCCATTCGCCCCGCGCGTGGCGCCACGGCATACCCTTGTCGAGCCAGCCGGGAACGATGCGGTCGACGAAGTGCGGATAGAGAACGAGCCCCTTGGAGCGGTGGTACGGCAAGTGCAAGTGATAGTCGATGATGCCGCCGTCCCAGTACACGCCGCGCGGCGCGCTTGCGATGTCGAGAACGCCCTCGAGCACCAGCGGGATCGAGGCACTCGCGAGCAGCGCCTCGGCGAGATTGCCGCGATCGAGTGTGACCTCGTGCGTCTGGAACGAGTCGAAGCTCGACCCGGTGCGGAAGAACGCGGGATGCTCGCGCGGATCGTGGAAGATCGTGCGATCGATGAAGCGCGCGAGGTGCCGGCGTCCCACGGCGTTTGCCATCGCCGCCATGCCGAATCCGAGCGAGGTCGTGAGCGGCGAGTCGCGCGTGAGGGGCCAGCGCCCTCGAACCGTGAGGATGTGGAGGCGATAGTGCGGGTGGCTGAGGATCTCGTCCTCGCGTCCCTTGAAGAGTCTCGCGAGCATTTCGCGCGCCGAGTCCGAAACGAGGCGGCGCGATGGCCGCTTCGGATAGGTCTGCTCGGTATACCCGCGGGCAAACTCGTCGAGCGCCGCCATCGCATCGGTGCGGCAAGCGGCCGCGAACCGCCAGGCCCCAATGGATGCACCGATGAGATGGCGCACGCCGGGAGCCGAGGGCAGCCACTCGCCGAACATCGCCCGGTCGAGCCCTGCGATACCCAGCGCCTTCGGTCCGCCCGCCGCGCCCGGCACGATCTCGATGTCGGAAGGATCGAGGCCGTGCGAGCGAATGCGCTCGAAAGCGCGTTTACCCGCGCGAATGGAGAGGGCGTGTTGCACTCCATTATTATCGCCCGATGTCCTCGGCCCTCTTCTCCCCGCTCGTCCTTCGCTCCGTCGAATTCCACAACCGCATCTTCGTCTCGCCGATGTGCCAGTACTCGAGCGAGAACGGCATGCCCAACGAGTGGCACCTCGTGCACCTCGGCAACCGCGCCGTCGGGGGCGCGTCGCTCGTCTGCGTTGAGGCGAGCGGCGTCTCGCCCGAGGGTCGTATCACGCCGTGGGATGCCGGCATCTGGTCGGAGGCGCATGCGCGCGCGTGGGCGCCCATTGCGCGATTCCTGCGCGACCACGGGGCCGTTCCGGGGATCCAGATCGCACACGCGGGGCGCAAGGCCTCTTGCAACAAGCCATGGCTCGGCGGCAAGCCCCTCGCGTTGAACGAAGGCGGCTGGCAGACGCTCGGCCCCAGCGTCGTCGCGTTCGGTCACTATCCTGCGCCGCGCGCGATGACGCGCGACGAGATTCGCAAGACCGTGGACGACTTCGCCGCCGCCGCGCGCCACTCGCTCGACGCCGGGTTCGACGTGGTCGAAGTGCACGGCGCACACGGTTATCTCATCCACGAGTACGTGTCGCCGCTGTCCAACAAGCGCACCGACGATTACGGCGGCTCTTTCGAGAACCGCATCCGCTTTCCGCTCGAGGTCGCCCGTGCCGTGCGCGATGTGTGGCCCGCGGACAAGCCCGTGATGTATCGCCTCTCCGCCACCGATTGGGCCGAAGGCGGCTGGGACCTCGCGCAATCGATCGAGCTCTCGAGGCGACTCAAACTCATCGGCATCGACATGATCGACTGCTCGAGTGGCGGCAACGTGCACGACGCGAAAATGACCCTCGGTCCCGGCTACCAGGTTCCCTTCGCCGCGGCGATCCGCAGGGAAGCGGAAATCCCCACGCTAGCCGTGGGGCTCATCGTCGACGCAGTGCAAGCCGAGCAGATCGTCGCGCACGGCCAGGCCGATGCCGTTTGCCTTGCCCGGGCCATGCTGCGCGATCCCTATTGGCCGCGGCATGCGGCCAGGGAGTTGCGCGTCGAAATGCCCTGGCCGGATCAGTACAAGCGGGCTGATGTTGGACCGCTAGGGCGATGAAAAGACTTGAGACACCGGGCCCTGCCCGCACAAGAGAGCGCAAGCAAGCCAACGCTCGAAGCGATCGGCAACGGCGGCGGGAGAGAGCTTCGCTATGCCGTGATCGCCTTCGGCTACGTAGTCCGAGGTGCAGCGCGCGCCTGTGGCGGTACTCAGGAATTGCTCGACCAGTGCGGGGGGCGCCACGTCGTCCTTGCCGCCGAAGATGACGTGCAACGGCGCTTCCAGCTGGGTGGGCGCACCGACGACATGGTGCCGCTCCATCGAAGTCACCAGCTCGGTCGACACCAGCGGCAGCGAGTTCCACAACACCACGCCGTTCGCCGTCGTGAGGCGGCCTTGTTGCAAGGCGGGAATCACGTAGCTTCGATCCCAGTCGAAAGCCGGCGCCAGTCCGCACATGTTGCTGAACCAACCGGGATGCCTGCGGTGCAGCAGGATCATCAACCAGGCGCCGAGACTCAGGCCAACCCAGACGGCACGCTCGCCGACGTATTGGCCGAAGACATGCTCCGCGTCCTGCAGCCATGTGTCGATCGACAGCACGCCGGAGTGCCGGGACTGGCCGCTGGCCGCGATGTCCATCAGGATGCACCGCGCGCCGCTTCTCGCGAGAATGGCTACCAGCGGCTCGCGCACTACGCCGCTTCCGGACGCGCCGCCGACGACGAACACCGGCCGCTCGCCGTCGCCGACAAAATGAACCGCCACCTTCGAGCCCGTGGGGGTCGAAACGAAAGACCGCTCGATCCGCATGCCTGAATCATATCGATGTTGGAGAGGGCCGCGCGGTACCATATGCGCCCGCGCGACCACATACCGGATCTCCCGATGATCGACCTCTACTACTGGACCACCCCCAACGGCCACAAGGTCACGATGTACCTCGAGGAGGCCGGGCTCGAGTACAACATCAAGCCGATCAACATCGGCAAGGGCGACCAGTTCGATCCGGCGTTCCTGAAGATTTCGCCCAACAACAAGATTCCGGCGATCGTGGACCGCAAGCCGATCGACGGCGGCAAGGCGATCACCGTGTTCGAGTCGGGCGCGATCCTGCTCTACCTCGCGGGCAAGACGGGCAAGTTCATCCCGAAGGACCTGCGCGGCCAGGTCGAGGCGCTCGAGTGGGTGAATTGGCAGATGGGCGGCCTGGGACCGATGCTCGGGCAGAACCATCACTTCTCGATCTACGCGCCAGAGAAGATCGCGTACGCGATCGATCGCTACGTGAAGGAGACCAACCGGCTCTACGCGGTGCTGGACAAGCGCCTCGCCGGCCGCAACTTCATCCTCGGCAAGCAATATTCGATCGCCGACATGGCGGCCTATCCGTGGATCATCCCCGACCGCCAGGGCCAGAACATCGATCAGTTCCCGAGCCTGAAGCGCTGGAAGGCGACGATTCGCGCACGGCCCGCGACTCAGCGCGCCTACGCGAGAGTGCAGGAGGTCAACCCCGGCGCAGGCGGGATTCGCACGGAAGCGGAGCGCAAGATCCTCTTCGGCCAGGACAAGTCCGTCGTGAAATGAAAAGGGCGGCCGAGGCCGCCCTTTATCCATTCCGCGCGGGAAGGCGGATCAGTTCTTTGCGTCTTCCTGATCCTTCTGGATCTTCTTCATCGTGTCGTTGTAATCGGTGATCGCGCCGTTGGCAGCCTGCAGGTGCGCCTGTTGCTGCACCTTCTGCTGCTCGACGTAGGCCATCATGCACGCCTTGTACGCGTCGATCTCGCGCTTGAATGAGTTTCGGCGCAGGTCCGACTGCATTGCGAGCGTGCCCGGGTACTCGGGCTTCGGTTCGCACTTGGGTTTTTCCACCGCGACGGCTTGTGCGGCCGGGGCGGCGGGCGCCTGCGCGAAGGCGAGGCCTGCGGTGGCGAGGACAGTTGCTACGAAAACCAGCTGCTTCATGGAATCACCTTTCGTCTTCTGGGGCGGCGGAATTCTACTTCAATCCGGGACGGCAACGGTGTAGTTGAGCGCGAGGCGCCCGCCGTCCGGATAGATGGTCTGCCCGGTGAGGTAGGACGACTCGTCGCTGGCGAGGAACACGGCGACCTGCGCGACTTCCGCCGGCTCGCCCATGCGACCCAGGGGCGTGCGTGACAGGATCTTGCGCTCCGCTTCCTTGTTGCCCAGCACCGCCGTCCGGGCGAGATCCGTAAGAATGGTTCCGGGGCCGATTCCGTTGACACGGATGCCTTTCGGCGCAAGGGCCACCGACATCACCTTCGTGAGCTGGTTGATGGCGCCCTTCGAGACCACGTAAGGGACCTGGTTGGGAATGGCGAGCACGGCGTTCACGCTCGACATGTTGATGATCGAGCCGCCCTTGCCCTGCTTCACCATCTGGCGCGCCGCGGCCTGGCCGGCGAGGAAGACGCCCTTCAGGTTCACCGAGAGCACCCGGTCGAAGTCCTTCTCCTCGAGATCGAGGAATTCCGCTGCATGCACGATGCCGGCGTTGGCGACGAGGACATCGAGGCCGCCGAACTCGTCGACCGCGGAGCGGATCGCGCTCTCGACCTGGTCCTTGCGCGCGACGTCGCACGCCACGAAGCTTGCGCTGAGGTTTTCGGAACGAAGCTTCAGCACCTCGCGCCGCCCGATGTCCTCGTTGAGATCGGTGAGCAGCACCTTCGCGCCCTCGCGCGCGAATGCCTGCGCGCACGCGAGACCGATACCTTGCGCGGCCCCGGTGACGAGGGCGACTTTGCCGGAAAGCCTCATGCGACTATTTCGGCGATCCCGTGGGAATCGTCGGGATCGGCGCCATCGGCGACAAGTCCAACGGCTTCGCGGTTTCGGTGGCCGCCGCGAGTGTCTTGCACACCGGGTCCTGCCCCTTCGGGCAGCTCTGCGTCGCGCGCGAGCGGATCATGGCGAGATCGTCCTTGGCGGCCGGGCTCCTGAGGTGCGCCTCGATGAAGGCTTTGTAATCGGCGTCCTTCATGCCTTCGGCGAGGATGTCCACGTTCTTCCAGTCGACCATGAGGCGCAGCATCGCGTCGGTGAACGTATCGGCGACCTCGCCCGTGTCGCACTGGCGCCAGTCCTTCCACGCCTTGTTGAGCCCCTGCCACGTGAGAACCAGGTCCACCGCCTTCTGCGCCTTCTGCATGTCGGCCGGGGAGCAGGTCTTCTGCGCTTGCGCGGCGAGGATGCAGCCGGTGGCGGCCAGGATGGCGAGTCTTTTCATCATGTCTACGCGGCCTTTCCGGGGCGGCGCCCCGCTTGCGACATGCGCTCGCGGATCGCGCGGACGATGCCCTGGAAATCGAGACCGCAATCCGCAAGGAGTAGCTGCGCATCGCCGTGCTCGACGAAAGCGTCGGGAAGTCCGAGGTGCAGCAGCGGAACCGATATGCCGTCGGCCGCGAGCGCCTCCGCGACCCCAGCGCCGGCCCCACCCGCCACCACGTTCTCCTCGATGGTGACGACGAGATCGTGCGTCGTGGCGAGGCGGTAGGCGAGCTCGCGATCGACGGGCTTCACGAAGCGCATGTTGGCGACGGTGGCGTTCAGCTCGTTGCCGGCGACGAGCGCGGGCGTGAGCATGGAGCCGAATGCCAGGATCGCGACGCGCTTGCCCTCGCGGCGAACCTCGCCCTTGCCGACGGGCAGCGCGGTCATCTCCTTCACGACCTCGACACCCGGACCGCTGCCGCGCGGATAACGCACGGCTGTCGGAGTACCGAGAGTGAACGCGGTATAGAGCATCTGCCGGCATTCGTTCTCGTCGGAGGGCGCCATCACCGTCATGTTCGGGATGCAGCGAAGGAACGAAAGATCGAATGCTCCGTGATGCGTGGGACCGTCCGCGCCCACGAGGCCGCCGCGGTCCATCGCGAACACCACCGGCAGGTTCTGCAGCGCGACGTCGTGGATGAGCTGGTCGTAGGCGCGTTGCAGGAACGTGGAGTAGATGGCGAGCACGGGCTTCATGCCGTCGACGGCAAGGCCTGCCGCGAAAGTGACGGCGTGCTGCTCCGCGATGCCGACATCGAAATAGCGGCCGGCGAACTGCTGGGAGAATTTCACCAGGCCGGAACCCTCGCGCATCGCGGGCGTGATACCGATGAGGCGCGCATCCGCGTGGGCCATGTCGCACAGCCAATCGCCGAAGACCTGCGTGTACGTGGGCTTGGGGCGCGCATCCTTCGCCGCCACCTTCACGATGCCCACGCCGGGATCGAACTTGCCCGGGCCGTGGTAGGTGATCGGGTCGTCCTCGGCGTACGCGTAGCCCTGGCCCTTGCGCGTCACGATGTGCAGGAATTGCGGGCCGTCCAGGCGCGTCACGTTCTGCAACGTGTCGATCAGGACGTCGAGGTTGTGGCCGTCGATGGGGCCGGTGTAGTTGAAGCCGAATTCCTCGAACATCGTCGAGGGCGTGATCATGCCCTTGGCGTGCTCCTCGAAGCGCTTGGCGAGCTCCTGCACCTGCTCAGGCGCGATCGACAGCATCTTCTTGGTCGTGCTGCGGGTGGCGGCATAGAAGCGACCCGACATCAGCTTCGCGAGGTAGTTGTTGAGCGCGCCGACGTTCTCCGAGATCGACATGTCGTTGTCGTTCAGGATCACGATCACGTTCGCGCCGGATTGCTTGGCGTTGTTCAACGCTTCGAAGGCCATGCCCGCCGTCATCGCGCCATCGCCGATCACCGCGATCACGCGATGGTCCTGTCCCTGCCGCTTCGCAGCCACGGCCATGCCGATCGCCGCCGAGATCGATGTCGAGGAGTGGGCCGTTCCGAACGTGTCGTAGCGGCTTTCCTCGCGGCGCGGGAAACCCGCGATGCCGCCCTTCTGGCGCAGGCGCTTCATCGCTTCGCGCCGTCCCGTGAGGATCTTGTGGCCGTAGGTCTGGTGGCCCACGTCCCAGATCAGCTTGTCGTCGGGCGTGTTGAAGACGTAGTGAAGCGCGATCGTGAGCTCCACCGTACCCAGGTTCGACGACAGGTGGCCGCCCGTGGACGACACGGAATCGACGATGAAAGAGCGCAGCTCGTCGGCGAGCTGCACCAGCTGGCGCCGGTCGAGCAATCGCACGTCGGCCGGGTCGTCGACTTTCTCGAGGATGGGGTATGTGCTCATCTGTGGAAGGCCATTCTAGCGCTGGCGGTGGACGATGAAGTCTGCGATCTCCCGGAGCCGCGAGGCGCCGGGGCCGAAGGTGGAAAGGGCCTGCAGCGAGTCGGCGAGCAGCTCTTCGGAGAAACGCTTCGCATCGGCGAGGCCCATGAGGCTCGTGTAGGTGGGCTTCGACTGCGCCTTGTCCTTGCCGGCCGTCTTGCCGAGCGTCGCCGCATCGCCTTCCTCGTCGAGGATGTCGTCCACCACCTGGAACGCGAGCCCCACGCATTTGGCATACCGGTCGAGGCGATCCAGGTCCGGTTGGGGGAGCGATTTGCCGCAATGCGTGCCGAGCAGGACGGATGCGCGGATGAGTGCGCCCGTCTTGAGGATGTGCATGAACTCGAGCTCGGGGAGCGTGATCGTCTTGCCCACCGCATCGAGGTCGATCGCCTGGCCCCCCGCCATGCCGCGCGAGCCGCCGGCCGCGGCGAAGAGCTGGATCATCTTCAGCTGCACCGCGGGTTCGTCGGCGAGCTTGTATTCGCTCATGAGCTGGAAAGCCAGGCTTTGCAGCGCGTCGCCCGCGAGGAGCGCCGTGGCCTCGTCGAATTCCACGTGGCACGTGGGCTTGCCGCGGCGAAGGACGTCGTCATCCATGCACGGGAGGTCATCGTGAATGAGCGAATACGCGTGGATCATCTCGACCGCCGAGGCCGCGATCCTCAGCCGCTCGGCCGGCGCTTCGGTGAGCGCACCCGCTCCGTACACGAGCATCGCGCGCACGCGCTTTCCGCCGCCCAGCGTCGAGTAGCGTATCGCATCGTGAAGGCGTGCGGGTGCGATGCGCGAGGCCGGCAGCAGCTCGGTAAGGGCGGTCTCGACTTGCGTGGCCGTCTCTCGCGACCACGTCGTGAAATCGGGCGTGCTCACTTCTCTGGGCTGAAGTCGCGTAGCTCGCCGCCTTCGAGGATCGCGATGCGCGCCTGCGCGTCCGCAAGGCGGGATTCGCAGTACTTTATGAGCTCGGCACCGCGCTGGAAGGCCGCCAGCGACTCTTCGAGCGGCAGCTTGCCGTCCTCCATGCGCGCGACGAGGGCCTCGAGCTCCTCGAGCGCCTTCTCGAAGGTCATTTCTACGTTGGGGGGGGTCGACGACACGTGTAATGAATTGTACACCAAAGGTCTTGAAATATAAGGGAACTTGGCCCAAAATGAGGGTCTAGTTGTTACTGCCGGGACGGAGCTGCAGAGTTAAAAGCTAGCTGACTCGATTAGCCCGCGGTTTTCATCTTCATCTGTTCTGGAGGCGAGAACTATGACGGACCTGGCGAGCCAGAAATCGCTCACTCGCGCGGCACCTCATCTGCCGCTGTCGTGGTACTTCGACCCGAGTGTCGCGGCGGTCGAGCAAAAACTTCTCTTCGCGAAGGGACCCGGATACGTCGGCCACGTGCAGATGGCCCCGAATCCCGGCGACTATCGCGTGCTCGACTGGCGCGCAAAGGGCGCGTGGTCGCTCGTCAACAACGAGGGCAAGCACGACCTCGTCTCGAACGTCTGCCGGCACCGCCAGGCGATCATGCTGAAGGGCGCGGGCTCGCTTCCGGGCGGCACCATCACGTGTCCGCTCCACCGCTGGGCATACGACGCGACGGGCAAGCACATCGGAGCGCCGTCGTTTCCCGACATGCCATGCCTCGACCTTCCGCGCCAGGATCTGCAGCACTGGAACGGCATGCTCTTCAACGGCAAGCGCCAGATCGCGAAGGACCTGGCGAAGCTCGGCGTCGCGAAGGAGC
>Ga0209131_1001922_pt1 | contig 14269 bp, 8 predicted proteins | sample GraSoi_2013_40cm_FD_185826 | JGI IMG/M metagenome (GOLD analysis project Ga0209131, IMG submission 185826) | Grasslands soil microbial communities from the Angelo Coastal Reserve, California, USA - Sample 9_17_2013_40cm (SPAdes) (version 2) | ecosystem: Environmental > Terrestrial > Soil >...
GTCATGTCCGTCTCGACCGCCGCCTTTGTTTGTTGACCGCCGCTGTTGCTTCTTGACCGCCGTCGTTTAACTCACTTTTCCTATCGGCAGCTTCCGAATCCGTTTCCCCGTCGCCGCAAATATCGCATTACACACCGCGGGGGCGATGGGCGGTGTTCCTGGCTCTCCCACGCCCCCCGGTTCGTTGCTGCTGGGCACGATGTACACCTCCACGACCGGCATCTCCGCCAGGCGGAGCATCTGATAGTCGTGGAAGTTGCTCTGCACCACCCGTCCTCCCTCAATGTCGATTGCGCCTTTCAACGCCGCGGTGAGGCCATACACGATGCCGCTTTGCATCTGCGCTTCGATCGTGCTGGGATTCACGTGCATTCCGCAGTCGATCGCGCAGACGACGCGATGCACCCGTACGTCTCCTTCCGGCGAGACGGAGATTTCCGCGACCTCCGCCGCAAATGATTCAAACGACTTGTAGACGGCGATGCCACGGGCGCGGCCCGCCGGCAGCGGCGTGCCCCAGCCGGCCTTGCTCGCCGCCAGCTCGAGCACACCGAGATCGCGCGGCGCGTTCGCGAGGAGCGCGCGGCGATACTCGTAGGGGTCCTGCTTCGCTGCCGCGGCAAGCTCGTCGATGAATCCCTCCACGGCGAATGCGTTGAAGGAGTTGTTCACCGAGCGCCAGAAGCCGACCGGGATCCCTGTGTCGGTGAGCTGATAGTCGACGTGCACGTTGGGGATGGCGTACGGCAGTCCCACCCCGCCTTCGACGGCTTCCCCATCGAGACCGTTTTTGACGGTCTGGGGAAACATCCGAGCCATGATCGATGGCGCGACGATGCGGTGCGTCCAGGACACCGGTCGGCCGGTCGCATCGAGTCCCGCGCGCAATTGGTGATAGTTGGCGGGCCGGTACTGCGCGTGCTGAATGTCGTCCTCGCGCGACCAGATGACTTTGACGGGCGCACCTGCCGTCTTCGAGGTCTCGAGCGCCTCGATGATGAAGTCGAGCTCGAAGCGCCGGCCGAACCCGCCGCCCAGGTAGGTCGTGTGCACAGCGACCTTCTCCGGCGCCACGCCACCGATTTGGCCGCCGATCATCTGCACGCCCGTCTGGTTTTGCGTCGGCGCCCAGATGTCCACGCCACCGGCACGTACGTGCGCCGTGCAATTCATCGGCTCCATCGTGGCGTGCGCGAGGAACGGCATTTCGTACACGGCCTCGACTCGCTGCGCCGCTCCGGCCAGGGCGGCGACGGCGTCACCGTCGTGGCGAGCGACGGCACCATCCTGGGTAGCGCGCTGCGCGAACAGGCTGGAGATGCTCGCGCTGGACACCTGGGCGACCGGGCCTTCATCCCAGATGACCTTCAGGGCATCGCGACCCTGTTTCGCCGGCCAGTAGCCGTTGCCGACCACGGCCACACCACTCGAGATCTGGACGACATGCCGGACACCGGGGATCGCTTTCGCCGCGGTCGCATCGAAGCTGCGGACCTTGCCGCCGAACACCGGGCTGCGTGCCACCACGGCGGTCAGCATCCCGGGCACGCGCACGTCGATGCCGAACTGCGCGGTGCCATTCACCTTGAAGCGCGTGTCGAGGCGTTTCGTCGGCTTGCCGGCGAGGCGCCAGTCCTTCGGATCCTTGAGCGGCACGTCCGCGGGGACGGGAAGCGCCGCCGCTTGCTGCGCCAGCGCTCCGTAACTGAGCCGCCGGTTGGTCGCCGTGTGAATCACCGCGCCCGCTTCAGCCCGGCAGCTCGCCGGCTCGACGCTCCACGTCTGCGCCGCCGCCGCGATCAACATCGTTCGCGCCTGGGCGCCTGCCACACGCAGCGGCTTCCAGGCCGCGCGCACACTCGAGCTGCCGCCGGTGCCCTGAATGCCGAACAGCTGATTGATGTAGGCCTTGTCGGCGGGCGCGAACTCGAAACGGACCTTGGTCCAGTCGGCCTCGAGCTCCTCCGCGAGCAACATCGGGAGGGAGGTGGTCACGCCCTGGCCCATCTCCGAGCGATCGACGATTACGAGCACACTGTCGTCCGTGCCGATCCGGAGCCACGCATTCGGTGCGAACGGTGCCACACCGCGCCGAGTGGGGATCTTGAACCCAATGACGAGGCCGGCGCCGACGGTGCCGGCCACCTGGAGAAAGTCGCGGCGTTCCATCACGCCTCCTTGGCCGCGCGATGGATCGCGGCCCGGATGCGCTGGTAGGTTCCGCAGCGGCAGATGTTCGTCATCGCGGCATCGATCTCGGCATCAGTCGGCTGCGGTTTCTGGCGCAATAACGCCGCCGCCGCCATGACCTGTCCCGACTGGCAGTAGCCGCACTGCGGCACGTCCTCGGCGACCCACGCCTTCTGGACTCGATGCGTCGACGTAGCGCTGAGGCCTTCGATGGTAGTAATCGGCTTCGTCCCGATGGCGGAGACCGGCATGACGCAGGACCGAGTCGCCTGACCGCCCAAGTGCACGGTGCACGCGCCGCACTGCGCGATGCCGCAGCCGAACTTCGTGCCGGTGAGACCGAGGTTGTCGCGCAGGATCCAGAGGAGGGGCGTGTTCGCGGCGGCCTCGACGGTCCGGGGCCGGCCATTTACGAGGAGCGAATACGAGGGCATGGGCTGACCTCGATGAGGAGAGATGAGTCAAACGTGGCGGAAAAACTGAGAGGGCGCCAGTTAGGCGTATCGTGGGGTGGGGTAGGGGCGCAGCATGCTGCGCCCCTACATTATTCCCACGTCCATGACGACCTATCTGCGCCGGCTCGGGCTGTTTTCGGGAACGATGGCGGTTGTCGGTGGCATCATCGGCGGCGGGATCTTCCGCACCCCCGCCACCGTGGCCGAGCGGCTCCGCTCACCAGGATTAGTCCTTATCGCCTGGGTGATCGGAGGCGTCATCGCCTTGATCGGCGCGTTCTGCTTCGGGGAGCTGGGGCAGCGCCGGCCCCGGGCGGGCGGCGGGTATGTGTACCTGCGTGAAACGTTCGGTCCGTTACCGGCATTCCTGTACGGCTGGACACTTGTGCTGGTCATCGCGACCGGCGCGATCGCCGCGGTGGCGGTCACATTCGCCGATTACACGCTCGCGCTGCTCGGCTTGCCGCATTCCTATTCGGTGCCGTTAGCGGTCGCTGCGATCGTCCTCCATGCCGGCATCAACTACATCGGTGTCCGTCCCGCGGCGATTACGCAGAACATTTTCACGGTCCTCAAGCTGGTGGCGCTCGCGGTGCTCATCGCCAGCGGACTTCTCCTCGCGGTTCCTTTGCCGCCCTTCGCCGCCCCATCGCCGCCGCCTCACTTCGCCGCCCTTGGTAGCGCACTCGTCCCTATCCTTTTTACGTATGGCGGCTGGCAACAAACGAATTTCATCGCCGAAGAAATCGTCGAGCCGGAGCGGAATCTTCCCCGGGCGCTGCTGATTGGGGTCGCGATCGTCGTGACGGTGTACTTGCTGACCAACGTCGCGTACTTGCGCGTCCTGGGGATCGACGGCTTGGCGACGAGCACCGCACCGGCGGCCGACACGATGACTCGGGTGTTGGGCCCCGTCGGCGGCAAGGTCATCGCCGCCGGGATCGCGGTGTCGACGTTCGCGTTTCTCAACCTCGTGATTCTGGTGACGCCGCGCGTGCTCCAGGCGATGTCGGCCGATGGCGTCTTCTTCCGCCGCTTCGCGGAGCTGCATCCCGTCCACCATACGCCGGCCGCCGCGATTGTGGCGCTCGCGGTCTTTGCCGTCTTGTTCACCCTTTCCGGGACGTTCGGCCAGCTGGTGGACTACGTGACGTTTGGCGACTGGATCTTCTTCGGCTCGACTGTTGCTTGTTTGTACGTGTATCGCGCGCGCGATCCTGGTCCCAGGGCTGGTTTCGGAGTGCCCGGGTATCCGATCACGCCGGCGCTGTTCGTGCTCGCCGCGGCGTTCGTCGTCTTCAGCGCCATAGCCTCGAATCCCAAGAACGCCGCGATCGGCGCGGGCCTCATCGGGCTCGGCATCCCGGCCTACTTCTTTTGGCGGAGTCGCTCATGAGTCGCATCACTCGCCTCGTCATCATCACCTTGGGTCTCGCCCGGCCGCTGTCGGCGCAGCACGAGCTCGGTCGGGTCGCGTTCCCAACATCCTGCAATGCCACGGCGCAGCGGGAATTCGAGCGCGCGATGACCTACCTGCACTCCTTCTGGTGGGAGCAGGGACTGAGTGCGTTCCAGGCCGTCGTCTCGGCCGATTCGACCTGCGCGATGGGGTACTGGGGTCTCGCGCTGAATGCGTGGGGCAATCCATTCGCGGGAGGTGCTCCCCCCAGCAGCGAAAGCGCGCGCCGCGGCGCGGCGGCAGCCCAGCGCGCCGCCGCCCTGGGCGCGCCCACGCCGCGCGAGCAAGGGTTCATTGCGGCGGCGGCGGCCCTCTATCGCGGCTACGATTCCACGCCCAACAGCCGCCGGTTGCAAGCCTACTCCGACACCCTGGCGCGCGTCTATCGCGATTTCGCGAACGACACCGAAGTCGCCATTTACTATGCGTTGTCGCTGGTCGCGACCGCGCCCAAGACGGATACGACGTTCGCCCGGCAAAAGCGCGCCGCGGCCATTCTGAACCCGTTGTTCCAGCGATTTCCGACGCATCCGGGACTCGCGCACTACATCATCCACGCCAACGATTCACCGCAGCTCGCGGCGCTGGGACTCGACGCCGCGCGGCGCTACGCTGCGATCGCGCCGGCCGCGCCGCACGCCCAACACATGCCGTCGCACATCTTCATCCGGCGCGGCCTGTGGGATGAGACCATTGCCGCGAATCAGCGCGCCTTCCAGGCGGGCGTCGACTACGCGCGCGCCCAGCACAGCGGCGTCGCCCCCGAGCAGATCCACGCGCTCGACTACATGGTCTACGCGTATCTCCAGGAAGGGCGCGACACCGCCGCGCGCCACACCGTGACCGAGGCGCTCGCGCTGCAAACTACGCTGGCGAATGACGCGCTCGTGGCGAACTACAATCGCGTGGCAATGGAAGCGCGCCTGCCCCTGGAGCGTGGCGATTGGGCGGCCGCCGCGCAGCTGCCCGTGCGCTCGAGCGGCATGACCATCGGCGCGGCGCTGTCGCACTTCGCCCGCGGGATCGGCGCCGCCCGGATGTCCGACACGGCGCACGCCCGCGTAGCAATCGCAGCGCTCGCGGCCATCGAAGCGGATATGACACGTCGTGGCGACAGCGACTGGGCGCACATCGTCGCCATCAAGCGGCAGCTGGTGACGGCGTGGACGGAGCTGGCGGCGGGCGACACCGCGGCGGCGCTACGCGACGCGAAGGAAGCTGCCGACATCGAAGACGTCACCGAGAAGCAGCCGATCACACCCGGTGAGCTGTTGCCGGCGCGCGAGCTCGAGGGCGACATGCTGCTCGCGCTCGGGCGGGCGGCCGACGCTCGAGCGGCCTACGAGGCGAGCCTGGCGCGCGAGCCGAATCGGGCGCGCAGCCTGTATGGCTCTGCGCGGGCAGCCGAGGTGGCGGGCGACAAGCCGGCCGCACGGCTGCGCTACGCCGCTTTCCTGACGCAGATGGGTACTGCTGACGGCGACCGCGTCGAAATCGCTCGCGCCCGGGAGGCATTACGCTGAAATAGTGATCTGGGCCGCCTGCGTAACCACATAGGCGGCGCTATATTGGCCGACCCGTGACGACCCGAACGACCAACTGCCCCCGCTGTAGTCAGCCGCTGCAGGCGGGGGCTCGGTTTTGCCCCTCCTGCGGGTCCGACACGTCCGGTGACCAGACCGCCATCGCCACCCGCAAGCTCGACGGCGCGTCCGCCCTGCTGGCCAAGGGCGACGCCGGGCTGATCGACGCGCTCCGCCAGGCCACACTCGGGGAGTACGAAGTCATGGGCCTGCTGGGCCGCGGCGGCATGGCGACGGTCTACCTGGCCCACGATATCGCGCTCGACCGCAAAGTTGCGATCAAGGTCATGAGCCCGCACCTGCTGTCGGGCGAGGGCATGGCGGAGCGCTTCAAACGCGAAGCCCGCACCGCGGGGTCGCTCAGCCACCCCCACATCATTCCGATCTACGCCGTGAAAGAAGCAGGGGACCTGCTCTTTTTCGTGATGAAATTCGTCGAGGGCCGCCCGCTCGACGGCATCATCCGCGAAGTGGGCGCCGTGCCGTTCCCGATGGCGCAGACGATCATGCAGCAGGTCGGCTCGGCGCTCGGCTACGCGCATCGCCGCGGCATCATCCACCGCGACATCAAGCCGGCGAACATCATGCTGGACGTGGATGGCTGGGCGATGGTCACCGACTTCGGCATCGCCAAGGTGGCCGACAAGCAGGGGCTCACGATGACGGGTGCGACGGTGGGGACACCGTCCTACATGAGCCCGGAGCAGTGCGCCGCGACCAAAGAGCTGACGCAAGCGTCGGATCAGTACTCACTCGGGATCGTCGCATACGAGATGCTCGCCGGCCGCTTGCCGTTCACCGCGGAAACTGTCATGGCGATCATGTACGCGCACTTCAACGAGCCACCGGCGCCGATCGAGTCGAACCGCGCCGACTGCCCGCCCGAGATCGCCAGTGCGGTGATGCGGATGCTCGAGAAGGATCCGGCGAAACGCTGGCCGAACGTCGAGGCCGCCGTCGCCGCATTCGGGAACGCGACGCTCGCGCCCGACGATCCAGTGCGCACGCAGATGATGACGCTGGCGACGCAAGGTGGCACCTCGCAGCTGCTCGCGAAGTTCAGCACGCCGGCGAGCCCCTCGCCGGTCGGAAAGAGCCAGTCCTCCAAACCGCGCAAAGGCGTGGGGGAACACGCGGCGAGCACGACCTCGGCCGGCGTCGTCGGTTTGGCGCTGTCGCCCGCCCAGGTCACCGTCGCCGTTGGGGGCGCGGTGCAGCTCACGGCCCGGCCCAAGCGCGCCAGCGGCGCGACGCTGGTCGGTCGCATCATCACGTGGGCCACGACGGACCACGACGTCGCCACCGTCTCCGACGACGGTCTCGTCACCGCGCTCCAGCCGGGCGCGGCGACGATCACCTGTACCTGCGAGGGGGCGAGCGCCACCGCAGCGGTCACCGTCACCGGCCACCAGAAGTCGCGCGCGCTGGCGTACGCCGGCGGCATCGCCGCGATCGCGCTGCTCGGCGCTGGGGCCTGGATCTTCGGACCGTGGAACAAGCCCGCTGCTGCGCCTGCTCCGGCTCTGCAGCCCACGCCGCCACCACCAGCGCAGCAGGTTGTGGTGGCACCGCCGCCCGCCGCGCAGCCGGTTCCGCCACCGACCAAGCCGGCAAATCGACCGTCGTCCGAGCGCACCCAGCGTCCAGGTACCGTCGCTACCGCCCCGCCGCCGGCGCCACCACCTGCGCCTCCGCCTGGACCGCCGCCGGCCGCAGTCACGCAGCCGCCGCCCGCGCCGCCTCCGGCCGCGCCGCCAGCGGCCGCAGAAAACCCGCGTCCGTTGATCGATGGCGCGATTCAGGGATATGCCCGCGCGCTCGAGTCGCGCGACGTGCAGCAAGTGCGTCGCGCCTATCCAGGGCTGACGCCGCAGCAGGCCCAGGTGTGGCGCGACTTCTTCGGCATGGTGAGCGACCTCAAGGTCGATCTCGCCATCAAGCAGCTGCAGATCACCGGTGATGTCGCAGAGGCGCAGGTGGAAGGACTCAGCCAGTACACGCAGAATCGGCGGCCGCAGCGGCAGCCGATGAGCTTCCATGCCACGCTCGACCGGACGAGCGGCGCGTGGCGGATCGGCTCGATCCGATGACGCGTTATCGGCTGCTGTGGGCGGGGCTCGTGCTTGGCGGCGCGATCGCGTACGCCTGTACGACCGACACGGCGATCGGCCCCGACGCGTCGCTCGATTCGCTGTACATCGAGCCTGCGGCCGCGACCATCGTCCTGGACGACACGTTGCACCTCACCGCCGTCGGCGTCGACACCGCCGGCCGCCGCTTTGCATTGACGCGAGTCACGTGGAGCTCGACCGACCCCGCGGTCAGCTTCACGCCGACTGGGGCAGTGGTGGGCATCGCGCTCGGCACGGCCACGGTCCATGTCGCCGCGGGCGCCATCACGGCGACTGCCACGGTGACGGTGACGCCGAAACCAATTTTTGGGACATCCGCCGACACCGTGCTGTTCAGCGCGTTTGCGAATGGCCCCGATCCGGCGGCCCAAACGCTCACGATCACGAACGCCGGTGGCGGCACCCTGGCGCCTGTGGTGGATTCGATCCATTACGTGACGGGCGCTGGAGGTTGGCTGCAGGCGGCGATCGCGACGGGCGCGGGGACTGACACGCTGAGCCTCGCGCCGGCGACGTCGACGCTGGCCGTCGGGTCGTATGTGGCGACCGTCTTCCTGGGCGCGCCCAAGGCCACCCAAAAGCCGATCACCGTCAAGCTGACCATGACCGTCGATGCGCCGTTTGCCATGGCGATCGACTCGGGCGACGCGCAGACGGCGACCGTGAACACGGCGGTGCCGATCAAGCCCACGGTGTTGGTCCGCGATCAGTTCAATAACCCCGTGCCCGGTGCCGCGGTGACGTTCAGCGTGACGGGCGGCGGCGGCTCGGTCAGTCCGGTCACGGGCGTCGCGACCGACGCTGCCGGCAAGGCCCGCGTGACGAGCTGGACCCTCGGCACGGCCACGGGAGCGAACACGCTCCGGGCCCAAGTCACGGGAGTCACGCCCCTCACCTTCAGCGCCACGGGCACGCCCGGGGCGCCGGCGGCGACGAGCAAAACGGCAGGTGACACCCAGGCCGTCACCGTGAACACCGCCGTCCCGGTCCGGCCCACGCTCCGAGTCACCGACCAGTTCGGCAATCCGGTCGAGAGCGTGACGGTCACATTTGCGGTTGGCTCGGGTGGCGGGGGCTTGAGCGGCGGCACGAAGAAGACTGACGGCTCCGGTCTGGCGGCCGTGGGCAGCTGGACGCTCGGCACGGTGGCGGGATCGAACACGCTCACGGCAACCGCGGCGAGTCTCGCGGCCGCGACGTTCGCCGCCACCGCTACCCCCGATATCGCCGACAGCATCAAGCTCGGCGCGGGGAATAATCAGACCGACACCGTGAAGGCCACGCTCGCCGCCTACAGTGTGCGCGTCGCCGATCAGTACGGAAACGGCGTGCCGGGCCGGACGGTCACATGGGCGGTCAGCGGCGGTGGCTCGATCACACCCAGCTCTGCGACGAACGGCGCGGGAATCGCCAGCGCGACTCGCGTGTTCGGCACCGTTGCCGGGGCGCAGGGCGCGACGGCTACCGTGACCGGCCTGATCGGCTCGCCGCTGAGTTTCAGCGCCACCGCCACGCACGGCGCTGCCACCACGATTCTCAAGTTCGCCGGTGACGGCCAGAGTGCGACGGCGGGCACGCCTGTCGCCATCGCGCCGACGGCGCGCGTGGTCGATCAGTTCGGCAACTCCGTGGCGGGGGTGAATGTCACGTTCGCGGTCACCGGCGGCGGCGGGAGTGTCGCGCCGACGAGCGCGATCGCCACCGACACCGCGGGCAAGGCCGCCGTGACGAGCTGGACGCTCGGGCCTTCCGCCGGGACCAACAACGATTCTCTCGGGGCGAGCGCGCCGGGGCTCCCCTCCGCGCTCTTCCTCGCGTCGGGATTGTCGGGCGCCGCCAAGAATCTCGTCTACGTGACGGGGACGCCGCAGACCGACACGATCGGGGCGAACCTTGCCGCCTACACCGTCCGCGTCACCGACAGCCTGGGCAATGGTGTTCAGGGCGTCCCGGTTACGTGGTCGGTGACCCTCGGCGGCGGGTCGATCACGCCGTCATCGATCACCGATGTGAGCGGTTTTGCATCTGCGACGCGGGTGCTCGGCACCAGCGTTGGCGCCGATTCCGCGACGGCGTCCGTGGGCGGGCTCATCGGCTCGCCGCAGCGCTTCGGCGCGACGGCGCTGCACGGCAACCCGGCACAGATCTCCAAGACCATGGGCGACGGCCAGAGCGCGACCGTGAACACCGCGGTCGCGACCGCGCCCCAGGTCCGGATCACCGACCGCGCCGGCAATCCGATCCAGAGCGCGAGTGTCACGTTCACCGTGGCGTCAGGCGGTGGCAGCACGGTGCCCGCCTCGCCCGCCGGACTGTCGACCGACGCGAGCGGGTTCGTCCAACTGACGTCGTGGTCGCTCGGCACGGGTGCCGGCGCGAACACGATTTCCGCCACGTCCACAGGCACGCCAGGCGCCACGTTCTCGGCGAGCGGGACGGCGGGCGCGCCGAGCGCGAGCCAGTCGCTCGTGGCGGACAACGCGGTGACCGTGATCGCCTGCTCGGTGAGCTGCACCGTGGCGGCGAACACGGCCGACAGCATCACGATCACGGTGCGCGACCAGTTCAACAATCCGGTGAACGGCGCAGCTGTGACCGTCAGCTCGACGGGCACCGGCAACACGCTCAGTCCATCGGCCAGCGGGACGTCGAACGCGAGTGGCGTGTACGCCGTCAAGCTCAATTCGACGGTCGCGCAGGCGAAAACGATCTCCGCCACGGCCACGACGGGCCTCGGCGGCGGTGCGATCACGCAGACGGCGGCGGTGACGGTGAACCCGACGGCGGCGTCGGCGACGTTCTCGTCGGTCGCAGCCTCGACGACGCCGGTCACGGCGTGTCAGTCGGCATGTGTGGTCGGCAGCACCGCCCTGACGCTCACCGCCACGGTGCGCGACTCGTTCAACAACGTCGTCAACGCCGCATCGGTGACTCTTGGGTCGAACGGGACGAACAACTACTTCAACGCGGTGCTGCAGAACTCGATCAGCGGTTCCTCGGCAGGCGCCGGCACGTACAGCGCGACATTCAATTCGGGGACCGCGCAGCTCAAGTCGCTCTCGGCCACGATCACGAGCGGCGCCACGATCGGCGAGAACACGTCGGCGACAGTCGATGCCGCGGCACCTGCCTCGGTGTCGGTCGTCAACGCGGGCTTCGCGGCGCGCGTGGGCACCGGCGTGGGCACGCTGCCGACGTACACCGTGCGGGACGCGTTCTCGAACCTGGTTCCAAGCTATCCCGTGAGCTACTCGTCGAGCTTCAGTGGCGCGTTTACCGGGGCCGGTTCCACCAATGCCAGCGGTCAGGTCACGTTGACGAGCTGGACGATGTCGGCGAGCAACAGCGACGACGCGCTCGGCAGGATGGCGAATTCGGTGTCGGTGACGGCGAATGGCTTCTCGGGCACGGCGACGGATTACGGCATCTACACCTGGTCAGGCGAAGCGTCCCCGGTCATCGGACCGTCGGCCTCGACCTGCAGCGGCTGCCACGCGTGGAATCGTAACCCCAACAACATCGTGGGTGTCGCGTCGTCGTGCGCGGGATGGAACTACGTGGCCGCTGGCGCCGCGGGCTCGAGCTACATCTACACGAAGATGCTCGGCACGGCGGCCTGCGGCGGCAACCCGATGCCCCCGCCCGGCGGGAGCAGCGCCGCGAACCTCAAGATCATTCGAGCCTGGATCAACAACGGGGCACTGAATAACTGAGGTTATGGAGGATGATCGAGGATGGTGGAGGTTGTGGAGGTAACCTCCACCATCCTGCACCAACCTTCACTAACCTCCAGAACCTTCTTTAGAAGTTGTACTCAAATCCCGCCGTCCACACGACGCTCGGTTGCATCCCCGAATTCCGCAGCGGGAACAGCGCGTTCGTCGTGATGAGCACGCCGCGCGGCGTCTGGAACTTGAATCCCACCGAAGCGCTCAAGAAGTCGTCGCGTTGATCCGGGATGTTGGTCGGGTCCACGGTGTGGGGGAAGGGCGCCTGATACTGCACCGGCCCGGGAATCGGCAGCTTGCTGTCTCCGAGCTGCCATTCGGAGAGCAGATCGAAGGCCATCGTGGCCCAGCTCGCGACGGCGTTATCGAATCCGGCCGTGGCGATGACCGAGTTGGTGGAGAGCTTTGCGTCACGGAAGACGTAGCCGACGTTCAGGTGCGGCGCGAGTGTGCCGAACCTGGCCGAGACGATGCCGAGCCCCCGTCCCGAGAACTTCCCGGAGCCGAGCAGGTTTTGCTCGTCGCCGGTGGGGAAGCGGCCGTCCAGCAGAATCGCGGCGCCGAAGGAGTTGCTCTGGGCGACGTTCACTTTGAGGCGCGCCGCGACCGCCGTCATGACGGGTGCCGAGTCCGTGCCGGCGAAGCGGTGCGGTGACGGGAATTCCGCGGGCTGAATCGTCGCGACGCCCCTGCCTTGCACTGAGGCGTGCACGACGGGGACCGCGACCGAGAAATCCACGCCGTCGACGATGCCGTAGCTCGCCACGAATGTCGTGACGATGAGATTGACGTTCATCGCCACGCGCACGCCGATCACGTCGTTCTCGTAGCCGGGGTTGCCGAGCGTGTCGAGCGGTGCGACGTCCTCGTGGGTGAAGTTGAAGAGGATGTCGTCCATTCGGACGCCGCGCAGCCGCTCGAAGTGCATCGTGCTGAAGTTCGCGCCCATGAAGAACCGGCCCTTGCCGAGCGTCTGGGCGCGTTCGCCGAAGATCGGCCCGCCCGACGTCGCGGTCTTCACCGGGAGGCCGCCCACGAACTGATAGGTGACGCCGCTCGAGGTCGCGCCCACGGGCGTATTCGAAACGCTCGCCGCCAGCGAGTTGCCGAGCAGGTCGAGAATATCACCCGCGGCCGACTGGGTGGCGGGGATGAAGTGCGACCCGTGGCCGGTCAATGCGCCCGCGAGGCAGAGCGGCTGGCCACAGGTGCCGAACGTGAACAGGTCGGTACGAATCTGTTCGCGCAGCGACTGGCCGGCGAGCGGCTGAGCTGCAGCGAGGAGCAAGGCAAAGAACAAGCAGCGGCGCACGGGGCGTCCTGAGGAATGGGCGCCGCAATGATAGCTGCGGCCCTGCGCGAGGGCCAGCCGTTACGCGTCGATCACCTGCCCAAAGCACAACCGGTAGCCGTTGCAGTCTTCGATGTCGAAGTCAACGCTCCAGCCGCCGGTCACGGTAATCGCGTCAACGTCGCCCCGCCCTCTTTCATCCAGAGCATGATTGCGGCGCACGGGCTGCCCATGAACTCGGGCGGCGTGACGCCCGGGTGTGGGAACGCTTCTACGGCCAACACTTCATCCAACTGCACCTGGTCCAGCGTTTTTTGGGGTCCGAGCCCGTTCGACCACAGCTGCATGACGCACGGCGTTTGCTCGGCGCTGGTCGGGTTGGGATTCATGATCGACGTACGACCGCGACTGGCCTCCTGCCCGCAATCCTGATCACCCCGTTGCGTGATGATGCAGATGAAGTGGAAGTTTGGCTTCTGTCGGATCAGCGTGAAGAGGCTCCCGCCGCCGTGCTCCAGGTCATCGGGCGCAAGGAACAAACCCTGGTGAAACCTGGCCTTGTGATCGTAGAAGCGCGCGAGCTCCGGGTAGATCTTCATGTCGGCATCCTGCACCGCCGCGCGGTCGGCATCCGACTTCACCTGCTGCATGCTGGCCGTCCCCATGTCCGTCTCGGTTGCGGACGTATCTCCGGCAAGGGCGGTGAGGACGGGGATGTAGCCGAGCCGGCGCACCATCACGACGAGCGGGCCCTGCGGCGCCGAGACGTGAAACGTCCCATCATCGCCGGTCCGCTGTCCCGTGGGCATCCGACCGATAAAGATGACCGCCTGGGAAACCGGCTTGTGCTTGGCCGAATCCACGACGGTCCCTTTGATCGTGCGGGTGCGGCCTTGTGCTGACGCTGCGCTCACAGCGGCCAGGGCCAGGGTCACCGCGAACATCGCGGCAGTCGAGCGGCGCATTGGAGACCTCCTCCGGGTGATTCCGTCCCACGGGTGGGTGTCAGGGTTGTCCATCGATCGCGAGGATTAAATACCCGAGATCGGTCATGGCGCTCCATCCTGCTTGTCCCGCACGGCCACCCAAATCTCGACGCTTGTCGCATCGAGATTGATCTCGAAATCGAACGTATACGCGCGAGCGGGTGCGTCGCTGCGGGCGAAATACTCCCACACGTCCTGCCAACCATCGATCACCACGTGTGGCAAGGGCCCCGAGCGGCGGAACACGAGATAGCGCGCTTCCGGCACGGACACGATCTGCAGCAGTGGCGACAGCGGGGGCGGAGTCCGAACCTCTCGCCCTACGAGAATCTGGTAGCTACCCGAGACGTCGCTCTCGTACGCCGAATACACCGCGATCGGCGGTCCCAAGGCGCCGGCCTGCCCGAGGCGGTCGAACCACTTGTCGTTCCTGAACTGGCCCCAC
>Ga0209131_1001926_pt1 | contig 14253 bp, 14 predicted proteins | sample GraSoi_2013_40cm_FD_185826 | JGI IMG/M metagenome (GOLD analysis project Ga0209131, IMG submission 185826) | Grasslands soil microbial communities from the Angelo Coastal Reserve, California, USA - Sample 9_17_2013_40cm (SPAdes) (version 2) | ecosystem: Environmental > Terrestrial > Soil >...
CCGCCGAGACGTTGGCCCGCGTCGTCCCGAGCCGCGAAACGCGTGTCCTCATCTACTGCAACAACAATTTCCGCGGGCTGCCGAATTCGATGCCGACCAAGGCAGTGGGCTCGGCGCTCAATCTGTCCACCTTCGTATCGCTGCACTCGTACGGCTACCGCAACGTGTACGAGCTGGGCCCCGCGGTGGACGCGGGGAAAACGACGCTCGCGTTCGAAGGCGAGGAGCTGCGCTAGCCCTTCTTCGTGGCCTTCGCCTTCTCGACTTCCTCGGCGAGCTCCTTGCCGCTCTTGTAGTGCGGCACGCGGAAGATGAGGCGCTTCGTTCGCTGCAGGAACGCGTTGGAGCCGTTCACTTCCTCGCTCCAGTACTTGTTCGCGAGCTCCATGTTGTGCTTCGGATCGAGCATGAAGGCGTCCAGCGAGCCCTGGCCGCCGAACATGTAGAGCTTCCCGTCGATGATCCGGAAGCGGTCCGAATCGCCGCCCCAGGGGATCGCATACGCGATGCCGTTGCTGCAATAGCCGCCGAACTGCGGGATGTACTTCTCGGGCGACTGGTCGAACATCGCCTTGTGCCCGGCGCTCGCGAAGCGGAACGTCACGTCCTTGTAGACGGACTTGATCGCGGGGTCGCCCTTCACGGGCTTGCCGTCGGTGAAGTACGCGACGACGTCGTAGCCGAAGAGAAGCAGGTGGTCGTCGTTGCCTTCGGAAACGGCGTTCACCGGCGACAGGCCATGGCCGGGGCTTTGCGTCACGAAGGGCGCGCAGCCGGCGAGGAGGGCGGCCAGGGCCACCGCGAAGATGGTTTTCATGCAGGACCTATTTGTAGTGGACGTTGCAGCCATACGGCGTTGTGGAGGAGACGCTCACGGGCTTGCCCGCCTTCATTTCGTCCAGCGCCGCGACGACGTAATTCCTCGCGGTCTTCACGTCCTCGACGTGCGTGGATTTCTTGTCGTCGATGGCGCCGTTGTAGACGACCTTGCCGCTGGGGTCGATGATGTACATGTGCGGCGTGGTCTTCGCGCCGTAGGCCATGCCGACCGTGCCCGGCTCGTCCATGAGATAGCGCGCGGGCGCCGCCTTGAACTCGGCGAGCTGCTGCGAGATGCGCGTGGGCTCCAGGTAGTCGGATGCCGTCTTCGACGTGGAGCTCACCGCGAGCCACACCACGTCGTTCGCGTACTTCTTCTGCAGCGCCTGCATGTTGCCGCTCCGGTAATGCTTCTGCACGAAGGGGCATTCGAAGTTGTGCCACTCGAGCACCACCGTCTTGCCCTTGTAGTCGGCGAGGTTCACGGCCTTGCCCGAGAGGTCGGTCAGCGTGAATGCGGGAGCGGGCTGGCCGGGCGGGGCGGACGCGAGCGCGGAAATGGAAAGCGCGGCGGCAGCCAGCGCGATGACGACTCTCATGACTTACTCCTTCAGGGTAATGGCGGTCTTGGCGGCCGGAAGGCGTGACACCTCGTCGAGCACGATCGACGGCGTGAGCACTTCCGGCAGGAGCCGCGGCGCTTGCGCGCCTGGCAGGTAGATCGCGTAGACCGGGATGGCGTTCCTTCCGAGCGAGGCGAGCTCCGCGGTGATGCGCGGATCGCGCCGCGTCCAATCGGCCTTGAGCGGCGTGAGGCCGTGCGCGGCGAAAGCTTTCACGACGTCGGCATTGTTGAGGGCGATCCGCTTGTTCACCTGGCACGTCACGCACCAGGCCGCGGTGAAATCCACGAAGACGGCCTGGCCGCCATCGGTGAGTCGCCGCACTTCTTCCGGCGACCACGGCTGCCACGCGAGCTCGCCCGCCTTCGGCGCGGCGTGGGAAGCCTCCTGCGGCGCCATCTGGCCCGGCCACGCGATCGCGATCCCCACCGCGCCCAGCATCACGGCGATGGCCGGCTGCCAGATGCCGCCCGCGTGCGCCCAGCGGCCGTAGAACCACGCGCCCATCGCAACCAGCACCAACCCCGCGAGCAGCGCGAATATCGCGTCGATTCCGCCGAGCGCGCCCAGGATCCACGCGAGCCATGCGACCGTCGCATAGAGCGGGAATGCGAGCACCTGCTTGAAGGTCTCCATCCACGCACCCGGCCTGGGCAGCACGCGCAGCAGGCGCGGGAACATCGAGAGCAGCAGCACCGGCAACGCCATGCCGAAACCCAGTACGAGGAAGACGAGGAGCGCGCTCGCCGCATCCTGCGTGAGGGTGAAGCCTACCGCCGCGCCCATGAACGGCGCCGTGCACGGCGTCGCGACGACGGATGCGAGCACGCCCGAGAGCAATGCATCCGCGTAGCGGCCCCTGGCGGAAAGATTCGACGTAAGCGATTGCGCGAAGGCACCCCACTCGAACACGCCCGAAAGGTTGAGCGCGAGCACGAAGAAAAGCGCCGCGAGCAGCACCACCACCGCGGGCGACTGGAGCTGGAACCCCCAGCCGAGCTGCGTGCCCGCGGCGCGCAGCGACAGCATGATCGCGGCCAGCGCTACGAACGAACCCAGCACGCCGAGCGTGAACATCACGCCCTGCATGCGCATGGCTCGCGGCTCTCCGTGGGCGTGCTCGACGAAGCCCATCACCTTGATCCCCAGCACCGGGAACACGCACGGCATGAGGTTCAGGAGCACGCCGCCCAGCAGCGCGAAAAGGAGCGCGGCGAGCGTACCGCCGCCGATCGCATTCGAGCCCGATGAAGTCGTGCCGGCGAGCGGCGTCATCGATGCCGCGCCGGCGGCGACGTTGATCGCGCGGGCCTTCGTGGCCGGCCACGCCGCATCGGTGACCGCCACACCCGACACCGACTTCACGTTCGCGGGCGGCGGATCGGCGAGCTTCATCTCGATGCGCACGCCGTTTCCGTCGCGCGAGATTCTTTGGGGCGCTGCGGGCTCGATGAGGCCTTCGCGATCGGGGAAGAAAGCCACTTTCGCCGGCGCGCTCGCGCCCTGCGGCGCCGTGATGCGAACGACGAGCGCGGTCTTGGTGAACGACGATTCGAATTTCCAGCCGGGCGCATCGACCGGCAGGTTGTTGCGCGCGCGCTCCATGGCCGCCTCGATGCGCGGGTTGGCAGGAGCCTCAGCGGCCGCGAGCGTGAGCGTCTCCGCCCGCGCCTTCACGGGCACCTTGCCTGCGACGGCATTCGCGGGCGGCGTGAGCTCGGTGAGGAGCACCACCTCGTCTTCGTAGCCGTAATTCATCAGCGGCCCGACGGGCAGCGGCATCGGATACGGCCACTGGATCGGGCCCGCCTTCCAGCCCTCGGGAAGGACCCACTCGATCTTCGTGGGAAGTCCCGAATCCCCGGGATTTTTCCAGTACGTGTGCCACTGCGGCTCCATGCGAAGCTTGAGGCCCACGGTGGCCGGCTTGCCCGCCTGGAAGGCCGCTTTCTCCGCGATCAGCTCCGCTTCGACGTGCTCGGTCCTGACGACCGGCGCGGCCAGCGCGCTGCCTGCTGCGAGGAAAACAAGGAGGAGTGCTCTCAACATCGGTAAAATTATAGGCCCATGCTGTGGATCAAGGCCCTGCACATCGTGTTCGTCGTCGCGTGGTTCGCGGGGCTCTTCTATCTTCCGCGGCTGTTCGTCTATCACGCGCAGGCTGAAGATGCGCCCTCGCGCGAGCGCTTCAAGGTGATGGAGCGCAAGCTTTATCGCGGGATCATGACGCCGGCCATGGTGATCACCCTCGCCACGGGCCTGTGGTTGTGGCTGGGTTTCGGCTTCCACGGGGGCTGGCTCGAGGCCAAGGTGGCGCTCGTGGTGCTGCTGGTCGTCTATCATTTCTGGATGCGCGCTCTCATGGCCGACTTCGCGCGCGACGCCAACCGCCACACGCCCGTGTACTACCGCTGGGTGAACGAGATCCCGACGGTGATCCTTTTCGCGGTGGTGGTGCTGGTCGTCGTGAAGCCGTTCTGAGTGCATAAACAGCAGAACACCCCATATTATTTCTTCGCCCCGTGCCCGCGGGGGCTTGCGCCCGCGCTTGCCGACGAGCTGGCGGCCCTGGGCGCGCAGCGCCCGCAGGCGGCCGAAGCCGGGGTTTCGTTCACGGGCCCGTTCGACCTCGTCTACGAGGCGAACCTGCACTCGCGCATCGCGAGCCGCATCCTCTGGCGCGTCGCGCAGTTCCCGTACGCGAACGAGAACGACGTCTACGAGCGCGGCAAGGAAGTGCAGTGGCGCGAATACTTCTCCGCCGAGCGCACCTTCAAGGTCGAGACCAACGCGCATCGAAGCCCCGTGAAGAGCCTGGACTTCGTGACGCTGCGCGTGAAGGACGCCATCGCGGACCACTTCCGCGGCGCGCTGGGGCGCAGGCCCTCGGTCTCGCCGCGCGATCCCGACGTGCGTGTGCATGCCTTCCTCGACGCGAAGACGTGCACGCTCTACATCGACACCAGCGGCGAGCCCCTCTTCAAGCGCGGGCGGCGCGACTTCGTGGGCGAGGCGCCGCTCAAGAAGAACCTCGCAGCCGGCATCCTGCGCATCGCGGGGTGGCGTCCGGGCGTGGCGCTCCTCGATCCGATGTGCGGCGGAGGGACATTTCTGTCCGAGGCGGCGGACATCTCGCTAGGGCGCGCACCGGGACGCTCGCGAGCCTTCGGTTTTACGAACCTGGCGCGATTCAGCGCCTCGACATGGGAACGGCTCCTCGCAAAGGCGCTGCGCGACGAGAAACCCGTAACACCGTTGCCCATCTACGGCTCCGATCTCTATGGCCGCACGGTGGACCACGCGCGCATGAACCTGCGCGACGCGGGCCTCGAGAGCGCGGTGACGTTGAAGCAGGTGAACCTGCTCGAGCTCTCCGCGCCCGCTGCCACGGGGTTGCTCGTCACCAACCCGCCTTACGGCGTGCGCCTGGGCGAGAAGGAGGACCTCGCGCAGTTCTATCCCCAGCTGGGCGACACGCTGAAGAAGCGCTTCGCGGGATGGACGGCGTTCATCCTCTCGGGGGATCCGGAGCTCGCGAAACTGATCCGGCTTTCGGCGTCGAAACGGACGGTACTCTACAACGGCGCGCTCGAGTGCCGCCTGTACGAGTACCGGATGGTGGCGGGCGGCAACAGGCGCTAGCCACTCCCGCCTCCTAAGGGCAGCCACGCAAGGGTAGGACGAGGCCCACATTCTCAGGGGCATTTGCCTGATTCTCGGGGCGCCCCCCATCGGCGACCATGGGCATTGCTGGAGGGACGCCGATGGCGGCCCGAACTCAACCTTTGCCCCGCGAAGGGGCCCTGACTGGAGGCATCACATGAAACTTTTTCTGGCTGCGACTGCGATCATCGGCGCGTCCTTCTTCCTGGGCGCCTGCAACACCGTTGAAGGCGTTGGCAAGGACGTGAAGGCCGGCGGTTCGAAGGTGGAACAGGAAGCCGCCGAGCACAAGCGCTATTGAGCCATCACCCGTAGATTCATCACGGGAGCCCGTCGAATGAGCGACGACATCCGCGACCAACTCCGCAGGGACCATGAATCGGTCCTCGCGGAGCTGGACGCCTTGCGTTCCGGGTGCGACGAGAAGAGCTGCCTCGAGATGCTGCAGCGGCTCCGGCGCTCGTGGATGACCCACGCGCTCGCCGAGGAGACCGTGGTCTATCGCGCCCTGGAGGGCGTCGAGGCGGCCAACGATTCGAAGAACACGCGCGCCGACGAGCGTTTCGTCGAGCACGAGCTCGTCGAGGGCCTGTTCGACAAGCTCTCGCGCAGCCGCCCGGGCACGCTCGAGTGGCATGCGCGCGTGAACGTGGCGGCGGAGCTCATCAAGCGCCACATCGAGACCGAGCACGAGGACACGTTCGTCGCGCTGGGCGAGAGGTTCGACCAGGAACAGCTCGACGAGATCGGCCGGCGCTTCACGCTCGCGCGCGACAAGCTTCACATGCTCGAGGAGGCGAAGGCCGCCTAGGTTTCGAGCGCGGCGCGCGCGGCAAGCGCCGCGGTGTCCGTTCCCGCGGCAAGCGTCCCGAAGGCGCGGCCGCTTCCCTGCGGTTCCAGGCGTGATGCGCAGAATGCTTCTGCCGCATCCGCATCCGCATGCCGCTTCATGAGCGAGGCCTGCGCGGCGAGTGCCAGCGTCTCGACGATCACGCGCGCCTGCGCTTCGGCTGCCGCGTCCTTGAGCGCCGCTCGCGCGCGCTCGACGGCGCGATCGATGCGCGCATCCTTCGCCGATCCGGCCTCCTTCACGAGCGCATCGAGCGCCTCCGGGGATTTCGCCAGCGCGCGCAACACGTCGAGGCAGATCACGTTGGCGCTGCCTTCCCAGATGCCGTTCAGCGGCGCCTCGCGGTAGAGCCGCGCGAGCGGGGATTCCTCCACATAGCCGTTGCCGCCGAGGCACTCCATCGCCTCGACCGCGACCGGCGTCATGCGCTTGCACAGCCAGTACTTGGCGATCGGCGTGAGGGCCCGCTGCAGCTCGCGCTCGCGGGCGTTCGCCGCAGACGCATCGAACGCGGCGGCCAGGCGCATGGCCAGCAGGAGTGCGGCCTCGGTTTCAAGCGCGAGGTCCGCGACCACGTTGCGCATGAGGCCGTGCTCGACGAGCCGCTTTCCGAAGGCGCTGCGGTGGCGAACATGGTTCACGGCCTCGTTCAGCGCCGCACGCATCATCCCCGCCACGCCCACCACGATGTCGAAGCGGGTGTGGTGCGCCATTTCGATGAGTGTCGCGATGCCGCGCCCGGGCTCGCCGACAAGCCATGCCGAGGTGCTGTGGTATTCGATCTCCGATGATGCATTGGAGCGGTTGCCCACCTTGTCCTTCAGCCTCTGGATGCGGATGGCGTTGCGCGATCCGTCGGGCAGCGACCGCGGCACGAAGAAGCAGGTCACGCCCTCGTCCGCGCGTGCGAGCGTGAAGAACGCATCGCTCATGGGCGCCGAGCAGAACCATTTGTGGCCGTCGAGCCGCCATGCGTTGTCGCCGCGGGTCGCCCGCGTGTGCACCGCGCGCAGGTCGGAGCCCCCCTGCTTTTCCGTCATCGCCATGCCGATGGTGGCGCCCGCCTTCTCGCCCACGGGAATGGGGCGCGGATCGTACGCGTCGGCGAGTACGCGGCTTCTCCACTGCGACTCGATATCGGGAGCGTGGCGCATCACCGGGATCGACGCGAACGTCATCGTCACCGGGCAGGCCGTGCCCTGCTCGAGCTGGTTCCAGAGGTAGAAGAGCGCCGCGCGCGCGCTGAAGCCGCCGCCCGCGTGCTTCCAGGCGAGCGAGTGCACGCCCGCGCCGATCGCGCGCGCCATGAGCGCGTGGTACGACGGGTGGTAATCGACGAAATCGACGCGGTTGCCGAAGCGGTCGTGCGTGGCCAGCTCGGGCGCGTTGCGGTTGGCGTTCACCGCGTGCGCCTGGGCTTCCGCGCTGCCCGCGAAGCGCCCCAGGTCGTGCGCCGCGCCCTCGATCCAGAGGGTTCCCGCGCGCCGCACCGCCGCGCGAAGCCACGGGTCGGCGCCGTAGGCGTCGTAGCCCTGCAGCGGTGGAACCTGGTTCGTGCCTTCTTCGTTCATCGCGAGGAGCGCCGGCTGGTGTCGATTGCGTGCACCCATTCGATCAACGCGTCGAGCGCGGGTTGCGCGGCGTTCGCTTTGGGGTGGTTGATCATCATCGCCACGGCCCACCGGTTCCCGGAAAGATCGATGACGTAGCCCGCGACGCTCTGCACGCCGGTCAAGGTGCCGCCCTTGATGTGCGCCTGGCCGGTGGCCCCGGCTCCGCGGCGCGACTTGAGCGTGCCGTCGGTCGCGAAGACGGGCATGGAAGCGGCGATCTCGGGCATGAGCGGCGTGGCCCACGCGCTTTGCAGGAGCGATATCAGGGTGCCCGCCGTGATGCGGTCCGCGCGCGAAAGCCCCGAGCCGTTCTCGATCGCGAAGCCGGGCGCGTCGATCCGGCGCGAGGCGAGCCACTGGCGCACGGCCTGCGCGCTCGCCTGCGCCTCACCCGGCCCCTGCCGCGCCGAAAGCGCGAGGAAGACCTGGCGCGCCATCACGTTGTTGGAATACTTGTTCATGTCGCGCACGAGGTTGGCGAGCGGCTCGCTCTCCACGTGCAGCAACGGGCGAGCGGTGGGAGGTACGGTGCCCGCGCGCACTTTGCCGGTGAGCTTGCCGCCGCTCTCGCTCCAGATCCAGCGCAGCACCGATTCGGAGAATCCGGCCGAGTCGAATACGGAAAGCGACCAGGTGTTCTCGCCGCACGCCACCGGATAGCTCCCGCTGAAGACGACGGTGGCGACGAGCCCGTTCTCGATGAAGTCGTGCTTGAGGTCGCCGCGCCACCCCGTGCACGGCCCCGGCACGGGGCGGATGCGGCTCGCGACTTCCACGTTCGGAAGATCGGGTTGCGCCACCACGCGCACGGCGCCGGCCTCCGGGACGAAGCGGAACTCGACGGCGTGGAAGTTCACGAGGAAAGCATCGGCACCCACGTTGTAGGCGCGGCGCGGATCGTTGTCGAAGCGGCCCGGGTCGTGGACGGCGGGCGCGAAGAAGGAGCGGTCGATCACGATGTCGCCGCGGATCTCGCGCACGCCGCGCGAGCGCAACTCGTGCAGCGCCAGCCACAGGCGATCCGCGGTGAGCTTCGGATCGCCGCCGCCGCGGATGAAGAGGTCTCCCTCCAGGACGCCCCCCGACAGCTGCGCGTTGGCGTAGAAGTCGGTGCCGAATGTGTACGCCGGACCGAGGAGATCGAGCGCCGCATAGGAGGTGACGAGCTTCATCACCGACGCCGGATTCATCGGCTCCCCGGCGTTGTGTTCCACGAGCGCAGGGCCCCCTTCCACACGGGCGACGACGGCGGCGACGGCGGAAGCCGCAACGCCCGCGCGGGCGAGCGCGTCGCGAACCGGCTCGGGCAGGTCGTGCGCGGCGGCCGCCGCGAGCGGCAGCAGCAGGCCGAGGACCCCGGCGGCGCGCCTCATTTCCCGAGACGCTCCACGATTTCCACGGCGGCATCGACGAGCAGGGCGAATTCCGCCTCGCCGGTCACGTACGGCGGCATGAAGTACACCGTCCTTCCGATCGGGCGCAGCAGCACGCCGCGCGCGAGCGCGATCTCGAACGCGCGCGAGGCGAAGTCGGCCGAGTCCCCGGTCACCTCGAAGGCCCAGATCATTCCCAGGTGGCGGAAGTCGCGCACGCGCGGATGGCGCGCGAGGGGCGATGCCATCTCGAAGAACCGCGCCGCCTTGCGCTCGTTGGCGACGATCACGTTGTCGCGCTCGAACAGGTCGAGCACGGCGCAGGCGGCCCTGCACGCGAGGGGATTGCCCGTGTACGAGTGCGAGTGCAGGAACGCACGTGCCGCGCTGTCGTCGTAGAACGCGCCGTAGACCTCATCGGTCGCGAGCACGCACGACAGGGGCAGGTACCCGCCCGTGATCCCCTTCGACAGGCAGAGCAGGTCCGGCGCCACGCCCGCCTGCTCGCACGCGAACATCGTTCCCGTGCGGCCGAAGCCGGTCATGATCTCGTCGGCGATGAGGAGCACCTGGTGCTTCGTGCAGAGGTCGCGCGCCCGGCGCAGGTATTCGGGATGGTGGAAGCGCATGCCGCTCGCGCCCTGCACCAGGGGCTCGACGATGAAGGCGGCGATCTCGCCCGCGTGCTCCTCGAGCAGCTTCGCGAGCGCGTCGGCCGCATGGATCGCGCCCTTGATCCCGCCGAAGCGGTGGTCGTCGTGGCTGCGCGCGGGAAAGGGCGCGACCAGCGACGAACGGATGAGCGGAGCGTACGCATCGCGGAAGATCTCGACGTCGGTCACGCCCAGCGCGCCCATCGTCTCGCCGTGATATCCGCCCTCGAGCGAGAGGAAGCGGTTCTTGTCCGGGCGCCCGCGATTGGCCCAGTAGTGGAACGCCATCTTCAACGCGATCTCGGAAGCGGATGCGCCGTCGGACGCATAGAACGCGTGTCCGAGCTTGCCGGGTGCCACACGCGCGAGGCGTTCGGCGAGTTCCACTGCGGGCGCATGCGTGAAGCCTGCGAGCATCACGTGCTCGAGTGTGTCGAGCTGCCCGCGGATCGCGGCGTTGATCGCCGGGTGCGCGTGGCCGAAGAGATTCACCCACCACGAGCTCACGCCGTCGAGGTAGCGCCTGCCCTCGAAGTCGAAGAGCCACGGCCCCTCGCCGCGCGCGATGGGCACGAGCGGAAACCGCTCGTGCAGCTTCATCTGCGTGCACGGATGCCACACCGCCGCCCGGCTGCGCGCGACCATCTCGGCGTTGTTCATGGGGCTACGCCGCGGCGATGCGGTTGATCTGCTGGGCGATGGCGCTGGTGGCCTCGGTGGCCAGCGCCGTGAGGGCGTCGGGAGGAAGGGCGGGCGCGCCGCCGGTGAGATAGCACAGCGCGGTGAAGAGCGAGCGCACGTCGACCGCGGCGAGCGGATCCTGCGCTTCGCCGTTGTCGATGATGACCCCGTCGACCTGCGCCACGATGCGAATGCCCTCGACCAGCAGGGCGCTCGACCCATGCTGTTCGTGGTACTGCGTCAGTCGCTCGAGGATCAGGCGTTCGAGCTCCGCCTTCTCGGCGTTTCCCAGTAGCGGCACGCGGCCATTCTAGCCGACGCCAAAAGCGGGCCCCACAGGGGCGAGCGCGGGCGTCGTCCCTGCGAAGGCAGGGATCCGGTCTGGCGCCATCCCGGCCACTTTGGCATCCAACCCCCTCGACTGCTAGCAACATGACGCGTTGATTCCATGCGAAAAGCCCCCTGTGCACGCTGTTTGCTTCGAAAGCGTTACTGCAGCAAGGAACTCAAAGCGTGCGGCTTCTCTCAAACGGAGGCAAGGCAATGCACCTGCTGGATCGCATCGAGACGCAACTGATCTCCAATCGGCTGCCGTTGGTCGCGATCACCGTAGCGGCCGTGCCCTATGCCAACACGCCGGTAGTGCTCACGCTGCATTGGCATGGATTCGTGGAAACGCGGCTCGCTGCAGTGGCCGACGCCAACATCGTCGCGTACCAACCGGTGCCCTCATCGGCGCTGCAGATCAACGATCGCTGGGATGCAATTCCCCAGCTCGAGAATGAGGTCCTCGACGTCGCATGGGAGCTCGGAAGCTGGGATCTCGCCAGGATGGAAGCGCCGCCCTTCGTGCGGCCGGGCGCCACCGAGCAGGAATCGCTCGAGTGCATGGGAGCGTTCGGCTCGCTTCCCCTGCTGGTCGACGGCCAGTCGCCGGTGGTGGCGGAAGTGCCGGACGCCGACGAGCTGATCGAGGCTGCCTCGCGCACCGGGTACGTGCATTGGCTCTTCAGGCCGGTGCGCGGCGGCGTGTGGGCCGAAGTGGCGGAGGATGCGACGCTCGAGCAGGGCGGATATCGCAATCCGCCGTGCCCGTATCTCGCCGCGCCGACACGTCCGCAGCGCCGCCGCTCGCGCAGGGTGGTGTACCAGTTCGGGCGCTGGGCGCGGCTCGCGCGCTAGCGCAACGCCTCGGCCGCGCGGCGTTCGCCGGCGCTTTGGCGCTTGGCGTCGCCTCGTGCGCGACGCCATCCATCGACCGGTATCTCCTCAGCGCCGAGACGGCAGCGCAGCCCGCGCGACTGAAGGGCTCGCACGGCTACCTCTCGCACGACCAAAGCCGCGCGATCCTCGAATCGCTGGGCCGGAAATCGCCGGACGCGGGACTCCTCGAGCGCCATGCGGCGATCGAGGAAGCGTTGTCGGGCAATCCGCTGAGTGTCGGCAACCGCGTGGCGCTCCTCGAGGATGGCGCCGAGACCTACCGCTCGATGCTCGCGGCCATCGCCGCCGCGCGCCATCACATCCATCTCGAGACGTACATCTTCGAGGCCGACGACACCGGCACGCAGTTCGCCGAAGCCCTGGTCGCGCGCGCGAAAGCCGGCGTGAGAGTGCGCGTCATCTACGATTCGGTGGGCTCGTACCGGACACCGAAGGAATTCTTCAAGGCGATGGCCGAGGGCGGCGTCGAGCTGCTGGAATTCAATCCCGTCTCCGCCGAGGGCGTGGCGAAGGGCGGCCTCGATTCGCTCAACCGGCGCGACCATCGCAAGGTCACGATCGTGGATGGCCGCGTCGCGTTCCTGGGCGGAATCAACATCAGCGACGTGTACGGCGCGTCATCGGCCGGATCGCGCTCGCGCCGCGAGACGCGCGAGCGCGGCGAGAGCGTGGCCGTTGCCGATCGACCGTGGCGCGACATGCAAACGCGCATCGAAGGACCGGGAGTAGCCGAAATCCAGCGCGCGTTCCTCAAGCAGTGGGCGCGGGGGCGCAAGGAAGATCCCATCACCGAAAGGGCCTACTACCCGGCCATTTCGCCGGCCGGCCCGCAGATCGTGCGCGTGATGGAAGGCTCTCCCGGCGACGAGGGCATCAACGACGTGTATGCGGCCTTCATCTCCGCGATCGACAACGCGGAGAAGGAGGTGCGCATCATGAACCCGTACTTCGTGCCTCATGAGGAGCTGCGCCGTGCGCTGCGCGAGGCGGCGCAGCGCGGCGTCGATGTGACGCTCATCCTGCCCGGCCACAGCGACAGCTGGCTCGCGTACTACGCGGGCCGCTCGTACTACGGCGAGCTGCTGCAGGCCGGCGTCCACATCTACGAACGCAAGAACCGCATCCTGCACGCGAAGAGCGCGACCGTGGACGGCGTCTGGTCGACGGTGGGATCGACCAACCTCGACTGGCGAAGCCTCCTGCACAACGACGAGATCAACGTCATCGTTCTCGGCACCGATTTCGCCGACCAGTTGAACGAAGTTTTCCGCGACGACCTCGCCAAGTCCGACGCGATGACCCCGGAGGCCTGGGACCACCGGGGCATCGACGCGCGGGCCAAGGAGGCGGCGGCCAAGGCGTGGGCGCGCCTCCTTTAGCAAGTCCCTGGTTCGTTGGGCTGTTTCTTTTGGGTTTGCGGGCCTCGGGTACTTGAAATAGCTTCCCGCGGAGCCTATTATTAGCACTCGTAGCAGGTGAGTGCTAAGCCTGCCTGCACCGGCTTTTCAGACCCCGGGCGTGGCCCCTCGCGGAGCAGCGCCCATTCCCAGAGACAGAAAGAGGAGTCACTCTCATGAAGCTTCGTCCGCTGCACGACCGCGTGATCATCAAGCGCCTCGAAGAAGAGCGTAAGACCGCATCCGGCATCGTCATCCCCGATACCGCCGCCGAGAAACCCGACCAGGGCGAAGTCCTGGCCGTGGGCCCCGGCAAGAAGAACGAGGACGGCAAGCTTGTCCCCGTCGACGTCAAAGTCGGCGACAAGGTCCTGTTCGGCAAGTACTCCGGCACCACGGTTCGCGTCGAAGGCGACGAGATCCTCGTGATGCGCGAAGAAGACATCATGGCCGTCGTGAACTGACAGCCCATACGAATCCAGTAAAGAGGAAACCACCATGGCAGCCAAAGACGTCAAATTCAAAGAGCACGCCCGCACTCGCCTGATCGCGGGCGTGAACATCCTGGCCGATGCGGTCAAGGTGACGCTGGGCCCGAAGGGCCGCAACGTCGTGCTCGAGCGCTCGTTCGGCGCCCCCACCGTCACCAAGGACGGCGTGTCGGTCGCGAAGGAGATCGAGCTGAAGGACAAGTTCGAGAACATGGGCGCGCAGCTCGTGAAGGAAGTCGCCTCCAAGACCTCCGACGTGGCCGGTGACGGCACCACGACCGCGACCGTGCTCGCGCAGGCGATCGTCGCCGAAGGCATGAAGTACGTCGCCGCGGGCATGAACCCGATGGATCTCAAGCGCGGCATCGACAAGGCCGTCGCGACTTCCGTCGAGGAGCTGAAGAAGATCTCGCGCCCGTGCAGCTCGTCGAAAGAGATCGCCCAGGTCGGCGCCATCTCCGCCAACGCGGACCCGGAAATCGGCAAGACGATCGCCGACGCGATGGACAAGGTCGGCAAGGAAGGCGTGATCACGGTCGAGGACGGCAAGGGCCTCGAAAGCGAGCTGGAGCTCGTGGAAGGCATGCAGTTCGATCGCGGCTACATCTCGCCCTACTTCATCAACAACCCCGACAAGCAGGTCGCGCTCCTCGAGGATCCGTTCATCCTGCTGCACGACAAGAAGATCTCCAACATCCGTGATCTTCTGCCGGTGCTCGAGCAGGTCGCGAAAGCGGGACGACCGCTCCTCATCATCGCCGAGGACGTCGATGGCGAGGCGCTCGCCACGCTGGTCGTGAACAACCTTCGCGGCATCCTGAAGACCTGCGCCGTGAAGGCCCCGGGCTTCGGCGACCGCCGCAAGG
>Ga0209131_1001927_pt1 | contig 14252 bp, 12 predicted proteins | sample GraSoi_2013_40cm_FD_185826 | JGI IMG/M metagenome (GOLD analysis project Ga0209131, IMG submission 185826) | Grasslands soil microbial communities from the Angelo Coastal Reserve, California, USA - Sample 9_17_2013_40cm (SPAdes) (version 2) | ecosystem: Environmental > Terrestrial > Soil >...
CGATCTTCATCGCCGCGCTTGCCACCGTGTGTGTCCGCTTCTCGCGCCACACCGACGCCGCTCTGGCGGACCGGAACACCGTGGCCGAAGGCCGGGCCATCATCGGAACCAATTGAAAGGGAAAGCATTCATGGCGCCTGCGAAAAACCGCAACGAGATGACACCCGCGACGGCACCGTCCGACCGGACCGTGCATGTGGAGTTTGATGAAGGGATCGCCTGGGTCACAATGAACCGGCCCGACAAGCGCAACGCCATGAACCCGGCGCTCAATGACGAAATGCTGCAAGTTCTCGATGGGCTGGAGGTCGACGATGCTTGCGGGGTGGTGGTGCTGACCGGCGCCGGCGATGCGTTTTCGGCCGGCATGGACCTCAAGGAGTATTTTCGCGACCTCGACAAGCTGCCCTATACGCAGCAGGTGCACAAGCGGCGCTCGGCCTGGCAGTGGCAATGGCGCCAGCTCATGGCCTATCCGAAGCCCACCATCGCCATGATCAATGGCTGGTGCTTCGGCGGCGCCTTTACGCCGCTCGTCGCCTGCGATCTGGCGATTGCAGCGGAGGATGCCATGTTCGGCCTGTCGGAAATCAATTGGGGCATCATTCCGGGCGGCAATGTCACCCGCTCGGTGGTGGCCGCGATGAATCTGCGTGATGCGATGTACTACGTCATGACCGGCGAGACCTTCGACGGCCGCAAAGCCGCCGCCATGGGGCTCATCAACGAGGCGGTGCCGAAGAAGCGCCTGCGCACCCGCACGCGTGAGCTTGCCAAGGTCTTGCTCGGCAAAAATCCGACCGTGTTGCGTGCCGCAAAGGCCGCCGTGCGCGCCGTGCAGGGCATGTCGTGGGAGCTGTCCGACGAATACCTGATGGCGAAGAGTCACCAGGCGCGCTACCTCGATCCGGAGCAGGGCCGCACTCAAGGCCTCACGCAGTTCCTCGACGAGAAATCCTTCAAACCGGGCCTCACCCCGATGCGCCGCCAGGGGAAGGGGAATTGATCATTATAAGTACAATTGTGAGCCCTATCGAAGATAGGAACGGATAGGATCGGGGAATTGCCGTGGCGGGTAGAGACGACACATCGACGGCTTGCCGCATCGACATCACGCGGCTGATGCGGCCGCGATCGATTGCGATCGTCGGCGTCTCGCCGCAGCCCGGCTCGCCCGGCGGCGGCGTGCTCGACAACCTCGAACGCTTTGGCTATGGCGGCGACATTCACCTCGTCAGCCGCAGCCGCGGCGAGGTCAAAGGACGCCCCTGCGTGGCGTCGATCGATGATCTCCTGGAAGGGATCGACACCGCCTTGCTGACAATCCCACGGGCGGCGATCGAGGAGGCGGTTTCGGCCTGTGCGCGGCGGGCGGTCGGCGCCGTCATTATATTCGCCGCCGGCTTCGCCGAGGCGGGGGGTGAATGGAAGGCGGCGCAGGAGCGCATTGCGGCTGTGGCGCGCGACGCCGGTATGGCCCTGTGCGGCCCCAATTGTCTCGGCATCATGAACTATGTCGACGGCATTCCGCTGACCTTCTCGCCGCAGCAACCTACGAGGCCGCCGACCGCTCCAAGCCTCAGCATCGTGGCGCAGAGCGGCGGGCTGTCCTCGATCCTGCGCACCGCCCTCATCGCCAAGGACGTCCCGGTGGCGTTCGCGGTCTCGACCGGCAACGAAGCGGTGCTCGGGCTCGAGGACTATCTCGAATTTCTGCTCGATGACGCGATGACCCGAGTCATCACTGTATTCGCTGAGCAAATCCGGCGGCCGCAGCGCTTTCTTGCGCTGGCGGCGCGCGCCCGGGAGGCCGGCAAGGCGATCGTGCTGCTGCATCCCGGACGCAGCGCCGCCGCGCGCGCGGCCGCGCAATCCCATACCGGCGCGCTCGCCGCCGGCGATCACGCCGTCATGCGCGCACTGGTGGCCCGCGAGGGCGTCATCGCGGTCGATGGCCTCGATGAGCTGATTGACGTTTCCGAATTGGTGGCCCGATATCCAAACGTTCCCGCCGCCGGTCCCGCGGTCCTCACCGACTCCGGCGCATTCAAGGGGATGACGCTCGATCTCGCCGACGCGGTCGGCCTCGAACTGCCGCCGCTGTCGCCCGCAACCGCCGACACGCTCAAGGTCGAGTTGCCCGATTTCATGGAACCCGGCAATCCCCTCGACTTGACCGCGCAGGGCATTCTGGACCTTGGTCTCTACGCACGGACTCTGAAGCCGCTGTTCGCCGATATGGCATTCGGCAGCGTATTCGTCGCTCCCATTGTGAGCGCGAACAGCGCGTTCACGGCGGCCAAGATCGCCGCCATCCTCAACGCCGTGGCCGGCGCCGGCAAGCCCGCCATCCTGGGTTTGCTCGGCGACGAGGTGGCGTTGCCGCCGGGCGCCGTCGAGAAGGTACGCGCCACCGGCATCCCGCTGTTTCGTTCGCCGGAACGCGGCCTGCGGGCGCTCGCGCGCGTCACCGCGCACGCCCGGGCGGCGGCGCGCACGCGGACATGGCCGCCTGCGATGGCAGCGCCGGCACTCTCCGGCACCGGCGTTCTGCCGGAGCACGTGGCCAAATCGTATCTTGCAGGCCTCGGCATTCCGGTTCCGAACGGCGCCATGGCGCACGACCTCGCCGCGGCGCAAGCCACCGCCGCGCAGATCGGCTATCCGGTCGCGCTCAAGCTCCAGGCCGCGGCGCTGCCCCACAAGAGCGATGCCGGCGGCGTCATGCTTAATATCGGCGATCCGGCTGCGCTGGCGACGGCATGGCGCGGCATGCACCAGTCCGTGCTGGGGCACCATCCCGGCATCGCGATCGACGGGGTGCTCGTCGAAGCGATGGCGAAGGGAGGCCTCGAAATGATCGTCGGCGCGCGCCGCGATCCGGACTGGGGGCCGGTCGTCGTTGTCGGCCTCGGCGGCATCTGGGCCGAAGCCCTGCAGGACATCCTGGTGTTGCCTCCCGATCTCGACGGGTCAGAGCTTGGCGCCGCGCTCAAGACGCTCAAAGCTGCGCCGCTCTTCGAGGGGACCCGTGGCGCGCCCGCGCGCGACGTCACAGCGTTGATCGACGTCGTTGGGCGGATCGGATCCTTGGTGCGCGCACGGCCGGAGATCACGGAGGTCGAGATCAATCCGTTGGCCGTGTTCGAACGCGGCGCCGGCGTGCTGGCGCTCGATGCGCTGATCGTGGTGCAAGAGCGGGCGTAGGCCGTAGGGTGGGCAAAGGCGCATCGCAGCGCCGCGCCACCTCCGTGGCCTCTCATCCGCCTTTGCCCACGCTGTCCGACTTCGCCGTTTGACCGCGTGGGCAAAGTCGCGCGAGGCCAGTGCGCCATGTCATCAGCAGCGGCAGGCGACTTTGCCCACCCTACGCGCTAAGAGCGTCCCGCGCCCGATTAATTATGCGCCTTGCCGAACAGCTTGGTGAACCGCTCGGTGTCGGATTTCACCAGAGCGTCGAATTCCTCCGGCGTTGAGACCGCGAGATCGACACCGAGCTTGGTGAACCGCTCCACATGGTCCGGCAGTTTCGAGGCGGTCACGATCGTCTTGTTGATGGTGTCGACGATGAGCTTAGGAGTACCGGCGGGTGCCAGCAGGCCGAACCAGGGGTCATAGGAATAGCCGGTGATGCCGGCTTCCTGCAGCGTGGGGACGCCAGGCAGCACGGCGAGGCGCTGCGCCGTCGTGACGCCGATCGGCCGCAGCCGGCCGCCCTCGATGAGATCGCCGCCGGCGCTGAAGAAGGTCATGAAGACGATCGCATCCGCACGAATTACACTGGTGTGCGCCTCGGGCAACCCGCGATAGGGCACGTGCACCAGGTCGATCCCGATCCGCGCCTTGAGAAGCTCGATGCCGATGCTCGAGGCGCTGCCAAGCCCGGCCGAGGCGTAGTTGAGCGTCCCTGGCTTCGCCTTGGCGAGGTCGATGAGCTCCTTGAGGCTCTTGGGGCCGGTTTGCGGATTCACCACCAGGATGCCGGGTATGACCGCGAGCTTGGCGACGCCCGCGAAATCCTTGACGGGGTCGAATGTCAGGTTGGCGTTGAGACTCTCGATCATGGCATGCCCGTTGGAGACAAGCAGCAGCGTATAGCCGTCGGGCGCCGCCTTGGCGGTCGACGCCGTGCCGGCGAGGCCGGGCTTGTTCTCCACGATCACGTCGCGCTTCCAGATCTCCTGCAGCTTGTCCGCATAGGCGCGGCCGAGAATGTCGGTCTGGCTGCCGGGCGTGAACGGCACCACGATGCGCACGAGCTGGCTCGGATAAGTCTGCGCCGAGGCGGCCGTCAGGCCGATGCCGGCGGCAAGAACCTGGATCGCCGCCACGGCAAATGAGACGAGAGCAACGGAGCTGAAGCGTTTACGCAAAGCCGATGTCATGTTGGTCCCCTCCCCGCCAGCCTCTACTTGTAGGTTTGCAGATAAGCGACGAGATCGTCCGCCTCGGCAGGATCGGCGACGCCGCCGAACGGCATCCGGTTGCCCTTCACCTTGGACTGCGGATCGATCAGATAGGCACGCAGATTGCCCGCGTCCCAGACGAGGTTCGCGCGCTTCATCGGGTTGGAATAGCGGAAATCATCGAGCGCCGCCGACTTGCGGCCGAACACGCCCTTGAGATTCGGCCCGATCGCGTCCGCCTTCTCCGTGTGGCACGCCGCGCAGGCGATAAAGAGCTCTTTGCCGTGGGAAGCGTCGGCTGCCATCGCGCCGACGCCGCAGAACATCCCGCAAAGGGCAACGCCCGCCTGCACCATCATCGATACTTTCATTTTTGTTCACTCCCGAAGCTCGCCCTCCTTCCCTACCCTCCCCCACTGCCGGGAGGGCTAAGGAAGCGTTTTCGAACGAAAGGCTACCTTCCTATTGATGCCGCATGGTAGGATGATCGCGCCCAACCGCCAAGCCCGACCTCCCTTCCCGAAGGCCGGGCCGGACTCACGCTCCCGGCTCCATGCCCTTTTCGGCAATGACATGGGCATTCGCCGGCGCCATCAGAAATTTCAGGAAATCGCGCGCCGCCCCCCCTTGAGCGGCCGCGGCGCTGACGCCGGCGGTCTGGACGATGTAGTTCTGCACCTCCGCAGGAAGCGGGCCGACCAGCGCGACACCCTTGACGGCAAGCAATTCGCCGATCGGCGTGATGCCAAGTTCGGCCTCGCCCCTGGCCACAGTTTCGCCCGTCAGCGGGCCGTTCGCGATGGGCATCATCTTGGTCTTGAGCGCTGCGGTGAGGCCAAGGCGCTCGATCAGGCCGGTGAGGTAGATGCCGCTCTGTCCCTGCGGTGGAAATGCGATCGATTTGGCATCGAGCAGCGCGCGCTTGAAGGCGTCGACCGTCGAGATATCCGGTTTCGGCGCGCCGCTGCGCACCATGACGCCGATGCCGGAGCGCGCCAGGACCGCGCGGGAGTCCGCCGCGATCTTGCCCTGCCGAATCAGGGCGTCGATCTGCGGCGGGGCCAGGATGGTGAGATCGAACGCTTCGCCGCCTTCGATTGATTTGCCCAGCACGGCCGCAAGACCGTAGCTGACGATGAGCTTATGGCCGGAGGCACGCTCGTATTGCGGGCCAAGCTCTTGCATGACGGCCGCAAAGCCGTTGGAACAAATGACTTTGACGTCGGCGGCGCGGGCGCCGGTCGCCATTACTCCAATTGCAATGGCGGCGGTCAGCTTCAAGAACCTCATGGCGTCCTCCCGGAAAGAGCTTTTTGCTTGTTCCAATGGCATTAACCGATCAACCGTCCAGTGTCACCGTCTGCGGAGAAGCCGATCGCGCGTGCTCACGCGTACACCCCGGCAATCGCCAAAAATTCCCCGGGATTGAGACTGGCGCCGCCGACCAGCGCGCCGTCCACGTTGTCGACCGCCATCAGCTCCTTGGCGTTCGACGGCTTCACCGAGCCGCCGTAGAGGATGCGTATGCCCTGGGCGGCCCCCGGAAACCGCGCGGTCAGTCGCCCGCGGATGAAGCCGTGGACCTCGGCGACATCGGCAGGCGTCGGGGTGAGCCCGGTGCCGATCGCCCATACGGGCTCGTAGGCAATGACGAGGTTCTGGGCGGTCGCGCCGTCCGGAATCGAGCCTTCAAACTGCATGCCGACCACCGGGAGGGTCCGGCCGGCAGCCCGGTCATCGCGACTCTCGCCGATGCATACGATGGCGAGGAGCCCGGCGCGCCACGCCGCCCGGGCCTTGCGCCACACGTCGGCGTCGGTTTCGTGGTGGAACGCGCGGCGCTCGGAATGGCCGACAATCACGGCGCGGGCGCCGAGATCGGCCAGCATCTCGGCCGAGATATCGCCCGTGAAGGCGCCGCTCGGTTCGGCGTGGCAGTCCTGGCCGCCGATCTCGACGATGCCTGCGGAGCTGCCGACGAACTGCCCGACCAGAGTCGCGGGCGGACATACGATGATATCGACTTTTTCGCGCAGCCCCTCGGCGCCGGCCACGACCTTGCGAAAGTCTTCCTGCGACCCCATGAGGCCGTTCATCTTCCAGTTGCCGGCAACCAGTGGGCGTCGCGTTGTCATTCGTTTTTCTCCAATGAAACATCAGCATGAAAGGACAAGCGTCAGAGGGGTAAAGGACGTACGGCCGCGAGTTTTGTCCCAGTTAGGACCTGGCGAGGCGGTAGCAGACAGACGGCGCCAGCGGAAGGGAGATCGCTGCGTTGACAGCACCGGCCCGGCGCCGAGAGGATCTTATTGACGAGACGTTAACAGGCGTCGCGTACGTTAGGCTTGCGTTCAGGTTGAGTGAGATGTCGCTGGCGGGCCCTATCCTCATCATTTCCGACCGCCCCGACCGCAAGCTCGCGGCCGCGCTTGCGGGGGCTGGCGCATCTCCCGTGGTCGAAAGCGCTCTCACCGAAGCCGCGGCTGCGCTTTCGCGAATTCGACCGGTCGCTGCTGTCTTTGCGGATCCGGACCCGGCGCCGGCACAGCTTCTGGCCGATGAATTGATGGCCGCGATCGACGCCCTGCCGGCGCCGTTCATGCCGGTCATCGCGCGGGTCAGCGATTGCGGCGCTGCCGGGCTCGAGGCGCTGCCGATCGACGCCAATGCTCCGAACGAACAGATCATCGCCCGTCTTGCGGCAGCGCTACGCGTGCGTGAGCTGCACGCGACGGTGCTGCGGCGGATCGACCAGCTGCGCCACGGCGGCGCCGACGTACCGTTGCTGCCGGACACCGATCCGCTCGAGGAGGCGACCGTGCTGGTGACGGGACGCGGCCGCCATTATCCGGCGCTGGCCGCGGAGGTCGGTGAGCGGGTCGGCTGCATCGGCGCGCTCAGCGTCGAGACGGCCGCGCGCTATCTCAACACGCGCGACGTTGACGGCATCATCATCGGCGACGGTTTCGGCCCGTCGACGGTGGAAGCGTTCCTCACAGCGCTCGGCGAGGATTCCCGCTTCCGCGATCTGCCGGTCGGCGTCGTACCCGAGCTGCCGGCCTCGATCGACCGGGCTCGCCTCGCCGGCATCGAGCCGGTGAAGGGCGCCGCCGACGCTATCGCCGCCCACATGATGCCGCTGGTGCGCGTCCATGCCTTCGGGGCGCGACTGCGCCGCCACGTCGCTTCGCTCGACACTCGCGGCATGATCGATCCTCAAACCGCTCTGCTCACAGTCGCGGCGTTTGAGCGCGACCTGCCGCGGGCGATCGCGGATTGCCGCGCGCGTAACATTCCGATGTCGATCGCACGCTTCGATCTCCCGGCCGAGCTGGCGCGGCGCGCCCACGTCGATACGGCGCGGCTCGTGAGCCGGTTCATCCGCGCCGCCGATTTCGCCTGCCAGACGCCGGATGGCGCGATCACGGTGGTGATGACCTCCTCGGCGCTGCACCATTGCCACGTCATCGCCCGGCGCATTGCCAGCGTCATGCGGCAGGCGATGTTCGAGCGTGAACGCGAAGACGGCAGCCGCATGGAGGCGATGGTGACCCTTGCGGCGCTGAAGTCGACGGATTCGCCGCAATCGCTCCTGGCCCGCGTGTCCGAACCCGCGACGGCGGCCGCGGAGTGACGAGAGAGATGTTCCCCTTTCGCCCGGGACATCCTATCTTCTCCTCGCAATCGAGGAGAACCCCATGCCCGCACCCGCAAGCGCCGGCGCAACCGAACTGCCGATCGACGTCGTGTCCGATGTGGTTTGCCCGTGGTGCTTCATTGGCAAGCGTCGGCTCGAAAAGGCGATCGCGCTCAAGCCCGAGATCTCCGTCGCGGTACGATACCGGCCCTATTTTCTGAACCCCTGGGTGCCGCGCGCGGGCATCAGCCGGACTGAGTATCTCATCACCAAGTTCGGCTCGGTCGACCGTTACAAGGCTAACGCCCAGCGCATTGTGATGGCGGCCCGGCAGGATGGCCTTGCCTACAATCTCGACGCCATCGCGCGGCAACCCAACACGCTCGATTGCCACCGGCTGATCCGTTGGTCGGGCGAGAGCGGCGATCCCGCGCGCATGAAGCAGCGCCTGATGGAGCGCTATTTCGCCGAAGGCGCCGACCTCTCGGATAGCGAAGTGCTGGTCGCAGCCGCGCGGGATTGCGGCATGGACGCAGACCAGGTGCGGCAGCGGCTCGCCGGCGAAGAGGATATCGACAGCGTTTCCGCCGAAGCGGAGCAAGCGAGAGCTGCGGGCATCGATGGCGTGCCGTGCTTCATCCTGGGCGGCATCTTCGCGGTGTCCGGCGCCCAGGCGCCGGAGTATCTCGCCGACGCGATGGAACGCGCCGCCGCCGAACGCGCCAAACGCGAAGCGGCAGAAATGGCGCAGGCGTAGGGCGGGAACGTCGAAATGCCGTCCGATACCGTAATGATGGATGCGGGTGAGCTCGCGGGCACGATCCGCGCCAGGAAAATCTCCTGCATCGAAGTGATGACCGCCTACCTTGACCACATCGACAAGCTCAATCCCAAAGTGAACGCTATCGTGGCGTTGCAGGAGCGCGCTGATCTCATAGGGCAGGCGCGCGAGCAGGATGCCGCGCTTGCGCGCGGCGCACCGGTCGGGCCGTTGCACGGATTTCCGTTTGCCGTGAAGGACCTGACGCCCGTCAGGGGCATCCGCACGACCATGGGCTCGCCGATCCTGAAGGACAACGTACCGGCTGCCGACAGCGCCATGGTGGCGCGCGTCCGTGCGGCCGGCGCCATCTTCATCGGCAAGACCAACACGCCGGAATTCGGCCTCGGCTCGAACACCTTCAATACGGTCTACGGCATTACCGGTAACGCCTATGACCAGTCGCGCTCGGCGGGCGGTTCGAGCGGCGGCGCCGCGGTGGCCCTGGCGCTGCGCATGCTGCCGCTGGCGGATGGCACCGACTACGCCGGCAGCCTGCGCAATCCGGCGGGCTGGAACAACGTTTTCGGCTTTCGCACCAGCATCGGCCGCGTGCCCACCGATGGGCGCGACGCATTCATGCCAACCATGGGGGTGATCGGGCCGATGGCCCGCAATGTACCCGATCTTGCTTTGCTGCTCGCCGTGCAGGCCGGCTACGACGCCCGCGTGCCGCTGTCGATCGCGGGCGACGGCGCGCCGTTTCGCGGACCGCTGGAGCGGGATTTCAACGGCACGCGGATCGCGTGGACCGGCGACTACGGCGGCTACATACCCTACGAGGATGGCGTGCTCGACCTCTGCAAATCTGCGCTGAAGACCTTCGAGTCGATGGGCTGCATCGTCGAGGAAGCCCGGCCGGATTTTTCCATGGAAGCGCTGTGGGCCGCGTTCTTGCCGCTGCGCGCCTGGCAGACCGCGGGGCCGCTCTCCGTCCACTACCGCGATCCGGCGAAACGTGCGCTCTTGAAACCGGAGGCGCTCTTCGAAATCGAAAGCGCACAGAAGCTCAGCGCCCTCGACATCACGGCGGCGTCGGCGGTGCGCACCGAATGGTACCAGGCGACGCGGCGGTTCTTCGAGAGATATGATTATTTCATCGTGCCGACCGCCCAGCTGTTTCCCTTCGACGCCGACCTCCATTGGCCTAAGGAAATCGCCGGCGTGGAGATGAAGATCTATTACGAATGGCAGAAGGGCGTGATCCCAACCACGATGGCCGGCAACCCGGCACTCGCGGTGCCGGCCGGCTTCAGTGCCGCGGGATTGCCGATGGGCATACAGATCGCTGCTCCCAATCACGGCGAACTTGCCTGCCTGCAGCTTGCCCATGCCTATGATCTGGCGACCGGCTGGACAAAGCGGAAGCTGCCGCCGCTGCTCGCTTAAGGGCTAGCCAGTGGGAACGGCAATGACGTTGGATGATTTTGGAGGGTCCGCATGAGCGCCCCGCCGGTGCGCCGCAAGGACAAGCTGATGACCGACGAGCAGGCGTTGGAATTTCTGGCGCGCGGCTTCTGCGGACGGATTGCGAGCGTCGGCGCCGACGGCTGGCCCTATTGCGTGCCGCTGCTCTATGTGTGGACCGACGGTGAGGTGCTGGTGCACAATCCGGCAGCGCGCGGCCATTTCCGTGCCAACGTGGAGCACAACCCGCGCGTCTGCTTCGAGGTCGACGAGGCTGGCGAGGTGTTCGACTATGGCCGCTTCGAATGCGATACCTCGGTGGCCTATCGCAGCGTGGTTCTGTTCGGCGCCATCCGGATCGTCGAAGACACGCGCGCCAAGCAGCGGTTCTTCGATGCCTTGATGGCGAAATACGGCAAGCCGGATTCCGTCAGGCCAAAGCATTTCTACCCGCGACTCGACGAGGTTACGCTCTACGCCATCGCGCCAGAGCGTATCACTGGCAAGGAAACGCCCCTTCCTGCTGCCTCGGAACAGTGGCCAGCCACGGATCGCACCAAGTCGCCCGACGCCCGTCCGTAGCCCGGCAGGTAGCCCGGATGGAGCAGCGCTCTTGCGCTGCGTAATCCGGGGACGGACTCTCCACCACGACGGATAGTCAGGTCCCGGATTGCGCGCCGGCAAGGGCCGGCGGCTCCATCCGGGCTACGCCGCCCATCGCAACGCCAACACCAGAATGGCGATTGCGGCCAGCCATGAACCGGCAACTCTGAGGATGATGCCCTGGCGCCAGCGGGCTATCGTGGATGCCACGAATGCAATCATCGCCAGCACCCCGATGCCGCCGCAAGCCGTGCCGATCAGCATCGCGACGGCCTCGCCGACCAGGATGGATTCCGGCGGCGAGTCGAGTCCCAGCGCGAGGCCGGACACCAGCGCCACCGGCACTGCGAGCGAGACCGGCGCGGTGAGGCCGGACGCCGCTATCAGACCGCACAGGGTTGCGCTCGCGAGCAGCACGTCGCTTGCCGGCGTTTCCCCCACTCCCCACGCGATAGCGCCAAGCCCAGCTGTAAGGCCAAGCGCAAACGCCCCGATGATCGCGGCGCCTGCGCGCGAGAAATTGCGGCCCGCGATGAGGCCGAAGCCGGTCAAGGCAACGACATGGGCCGGCGTCGAAACCGGATGCACCAATCCGGCGACGATGCCCACGGGCAGAGCCATCGCGACCGCATCACAACGATAGCGCGGCGCGCAGAAAAATCGCGCCGGCGCCGGCGATGCCCGCTCCGACGAGCCGCACCGCGAGGCGGCCGGCCGGCCAGCGCGTCGCAAGGCCAAGGCCGATGCCGCACACATGCAGCAGCCCCGTTGCGACGACGAAGCCGGCCGAGAACGCGATGGCATCGGCGCCCCGCGGCAGTTCGGCACCGTGGGCATGGCCGTGAAAGATCGCAAAGGCTGATACTACGGCGATCGCCAGCGCGAGCGGCGCCCGCACGGCAAGCGCCACCATCAAGCCGAGCATGATGGCGGAGACCGCGATGCCGACCTCAACCCGGGGCATCGGCACAGCGGCGATCCCCAAGACGCCGCCAAACGCCATGACCAGTGGAAACACGACCGGAAGAACCCATATCGCCGGCGATCCCAGCACAGCCCCCCACAGGCCGACCGCCACCATGGCGGCGACATGATCGGGCCCGAACAACGGGTGTCCAAACCCGCCGGCAAACCCAGCCGCAACGTCGCCGCCGCCATGGGCAAACGCTGGCGCCGCACCGGCGGCCCACAGCAGCAGCATTATCGCAATGGATGGAATTTGCCGTCCCCCGCTTCATCATGACCGGATCAGCAATGCAGCGGGTTACGGAATCCCGCTCACTGCAGCACTGTAGCCCGGGTGAGCGCAGCGAAACCCCGGGGTGGCAGTGCCATATTGATAGGCAAGCGACAAGGCTGATCCCGGATTGCGCTACGCTCCATCCGGGCTACAGCTCGGTACAGATTGCAGGGGCAGCTACTTTGCAAGATCGCTATCCGCATTCACGGCCGCCGCAGCGTAAAGATAACGCAACAAATTGACCTTGTCGTCGCGCGGCAGTCCGAGCACGGCCTGGTAAAACGCGATCACCAGCGCGCAATAGGGCTGAAAATCTGAGGGATCGAGCTTAGCACGCCCCAGCAACTCGCTTTTGACCGACTGCCGGCGCAGCGTGTTGAACACCGTCTCGAGATACGGCCGCACCTCCTCCGCGGTCATGGGCGCAACCGCGGTGTGCGGGTTGGTGCCGGCAATGCGCTCAAGAACCGACATGTCGCGGACGAACTGAATCGGAAGCTCCTTGGCAATGTTGGTGGTCAACTTCGCCCCCTTGCTTTCGTCGCTCAACGCGACGCAGCTTTCCGGATTGGAGGCTTGCAAGGCTTGCATATAGCCAAGAGACGTTTCCGTGATTTCAAGCAACACATCGCCGGATGAAATGGCAAGCAAGTGCTTCACGCTCTTGCGCAGCGCGGCGCGCGCAATCGACATAACTTCCTCGTCGCGGGCGTTCAGCGCGCTGTCGGCATAGCGTTTTTTGAAACGCTCGTACGCCGCGGGATCGTTACGCTGTAGCACAACCACCGCCGGCAGACTCGCCACCGCGGCCGGCAGGTCGTCCGCGGAAGCCACGGCCGCCGGCCGCGGCGCCGCCGAGGTGGATTTCAGCGCCTGCGGGGCACCGGACTGTCGCGACGATCCCGGCCCCAACAGGACCCGGCCGGCACCCCACAACAACAGGATAGCGCACAGCCCGACAGCGGCACGTTTGCCAAACCTGCCGAATCGCCCGGCAGTCGGCTTGTTGTCGGCTGGTTCGCGACGAACCACCCGTGGATAATCTGCTACGTCGGGGCCTGCTTCGCCGAGGCCTGCGGCTTCGGACTTCCTCTTTCGCCCAAACCAGGATGAACCCCCAGTCTTGCTGCGATCCTGGACTGGCTGCTCGGCGAGCATTCGCCACTCATCCGCAAAGATGTGCTCGGTTTGATCCTCCGGTAACCGCTGATCCCTGCGTAGCGTGTCGATGCCGGGCGACGGTCGCGTGCCCCGCCGCTGCGGCGCATAAAGCAATGCCTCCTCGCTCGGAGAGCGCAGCTGCTCGTCGGTCCATTCGGCGTCATCGGGGGCGAGCGGGGCCTCATTCAGGAGTCCCGGCACCTGCCGGGCCGGATGCCATTTTTGCCAGCCGCGCCGCCAGATATTGGTCTCAGCCGTGATGACGCCCTTCTTCGCCGCCGCGGTGAGGGTCGCGAACGTAAACGGCCCATGGCGCTTGCCGTTGAGCAAAACGAACCAATGCTGACGAGCCGACGGCGTGTTCATTCCGGCAACGCTTTCCCCCCAAGCCCCACTGTCATGCGGCTCTTGCGGTGGCACGGAACGCCGCCGAAAATAAGTCTCGCTGTCGCGGCCTGAGAGTGAGCGCAATAAAACGTCATGATGTTCGATGATTATTACTGGAAATTGCGTGGATGCAAAGGCCGCACCCGCCGACGCGCTTTTGGGACAAACAGCGGGCGCGCGCCCCGCCGAGCGGTCATTCGATTGACCTTTCAATGATCTACCGACGTGCCGCCATCATCTGCCGTCATGCCGCCTTGGCTTGTTCTGCGATAGCGACAAGTCGGCGCAGGATTGCGGTCGTGCCCTTGAGCCGGTCCGACGGCTCCTCCCAGGCGTCGAACAGCACGAGTTTCATGTCGGGGCGCACCTTGGCATCCCGGCCTTGTTTGCGGATGAACGCAATCAGCCCTTCCGGATTGGCAAAACGGTCGTCCCGGAACGAGATCACCGCGCCCTTAGGTCCGCTTTCGATCTTTGCCACGTTCGCACGGCGGCAAAGCGCCTTGAGCACCACTGTGGCGAGCAGATGCTTCACCTCGTCAGGCAGCGGGCCGAAGCGGGCCACCATCTCGGCCCCAAATGCGTCGATGT
>Ga0209131_1001928_pt1 | contig 14250 bp, 14 predicted proteins | sample GraSoi_2013_40cm_FD_185826 | JGI IMG/M metagenome (GOLD analysis project Ga0209131, IMG submission 185826) | Grasslands soil microbial communities from the Angelo Coastal Reserve, California, USA - Sample 9_17_2013_40cm (SPAdes) (version 2) | ecosystem: Environmental > Terrestrial > Soil >...
GAGGTGCTGGCCAGCCTCGCCTAGCGCCGGCCGCCCGCTCCTGCCGACGTCCCACCGGCTGCGGCCGGCAGCCCAGGAACGTGGGCGACCGGCCGCAGGCGGTTGGTTATACATAACAAGGCGTTGTCCCGGACTGTGGGCGGGCAGGCCAGTGTCTTAGTGCCCGTAGCGGGCGACCAGCAGGCCGCGGGCTATCGTGTGGAAGCGCAGGTTGAATCCGGCGACAGCGGGGGAGACGTCGGAGTCGATGCCGAGCGAGTCGGTATCGAGTGCGTGCACGGCGAACACGTACCTGTGCGGCGGATCGCCCTGCGGAGGCGCGGCGCCACCGAAGTCCTTGGTCCCGTAGTCGTTGCGGACCATGAAGGCCCCGGCCGGCAGCCCGCCGCCGCCGGCCGCCCCGGCGTTGGCTGACAGCTCGGTGACTGAGGCAGGGACGTCGAGCACCAGCCAGTGCCAGAAGCCTGACCCCGTCGGTGCGTCCGGGTCGTAGCAGGTCACGGCGAAGCCCTTGGTCTCTGCGGGGAAGCCGCGCCAGCTCAGATGCGGGGAAATGTTTTGGCCGCTCATGCCGAAGCCGTTGTAGACCTGGTTATCGCCCATGTGCTGTTCATGGGCAACGTCATGGCTCTCTACGGGGAACGAGGGCACCTGCGGCATGAAGTCGTAGGGCAGCGGAGCCCGGTCGGACATAGATCCTCCTCCTCGCGGAAATGGTCTCCAGTCACGTGCGAGTGTGCCTGCCAACGCTACTTCCGTGACGTTGCGCGCCGCTAACCAATCCGTGCGCTCGCCGGCCAGGTATACCGTGGCTTATTGGCTGAAGATCATGGACTTTGTTCGGCGGCCGGTACGAGAAGGGCGGATCCGTGCGGTGAGATTCAGCCGGTTGGCGAGGATGCCCGCGCAGCGGGGGGTGCTCGCGGTACTCCTGGCGGGCGTGCTGGTGACCGGCGTCGTGGCCGCGCTGGTTAGGTCCGGGGCGTGCGGAGGCAGCCGGAACCAATGCTCGGCCCACGGGATCGTGCGCTGGTCTCAGGCCCTGGGCGGCTCGTGGATCGCGCAGAACGGCGTCGAGGGAACGGTCTACGGCCATGGCCAGGCGGCCGCCGCGGCAGGCAACGGCGTCGCCGTCATCGGTTTCGGCCTGACTGTCAGCGCGTATGACGTCACGACCGGGTTCCCGCGCTGGACCGAGAGGCTGACCGGCCTGCCTCCCGGATCGGCCATCGCGTCGGTGCTGCCCTGGCGCCGCGTTCTCACGGTCGGCGTGAGCTTGCCGGGCAGCGGTTCTGCTGGGGTGATCGTGCTCAGCTCCGTCACCGGCAAGCACATCAGGACCTATCGCGCGGGGGACGGCGGCGGTGCCGTCCGGGCCGGCCTGCGGCGCACGGTCATCGTAGGGCCGACGTCGGTCAGCAGCTACGTCAACGCTACCGGGCGAGCCGTCTGGCGCGACCCGACCGGCCCTGCCGGGCAGGCATGGCGCGTGCTCAGGCGGAAGCTGTACGTGACCGTGTCGGCGGGCGGCGTGGTAGGTACAGCGCCAGTAACGGCCGTCAGGCAGATTGACTTGCAGACCGGCACGGAACGTCTGATCAGGCCGCACGGCCGTTCGTTCACCGGGATGCTGACCGGGGTGATCGGTGGCGAGCTGGTGTTCTCCTCGAGCTCCGGACTCAGCATGTACAGCGTGGCGAACGGGCACCTGACCGGCTACCGGCCCCGAGCCGTCACCGAGTGGGCCGACTCCGTGCAGAATGTCCTGTATGCCAATATCGCCGGCGTGCTGACCGGCATCGATCCGGCGACCGCGCGGAACAAGTCGGATGAGGGCGCGGCGATTCCGGCAGGCGCCTTCGGGGTGCGGGCCGGCGTCGCGCTCGGGCTCAATCCCGGCGACCAAGGCGCTGCCTGGGGCTACAGCCTCGCAAAACGGCGGGTGATCTGGACGGCGAAGGCGCTCCCGTACCCGCACTACTTCTTCGCCGAATCTTCGGGTCTGGGCGGCAGCGCCGACCGGGGCAGCGGCATGGTTCTGCTGGTCACGTGCGGCGCGACCGGCCAGCCCGTGCGCGGTACCGTCGTCGGCGATGGCGGTCGGACGTGCCTGCGGCCCAGGCTCGCGGCAATCGGCCCGTGGGGCGCGAGATCGTGACTGGCGCGTAGCCTGGATCGGGCACAATGTGCAGCGAGCGCCTGTAGCTCAGCGGATAGAGCGGCTGCCTTCTAAGCAGCGGGTCGCAGGTTCGATCCCTGCCAGGCGCGCAGGTCAGAGGGGGTGTGCAGATCCCAAGCTCCTCGAGGGGAGCCAAAAAGGGAGCCAAGTGTTGGTACGTTTTGCGCATGGCTGAGGTGAAAACAACTGCCCGTCGCGGATACCGCGAGGACGCGATCTATTTCGACACGACCAAGAACCGGTACATCGGAGCCGTGTCCCTCGGGTTCGGTCCGAACGGCCGGCGGATCCGGAAGAAGGTCATCGGAAAGACCAAGGTCGAGGTGCGGGACAAGCTCCGCCAGCTTCACCGGGAGCTGGACACCAACGTGCGCCCACGCCAGAGCTACACGGTCAGCCAGGCGCTCGACGACTGGCTTAACGAAGAGCTGTCCGGGCTCGCGCCGAAGACCGTCCAGCTCTATCAGAAGACGATCGCGCCTGCGCTGCGTGCGAGGCTCGGATCCGCGCGCCTTACGGCACTCACGGCCGCGAACGTCCAGTCTGCGCTGACTGAGATCGCTGAGGAGTCCTCGACCAGGACCGTCCAGATCTGGCACAACGTGCTGGAGCGCGCCATCCGGCACGCGGAGCGGAACGACCTCGTTGGCCGGAACGTGGCGGCACTTGTGAAGCCGCCGAAGGGGCAGCGCGATGGCAGGCCATCGAAGTCGCTGACGCTCGAGCAAGCCGGAGCGCTGCTGGCTGCTGCGAGGGGCGCCCGGCTTGAGGCGTACATTGTCCTCTCACTGTTCACCGGTCTGCGCACCGAGGAGGTGCGCGCGCTTCCATGGGCCAACGTCGTCGCCTGGGTGGACGCGCGTTGGCAGCCGGTGAGCGAGGTCGGGTTCGACCATGAGCAGGTAGCTGTCTTCGTCTGGCGCGCGGATCGTGCCGGGGGCGACACCAAGACGCCTCAGTCGAGGCGGACGCTGGCGCTGCCGAGGCGGTGCGTACGGACTCTGTGGGAGCACCGGGTCCGGCAGGCCCAGGAGCGGCTCGCTGCGGGGGCACTGTGGCAGGACAACGATCTGGTGTTCGCCTCGGCGGTCGGGACGGCGCAGGACAACCACAACGTGCGTCGTCAGTTCCGGAAGATCACCGAGGCGGCCGGGCTCGGCACCGACTGGGTGCCTCGGGAGCTCCGGCACTCGTTCGTGTCGCTGCTGTCCGCGCATGGCGTGCCCGTCGAAGCGATCGCGCTGCTGGCCGGGCACAACCAGACATCGACGACCGAGCTCGTCTACAGGCACCAGATCGTGCCTTCCCTGAACACCGGCGCAGAGGTCATGAACCAGATCTTCGCCTGAAGCTGAGTCCGTCGCCTTCGACGGAGAGCCACGACTCTTCCGTGTCAGGGACGATCGCACGCCGGCTGGCTGTAGCTAGTTGAGGCTCGACATGCCGGTTAGCTCCAGCTTCGTCGCCCAGCACGGCTGGCAGGGGTTGGATGCGGCCACTCTATGGCTAGCAGTCACCCTCGGTGGCCGACAAGGAAGGCGCAGCCTTTTCGTCCCGAACTAGCGGCAGTGCTGGACATTTGGCTGTCGTCCCAGCTAGCTCGGCGCGTCACCGGTCGTAGTGGCTGGCGGGGGCGTTGCTGTACTTGCGTGCTGTACCGTGCGCCGCGTCAACAACTCGCGCGGACGCGCCGAAGTCGATCTCCTCACAGCCGGGTTGAGACCGATATTCGGGTAGCTGACTGGCTCGCCTGGGTTCAAGCTGTTCGTGTGACCGATCGCTTCCACCTGACCGAGAACACCCACAAGGTAGCGGTGCAACTAGCGGACCGGTGGGCAACAGCGGTCGAGGCGCAGGCACGCCGGATCCGGAACCCGGAGAACCTGCGTGTTACTGTCCCTGACCAGTGGCTCCAGGTCGTTGCGCTGCATCATGTGCTGGCGGCCGCTCAAATGGCTCGCAAGCATGCTCCGTCTGCAGCCATGAAACCTCGGATCGATGCTGCTATTAAGGCCTTCCTCGGGTCGATAGTCATCGGCCGTTCCCCGGGTATGAATCAGCGCGAAGCGATTGTCCTAGCTCGTGACGCCGCATTGGCAGCAGTGTTGGCAGTGGTCAGGGAGGGCAAATTGAGTGCCGAGCCCGCCGCCGTTCCCTGAGCGTGACGCCCCCGAGGAGGGGTATTTCGCCTCACCATCTGGCATGCGGGTTGCCTGGCCGCTGCTCGACACGCCTGACTGGTTCGCCGACTGCGACCACCGCGGTCTCCGCTGAGCTGTCGCTAGCAGAACGTCACTTCGATGGTGCCATCTGACTCAAGGGCGCGCCATCAGGCGCTTCTGGTGGCGGGATGCCAGGGCGCTTTCCAGGGCTGTCAAGCTGGCGTTCAGGTCTTCGTGCTGGTGGGTGCGGGTCCAGGTCCTGATCATGGTTGCCAGTGGCCGGGGCAGGCCGACCGATACGTAAATGGTCACTCCGTACACATCCATGAGCTGGTCTCGCAGCACCTCCGCGGGTGTGCCGGCGTCCGGGACGCACACAAACCAGTAATCATCTCTGGCTGTGAGGTCGGCCAAGTATTTGATTGGCAGTCCGGCTTGTTCACCCAATTCGGGATAGCGAGTTTTCCACGCGTATTCCTGGGCGCGTTTGTCGATGCTGGCTGCAATCTCGTCGGTGTTGACGTAGGGCGGGAAGTTCTCCAGGACAATGACCAGGCGGCCGACATCCCGCTGGTGGATCTGAGGCGCGGGATAACCCGGGATGGCCGCCTTGGCCACTCTGGCCTTGACCTGGGCGGCGTCGGTGACCGTGACCCGGGCCTGTAGCCCCAGTTCGGTGCGGCGGCCTGCGATGAGCCCAGCCAGGTCGCCGGTGACAGTGCAGCCGGTGAGGAAATCGGGCGGACCGATGATGTCGGCTATCTGCTTGGCGGTGAGCCTGGGCCGACGCAGGACTTGCCGAACAGCCTCGATAACGGCGGTTGGGCGGAACGGGGGCCTGGTGCCCTGCCGGTTGGTGTTGCCGTTGATCAGCCCTATGGGTATGGGGGCGATCTCGCCGCGCTCGGCAGAGAGGGCGACCTCACCGGCTGGGGACAGCCGCGCCTCGGTGTAGTACGCACTCGCGGGCGGGTCGTTTCCGCGACCGCCGAAGTTGCCTTGGCCTTCGATCAGCGGGATCGGTAGCTTCCATGGCAGCGTTTGGTCGATGAGCACCTGGTAGGCATAACCCCGGGCGAGCCCGATCCCATCTTCGAGGGCGAGTAGGAGTTTGAGGCAGCTGACTGGCCGCCGGTTATGCCAAGCGCGCCGCGCGTCGAGCGCTTCGAGGATGGCGAGCTCGACCAGGCCGACGCCGCTGCGTTCTCCCATCGTTGTCATTTCTTGAACCGGCGCCGCAGCGCCCAGGCGTCGGCCGCGCTCGCCACGAGCACCGGCGCGTCGGCCACGGCAACGTACCCCGCTGTCTGGCTGAGCCGGTACCAGTCCTGGCGGCCGCGCTCGAGTAGGCAGTCCACCCGGCCGTACGGAGTGATGGCTGTCGCCACCGATAGTTCACGCAGCCGGTGAACCGGCGCGATCGTGTCCGGCCGGACAGCCAGCCTCATCAGTGCCTCGTGCAATCGGCGGAGGTTCGGCTCGCTAGGCTCGATCGCCACGTCCACGTCACCCACCGTGACCGGCTCCCCGCGCAGCCACAACGCCGCGCTACCGACCAGCAGGAACGAAACCTGGTCGGCCGCCAGGACCCCCGCGGCCAGCACGACCACGGGAAGCCCGGGCCGGGCCAGGGCCACCTCGCTCACCCGTCGGCCGCCCGTGTGCTCATGACACGAAATTTAACCGGCGCCGGCGACGCTCGCTGCATTACGGAACAGGCTGATCTACGGCGCAGAGCGCAGGAAAGCGGTACGCCGTCCGGCTGTCGGTGCTGAGCTGAGCGCCGAAGACGCCGTCCATGACCTCGACGCCGGTACTAATGACCGGGCGGAGTTCGCGGCGGTAGATGGCTTCGGTGATCGAGTTGAGCTGTGGCCGACGAGGCGGCCGATTTCCTCGGTGCTCGCGCCGCTGTGGCTCATGAGCGAGACGAAGGACGTGAGCGGGGACGGCGCCCGCGAGCCGCGTATATCCCCGAAAGGACTTAGGAGATATACTGCCTTGGGGAGGTGGTGGAATTGGTGAAGACCTTGATCGATGTCGATGAGGACACGCTGGCCGCCGCTCAGGAGGTGCTCGGCACCGCGACGAAGAAGGACACCGTGAATGCGGCGCTGCGGGCGGTCGCCGCGCTGGCGGCGCGGCGGCGGGATCTGCAGCGGCTCGTTTCCGGCGGGCTGCCGGATCTGGAGGACGAGCAGGTGATGCGCGCCGCATGGCAGCGGTAGCTACTCACCTGGCGGATACCAGCGCCCTAGCGAGATTGCGTCACCCGCAGGTGCAGGCGGTGCTCGGCCCGCTGATTGAGGTTGGGCTGGTAGCGACGTGCGGGGTGATCGAGTTCGAGCTGGGTTGGGCCACTCGCAGTGCCACGGAGTGGGATCAGGTCCGAGCCGACCGGGACGCTGGCTATGAGTGGCTGGCGACCCACGACGAGGACTGGCGGCGGGCGCTGGATGTCCAGGGAGCGCTGTGGCGCGCGGGGCAGATGAGGGCGGTTGGCTTGCCGGACTTGCTCATTGCGGCGGTCGCCGAGCGGGAGCGGGTCACGGTTTTGCACTACGACGGGGACTACGAGCTGATCGCGAAGGCCACTGGCCAGCCGACACAGTGGGTTGTGCCACGGGGCACGGTTCCGTGAATGGCTATTCGCGGGAGCTTTGATCTAGCGAATTTGCGACGTCGACGTGTCGGGTTCGGCGAGCCAATTGGGGAGCCAACACAGTCCGACCGTCCGCGACGTTCACCGACATCTGGCGATCATCGCCGCAGGTAAATGGCTGGTAGGGCGGCATCCGGCCGTGCCTGGCTACTCGAGAGAGGTGCTTTCTAAGCAGCGGGTCGCAGGTTCGATCCCTGCCAGGCGCGCAGGCAAGTACACGAGCATCGCTCGATCTCGCGCAGGCCCCAGGAGCTGTTGAAGGCGGCCGAGGAGACCAGGTGGTACGGCTACATCGCCGTGTCATTGCTCTCCGGCCTCCGCACGGAGGAGGTCCGTGCCCTGCGCTGGGAGCATGTCCACCTGGACGACGGACCGGAGACTGTGTCTCATATCGATGTGTGGCGCGCCGAGCGGGCGGGTGGTGACGTGAAGACACCGAAGTCGAGGCGCTCGCTGCGGCTGCCGGACTTGTGCGTCGAGGCGCTGCGGAAGCAATGGGACGAGCAGCAGCGGGACCGCCGCATCGCAGGCGAGCGGTGGCAAGACCACGGCGGTGTTCGCCAGCACGGTCGGCACGCCTCTGCTGTCTGGCACACGTGCGGCGTGGATTCCGCATCATCTGCAAGCGGGCAGGCATACATGGACGGTGGACGCCAAGGGAGCTGAGGCACACGGTCGTCAGCCTGATGTCCTCGACGTGCATGCCGGTCGAGGAGATCGCCCGGCTAATTGGGCACAGCTCCACGTACACCACCGAGACGGTCGATCGCAAGGAGTTGAGACCGGTGATCAGGTCCGGGGCCGATGCTATGGATCAGCTCTTCCCCGCTAGCGCGAAATCGGGTCCAACGGACCTGGCTTCTCACGGGCCTCGCAGGAGGCAGCACCTACGTGACCATGACAGTCGTTATCGAGCCTGAGAGCGTCCAGCCGGTGTGGTGGAGAGCACCACCGAGATCCTGGAGGTGGCCGACGCCCTGGCCGACATGCCGAAGCGAGCCAGGCTGTAGCTACTCGGCACGCCCGCGCCGTCGTCGGGGGCGGGACGGCAGCGCTGCAGCGCTGGGGTGATCACGGGCCACCTGGCAGGAGCCTCCTTGCAACGCCGCGACTGGACGCGAAACTGCTGGTCATGGGCTCCTTCGTCGTGCCTTATTGGGATGTCGAGCGTCTCATCTGGAGTGGACCAGAACGATCCTGTCGACCCCCTGCTACAGCCGCGCGCCTACCCGTTGTGAATTCGCTGCGGAAGGCGGCGTTATCCGGAGGCGTCACACAGAGATCGACATTCATACCAGAGCGCGGAGTCCCGCGCGCACCTCGGCGACGAACTCGCCAGGAGCCTCGTAGGCGGCGAAATGGCCACCCCGCTCAGGCGTGCCGTAGTAGCGCAGATCCGTGTAACGGGTCCGCGCCCAACGCTCGGACAGGGCGACGTTGTCCGCGGGAAAGCGAGAGTACGCGCTCGGCGCGGGTACTTCATCGAAGCTCCCCACACTCGACGCGAGCGAGTGCCAGTACAGGCGGGCCGAGGAGGCCGCCGCCGCGTTCAGCCAGTAGACCATCACGTTGTCGAGCAGCTCGTCCTTGGTGAAGGAGCTCTCAACGTCGTCGCCACAATCCGACCACGTCTTGAACTTCTCGACAATCCACGCCAGCTGCCCGACGGGCGAGTCGGTGAGACCGTAACCGAGCGTCTGAGGTTTGGTGGCCTGCTCGATCGCGTAGCCGAGCTCGGCCTCGCTGGAGTGCTGCAGGCGCGCGAGGTACCACTGCTCCTCCTCGCTCGGCCCGCCGAGCTCCGTCAGCTTCGCCGGGTCGGCGAGCGCCCAGTTGAAGTGGATCCCGATCAGCTTGGCGGGATCGGCCAGCCGCCCGATGGCCGAACTGACAAGGGCTCCCCAGTCGCCGCCTTGCGCGACCCAGCGCTCATGGCCGAGCCGGTCCATCAGCTCGATCCACGCCTGCGCGATCTTCTCGACGCTCCAGCCGGTCACGGTCGGCTTGCCGCTCCAACCGTGGCCTGGCAGCGACGGGATCACCAGCTCGAGCGCGTCCGAAGCCTCACCGCCGTGGGCGACCGGATCCACGAGCGGATCGATCACCTTTGTGAACTCGATAACCGATCCCGGCCAGCCGTGCGTCATGATGCATGGCGTCGCGCCTTCAACTGGCGACCGGACGTGCAGGAAGTGGATGTCGACTCCGTCGATCGTCGTCATGAACTGCTCGTAGCGGTTCAGCCGATCGGCGACGCGCCGCATGTCGTAGGATTTTCCCCAATACTCGGCGAGTTCCTGGACGTACGCCAGCGGGATCCCCATCGACCAGTCGCCGACGGGCTCCTTCTCCGGCCATCGCGTTCGCGCCAGCCGCTCGCGGAGGTCATCGATCGCCGCGTCGCTGATCTCGACGCGGAATGGACGGAGCTCGGTTATGTTGCTCCCTGTTGGCTGTTGTGTTCGTGTGGCGTTACTCACGTCATCTCCTTCAGTTGGTTCGCGGATGTTGCAGCGTGGACCCATTCGACAGGGCTCGCGCGCTCTGCCTCCGATCCCCCCAACCGGCGCTATTCACGCACTAGTTGCATAGTTGGCTCGTGTGCCGGGTTTGGAAGATCGGCCATCCAACTTCGGTTCGCCACAAGGAGTCGTCTTGGGTTTCGGAGGGACCGACAAGGTAGTACTCGCGAATCGGCCCGTCGACCGCAAGCGCATGCTGAGTCACGTAGGCGGCGAGGACACCGTAAGTTCGGTCGATGTCGGTATGGGGACCGGGGTGGACGATCGTCGCCAGTTCTGCTGGTGGGATCACGGTGGCGCTGACGCGTCCAATCGGCTGGGGCACCGGATCGCACGGAAGGAAGATCGTGGCTCGTCCCCGGTCCTCGGTGAACAGCTCTGTGTCGAAGACGCCCCCGGCGGGCCCAGCCGGGTTGATGTCCTGGGCGGACAGCGTGGCGGCCAGTTCGCCGATGGCTCCGCGATACCAGCGCAGGGCGTCGGCCTTGTCAACGACGTCGGTGATGACAGCCGCGGGCGTGGCCGCGAGGTGGCGGTGATCGATGGGGACACTGGCCTGGGGGTGATCCAGCAGCTCTCGCAGCGATGTGACCGCTTCTTGGGTCCGAGCCAGGCTTGACTCCAGACGGGCCAGATGGTTGGCGATCACCCGGTTACGGGTATCGACGTCAGGAGCCTGAAGCACAGTCTGGATGTCTTCGAGTGGCATATCCAGGTCGCGGAAGCGGCGGATGATCTGAGCCGTGACGATCTGCTCTGTGGTGTACCGCCGGTATCCGGTGTCTACGTGCACATCGACCGGCTCCAACAGGCCAATCTCGTGGTAGTGGCGAAGCATCTTCACGCTCAGGTGCGTGGCCCGGGAGAAGTCGCCGATCGGCAGCGTTGAGTTCACGACCCCAGGTTGGGGTCTCCCCCTATGGGAGAGTCAAGTAGCGAATCCGCTCTTGACCCTCCTATTGCAGGAGGAGAGAAGCTGGGCTCAACCGGCCACGAGGTCGGTCCGAGGAACAAGGGAGCCATCACCTATGACCAGCCAGCTGATCGCCTCGCTGCCCCCGGTCGTTGCCGAGCACATCGCCGCGGTCAACGCCTTCGAGAACGATCGTATCGTCGCCACCTTCGCCCCCGACGCCTACGTGAACGATAACCGCCGCGAGATCTGGGGGATCGAGGCCATCCGCAAGTTCATGGCCAAGGAGTTCGTCGGCGATCACGTCACAATGGAGGTCAGAGAGGTCATCGACCACTACGGCGACATCATCGTCCGCGCCAAGTACGACGGCGACTACGACAAGACGAACCTGCCAGACGAGCTGATCATGTCCAGCTACTTCGCCCTCCGAGACGGGAAGATCGTCAGCCTGGCCGTCATCTTCAACCAGCCCTCACCGTACTGAGTGCGATCACACGCGCCACGTTCTGATCCCGCGGCGCCGCCAGTCTTGCAAAGGCATCACTGAGCATCTTGCGTGGAACGTCGAGCCGGGGTATCTCAAGGCCGAACGAGCGAACATCAACGCTGCTGAAATCGCTTTTCGAGGCCGTTTGGGCACAGAAACCGCAGGTGCAGGGGCGGATCGGGAACTATCCAGGCGGCAGCCGCTACCAAAGGAGATCGAGGCCATCAATGGGCGCTGTCGTTGTCTTCGGAGCCACGGGAGGCGTCGGGCGTCACGCTGTCGCGCAGCTGCTCGGGGCAGGCCAGGACGTGATCGCGGTCGTGCGCGACCCCGCCAAAGGCACTCCCCTGGCGAACGCTGGTGTCCGAGTAGTCACGCACGACCTGCGGCACGACGACCCTTGGCGGTTGGCACGTCACCTCAAGGGCGCCGATAGCGTGCTGTTCGCGGCCGGTGTGCATTACGGAGCGCCGCTCGACCAACTGAGAGCGGTCGATCGTGGGGGCGCCGTCGCCTCCGTGGCCGCGGCCCGAGAAGTAGGTGCCGACCGGTTTGTGCAGGTTTCAGCCATCGGGGCGGACAGCGGACCGCCGCCCGGATTCGACGATGCGTGGTGGACCTCCTACTACGCAGCAAAGCATGCTGCAGACGAGGCGCTGCGGACCAGCGGCCTGCGGTGGACGGTCATTCGGCCAGGCGCACTCAGCGACGCGGCACCGACGGGTCATGTCAGCTTGAGTGAATCCCTTCCCCTGCGCGAGATCCCACGTGCTGATGTTGCTTCCCTTGGGATCGCAATCCTCGGCGGACGCGGCCAGCGTCGGGCACACCTGGGATGCAACTTCCGGGCCCATCGCGATTGGTGACGCCGTCAGGTCGGCCCTCGTGCCCTATTCGGGCGCCCAATCAAACGTCGCGCCGAGTTCTATCCGCTCGACCACGGCCGCCCCGGCGCCCGCCATCAGCGGCCCCCCCGCTGTGAACACTTGCCGCAACAGCCCGGCCGCCGGTTCCGCCCGGTGACGCGGATGACGGTAGCCAGCCAGCCACCGCAGGTTCGCCGTCACGACCGGGCCGGTGGCCCCGGCCAGCCGGTATGACTGGTGCGGCGACCAGGGGGATTGGCGGTCACGGGCCGCTTGCCTATCGGCTGATCCGGATCTGTTCTTCCCGATCTCCTCGTCAGGTCCCGCCATGGACCAGGTAGCGAAGGCCAAATCAATCTGCGCAGGCTGCCAGGTGCGGCAGGAGTGTCTGGGGTACGCGCTGGCAACAGACCGGGTCGACGGAGTGTGGGGCGACACGAGCGAGGAAGAGCGCCAGCTGCTGCGATCTCAAGGCTCGGCCGGCGCGGGCCTGCGCGCTGACCCCGGCGGGAGCCGCCACCCACGCAGGGACGACCCATCACGCTAGCGGTAGCAGGGGCACGGCATCGCAATCCGGCCGCCGGCCGCCAGCCCGCCCGATCGCGGTGGCGGTGGGCAGCGCGACGACGGGGCCGGCGTGGATTCTCGCGGGCGGCCGATAGCCAGGGCGAACGCGGTGAGCACCGGGACGACAGCGCTGGTCCGGGCTGCTCGCCGGGGCCCGGGGTTGCCGGAGGCCGGCGTCTTCCCGGAGATCAAGCCTCCGGTCGGAGCTGCTGGTCTGTGTCCGGCTGCAAGGCGGGCGGCTACGGCTTGATGGACGCGGCCGGCGCTGGGCCGATGACCGCGACCCGGGCCTGCTGAACATCCCAGCCCTACTATCCGTGTTAGTAGCTAATGGCGGCATTGCCACGGGCCGTCGCGGCGCCCGCCCGTCTGGACGGTCCCACAGCAGGAGGATGGCCAAGATGATCGACGGAGTCCAGCGCGCGCAGCGGCCCTCGGAAGCAGCGCGGATCTGGGAGCGGCCGGTGCTGCCGACCGGCGCGCTGCGGCGCGGCGGCCGGCTGGCTGCGCTGCCGCTGCGGCACGCCGCGCGCACCGCCGCCGCGGCCGGCCGGCTGTCCCGGGCGACCACTGACGAGGTTGCTGCCCGCACCGCCGAGCAGGTGTTCGCCACCCTCGGCGAGCTCAAGGGCGGTGCAGCGAAGCTGGGGCAGGCGATGTCGGTGTTCGAGGCGGCGATGCCCGAGGAGGTCTCGGCGCCTTACCGGTCGGCGTTGCGGCGGCTTACCGACGCGCAGCCGGCCATGCCGGCCGGGGTCGCCCGGCGGATCGTCGCGGCCGACCTCGCGGCCGCCTACGGTCCGGGCTGGCGCCAGCGGCTGGTGGCATTCGGCGGCACACCGGTGGCGGCGGCCTCGATCGGCCAGGTGCACCGCGGACAATGGCGGGACGACCGTGGCCGCCTGGTCGAGGTTGCGGTGAAGGTGCAGTACCCGGGTGTGGGCAAGGCGCTGCGGTCCGACCTGCGCCAGGCCCGGCTGCTGGCGCGGTTCATGTCCCGGCTCACCGGGCTGAACATCTCCGGGCTGGCGGACGAGCTCGCCAGCCGGATCGTCGAGGAGCTGGATTACGTCCGTGAGGGGCGCGTTCAGACAGAAGTCACGGCTGCGTTCACCCGCCGCGTTCCCGAGGCCCTCGCCGCCGCTCGCGCCGCGGGGGTGCGCGAGCCGCCCGGCCGGGCAAGCGTCACCGTCCCGGCCGTGTACGCCGCGACACCGCGGGTGCTCATCACCGGCTGGCTGGAGGGGGCGAGCCTGTCCACGCTGCTCGACGGGCGCACGGACCTGCTTCCGCCCGGCTGGCGCGAACTCGGCCGCAGCGAGGCGGCGGACCTGGCCGCGCGGCTGCTCAGCCACGCTGTTTACGCGCCTGCAGCAGGCACCGGCTGGATGCACGCCGACCTGCACGCGGGCAACTTCCTGCTGCTGCGGGGCAGCCGGCTCGGCATGCTGGACTTCGGCGCGGTCGCCGCCACGCCCGGCGGCATCCCGGCCGCGTTCGGGCAGCTCGCCGCGGCAGTGCTTGCCGGGGACGGGCCGACCGCGACACGGCTGGCCCGGCAGACCGGAGCGCTCAGCCCGGACACTCAGGTCGATCCACAGCTGATCGTCGAATTGCTTCACCCCATCGCAGCTACCGCGGCCACCAGCAGCTTCACCTACTCCAGGCCCTGGCTGCGCGGGCTCATGGCCCACCTGACCGCGCCGCGCTTCGCCCCGGCCCTGCACGAGCTGACGCCGCCCCGCGAATACGCCCTCGTCTGGCGCGCAACGCTCTCAGCCGCCGGGCTCTTCGCGCAGCTAGGTGCCACGGTGCCCACCCGCGGCTTTCACCTGGCCTACTCCCCAGGATTCCGCGGAGACATCCTACGGGCACCGGCCGGAGCCGGG
>Ga0209131_1001930_pt1 | contig 14247 bp, 14 predicted proteins | sample GraSoi_2013_40cm_FD_185826 | JGI IMG/M metagenome (GOLD analysis project Ga0209131, IMG submission 185826) | Grasslands soil microbial communities from the Angelo Coastal Reserve, California, USA - Sample 9_17_2013_40cm (SPAdes) (version 2) | ecosystem: Environmental > Terrestrial > Soil >...
AAGGAAAAGTGCGCATCTCGACTCACGCCGATTTTGCCACCAGTATTGAAGTTGCGCATTCCGGATGGCTTTCGGTCTACGACGCTGAAGTCACGACCCTGTTCGTTCCGCAGTTCCCAGCCTTTCATGCGCCAATGATGTTGGTGAATCCAATAGTTGTGAGTTTTGGGGTATAGGATTATTTAACACAAAAGATTGTGTTGAGTCTGCCGAAACAGTATAAAGGTTTTCAAGGGGCGATATAATCTTTATTATGGAAATTACTCTGACAACCCCTGCTTTGTTATTCCCAACTGTTTCATTGCTGATGCTGGCGTATACCAATCGCTTTCTGACGCTTGCTACGATCATCCGCGGTTTGTATGACCGATATAGCGAAGCCCATGACGATAATCTGATTAGTCAGATTGCAAATTTACGTTACCGCGTATACCTGATCCGCAATATGCAGATCGCAGGCGTCTTGAGTTTGCTCTTGTGTGTCGTAAGCATGTTTGCGCTGTTCGCAGGCTGGATCGATATTGGCAAGTGGAGCTTCGCCTTTGCCTTGTTGCTCTTGATCGTTTCTATGTTGATCTCGTTGCGCGAGTTGCAAATTTCAGTTGGGGCATTGGATTTATTACTCACCGACTTGGAAGAACATGAACGCATGCGATAATGAAATGTGTCAGTGATCGTCAACCTGCTTTGTAAAAGGAGTCCTCATGAAAAACGGACAATGCCCGATGTGCCACTCTACCGAAGTCTATATGACGGATTACTTCGATACGCTCGAAGCCCGCGGCGATAATCTGCATTTTCAGGCAATGCAAGATAGCGATACTGCTGTCTATCGCTTTGATACTTATGTTTGCACAGACTGCGGATTTACAGCCATGTTCGCAAAGAGTGATGCAGGTCTGGCGTTCTTGAAGAAAGCGGATAATTGGAAGAAGGCGGGTTGATCTGTTTTCAATTGCACATGAATATTAAGCACTTGCCTCAACTTTTGAAATTCATGTGAGAAGTTTTATTGTATAATGCCGTTAACCCACAACTTCTACTTATTAATGCACATTAGGGGGTAGGTCCATAATTCGTTAACTGTGGCTGGTCTTTTTTATTTATTTTGGCAGCGTCATCAATCCCAATTGAATAGCCATGGAGGCAGAGACATGAAGAATTTACTGGTTTTCGTTTCAATATTTCTGATCCTAACGACAAGCTGCGCACCCGGCACGAATGTGCAAGTCAATACCCCTGATACCAGTTTTCAGCTCACTGCGCCTGGTCCCAACCCGTTGATGAATCAGCCCGATGCGAATGGACGGGTTGCACTTACCGGAGCCGGACTCTGGCACGGCATCATCTCACCCATCACCCTCATCATCTCATTTTTCAATCCAGACGTACAGATGTACGAAGTCCATAACTCTGGCAGTGAGTACAATCTTGGCTTCTTGATTGGGCAGATATTGGTGGTGCTGGCGATAGGCCTAGCCATACGCCTGCGACGCTAGATGCAATGGCTTGAATCCGTTCTGACCGTCATTGAGTTTAGCTCAGTATGCGAGTCACTGATCTCGCTTCAAGTGGCTCGTCTATTTCTAATTGCTTACATCAAGCGATAATATTTTGCCGATGTCACCCGAGAGGGTGACATCGGCTTTACACAAATCACAATCTAAAACTACTTTGCAATCCAGATTTGCTATCGGGCGCGATCCACACGTGGAAGTTGCCGGGTTCGATTCCCTTTGTGCCGTCAGCGCGGGTGAAGGCGAGGGCTTCTTCAGTGAGTGTGAATGTGACGCGGCGAGTCTCGCCAGGATTCAGAATCACACGCTCAAAGCCTTTGAGTTCGCGGACGGGACGAGTTAATGAACCAACCAGATCGCGCACATAGAGTTGGACTAATTCATTTCCGGCGCGTTTACCTGTGTTGGTCACATCGGCGCTGACTTCGATTTTGCCGCGCAGGGTTTCACTGCTTACTTTCAAGTTGGCATATTCAAATGAAGTGTAGGTGAGTCCGTAACCAAATGGATAGAGTGGGGCGTTGGGCAGATCCACGTAGCGAGATTTGAACGGACCATTCGCGCTGATCGGACGACCGGAATTCTTGTGGTTGTAATAAATTGGAACTTGTCCTGTGGCGCGTGGGAAGGTGACGGGCAAACGAGCAGAAGGAGATTCCAAGCCGAATAAAATTTCACCGAGCGCGGTTCCGCCTTCGATGCCAGGTTGCCATACATAAAGAACCGCATCCACTTGCGCGACTTGTTTTGTGATTCCCAATGGTCTACCAGCTATTACAACAAGTACAACAGGCTTGCCCCATGCAGCGACTGCAGACACCAATTCAGCTTGGCCGGGCGGCAGGGACAAGTCACTGACGTTGGAATTTTCACCAGAGCGATAAGGATATTCACCAACAACCAATACAACGGCATCGGCAGATTGAACAACTTGCGTGGCTTTATCAGCATGATCGGCGAAGACCAATTCGACGCCATTGGGGGCAACATGTTTGAGCGCCTCATCGAGTGGAGTGACATCGGCGCCACGTCCATCGGGCGACCAGGAGCCGAAGAGTTCAGAGCGCGCATGAATCAATGGACCAACAACGGCGACCCGCTTGAAGTTTGATTCAAGGGGAAGCAACCCATTATCGTTTTTCAGCAGCACCATTGTTTCGCGAGCAAACTGTCGGGCAAGAGTCCGCGAGTTGGGGCGAAGCAGGTCACGGGTAGCGCGGTCCGGGTCTGTGAAAGGTTGATCGAAAAGTCCGGCACGGACTTTGATCCGCAAGATGCGACGGACCGCTTCGTCAATATCATCTTGTGAAACTTTGCCGCTTTGCAGGCTGGGGATAAGGGTTTCGAGATACGAACCGCTGACCATTTCCATATCCACGCCGGCGTGCAAGGCGATCGCGGCGGCGTCTGCGCGATTTTCAGCGACACCGTGATGGATGAGTTCGACAACGGAGTCCCAATCAGAGACGACGAAACCATCGAAGCCCCATTCGCCGCGCAAAACATCGGTGAGCAGACGGCGGTTGCCGCTGGCCGGAACGCCGTTAAGATCGAGGAACGCAGACATAACTGTGCCGACGCCGCTCTTCACTGCGGATTCAAATGGCGGCAAATAAATGTCGCGCAAAGTTGGCTCAGAGATTTCACCAGCATCGTAATCACGCCCGCCCTCGGCGGAACCATAACCAACATAATGCTTGGCGCACGCGACGAGTTTATCGGGCGCGGAATAATCATCGCCCTGAAAACCTTTAACAACTGCCGTAGCCATCTTTGCGCCAAGAAACGGATCTTCACCGTTGCCTTCGGCGATGCGTCCCCAGCGCGCGTCGCGGGCGATATCAAGCATGGGTGCGAAGGTCCATTTGATGCCGGTGGCGGTGGCTTCGAGCGCGGCAACCGAAGCGGCTTGTTCGGCGAGTTCGGGATTGAACGATGCGGCCTGCGCCAATGGGATGGGGAAGACGGTGCGATAGCCGTGAATAACATCGCGCCCGAAGATTTGCGGAATCCCATGCGGCGTATCGAGTGCGAGTTTCTGAATATCGTTGCAGGTTTCTGCGTCAGATGATTTGCTCTCGCCGGTGCCAGTCAGTGCGCCTGCGGCGTTGATGACGGAACCAGCTTTGCCCTTGCGAATGATTTCAGGGTCGAAGTTGCCGAACGAAAAATATTGGTTCAGTTGACCGATCTTTTCTTCGATGTTCATTTTGGAAAGCAGGTCATTGATTTTTGATTCTGTCATGGAGTCCCTCCGGGTTGATGTGTGATTATCCAAATATATCACTGGTGAGGGAGATGGAGAAATATTTAATTGTGTCGTAATTTTTGATGGTGCCTTTTGTTTTGACTTTTGAAGATGCGTTTATAATTTCGCCCAAGGTAAAAACTCATTATGAAATATTGGATTATTGTCGCATCAAAAGACCATTTACAACGCGGATTGACTGGCGGATTCATCCAAGCTAATCATGGCAAAGCGGCATCTTTGAAGCGGATGCATCAGGGTGATTTTGTGATCTTCTATTCCCCGAAAGTGGAATTTGAAAAGCCGGAGAGCTTCAATGCTTCACTGCGATTTGCAAACTTGTCGATGAGGATATTTATCAGTACGATATGGGCGGTGGATTTGTCCCGTTTCGACGCAATGTGAAGTTCCTACCATCCAAAGACGTTTCTATACTTCCGCTAATCAACAACCTGACCTTCATCAAGAATAAGACGCATTGGGGCACACCCTTCCGCTTTGGGACGCTGCAAATTCCCGAAGTGGATTTTCGTTTAATCGCTAGTATGATGGTAGAAGATAAAAAGCTATTGAAAGTGTGAGCGGGAATGTCAGAGGTCTTTATGGTTTGTTTAATTGAAAACCCATGACAAGTGTATGTCCCCACCGGAGTTGAGGAAAGACGGTTTTAAAACTTATCATGGAAAGCCCATGTGCTTTTGCTATTGTTATTAATTTTTCAGGGGTCGTTGCGTACGCCTGACAGGTAAAGTGAGAAAAGAATGCATAGAGCCAAGCCAAAGGACTTCTGGCATTAGGAGCCGTGACCAGTAACGTCCCGCTTGGGGCGAGCAATCGACTCCATTCCTCCCAGAGAGGCGTAGTATCTTCATAATAATCCAACACTCCCAACGACGTGATCAATGGCCATCGATTGTGAAGTGACTTTGAGTCGGATGTGAATACAACGTCCGGGCGTTCTCGAATTGCGGCGCGCGCCTGATCTAGCATGCCTTCAGAAATATCATAGCCCGTAACTTTGAAGCCAGCCTCAAGCAACATGGCAGTGACTCGCCCAGTGCCGCAGCCGAAATCCAAAGCCAGATTTTCGGCGGATTGTTTCAGCGGAGGCAGCATTGTCTTCAACGCGGATAATTCACTGTGACCAACCCAATGCGTGATTGGATTTCGTAGATATTGAACTGACCGTCGGTCAAACCGCTGACGAATGAAGGAAATGAGCTCAGTCATAATTCAAAGTGAGATATAGTGGCGTAAATGATTCGTACATTCTGGAGAAGGTATCGCGAAAAATTTTTCCTGCCGCGATTTTCTGGCTGGAATAGTGTTGCAATGCGCGAGTCTTTTGGGCTTGGATTTCAGGATTTAGCATCAAATGTAGATCAGGTTTCCTGGCTGAATCAGCTTGACTGTAGAAAGAAGTGAGATCGTGCGGACGTGCTCCAGTCTGCCAAGGTTTTTCCTGTTGCCACATCCAATATGCGAACAGGAGCGGAGGGGAGTGATGCGCTTCGATATACGGTCTTACACTTAGTAATACGAAGCCTGCCAGTGTACTGTGATCTGAATGATTATCATCAGGATGCGGCATGATGATTATGGTTGGACGAAATTCCAATAGCTCATTTTCAAACAATTTCTCCAAGCTGGCTTTGGTATAAGGCAAAACAGGACTATTCACAGCCTGCGTAGAACTTTTGTAACCAGTGGTGGAGGAGCGATACGGATGCTCGTGATCCCAATGACCCTTCCAAAGGGCTGTCAATCCGCGATCGGGGAATCCGAAAAAATGGGTGTGCGAGTCTTTCATGCCTAACGATGTGAGGGCATTCAAGCTTTCCCGCTGGCGGATGATTGCCTGACGTTGAAAATTTTCCTTTGAAGGGAAATGAGAGCCGTGAAGGAAGGCTGTTGCGTATGAGCCATCTCCATTGGTTGCAATAATCACGCGGAGATTCGATGGGTTGCTGGATTTCAAAACTTTGGCAATCACACCTCCGGCGGCTAACACTTCATCATCAGGGTGAGGCGCTATGATCATGATACGGTCGGAATAATCCGGTTCCCAAGGCAGGTGATTCATAAGATTGAGGATGGTTTTCTAGGACTTGCGCAATGGCATCCGAAATTTTTTAATGGGGCGATTCCGAATAAACCAGCGTCGGTTGCTATAACGGTTCCTGGCGATCACCCTTATGATCTGACCATACATTTGCCAGCGGCTGTATAAGCCGCCAATCATTTTGCGTTTTTCCTCTTTCATGGAGTGCGTGACGCCATGCCAGATAATTCTCTTGATTCGCCAGTGTTGGCGCTTGGCATAAAGGGTCAGCCCCGTTTCCACGCCGTAGCGAGCAGCTGCCAAAGGGATTAAAGCCTGTTCGGCATCGAGCCGTTGTAAACAACGTTGACCGGTTAGATGGGGGATGAAGCGATGCGAAATGTCGGTCAAAAACCGTCCATGTTGAAATAGCGCAATTGCCATGTCGCATGAGCCTGACATCTGAAGGCTTGCCAATAGGGTTAAGTGAATAGGCTTTAAACCTACGAGATCGGCATCGAGAAAAAGGACCAGGTCTGTATCTAGGGCTTGAGCGCCCATCAACATGGCCGCCGCTTTACCTTGATTTTGTGACATGCGGATGACAACCAAGCGGCTGTCCTTCTTTGCCACCTGTTGAGCGATCGCGAAGGTGATATCTCTAGAACCATCATCAACCACAACGATTTGTCGGATCCACTCTGCAGAGCGGACAGTATTTAAAACCAAAAGTAGGTTTTTCGCCTCATTATAGGCGGGAATAACAATCCCTACAGTCCGTTCCTGCTCCAATGGATTTCCCATGACCAGACCTCTTCCTACAGCATTGTATAACGCCGACATTAAAGATATGTGATATTGAGCAGATATCTCTAATTCGTTAGGAGTTTGTTCCAACTGTGTTTGAATTATCTGTGCTGTTCGAAAGAATCTCCTGCGGTGCCTTAGATTGATCTTCGCGTAAGCAAGTAGGCTAATATGGCTATATGATGTCTAATTAAATGGGTTTATACTAAATTAGCCTGTACTTTTACAAAGGACAGTTAGAGAATGTTTTATGTCACTTGGAGGCACTTTGCTGCCTTCGAAGGCATGATATTGACGGGGGAGGCTAAATTTCCGCCCACTGATCACTTCCATGCGGAAAATACCGGGCCCAAGTACTTTCCAGGAATGTCTGAAACGATCAGTGAGGCGACGGGCTCTATAAAAAAATATATAGCCATGATGTAACTTATAGAGGTTCATTATGGAGCATGAATTAGCTTCTTTAGCGATTAACCGCGTCGCGTTTATTGGTAACTATCTACCTCGTCAGTGCGGCATCGCCACCTTTACAACCGACTTGTGTGAGGCTTTCGCCTCCGAATATAACGACACCACATGCATTGCTGTGCCTGTCAATGATATCGAGACCGGTTACGCTTATCCGCCGCGTGTGCGCTTTGAATTGACCGAAAAAGATATTGGGTCATATCGGAACGCCGCGGATTTTTTGAACATCAACAACGTAGACTTAGTATGTCTACAACATGAATACGGCATTTTTGGCGGGCGAGCTGGCGGTCATATTCTGGCGCTTCTACGGGAATTGCACATTCCCATTGTCACTACATTACATACTGTTTTACGAAACCCTGACCTTGATCAGCGCCGGGTGTTGGAAGAAGTCGCGGCATTGTCTGACCGCCTGGTGGTGATGAGTCAACGCGCCTCGGATTTCCTGCAGGAGATCTATCGTATATCCTTTGACAAGATCGATTTGATCCCGCATGGGATTCCGGATGTGCCGTTTGTGGACCCAGCTTTCTACAAAGATTATTTCGCAGTGGAAGGCCAGACGGTTCTTCTGACCTTTGGTTTGTTATCCGATAATAAGGGGATCGAAAACGTCATCACTGCTTTGCCGAATATTTTGCTTACCCATCCAAACGTGGTCTACGTTATTCTCGGAGCGACTCATCCCCAGGTCAAGCGGCGAGACGGTGAAACTTATCGCCTCTCACTGCAAAGACTCGCTCATGAGAAGGGCGTGGAAGAGCATGTAATCTTCTATAACCGCTTTGTCAGTTTGGATGAACTCGTCAAGTTCATTGGCGCGGCGGATATTTACATCACACCTTATCTCAATCAGGTGCAAATCGTATCAGGCACGTTGGCTTACGCACTGGGCGCAGGTAAGGCAGTGATTTCCACGCCTTATTGGTATGCTGAAGAGATGCTGTCTGAAGATCGAGGTTTGCTAGTGCCGTTTCGTGACCCAGCAGCGTTGGCAAAACGCGTGAACGAACTGCTGGACAATGATGCCAAACGTCATGCCATGCGGAAAAAGGCTTATCTATTCGGGCGGGAAATGATCTGGTCGCGCGTCGCGCAAAGTTATATGGAGAGTTTTGAGCGCGCGCATGCTGAACATCGGCGAAACACCCGGCACGACTTCGCGGTCAAAACTCTCAACAAACGTCCCGCGGAATTGCCTCTGCTGGTACTCGATCACTTGCGCCACATGACAGATGAAACGGGAATGCTACAGCATGCTGTTTTCACCATCCCAAACTATTCAGAGGGTTACACCACCGATGACAATGCTCGCGCGCTCATTGTGAGCATCCTTTTGGAGGAGTTAGGTCACGGAGATGCTTTTGAACTTGCATCCCGTTATCTCGCGTTTGTCTGGCATGCATTTAATAGTGAGCTCGGACGTTTTCGCAACTTCATGGATTATCAACGCCATTGGCTCGAAGAACGCGGCTCCGAGGATAGTCACGGCCGTGCGCTATGGGCTTTGGGAATCGTGTTGAGTCGTTCAGACGCTTCAGTCCTTCAGAGTATGGCTGGTCAGTTGTTCGAACAGGCACTGCCAACTGTTTTCGACTTCACGGGACCGCGGCCGTTGGCTTTTGCGTTGCTGGGTATTCATGAATATCTCCAACGGTTTCCGGGTGATCGGATGGCAAATCAGGTTCGGACCGAGTTGGCAGAAAGGCTATTAGCGCTTTATCGAAACCATCGTTCCACTGGCTGGTATTGGTATGAAGACCAGCTGACCTACTGCAACGCAATTCTGCCTCACGCGTTGCTCGTCTCTGGTGCCGCAATACCCAATCATGCCATGATCGAGGCCGGTTTAGAATCGCTGCATTGGCTGGCTAACCTTCAGCACCCGGAAGGTAAGGATGGCTATTTTGTCCCAATCGGCTCCGATGGTTTTTATCCGCGAGGTGGGGAGCGTGCACGTTTTGATCAACAACCTGTTGAGGCGCAAGCCATGATCTCAGCCTGTCTCGAAGCCCAGCGCGTTACGGATGATTCGTCCTGGCAAAAAGAAGCCGAACGAGTTTTCGAATGGTTCCTGGGCCGCAACGATCTCAACCTTTCTTTGTATGACCCAACCACCGGCGGCTGCCGAGATGGCCTGCATCCTGATCGCGCGAATGAGAATCAGGGTGCAGAATCTACGCTTGCCTTTTTGCAGTCCCTGCTGGAATTAAGACTGACCGAAAATAATCTTCGAACCATGGAGGCTAAACTCAATGAATCACCAACACCCTGAACTCTTCCTACGGCATGGAAGCAATCCAATCCTAACTGCCGCCGACTGGCCCTATGCGGTCAATACTGTATTTAATCCAGGCGCCACATTACTATCTGATGGAAGTACACTGCTCTTATGCCGCGCTGAAGACCGGCGTGGACATTCACACTTCTGTGTGGCGCGTTCCGCCAACGGAGTGAATAATTGGCAAATTGATCAAGAGCCCACGCTGTTACCCGATCCGGATCATTTTCCCGAAGAAAAGTGGGGTATTGAAGATCCGCGCATCACATATCTTTCAGAATTGAAGAAGTATGCGATCGTTTACTGCGCCTACTCACGCGGCGGACCAGGTGTGTCTTTGGCGCTCACGGAAGATTTTAAACACTATGAACGTTATGGCATGATCATGTCGCCGGAGGATAAAGATGCCGCGCTGTTTCCGCATCGTATCGGCGACTATTGGGCTTTAATCCATCGCCCGGTTGGTTATCTTGGCGCGCACATGTGGATATCCTTTTCGCCCGACCTGCGGCATTGGGGCAGCCATAGGCTGATGCTCGAAGCCCGGAGTGGCGCATGGTGGGACGCGAACAAGATCGGACTCTCGCCTCCGCCTATCCAGACTCAGCAAGGCTGGCTGGTGATTTACCATGGCGTGCGCCAAACTGCCTCCGGCTCGTTGTATCGGCTAGGACTGGCATTGTTTGATTTGCAAGATCCCGGGCGTTGCTTGAAACGCAGCCACACTTGGATCTTTGGTCCGGAAGAAGCCTACGAGCGGCGCGGGGATGTGGATAATGTTGTCTTTCCGTGCGGTTATGCACTTGCACCTGATGGCGATACGCTCCATCTATATTATGGCGCGGCAGATACAAGTATTGCTCTGGCCACTGGTAGTGTGCATGCCCTGCTGCAGTGGCTTCAGCAAGAAGATAATAGCGAATCCTTCAATCGCCGCAGTACGGACACGTAGCGAGCGCTTGAAAGATTTAGTCAGTACGAGCATATAAGGAAAAGTATAACGCGCCAGGGTCTATTCGGTCTGTGAGGGATATGTCGTGCAAGAAATCGAGGGGTGTACCATGGGTTGGATGCCGATGATGAACCGCAGTGATCATCATCGGTGATGATTTATTGCATCGTAAATTCGACTACTGCGATGATAGGTTGTGCTCCCGGCTTCAATGTAAAAGTCAATGTGTAGGACTTCTACAATATTGATTTGCCCATAACATAAATAGTTATTGGAGGTCACTATGTATACTCTTGCTCCTGATGAAAAAGCGACACCTGTTATGGTGTATTCGCCCAACAAATTGATCCACGGGGATTTGGTGACAAAGCAGAACGCACGCGTCAACCTCCTGCCGCGGACAGGCATGCCGGGGTATATCCACTTCCTGAAAACGGAAGTGCTGTTTTTTGGCGGCGAGCCCCCCAAGTCGCTGACATATGACGAATATTTTTTCCCAGCTGAGAGGATCATTGGCTTTCATCTTTCACCACCTGCTGTTGAGCCTTTGGACTATGACCCTGAGGAAGAAAATCGTATTATGCTGGATGTGAATATGATCCTGGGTGCATTCATGCTGACAGGTAAAATTCGGACCTCCACGCATGCAGATATTGTCACGAACCTCGAAGTCGCACATACGACCTGGCTTTCGGTTTACTTTGCAGAAATTACCAGTCCGTTTCTGCCACAGTTGCCCGCCATCCATGTGTCGATGTTGCTCGTCAAGCCGACACAGGTGAGTTTTGGAGTATAAGGAAGCGCATCGCACAAGGAGAAGTACGATACCTTGGGGTTTATTCAGTATCTGAAGGATATGTCGCGCAAGAAGTCGAGGGATATGACGACGGAGTTGGTAGCGGTTTAGAGACTAAGGTTCAAACGCTTTTCGTAGATTGCATGGTAATGGGATTGAAATTGAAACGTATAGTATGGGGAGTATAATTTGCAGGTTTCTTCCACATTTGTTGATTTATGGAGGGCTAATGAAAAAGCAAGTTGATATTGTTGATGCAACACCGTCTAAGCGATTGTATTTATCAATAATCGCTGACTATGATTTAAATAAGGGGATTTGTGAGCTTATCGATAATGCTTTAGATATTTGGATCAAAAGTGAAAAAGCAAGCCAATTAAAAATTGATATTACTCTGGATGAGACTCAGCAGACTATTATAGTGAAGGATAACGCGGGCGGAATCGATAAGGAAGATTTGAGTAATGTTGTTGGACCCGGTCATACAAGTAATAATGAGAAAGATGAGACGATTGGAATATTTGGAGTTGGTACCAAACGGGCTGTAGTTGCGTTAGCGCAAGATATTAAAATAAAAACGAGAAGGCAAAACAGAAATTCATATCAGGTCGAATTTGATGATGATTGGTTTATGAATAGCGAAGATTGGCATTTGCCTGTATACGAAATTACAGATATCGACTCCAATTCAACAATCATTGAGTTAACACGACTTCGCATAAATATAGATGACGTAAAACTAAATAGTTTAAGACGACACCTTGGAGCTACTTATAGCCAATTTCTAAGACATAATAATTTGAAAATAAGTCTAAATACTGGCCAAGTAACTCCGGTTAGCTTTGAAAAATGGGCTTACCCGCCAGATTTTGAACCAAGGCGTTATTCTGGAGTTGTTCCAACAAGCACTGGAGATAAAGTAAGAGTTGAAGCAATTGCAGGCTTAACAACGGAGTCTAATCCCTCTGGAGGCGAATGGGGAGTATTTCTCTATTGTAATGATAGATTGATTGTGACTGGCTTGAAAACTTACGATGTGGGATTTACTTCTGGTTTGGCGGGAAAGCCTCATCCCGATATTTCCTTAATGAGAGTATTGTTGTTTATTAACGGGTCAGCCAAACTTATGCCTTGGAATAGTAGCAAATCTGATATCAATAATTCCCACGAAGTCTTTCTGGCAATTCGAAACTGGTTAGTTCATGTGGTTAAAGATTATGCATCTCTTTCAAGACGATTTAATAAAATGGATGGCGGGTGGCCCGAAAATGTGTTTAAGTACGATACGGGAAATATTAAGAATGAAGAAATTTCTGATTTCTCAACAGCAAACACGTCATACTTACCCACATTACCAGAATTTAAGCCTCGATTACCAGACAAAATAAAGAATGCAAATAAAACAGTTGTGCAAACTAAACCATGGACAAGAGGGCTTTATGAGAGCATTATTGCGGTCGATTTAATATTGAAGAAAAATTTTGAGCAAAAGAACAGAATCTGTTTGATTCTGTTGGATAGTACATTAGAAATTGCATTCAAGGAATATCTGGTAAATGAGTCTGGTATAGCATTTAGTGATGAAAGGATACAGAGGATATTTAGCAACAGAACGCAAGTCCATCAAGAGGTGAGACAAAGCGCGTTTAAGAAAATATCTGCTTCGGATTGGACAACAATTGAATACTTTTACAAAATGCGATGTGATTTGATACATAGGAGATCTACTGCAACTGTCCCTGACGATGATTTGATTAGATATAAAGGCATGGTTGTCAAAGTTTTACAACGCTTATTTGGCTTGAACCTAAGTTTTGAATAAAGTGGTAGCAAAGAACTCGGAGATTTCCAAAATCTCCGAGTTCTCGCTTACAATCCACCTACATGTTCCAATTCCAAGTCACCTCCAAAAACGCCCGCGCCCGCACGGGCATTTTCTCCACTCCGCACGGCGACCTCCTCACGCCGGTCTTCGCACCCGTTGGCACGCAGGCGACGGTCAAGACTCTCACGCCCGAACACCTCAAGGATATCAATGCCTCGCTCGTGCTGAGCAACACCTATCATCTCTACCTGCGTCCCGGCGACGAACTCGTCCGCGACATGGGCGGCTTGCACCACTTCATGCAATGGCATCGTCCCATGCTCACCGACTCGGGTGGCTTTCAAGTCTTCTCGCTTTCACAAACCCGCAAGATCGACGACGACGGCGTGACCTTCAAGAGTCATATCGATGGCTCGACGCATCGCTTCACGCCTGAAAAGTCTATTGCGATTCAAGAGAACCTCGGTGCCGATATCATCATGGCGTTCGACGAATGTTCCGATCCCAACGACAAAACCTACAGCGCCATCGCCATGGATCGGACTCATCGCTGGGCGGAACGTTCCCTCAAAGCGCAGACGCGACTCGACCAAGCTTTATTCGGGATCGTACAAGGCGGCGTTCAAGCGGACCTTCGGTCTGCTTCTGCTCGATTTATCGCATCTCTCGATATGCCTGGTGTCGCCATCGGCGGACTCTCCGTGGGCGAGACCAAACAAGAGATGCACGACACGCTTGACATTGTCACTCCGCTATTACCCGAAAACAAGCCACGCTATCTGATGGGCGTCGGCACGCCTGAAGATTTGATCAACGGTGTTGCGCGTGGCATCGATATTTTCGACTGTGTATTGCCCACGCGCCTAGCCCGTCATCATTCTGCCTTCGCTCCTGAAGGACGCCTAAACCTGATGAATGCAACCTTCGCCCGCGATGAGCGTCCCATTGACGAGACGTGTGATTGCTACACTTGCAAGACTTTCACACGAGCCTATATACGCCATTTGATTGTTGCCAAAGAATTACTTGCAGGGACGTTGCTATCTATTCACAACTTGCGCGCGTTGATAAGACTCATGGAACAAATCAGAATCTACATTGCGAATGGCTCATTTGAATCAAGAGTGCCTGAATTGCTGGATCAATGGGTGAATAATGCTAAAAGGAAATCAACAATAAAGAATGGTATGTAACATGAAGTTTTCCTTTGTGTCGCTTCGCGACCTTTGTGGTAAAAAGATATGATCTCACTCAGTTTCACGCCCGATACACCTGAATCACACCTTCGTGATGCCATCCTCGAATGTGG
>Ga0209131_1001934_pt1 | contig 14234 bp, 7 predicted proteins | sample GraSoi_2013_40cm_FD_185826 | JGI IMG/M metagenome (GOLD analysis project Ga0209131, IMG submission 185826) | Grasslands soil microbial communities from the Angelo Coastal Reserve, California, USA - Sample 9_17_2013_40cm (SPAdes) (version 2) | ecosystem: Environmental > Terrestrial > Soil >...
ATCGGGCTTGCGAGGCGGGTGCAGAGGATAAGAGAGCAGAAGGAGACCCGCGACTTCGACCGGTGTGCTCTCTGCGGCATTTTCCGGCAGCTCGGCACAGAGCATGCTGGCCTGGCGTCCGCCGTAGGAGTGGCCGCCCAGAAAGACGCGGCCTGAGACCAGATTCTTGATTGCCGCAAGCGCATTCTTCAGTCCGGCGCGATCGCGCTTGGCTTCGCCCGGCCCCGGTGGACCATAGGGGCGATCCTGACGATAGGGCAGATCGCAGCGCAGCACGGTGAAGCCTGCCGCCGCGAAGGTTTCCGCCAACGCTACGAGCAGAGGAGCCTGGCAGTTCGATCCCGCGCCGTGCGTGAGAACAAGGCCGCAACCGTTGGGACTGGCCGGGCGATGCAGGAGGCCGCGCACGAACGGATCCGCTGAAACATCAGTGAAAACCTGCGGGCTGGCTTCGGTTGACATCTAAAAATAGCTGATTTTCCCAAGCCTTAGGAGGGTGCTATGCGAGCACCTCGCTCCCTTCGATCTTAAACGCCGACTTCTTCCAGCTTCTCATACACCTTGAGGATTTGAATTTCATTGCCCAACCTCGCCCAGCAGCGAATCATTTCTGGATCTTCCTGCGCCGTGGCGCGGGCCTGCTCGGAGTTCCAGTAACGAAGCAGCACATAGTGCGAATCTCCGCTGCGGTAAAGCAGATCGCGGCCGTAGCCCTTGTTGGCGACGATGGCATTGAGTTCACGAACGGTCGCGAGCGATGCGGCCTCCATGCCCGGCAGAGGCTCCCAGATCGCGATGGATAGATACTCCTGCGACATACTCCGCGATTATAGCTTCTGGCGTGTGGTGGCGCGCTTGCGTGGAGTTTGCGTGGCTGCGTTAGCCTCTTCCTTAGTGACCACGTGCAGACGCATAAAGTTGGTAGATCCGGAAGCTTGGCGCGTGCCGGCAACCACTCCCAGCACGTCTCCGGGCTTGAGCAATCCGCGGTTCAACAGCTCGTACTCAGCCTCATCCACCATGCTATCGGTGGAAAGCGCTTGAGCGCACTTTATGGGATGCGCCCCCCAGTACAAGTTGGTGCGCTGGGCCACAGTCGCATTGTGAGTGAAGGCGTAGATGGCGGCCTGCGGGCGGTATTTGGAAATCATGCGCGCGGTGTTGCCGGTTTCGGTGAAAACGGCGATGGCGGCCATGGGCAGGTCTTCGGCCGCATGGGCTATCGATTCGCAAATCGTTTCGGCGACGGAGAGGCCGTGACGGTCGCGGCGGCGGCGAGGCAGTGTGAACTCTCCCATGTTGCTCTCGGCCTCGATCACGATGCGCGACATCATGGCCACTGCCTCGCGAGGATAGTGGCCGGTGGCGGTTTCCGCGGAAAGCATGACCGAATCGCTTCCGTCGAAGATTGCGTTGGCAACGTCGCTGGCCTCGGCGCGCGTGGGGCGCGGGTTTTCGATCATCGACTCGAGCATTTGCGTGGCAGTGATTACCGGCTTGCGCCACACGGCGGCCCGGCGGATCACATGCTTCTGAATGACGGGAACTTTTTCCGGCGCCATTTCGACGCCCAAATCGCCACGTGCGACCATCACGCCGTCGGCGGCTTCCAGAATTTCTTCGAGGTGGTCGATAGCCTGCGGCTTTTCCAGCTTGGCGATGAGAGGAGTATCGCTGCCATGGCTGGCCACGATCTGCTTGACCATGTTCACGTCGGCGGCGGAACGCACGAAGGAGAGTGCAACTGCATCGACGCCATGCTTGAGACCGAACTCGAGATCCTCGCGGTCTTTTTCGGTCATGGCGGGGATCGACAACGCGGTGCCGGGCAGATTGATGCCCTGATGTTCGCCCAGCATTCCACCGTTCAAAACGTCGCAGATCACATCTTTGCCGCGCACTGTGCGCACGCGCAATTCGATGAGGCCGTCGCGCAGAAGAATGCGTGCGCCGGGGGAGAGCTCGCGGGCGAGATCGGGAAACGTGGTGGAGATGCGCGTAGGAGTTCCGGCGATGTCGCGCGGAGTAATGATCACGGTCGAGCCGCTTTCGAGCATCACAGGTTCGTGGCGCTCCAGGCGTCCAGTGCGGATCTTGGGACCTTGCAGGTCCTGAAGGATGCAGATGGTGCGATTTTCTTTTTCAGCAGCTTTGCGCAGGCGCTCGATGTTGCGGGCGTGATCTTCGTGGGTGCCGTGGGAAAAGTTCAGACGGGCGACGTCCATGCCGAGGCGCAGCAGGTCGCGCATTGCCGCCTCGGAGTGGCAGGCCGGCCCGATGGTGCAGATTATCTTCGCGCGGCGGGCAGCGGGAACTTGGCTGGGGGAGAGAGATAAAGGGGCGGGTTCCTGGCTGGAGATTTCTTTCGCGAGTTCTGGCTTGCGGATTTTCAATCGGCTCTACACTCAATCTCTAGGTTTATTGGAAGAACTCGTTGTAATGCTGGAAACGAGATCACTCTTTGAAAACGCCTGTCCAGCATGCCAGCATGGAAGATCGGCAGATCCCGCTTTTTCATTACTCTCGGGGGCCACTAATGGCAACGAGTTCCTTCCCTAGCATCGCTCGCGGAAACAGCATGGCGTTAAATTCCGCACCCACCAGGACGACCAGAGAAACCATGTACATCCAGACCAGCAGGGCGATGGCGGCACCGAGCGATCCGTAAATAATGCTGTAGTCAGCGTAGTGTTTCAGATAGAAGCCAAACAACAACGTGGCCGAGAACCACATGCCGGTGGCGAGCGTCGCTCCGGGGATCACGCTGTGCCAGGGCTGGGTGCGCGGGACTGCATTGTGATAGATGAGCGCGATCACCGCGATGCTGGTCAGGGTGGCAATCACCCAGCGGGTAACGGTCCACATCAGCAGAATGTAGGGGCTGAACTCACGCGCAGTGTAATAGAGAATGTCAGTTTCGATCTTGCTGCCGAAGGCCACCAGCAGGGTGGCGAAGGTCATGGGAAGAAGAGCGAAAATCACCAGCAGGAACGAGATCAATCGCTCCTTCACCAGTCCCCAGACTTTCGGCAATTCGTAGCAGCGGCGGAACCCCTCCATCCAGGAAATCATTACGCCGGAGGCGGTCCATAGGGTTAGCAGCGAGGCCGTAATGAGCAGTCCTACCGGACGCTGCGCGCCCCGCAGAAAATTCATGGCCGTGGTAGTTCCAGCGGGAAGGATGCGCGATAGCGCATAAGTGATCTCCCGCATGAAAGGGGCGCCTTTGCGCCACGTGGCAAGTACGGAGCCCACTACCAGCAGGGCAGGGAAGAAAGTAAGAATCGAGGAGTAGGCGGAAGCTTTGGCGATAGAGAAGGCGTCGTGCTGGAACGCACGCCAGACAGCCAGCCGCAGAAGGCGTAGAAAACGAAGCATCGCTGGCCCTAGCTTATGGCCGGGAGCCGCAGGTTGCAACGAGGGAAGCGGGCCAGGTTCCTCGTCCGGCAAGTGCTTTGGATTTGCGTGCATCGATGTTTAGTAGCCAAGGTGTTTAGTAACCAAAAACCAATTCGGGGGCGAACTGGTTGATACCAACTTAGTTCGCCCCCGATGTTTCCTGTAGTTTGGCTTACTCTGCCGCCAGTTCCTCGGTCTCGCCCTCGTGGCGCATCATCTCGAGAGCGCGCTCGGCCTCTTCGTATGCCGCCGAGACTTCCGCCTGTACCTTGGCTGCGGCCTCTTCCATTTCTGGCGAGAGGCGCACGTTGCGGTAGTATTCCATGCCGGTGCCGGCAGGGATGAGGCGGCCAACGATAACGTTCTCCTTGAGTCCGCGCAAGTGATCGACAGATCCCTGAATGGAAGCTTCTGTGAGCACGCGCGTGGTCTCCTGGAAAGACGCCGCCGAGATGAACGAGTCGGTCGAGAGCGAAGCTTTCGTGATGCCAAGGAGCAGCGGCCGTCCGGTAGCCGGCTTGCCGCCTTCCTTGATCACGCGCTCGTTCTCTTCGCGGAAGCGGAACTTATCCAGTTGCTGTTCCAGCAGGAACGTGGTGTCGCCCACGTCCTCGACCTTCACCCAGCGCATCATCTGGCGGACAATCACTTCGATGTGCTTGTCCGAGATGTTGACGCCCTGCAGCCGGTAGACTTCCTGGATTTCGTTCACCAGGTAAGACTGCAGTTCTTTTTCGCCGAGCACGGCCAGAATGTCGTGCGGGTTGAGCGGGCCGTCCATCAGCGGTTCGCCCGCCTTGACGCGCTCGCCCTCCTGCACGTTGATGTGAACGCCGCGCGGCACCGAATATTCTTTTTCAGTGCCGTTGTCGGCCTGCACATACAGTTTGCGCTGTCCCTTCGAGACTTCGCCGAACTTTACCGTGCCATCGATTTCGCTGATGACCGCGGTCTCGTGCGGTTTTCGAGCTTCGAACAGCTCGACCACGCGCGGCAGACCACCGGTGATGTCCTTGGTTTTGGTAGTCTCGCGCGGAATCTTGGCCAGCACGTCGCCGGGGTGAACCGTGTCGCCGTCCTGAACCATCAAGTGAGCGCGGGAAGGCATGAGGTAGCGTTTGCTGCTCTTGCCTTTGACCACGATCGCAGGCTGGCGCTTCTCGTCGGGAGAATCGCCCACCACGTGCCGCGACAGACCGGTGACTTCGTCCACTTCTTCGTGCAGCGTGACGCCTTCCTGCAAGTCCTTGAACTGCGCCGCGCCGCCGATTTCGGTGAGAATGGCGAAAGTGTAAGGATCCCACTCCACCATGACCTTGCCTTGCTGCACCGCATCGCCGTCGTTGACCTTGAGCTTGGCGCCGTAGATCACGGAGTAGCGCTCGCGCTCGCGGTTCTTCTCGTCCACAATTGCGATCGAGCCCTGGCGGTTCATCACCACCAGATCGCCCGACTTGGACTTCACCGTCTGCAGCCCGATGAAGCGCACGGTGCCGTTGTTCTTGGCATCAAGACGAGACTGCTCGGAAACTCGCGATGCCGTGCCGCCGATGTGGAAGGTACGCATGGTGAGCTGAGTTCCGGGCTCGCCGATGGATTGAGCGGCAATGACACCAGTTGCTTCGCCCAGTTCGACGAGGCGTCCAGAGGCCAGGTTACGGCCGTAGCACATGACGCAGACGCCGCGTTTGGATTCGCAAGTGAGCACCGAGCGGATCTTCACGCGCTCGATTCCGGCGGACTGGATGGATATGGCGAGTTCTTCAGTGATCTCGTTGTTGATGTCGACGATTACGTTGCCGTCGTAGTCTTTGATTTTCTCAAGCGATACGCGGCCCACAATGCGGTCGCGCAACGGCTCGATAATTTCGCCAGCTTCGACGATACCCTGGACGTAGATGCCGTCCACGGTGCCGCAATCGTACTCGCTGATGATGACGTCCTGCGCCACGTCGACCAGACGTCGCGTGAGGTAACCGGAGTCCGCCGTCTTGAGCGCGGTGTCGGCCAGTCCCTTGCGGGCGCCGTGGGTTGATACGAAGTATTCCAGCACCGTCAACCCCTCGCGGAAGTTCGCCGTGATGGGTGATTCGATGATTTCGCCGGAAGGCTTGGCCATCAGTCCACGCATGCCGGAGAGCTGGCGAATCTGCTGTTTCGATCCTCGAGCGCCGGAATCGGCCATGACGTAAATCGGATTGATGAAGCCTTCCTTATCGGCCCGCTGCATCTGGCCGAACATTTCGTCAGCAACTTTTTCCGTGATACCGGACCAGATTTCGATGACCTTGTTGTAACGCTCGCCGTTGGTAATCGCGCCGTCAAGGTATTGCTGTTGCACAGCGACAACCTGCTTCTCGGCGTCCTTGACCAGTGTTTTCTTGCTGTCAGGGATGACCATGTCGTCGATGCCGATAGAAAGGCCGGCGCGGGTTGCGTACTTGAACCCGAACTCCTTCACTTCATCGAGCATCTTGACCGTGATCTCGAGTCCGAACCGCAAGTAGCAATAGTTCACGAGTGCGCCGATGCCCTTCTTCTTGAGCAAGCCGTTAATGTAAGGCATGCCTTCGGGAAGGTGATCGTTCAGAATGGCGCGGCCAACCGTAGTGTTGACGAAGGCACGATCCACTTGAACTGGTTCGGTGTGAATGATGTCCTGATCGTCGTACGCGGTAGTCAGGTCGATGAGTTCGCCAGAGTAGCGCAGGCGGATGGGCGAGAGCGTTTCCACTTCGCCTGCCTCGAGCGCCAGCAGAACTTCTTCAATGTTGGCGAACACGCGGCCTTCACCCTTCGCACCCGGCTTGGATTTGGTGAGGTAATAAAGGCCCAGCACCATATCCTGCGTGGGAACAGTGATCGGCTGACCTGACGCGGGCGAGAGAATGTTGTGCGAGGCCAGCATCAGCACGCTGGCTTCAACCTGCGCTTCCGGAGACAGAGGAATGTGCACTGCCATCTGATCGCCGTCGAAATCGGCGTTGAACGCCGTGCAGACCAGCGGATGGATCTTGATGGCCTTGCCTTCCACCAGCACCGGCTCAAACGCCTGAATGCCCAGGCGATGCAGCGTGGGAGCGCGGTTCAGCAACACTGGATGGTCTTTGATGACCTCCTCCAGAATGTCCCAAACGATGGGCTCCTGCTGCTCCACCATTTCCTTGGCTTGCTTGATGGTGGTGACGTTACCGGTCTGCTCCAGTCGGTGATAGATGAAGGGCTTGAACAGTTCGAGCGCCATCTTCTTGGGCAGTCCGCACTGGTGCAGCTTGAGCTCGGGGCCGACCACGATCACGGAGCGTCCAGAGTAGTCGACGCGCTTGCCCAGCAGGTTCTGACGGAAGCGGCCCTGCTTGCCCTTGAGCGTGTCGGACAAAGACTTCAGCGGACGATTGTTCGCTCCACGCAGGACGCGGCCACGGCGGCCGTTATCGAACAGTGCATCGACAGCTTCCTGCAGCATGCGCTTTTCGTTGCGCACGATTACTTCCGGCGCGTGCAGGTCCATCAGCTTCTTCAACCGGTTGTTGCGGTTGATGACGCGGCGGTAAAGATCGTTCAAGTCGGAAGTGGCAAAGCGGCCGCCATCGAGTGGAACCAAGGGCCGAAGCTCCGGCGGAATTACCGGGATGACGTCGAGAATCATCCAGCTTGGCTTGTTGCCGCTGCGACGGAAGGCCTCGACCACTTTCAAGCGCTTCGTATACTTGAGCCGCTTTTGCAGCGAGCTCTCATTCTTCATCTTCTCGCGCAATTCAATGGACAGGCCATCAGTGTCGATGCGCTTGAGAAGTTCCTTGATCGCCTCGGCGCCCATCATGGCTTTGAAGCCAGCGGGGCGGTATTGCTGGTCGAGCTCGCGGAACTTGGCTTCGTCCTTGATGACCTCGCGCTCTTTCACGGGAGCGTCGCCGGGTTCGACCACCACATAAGCCTCGAAGTAGAGAACGGATTCGAGGTCGCGCAGCGAAATGTCGAGCAGGTGTCCAATGCGGCTGGGCAAGCCTTTGAAGAACCACACATGCGAGCAGGGCGAAGCCAGCTCGATGTGTCCCAGGCGTTCGCGGCGGACTTTTGACAGCGTGACTTCCACGCCGCACTTGTCGCAGATCACGCCCCGGTGCTTCATGCGCTTGTATTTGCCGCAGAGGCATTCCCAGTCGGTTACGGGGCCGAAGATGCGGGCGCAGAACAGCCCGTCCCGCTCCGGCTTGAAGGTGCGGTAGTTGATGGTCTCAGGCTTGGTGACTTCGCCATGAGACCAGCTCCGGATTTTTTCCGGAGACGCCAGGCTGATGCGGATCGCATCGAAATCGGCAATCGTGTTTTGCATTTCGAACGGGCTCGAACGAAACAAGGTGTTCCTCCGCTTCCTGCTCTCAGGGCAGTGGCCAGGGGTCAGTGACCAGTGGCCAGTTTTTTATGTTTCGCGGTGGCCGAGAGCCTTTGCCCCGCGAAACTATTCCTTCAAAATTCTTCGGTGGCATCGCGGCCAGCATCAGTGCCGTTACGGGCCACTGATCACGGGCCACTGACCACTGTTCTCAGTCTGCTGCCGCGCTGGCCGTGGGCTTCTTCTCCCCGGTCTTGATCAGCTCCACATCCAGGCAGAGCGATTGCAATTCGCGGATCAGCACGTTAAACGATTCCGGCACGCCCGGCTCCATGGCAGCTTCGCCCTTGACGATGGCCTCGTAAATCTTGGTGCGGCCATAAACGTCGTCGGACTTCGCCGTCAGCAGCTCCTGCAGAATGAATGCCGCGCCGTAAGCTTCGAGCGCCCAGACTTCCATTTCTCCGAAGCGCTGTCCACCAAACTGGGCCTTGCCACCCAGGGGTTGTTGGGTGATCAGCGAGTACGGCCCGATGGAACGCGCGTGAATCTTGTCGTCCACCAGATGCGACAGCTTCAGCATGTAGATGTAACCAACGCACACCGGCTGTTCGAACTGATCGCCGGTCATGCCGTCGTGCAATGTAGTCTTGCCCGACGTAGGCAGGCCCGCGTGCTCGAGCAGCGCCTTGATCTCGCCTTCCTTGGCGCCGTCGAATACGGGCGAACCCATATAGACACCGCGGGCGAGTGTTGGAGCGACCGCTTCCAGTTCTTCGTCGCTCATTTCCCCGATGATGTCCGCAAGCTTAGAGTCCTTGAACAGCGCCTTCAACTCGCGCCGGATCGCTTCCGTGCGGGTGTTTTCCTTGAGCAAGTTGGTGATCTTCTCGCCCAGGGTATAGCCCGCCCACCCGAGATGCGTTTCAAGAATCTGGCCCACATTCATACGGCTGGGTACGCCGAGAGGGTTCAGCACGATCTCTACCGGCGTTCCGTCTTCGAGGTATGGCATGTCCTCTTCCGGCAGAATGCGCGCGATCACGCCCTTGTTCCCGTGCCGGCCGGCCATCTTGTCGCCAACGCTCAGCTTGCGCTTCATGGCGATGTAGACCTTGACCAGCTTGATCACGCCGGGCGGCAGTTCATCGCCCTTTGTGAGCTTTTCCTTCTTCTCGTTGACGATCTTCTTCAGGACATCGATCTGGCGAGACGTCATCTCTTCGATCTCGTCGATCTGTTCGTTCACTCGCGGATCCTTGTCGGCGTACTTGATACGCTTCAGGTTGCGGGTGGAGATGCGCTCGATCGCGTCGCGATCCAGCACGTTGCCCTTGTTCAGCAGGCGCTTGTTGGTGCGCTCGTCGTGCAGGTCGGCCTGCACTTCCTTGCCGCCCAGAATGTTCTCCAGACGCTTGAGCCGCTCGTCGGTAAGAATCCGGATCTCGTCGGAAAGGTTCTTTTCGAGCTTGCCAATCTGCGTGCCTTCGATGAACTTGGCGCGCTCGTCCTTTTCCTGGCCCTTGCGGGAGAAAATCTTCACATCAACGATCACGCCCTCGATGCCCGGAGGGCAGTAGAGCGAAGCGTCGCGCACATCGCCAGCCTTTTCGCCGAAGATGGCGCGCAACAGTTTTTCTTCCGGCGTGAGCTGGGTTTCGCCCTTGGGCGTAACCTTGCCCACCAGAATGTCGCCCTGCTTGATGCTGGCGCCGATGCGGATCACGCCCGCTTCGTCCAGATTGCGCAGCATGGTTTCGCTGACGTTGGGAATGTCGCGCGTCACTTCTTCCGGACCCAGCTTGGTGTCACGCGCCTCGATCTCGTACTCCTCGATGTGCAGTGAAGTGTAGTAGTCGTCCTTCACCATTTTCTCGGAGACGAGAATCGCGTCTTCAAAGTTGTAGCCGCGCCAGGGCATGAAGGCCACCAGCACGTTGCGGCCGAGCGCCAACTCGCCGTGATCCGTGCAAGGACCGTCAGCGATGACCTCGCCCTTTAGCACGCGCTGCCCCTTCTTCACGACCGGCTTCTGGTTGATGCAGGTGTTCTGGTTGGAGCGTTTGAATTTGGTGAGCTGGTAAATGTCGCTACCCACCTCACGCGAAAGCTGCGTGGGATGGTGCTCACCTTCGACGCGCACGATGATGCGGTCGGAGTCGACGGAATCGATGATGCCGTTGCGCCGTGCGAGAACCACTGCGCCCGAATCTCGCGCCGTGACGCCTTCCATTCCCGTACCCACGATCGGCGCTTGCGCACGCAGTAGCGGCACGGACTGGCGTTGCATGTTCGCCCCCATCAGCGCGCGGTTCGCGTCATCGTGCTCAAGGAATGGAACGAGCGATGCGGCGACGGAAACCAGTTGCTTCGGGCTGACATCGACGTAATCGACTTCGTCACGGCTCACCAGCACGAAGTTGCCGGCCTTACGGGCATTCACCAGCTCGGAAACGATCTTGCCCTTATCGTCCAATTCAACGTTGGCCTGCGCGATGGTGTGCCGGTCTTCTTCCCACGCAGAAAGATAGAAGGAGAACGGATCGACCTGCGCCGGCTTCTTGCGCTTCTCTTTCAATTCGGCGTTGATCTTCTCCAGTTCGTGCTTCTCCATGTGATCGCCGACTTTGTGGTCGCTGTCACCGGTATTGACGACACTGACGTAATCGATGACGCGGCCGCCCTTGATCTTGCGGTAAGGTGATTCGATGAAGCCGTAGTCGTTGATGCGCGCGTAGCAACTCAATGACGAGATCAGTCCAATGTTCGGGCCTTCCGGCGTTTCAATCGGGCAGATGCGGCCGTAGTGCGTGGGGTGAACGTCGCGCACTTCGAATCCAGCGCGCTCGCGAGAGAGACCGCCCGGCCCAAGCGCCGAGAGACGCCGCTTGTGCGTGATCTCCGAGAGCGGGTTGGTCTGGTCCATGAACTGCGAAAGCTGGGACGACCCGAAGAATTCGCGGATCGCAGCCATTACCGGCTTGGCATTCACCAGGTCGTGCGGCATCGCCGTCGACATTTCCTGGTACACGCTCATCTTTTCTTTGATGGCCCGTTCCATGCGGACGAGGCCGATGCGGAACTGGTTCTCCATCAACTCGCCGACCGCGCGAACACGGCGGTTGCCGAGGTGATCAATGTCGTCCACCGACCCAATGCTCTTGCGCAGCTTCAGCAGGTAGCCGATAGTGCCGTAGAAATCGTCGGGATCGAGAGTGCGCTTATCGAGACTGGTCGCATCCTGGTTCTCGAACAGCTTGATGTTGAACTTCAGCCGGCCCACCTTCGAGAAGTCATACTTGCGCGGATCGAAGAACATGCCGTGGAACAAGGCGGTGGCCGTGTCCAGCGTCGGCGGATCGCCGGGACGCAATTTGCGGTAGATCTCGATCAACGCTTCCTGCGGAGTCTTCACCGAATCGCGCTTCAACGTCTGGCTAATGACCGTGCCCACGTCGTCGCGCTCGGGGAAGAACAGGCTCATCTCGACTACGCCGGAGTCGAGAATCTTTGAAACTTTGTCCGCATTCAGTTCGGTGTTGGCTTCGAGCAGCACTTCGCCGGTGGTCGTGTCGACTACGTCGGCGGCAGCCCATGCACCCTCAAGATCGGTGACATCGACTTCGATCTCGGAGATTTTCGCCTTCTGAATTTCTTTTAGCATCTGCGCGTTCAGCTTGCGGCCGGAATGAGCAATCTCGTCCCCCGACTTGTTCTTGATGCTGTGCGCCAGCTTCATCCCAAGAAGGTTCGTGGCTTTCTCGCTGGTCGGGTCGAGCGTCCAGAACAACTTCTTGTCGCGGATGGCGATGCGATCAACCGTGTAGAACGAACGGAGAATGTCTTCTCCGGAACGCAGACCGAGCGCGCGCAGGAAAATCGTCCCCAGGAACTTGCGTTTGCGGTCGATGCGGACGTAGAGCACGTTCTTCTGGTCATACTCAAACTCCACCCATGACCCGCGGTAGGGAATGATCTTGCCCAGGAAGTAAGTCCGGTTGTTGGCGGTCTCAAAGAACACGCCGGGCGAGCGGTGCAACTGGCTGACAATCACGCGCTCGGTCCCATTGATGATGAAAGTCCCGTTCTGCGTCATCAGCGGCACGTCGCCGAAAAACACTTCCTGTTCCTTGATGTCGCGGATGGAGCGATTGCCGGTCTCGGCATCCTTGTCAAAGATGGTCAGGCGCATCGTGACCTTGAGCGGCGCGGAATAAGTCATGCCGCGCTCCTCGCACTCGGCCACGTCGTACTTGAGCTGCAGCCCTACCGGGTCGCCGCACTTGTTGCAGAAGTCAGGGGTGTTGGCATTGTAGGTGCCGCACTTCTGGCACAACACGTCGCCCGGATGGAACGGGTCGGTGATGACCGTATTGCCGCAATTCTTACAAGTGGTACGGAGGTGATGTAGTCCCTTCAGGTGACCACACTTGCACTCCCAGTTACCAATGGCGTAATCCACAAACTCAAGTTGTGATACGTTGCGGAAGTCGGTGATCGGGAAGACGGACTGGAACACCGCCTGTAATCCGCCGTCTTCGCGCTCGCTGGGCAGCTTGTCCATCTGCAGAAAGCGGTCGTAGGAGCGTTTCTGAACCTCGATCAGGTTCGGGATCTGGATGGTGGCTGGAATCTTTGAAAAATCAAAACGTTTACGGAAGGCATTAGTCTTCATCGTCAAGAAACTCCCAATGTCAGGCGCAGCCGTACGCTGCGATAACCCGCGGAATGTGGGGCGCCCAAGTGCGCCGCGCTGCTTAAGACGTTGTTACGAACCTGTTTATGCCGGAAGACACGACGGGGCGCCCGCAGGGAAGAGTCTTCCCGCAGACGCCGTGCAAGGCGTTTCGCCAATCTGAATTTGTATGTTTCGCGCCAGTTTCCTTCGGCCGTTTCCGTTCCGCCTGCCCACGGAACAGTGCCCAAGCTTCCCTGCGGGTCTCGCCCGCGATTGAGTGAGGCCAGGGGAAGCGGTGTTAGGTTAGATGCTAACACCACTTGCCAGGCTTCACAACTAGAACCTGAATATTTTCTGAGACTTGCACCGAATCTGGTGCCGTTTAGGCACTGACGGTCTCCAGATCCTCGCCAATCCCCGGCTACTTCACTTCGACAACGGCGCCAGCCTCGGTAAACTTCTTCTTGATGGTCTCGGCTTCGTCCTTGGAAACGCCTTCCTTGATAGCCTTGGGCGCTCCATCCACCAGTTCCTTGGCTTCTTTCAAGCCCAGGCTGGTGACTTCGCGGACAGCCTTGATCACATTGATCTTGTTGGCGCCGACTTCCTTGAGCATGACGGTGAACTCCGTCTTCTCTTCCACCGGAGCCGCACCCGCCGCCGCGCCGCCGCCACCCGCCATCATCACGGGGGCTGCCGCTGCCGCGGACACGCCAAGGCGATCTTCGAGTTTCTTCACCAGCTGTGCCGCATCCAGCAGCGACAAAGCTACGATTGAATCTTCCAACTGTTGCAAGTCTGCCATGTTAATTTCTCCACTTTTCGAGTTATGAATTTCTTGATTTTGTTACCTTGGGCCGGGTTTCCAGTGCGGCAGGCTCATCTCCCGGCGCCAGACAACGCCCGGATGCGAACCGCGCAACCCCTGACTTGCAGATAACCAAATCCTTTTCGGACGGCTTTCGCCATCCCGAACTTGTAGCGCCAGCATCGCGCCGGCTTTTAAGCCAGCGCTTCCGCGGGAGCGTCGGACTTGAATTTGCCCTTCTCCACGCCCTGGCTGATCACCACCGCGACGTCGCGTCCCACCGCGTTCATCACCGTAACCAGCCGTTGAGCTGGAGCGCTGATCAGGAACAGCAGCTTGGAGTGAATCTCTTCCTTCGAGGGCATGCTGGCCAGCGCCTCGATTTCCTTGATCGAAATCACCTTGCCTTCAACCACGCCCACTTTGAAGGTGAACTCTGGCGTGTCTTTGGCGTACTTGGTCAGCGCCTTCGCCATCGCCACCGGATCGCCCGTGGTGTAGGCAATCGAGGTCACGCCGGAAAGATTCTTCAACCCCTCCTCGATTTTGGTGCCCTTCACCGCGAGCTCGGCCAGCGTGTTCTTCACGACCTGGTACTTCGCGCCCGCGCCGCGCAGAGCTTTTCGCAGCTCATAGTCTTTGGCCACGGTCAGCTTGCTGTAGGTGGCCACGACCGCGTTCGAAACATTCTTCAGGTCCGCACTCAGCTTTTCGACCTGTTCCTTCTTGCGTGCTTTAGTGACTGGCATTGCCTATGTCCTCTTATGATCTCGTGTGGGGACGGGCGACTCGCCCGTCCGCCGGGCGCAGCCCGGCAGTTCCCGCTTAAGCTTTGGCCGCAGTTTCAATCGGCGCCGTATCCAGCAAAATCCCCGGCCCCATAGTCGAACTCAGCGTGCAGCCCTTGATGTACTTGCCCTTCGCCACCGACGGCTTGGCCTTGATCACGCTGGTGATCAGCACCGTCGCATTCTCGATCAGTTTATCGGGCGAGAATGAAATTTTTCCCACCG